>VOFK01003845.1_pt1 | contig 352866 bp, 387 predicted proteins | sample 5384121 | NCBI WGS metagenome assembly VOFK01 (sample SAMN12384730, study PRJNA508395) | human gut metagenome | isolation source: healthy gut J | host: Homo sapiens | reverse complement strand
TTACGTATTGCTTATCGTTGGCCTTTGCTCCACTCTTACCGTAACATAGAGTACCGCGGGTAAGCGAGCTTTCATGTTCATCCCATGCTGCCGCTTTTGGAGCGGACGCCGGTGATCCCGGCGGTGAAGGAGCCGGAGACCCTGGACCTGGCCCTGGCCCATGACGGTGCGGCGGTGTTCCTGCTGTGCGGCGACATTCTGAATATCGCGGGTCTGGTGGACCGGGTCCACCGGGCCGGGAAGCAGGCGGTGGTCCATGGGGACCTGGTGGCGGGGCTGGCCCCCAAGGAGATCGCCGTGGACTATCTGCGCTCCTGCGGAGCCGACGGGATCATCTCCACCCGGCCCCACATCATCCGCCGGGGCCGGGAGCTGGGCATGCTGACGGTGCTGCGGGTGTTCGCCATCGACTCCAAGGCCGTCAGCAACCTGGGAAAGGAGACCGGCATGGGGATGCCGGACCTGATCGAGGTGCTGCCCGGTACCATTTACAGGGTCATCGCCCGGCTGTCCCGGGAGCTGCCGGTGCCCCTGATCGCCGGGGGCCTGCTGGCGGACAAGGCCGATGTCACCGCGGCGCTGAGCGCCGGGGCCCTGTGCGTCTCCGCCAGCGACCCGCAGCTGTGGGACCTGTGACGGCGACCTTTCTGGGGCTGGAGGCGGCCCTGTATGCGATATTTATGGCCCTGGACCTTACCGGCGGCAGCGGCGACCCGGTGAAATACGCCTCCATCGCCATGTGCCTGGTGTTTTCCGTGCTGTTCGCCCGGCGGGGCGGCAGCCGCCTGATGGCCGCCGCCATGGCCCTGACCCTGGGGGCCGACACCTTTCTTCTGCTGCTGAACGACTGGTACGGCGCGGGGGTGGCCCTGTTCTGCGGGGTCCAGGGGCTGTACCTGATCCGTATCCTCCGCCGGTGCGGCCGTTCCCTGTGGGGGCTGCGGCTGTTCCTGGTGACAGCGGCCTGGGCGGGGCTGTGGGCCCTGGGCCTGCTGTCGCCGCTGAACCTACTGGCGGCGGTGTATTTCGCCAATTTCCTGGTCAATGCCTGTCAGGCCCTTTCCCTTTCCATGCCGCTGTTTGCCTGGGGACTGTGGCTGTTCCTGCTGTGCGACGTGTGCGTGGGCGTTCATAATCAGCCGGAGCTGTTTCCCGGGTGGCTTGCCGCCTTTGCCCAGGTGGGTATGTGGCTGTTTTACCTGCCGGGCCAGGTGCTGCTGGTGCTGTCCGGCCGGAAAAAGGAGGATATTTCATGAGGAAGCTGCTGTCCGTTTTCGCAGCCTTTGCCATGGTCCTGACCATCCTGACCGGGTCCATCGCCCTGCCGCTGTTGATCCGGCCCTTCTACCGGGCGCAGATCGAACCTCTGGGCATCCCCGCCCGCAGCGGCCTGACGGTGGAGCAGATCGGGGCGGCCTTTGACGACGTGATGGATTACTGCCTGGGCAAGCGCCCGGACTTTGCCGCCGGTGTGCTGTCCTTCTCCCCGGAGGGGGCCAGCCACTTCGCCGATGTGCGGCGGCTGTTTCTGCTGGACCTTCGGGTGCTGGCGGTGTGCGTGGCGGTGCTGCTGGTGCTGTACGCTCTGCGGCGGAAAAAGGGCCTGACCCTGGATCCCCTGGCGGGCCACAGTCCCGGCTTCTGGGCCGGCTGCGGCCTGGGCGGGGCGCTGGCCATAGCCGGCGTCCTGGCAGCCCTGGATTTCGACCGGGCCTTCACGGTGTTCCACAGCATCTTCTTCCCCGGCAAGGACAACTGGCTCTTTGACCCGGCCACGGACCCGGTGATCCTGATCCTGCCGGAGGCGTTCTTCCGCAGCTGCGCCATTCTCATTCTGGCGGCGGTGCTGCTGTGCTGCGCCGCGCTCATCATCGCGGACCTGTGCCGCCGCAGACGGGCCCCATAAATGGGCACAAAAAAAGCGCCTTGCGGCGCATCCCTTCGTAAAACGCTTTTTCTGTAAAAAAAATCACCACGCACAGGCGTGGTTTCTTCCTTGGTATAGCCGGATCACTTACCGCTCGCTGGGCTGCCAGTCGGAACCCTCGAAGATCATGTCATCCAGGTCACCCTTCATGAAGATGTTGGTCATTGTATCACGCTCCTTTCTTCTCTTTTCACGGTTATAGTATACCCCGCCCGACCCGGTTTTGCAAGGGTGAGAATCTACATTTTTCATAAAAACCGCTCATCATTTTTTGCTATTATGCACAACAAAGGACTTGCAAACCCCGGGGAACCTATTATATAATAAGTGACAGCGGGAAAGGAGGTGCCGCCGTGGCCCACAAGGAACAACGCAGAAAGAAGACCCTGCCGCTGCTGCTGGCGGCCCTGACCCTGGCCGGGGCGGGACTCTGGTGGGGGAACTACACCCTCTCCGTCGAGGAATACGCATTTTCCTCCTCCCGTCTGCCCCCGGGCTGGGACGGCGGACGGCTGGTGGTGCTGTCGGACCTCCATGGCCGCCGGTTCGGCCGGGACAACCGCCGCCTGGCGGCGGCGGTGGAGGCCGCCCACCCGGACGTCATCGCTCTGGTGGGGGATTTCGTGGACGAGTGGACGGACCCGGCGTACCTGCGCCCTCTGCTGGAAAGGCTCACGGCCCTGGCCCCCTGCTATTTCGTCTCCGGCAACCACGAGTGGGCCGCCGGAAAGATGCAGGAGACGGCGGCCCTGCTGGCGGACTGCGGCGTCACCTGGCTCCACAACGGCTTCGTGACGCTTCAGCGGGGCGGCGATAGCCTGCTCCTAGCGGGCATCGACGACCCCAACGGCTACGCCGACCAGAAAACGCCCCAGCAGGTGGCCCGGGAGGTCCGGGACGCCGCCCCGGAGGGCTTCTGGCTGCTGCTGGCCCACCGGAACAACCTGTTTGAATCGGAATATGCCGCCCTGGGGGCGGATCTGACCCTGTCGGGCCACGGCCACGGCGGTCTGTGGCGTCTGCCCTTTACCGACGGGCTGCTGGGAAGCGGCGGCACGCTGCTGCCCTCCTATACCAACGGATTTTACACCTGCCGGGGCGCGGAGGTATTTGTCTCCCGGGGCCTCGGCGGCATGGTGCGCCTGTTCAACCGCCCGGAGGTGGCGGTGTTGACCCTGCGGCGCGCATAAGGAGCCTGTATGAGAGAATTTGACGCGGGACAATTTGATATCGCCGTCATCGGCGCGGGACACGCCGGCATCGAGGCGGCTCTGGCCGCCGCCCGCCTGGGGCTGGAAACGGTGTGCCTGACCATCAACCTGGACGCCGTGGGCAATATGCCCTGCAACCCCGCCATCGGCGGCACCGCCAAGGGCCACCTGGTCCGGGAGCTGGACGCCCTGGGCGGCGAAATGGCCCGGGCGGCGGATAGGGCCTGCATCCAATACCGGATGCTCAACCGCCGGAAGGGTCCCGCCGTATGGTCCCTGCGGGCCCAGGCGGACCGCCGGGCCTATCAGCAGGTGATGAAGCACACCCTGGAGCGGCAGGAGCACCTGACCCTGCGCCAGGCGGAGGCGGTGGCCCTGCGGACGGAAAACGGCCGCGTCACCGGCGTGGTGCTGCGCACCGGGGCGGTATACCGGGTCCGGGCGGTGGTGCTGTGCACCGGCACCTATCTCCGGGGCCGCACCATCGTGGGCGACTGTGTGGAGGACTCCGGTCCCGACGGACTCCACGCGGCGGGCCCCCTGACGGAGAGCCTGCTGGCCCTGGGCCTGCCTCTGCGGCGGTTCAAAACCGGCACCCCTCCCCGGGTGAACCGCCGGAGCATCGACTTTTCCCAAATGCAGCTCCAGGAGGGGGACCCCTCTCCCCTGCCCTTCAGCTTCGAGACCCCGGCCCCGCCGGAAAACCGGGCGGTGTGCTGGCTGACCTACACCACCCCGGAGACCCACCGGATCATCCGGGAGAACCTGGACAAAAGCCCCCTGTATTCCGGGGTCATCCAGGGGGTGGGGCCCCGATACTGCCCCTCCATCGAAACCAAGATCGTCCGCTTCCCGGACAAGGAGCGGCACCAGCTGTTCATCGAGCCCATGGGCCTGGACACGGAGGAAATGTACATCCAGGGCTTCTCCTCCTCCCTGCCGGAGGATGTACAGCTGGCCATGCTGCACTCCGTCCCCGGCCTGGAGCGGGCGGAGATGATGCGCCCGGCCTACGCCATCGAATACGACTGCATCGACCCCACGGCCCTGCGCCCCACCTTAGAGACCCGGACGGTCCGGGGCCTGTACGGCGCGGGACAGTTCAACGGCTCCTCCGGATACGAGGAGGCGGCGGTCCAGGGCTTTATGGCCGGGGTCAACGCGGCGCTGGCCCTGCTGGGCCAGGAGCCGCTGATCCTGAAGCGCAGCGAAAGCTACATCGGTACCCTTATCGACGACCTGGTGACCAAGGGCACCCAGGAGCCCTACCGCATGATGACCAGCCGGTCGGAATACCGCCTGCTGCTGCGCCAGGACAACGCAGACCGCCGCCTGTGCCCCATCGGCTTCCGCATCGGCCTGGTATCGGCTGAGCGGCTGCGGCGGGTGGAGGAAAAATACGCCGCCGTGGAGCGGGAGATCCGCCGCCTGGAGAAAACCGGCGTCCCCGGCACCCCGGCGCTGAATCGCCTGCTGACGGACCTGGGCACCGCTCCGGTGCCCGACGGCTGCCGCCTCATCGACCTGCTGCGGCGGCCCCAGGTGGGCTACGACGACCTGGCCCCCTTCGACCCGGCCCCGCCGGGCCTGCCCCCCGCCGTCCGGGAGCAGGTGGAGATCACCGTGAAATATGAGGGCTACATCCGCCGCCAGGAAAAGCAGGTGGAGGAATTTGAAAAACTGGAGCGCCGCCGCCTGCCGCCGGACATGGATTACAGCCATATCCAGGGGCTGCGGCTGGAGGCACGGGAGAAGCTGGCCGCCCTGCGGCCGGAGAACCTGGGCCAGGCGGGCCGCATCTCCGGCGTATCCCCCGCCGACATAGCGGCCCTGATGGTATACCTGCACACCCGCGAAACGCCGCCCGAAGGAGGGACCTCAACATGACCGTTATCGACCTGACCCACACCATCCGGGAGGATATGCCCGTCTATCCCGGCACGGAGCCGCCCCGGCTTACCACCGCCTGCACCGTTTCCCAGTGCGGCTACCGGGAGACCCTGCTGCATATGTATTCCCACACCGGCACCCACATGGACGCCCCCGCCCACATGATGGACGGGGCCCCCACCCTGGACAGCTTCGGTCCGGACCGCTTTGTGGGCCGTGGCTATGTGATGGACTGCCGTGGCCTGTCCCGAATTCCCCTGGACCTGCTGCTGCGGCACGAGGCCGCCCTGCGGGACGCGGACTTTCTGCTGTTCTGCACCGGGTGGGACCAATACTGGGGCACCGATGCCTATTATGAAGGGTTTCCGTGTCTGACCGAGGAGGCCGCCCGGTTCGTGGCGGGCCTGCCTCTGAAGGGGGTGGGAGAGGATTCCATCTCTCTGGACCCCTGCGACACGGTGGATTACCCCAACCACCTGACCCTGTTTTCCGCAGGGCTGGTGAATACCGAGAACCTCAAGGGGCTGGCGCAGCTCATCGGCCGGGAATTCACGTTCCTGACCATGCCCCTGAAATTTGAAAATGCCGACGGCTGCAGCTGCCGGGCGGCGGCGATTGTTACCAAGGAGGCTTGAACACAATGGGTAAACTGCGATTCCTGTTTGCGCTGTGGATGGCGAAGCTGTCCGTCCCGGCGCTGAAGATCACCCGCCACAACGGAACGGACTTCCCCGGCACCCTGGCCCTGAAGCTGTGCCCGGATTTCCTGAAGTATGTGGGCCGGCCCAAAACCATCATCGCCGTCACCGGCACCAACGGCAAAACCACTGTCAGCAATCTCCTGGCGGACACCCTGGAAAAGGCGGGTCACCGGGTCCTCATCAACCGGGCCGGTTCCAACGTGGCCAGCGGCATCGCCACCGCCCTGCTGAAGGGCTGCAACCTGGCGGGCCGGGTGAAGGACTATGACATGGCCGTGCTGGAGGTGGACGAGCGCTCCAGCGTCCGGGTGTACCCCTACATCACCCCGGACTATATCGCCGTCACCAACCTGTTCCGGGACAGCATCATGCGCAACGCCCACGCCGACTTCATCGCCGGCATCATCAGCCGCAGCGTCCCCGCCGCCTCTAAGCTGGTGCTCAACGCCGACGACCTGATCTCCTGCGGCCTGGCCCCGGAGAATTCCCGGGTCTATTTCGGCATCGACCGCCTGCCCTCGGACACCGTGGAGTGCGTCAACCACATCAACGACGTGCGCATCTGCCCCAAGTGCGCCGGGAAGCTGCGCTATGAATACCGCCGCTATCACCACATCGGCCGGGCCGTGTGTCAGGACTGCGGCTTCCACTCCCCGGACAGCGACTATCTGGCCACCAACGTGGATATCCCCGGCGGTACCATGACCATCCGGGAGGACGGAAAAAGAATACCCCTATACCCTGATCTGCGACAGCGTATTCAATGTCTACAACATGGTCACGGTGATCGCCGTGCTGCGTCAGCTGGGCTACGCCCATGACGAGATCGCCCGGGTGCTGTCCCAGTCCGCCATCACCGAAAGCCGCCACAACGTGGAACAGGCCGGAAACGTCACCCTGGTCCGGGAAATGGCCAAGGACAAGAACGCCCTGGCCTGCTCCCGGGTGTTCCAGTATATCGCCTCCCGCCCCGGCAAGAAAGAAGTCATGCTGCTGATGAACTCCCTGACGGACGTGCCCCACTGGTCGGAAAACGTCTGCTGGTTCTACGATACGGACTTTGAGTATCTGGCGGACGAGAGCATCGTCCGGGTGGTGTGCACCGGTCTGCGGTGCGAGGACTACAAGCTCCGCTGCCTGATGGCCGGCGTGCCGGAGGACCGCCTGGCCTGCGCCAAGGACGAGCACGACGCGGCGGCCATGATGGCCTACGAGCCCGGCGACGAGCTGTATGTGCTCTACGGCACGGACACCCTGGAGCTTGCCTATCAGGTATATGACCAGATGAAGGATATCGCCCGTTCCCGGGCGGCGGAGCAGGAGGTGCAGGCATGAAAACCGAGATTTTGTTCCCCGAGGTGGCCAACCTCTGCGGCGACCTGATGAACGTCACCTATCTGCGCCAGTCCTGCCCGGAGATGGAGGTGGTGGAAACCGGTCTGAAGGACCGCCCCGCCTTTCTGGACGGCGGCGTGGACCTGGTGTACGTGGGCTCTGCCACCGAGCGGGGCCTGCAGCTGATGGTCCAGGCCCTGACCCCCTATAAGGCGGAGCTGGAGCGCTATGTGGACGGCGGCGGGCTGATGCTGGCCACCGGCAACGCCCTGGACGCCCTGGGCGAATATGTGATGATCGACGGCAAGCGCGCCTTCGACGGCCTGGGCATCCTCCCCACCCACGCCGAGTATCACATGATGAAGCGGCACAACAGCTTCCTGCTGGGGAGCTTCCAGGATATGGAAATTGTTGGCTTCAAGAGCCTGTTCGGCCACACCTATCCCGATGATGAGCTGGCGAACCCCCTGTTCCGGGTGGAGCGGGGTGTGGGCCGCCATCCCGGGGCCTTTGCCGAGGGCTTTCTCCGGGGCGGCCTGATGGCCACCTATCTCATCGGCCCCCTGCTGCCGCTGAACCCGCCCTTCACCCGGTATCTGCTGGAGCAGATGGGAGCCAGGGACGTGCACCTGGCCTTTGAGGACACCGCCATGAAGGCCTACCGGGCCCGGGTGGAGGAGTTCCGGGACGAAAAGCGGGGCTATCAGTATTAAACCGCACAACCCCCCGTACCTGACCCGCACAAAAGAAAATCAGGCCCCGGGAGACGGTCCCGGGGCTTGACAAGACGGCCTGCGCCGCCTATAATGAACACAGAAAAGGGCGCTGCGACAAGCGGTTGGCTCGGTTCAATCAGGAATTCATAATGAAAACCGTCACTTGGCCGAGTGGCGGTTTTCGCGTTTCTTTACAATGATCGTAACCGTATAGGGCCCGATATGTAATGTAATCCGCATGGCGTCACCCCTTTCGGGGATCATCAGCCAACCGCCTGCCGTTCGTGCAGCGCCATGGCTATTGTATCAAATGGCGCGGCGGAATGCAACACGTTTCTGCCGCCTGCACCCCCGTCCCCGCCGCCGCATACACTGATATCGAGGTGATATCATGGAGGTGCTGCAAGACGGCGTGCTAGCCTTTCTGGCGGCCACGGGGCTGGCGGCCCTGTTCTGGCTACTGACGGGCTGGTTCCGGCGGCGGGAGCCTGCCCGGGTGATGCTGCTGATCCCCGCCCGGCCCGGCTGCGACTTTGCCGCCCCGGCGGCCCAGATGCTGGACCTGCGGCGGCAGCTGCGGGGGGCGGTCCCCATCGTGCTGTGCGACTGCGGCCTGGAGGGGGCGGACCTGCGCCGGGCCCGGGAGCTGACGGAGCGATACGACGATCTTCTGCTGCTGACGGCGGCGGAGATCCCCGACCATTTACCATAAGGAGGGCCGTTATGGCCGAACGAAGCACGGTGGAGGGCGCCGTACAAAGCCTGATTTTTCAGAATGAGGACAACGGCTACACCGTGCTCTCCCTGCTGACGGACGACGGCGAGCTGGTGACGGTGGTGGGGTGCATCCCCTGCGCCGCCCCCGGCGAGGGGATGACCGTCACCGGCGTGTGGACCAACCACCCCAGCTACGGCCCCAGTTCGCGGCGGAATCCGTGGAGCGCCGCATGCCGGAGACGGGGGAGGACATCGCGGCCTATCTGGCCTCCGGCATTCTCAAGGGCATCGGCCCCGCCACCGCCCAGCGGCTGGTGGACCGCTTCGGGGCGGACACCCTGGCCGTTATCGAGGAGGAGCCGGAGCGGCTGCAAACCGTCAAGGGCATCACCGCCAAAAAGGCCATGGAGCTGTCCGCCGCCTTCCGGGAGCTGACGGGACTGAAGCGGGTGATGGAATTTCTGGCCCGGTATGAGCTGCCGGTGCCTCTGGCCATGCAGCTGTACCGGGCCTACGGGGCCCAGGCCCCTGCCCCGGCTGAAGGAGGACCCCTATCTTCTCACGGGACAGGCCTACGGCGTGGCCTTTTCCACCATGGACGAGATCGCCCTGAGCATGGGCTTCGACGGCGACAGCCCCTGCCGGGTGGAGGCCGCCCTTACATACGAGCTGTCCCACAATCTGAACAACGGCCATGTGTTCCTGCCCCGGGACAAGCTGCTTTTTTGCCTCCGCCCAGTTGATTGACGGCAACCCGGACACCCTGGAGACCGCCCTGGACGGGCTGCTGGCCCGGGGCGTCATCGTCCAGGAGCCGGTGGCGGGGGTGCAGGCCTGCTATCTCCAGCGCCTGTATCAGGCGGAGACCCAGGTGGCCCGGCGGCTGCTGTCCCTGCGGGACGCGCCCCGGCAGACCGGGAAAAACGTGGACAAAATCATCGCCGAGATGGAACGCCAGCAGGGCATTGCCTATGCGCCCCAGCAGCGCCGGGCGGTGGAGCTGGCGGCCCGGAGCGGGGTGCTGCTGCTGACCGGCGGCCCCGGCACCGGCAAAACCACCTCCACCCGGGGCATCGTCACCCTGCTGGAGCGCATGGGCCTGACGGTGCTGCTGCTGGCCCCCACGGGCCGGGCGGCCAAGCGTATGAGCGAGCTGTGCTCCCGGGAGGCCCAGACCATCCACCGCTGCCTGGGCATGACCTTCAACGAGCTCACCGGCGAGGTGACCTTCAAGAAAAACGAAAAGGACCTGCTGGAGGCCGACGCCGTCATCGTGGACGAGATGAGCATGGTGGATCTGCCGCTGATGGACGCCCTGCTGGCGGCCCTGAAGCCCGGGTGCCGCCTGGTGATGGTGGGGGACCCGGACCAGCTGCCCTCCGTGGGCCCCGGCAACGTGCTGGGGGATATCCTGCGCAGCGGCGCGGTGGACTCCGTGACCCTGACGGAGGTGTTCCGCCAGGCGGAGCAGTCCGCCATCATCCGCAGCGCCCACGCCGTGAACCGGGGCCAGGCCCCGGACCTGAGCAACAAGCAAAGCGACTTTTTCTTCCTGTGCCGCCGCTCGCCGGACCGGCTGGTGCAGACGGTGGTGGACCTGTGCCGCACCCGCCTGCCGGAAAATATGGGCATTCCCGCCGGACAGATCCAGGTGCTCTCCCCCACCCGCAAGGGGGAGACCGGCACCGTCAGCCTGAACCTGGCCCTGCAGGCAGCTCTGAACCCCCCGGCCCCGGGCAAGCGCCAGAAGACCTGGGGCGACATGATCTTCCGGGTGGGGGACCGGGTGATGCAGACCCGGAACAACTATGACGTTCTCTGGGAAAAGGACGACGGCGAGGCCGGCAGCGGTATCTTCAACGGCGACGTGGGCACGGTGGAGGACATCGACCCCTCCGGCGAGCTGGTGACCATCCGGTTCGACGACCGCACCAGCGTATACACCGCCGACCTGCTGGGCCAGCTGGACATGGCCTATGCCATGACCGTCCACAAGGCCCAGGGCAGCGAATACCGGGCCGTGGTGCTGGTGTCCGCCCCGGCGGCCCCCAACCTGCTGGTCCGGGGCGTGCTGTACACCGCCATCACCCGGGCCAGGGAGCTGCTGGTGATGGTAGGCGACGACGCCATCCCCGGCCGCATGGCGGAAAACGACCGCCGCACCCGGCGATACAGCGGCCTGCGCCGCAGACTCAAGCAAGGAGGACCAAGCCATGGGCATGAGTGATCTCAACGAACGGCTGAACCAGCTGGAGCAGGGGGCATTGAACTTCCTGTTCCCCCGGCGCTGCCCCTTCTGCAATCAGCACATCGGCAGCAAGGAGCTGATCTGCGCCGGCTGCGAAAAGAAGCTGCCCTACACCGGGGACCGGGCCGTCCGCCAGACCTCCTGGGGCCGGGTGGCCGCGCCTCTGTATTACGAGGACGCCGTCCGCCGTGCCATTCTGGACTTCAAGTTCAAGGGCCGCATGGGCGGCCTGCCCTGCTTCGGCAGCCTGACGGCCCGCTGCGCGGCGGAGGAGTTCGGCGGCGAGTTCGACGCCATCACCTGGGTGCCGGTGAGCCGGAAGCGCCTGCGCAAGCGGGGCTTTGACCAGGCCCGGTATCTGGCCGGGAGCCTGTGCGTGGAGTGGCACGTGGAGCCCCAGGAGACCCTGCGCAAAATTCTGGACAACCCGCCCCAGTCCGGCCTGGAGGACGCCGACGCCCGCCGGGCCAACGTCCTGGGGGCCTATGAGGCCGTCCATCCGGAGCGCATCGCCGGAAAGCGCTTCCTGCTGGTGGACGATATCTGCACCACCGGCTCTACCCTGGGGGAGGCCGCCCGGGTCCTGCGCCAGGCGGGAGCCGCCGACGTGCTGGGCCTGACCCTGGCCGTCACCCGGGAGGAATAAAATCCCCGCCGCCTGTCCATAATGAAGCACCGGCCCAAAGGTTACAAATTATGAACAAAAGATTACGATTTGGAAAAACCCACAAATTCTCTTGCAAAATGGGAAAAGCGCCATTATAATAGGATATCAGGAATTAAATGGCCCTCCCCGGGGCCGTGGTCCATATCAGAAAAATGAGGTGCAGCATTATGTGTTCTTTAGCAAAGGATATCGGTATCGACCTGGGTACCGCATCGGTGTTGGTATATGTCAAGGGTAAGGGCGTTGTGCTCAATGAGCCCTCCGTGGTGGCCATCAACAAGGACGACGGCCGCCTGCTCAGCGTGGGCGCAGACGCCCAGGCCATGCTGGGCCGTACCCCCGGCAACATCGTGGCCATCCGCCCCCTGCGGGACGGCGTCATTTCCGACTACGATATGACCGAGCGGATGCTCAAGGAGTTCATCCGCAAGGTCACCGGCGGCTTCCACCACATCTTCAAGCCCCGTGTCATCATCTGCGTTCCCTCCGGCATCACCGAGGTGGAGGAGCGCGCCGTGGTGGACGCGGGGATCCAGGCCGGCGCCGGCCGTGTGTATCTCATCGAGGAGCCGGTGGCCGCCGCCATCGGCGCGGGCATCGACATCACCAAGCCCGAGGGCCACATGGTGGTGGACATCGGCGGCGGCACCAGCGACATTGCCGTGATCTCCCTGAAGGGCGTGGTGGAAAGCGCCTCCATCAAGGTGGCCGGCGACCAGTTCAACGAAGCCATCGTCAAATACATGCGCCGCAAGCACAACATCCTCATCGGTGAGCGTACCGCCGAGCAGATGAAGATGCAGATCGGCTGCGTCTTCCCCAAGGAGGAGGAGACCACCATCGAGATCAAGGGCCGCTGCCTGCTCACGGGCCTGCCCAAGCTCATCACCGTGACCTCCACCGAGATGATGGACGCCTTTGAGGAGCCGGTCGAGCGCATCCTGGAGGCCGTTCACAACGTGCTGGAGCGCACGCCCGCCGGAGCTGGTGGCGGACATCTCCAACAACGGCATCGTCATGACCGGCGGCGGCAGCCTGGTGGACGGCTTCGACAAGCTCATCACCGCCCGCACCGGCATCCACACCGTGGTGGCCGAAAATGCCATCAGCTGCGTGGCCATCGGCACCGGCAAGAGCCTGGATTCCGTCCACGAGATGAACGACGGCACCGTGAACCTCTCCCGCCGCAAGCAGATGAACTGAGCCTCAGCTGCGGCATTCTGGGCACGTTATCTGACCCAAATACAAGGCCCCGCCGTCTGCACATGCAGGCGGCGGGGCTTCCTTTAGACATCGTTGTTGTTTCTGGCTTTTGTCCGCCAATGGGCAGCCAGGAAAGAGCTCCGCTTTATGCCCCAGCCGTTCTCATAGCAGGCCGCCAGGGCAAACTGGGCGTCCCTTTGCCCCTGCCGGGCGGCTTTTTGGTACCACTGGGCGGCCTGAACGAGGTCCCTCGTCACGCCGGTGCCGTTTTCGTAGCAGCGTCCCAGATAATACTGCGCATGCTTGTAGCCCAGCTCGGCGGACTTGCGGTACCAGAGCACGGTCTGGGCTGCGTCCTGTCTCACGCCTTTGCCTCTTTCGCAGCAAACGCCCAGCACATACTGTGCCTTGGCGTGGCCCTGCTCGGCGGCCCTGCGGAGCCAGCAAACGGTCTGGGCCTCGTCCTCCTGTGTGCCCCTGCCGTAATAGCAGAGGCCCAGCTGATACTGCGCCTCTGCATTGCCCAGCTCCGCAGCCTTCTTCAGGTATGCGATCCGCTTAGTCGGATCCTGCTCCTGTTTAGCTAAATCGAGCCACTGCACCGGGGTCAGGTTCTGCTCCTGCTGCGGCGCGGGGCAGCCGCCTTTGCCGCTTGCCGCCGGGGCGTCAGGGGATTGCCCGTGGTCTCCGTTGTACCCGCACCGGAGGCAGAACCGGGTGATCTTATTTTCGTATCTGCATACCGGACATTTCCACATCATTCTCCACTCCTCAGCCGTAATTGTTGATTTTGAAGGTCTTGTATATAAATGCATGCGTATTATATCACAGGATTCTTCTTTTTGAAACATGAAAAAATGTGCATTCTCGAAAAATTTACTTTTGCGAACCAAAACCATTTCTCGTTGGCAACTCCGCACAATTGCAGGCAGACCTCCTGTCCCTTGCCGGGCTTCTCCCCCGAAAGTAACCGGGCACTGGCAGATTTTCCATATTTTACCGCCTGCATTCACAAAGATTTAATATTTTTTTTGTTGCCATTTTGTAACTTTTTGTTTATAATGTTTCCGTGAAGTAAAAAAAGGCCGAATGACGACGCCTGTCAAAGGGCATCGTGTGTGCATACATCGAGGTATTATCCCATGATCAGAATGACAAATGTTGAAAAAACATACGAAAATGGCACCCATGCGTTAAATGGCATTTCTTTTGAGATTCAGGACGGGGAATTCGTGTTCCTGGTGGGCCCCTCCGGCAGCGGAAAGTCCACCATCATCAAGCTGCTGACCGGCGAGCTGGTGCCCTCCCGCGGGCCGGGTGATGATCAACGGCTTCTCCATGAGCAACATCACCCGGCGTCAGATTCCCCTGATGCGCCGCACCGTGGGGGTGATTTTCCAGGATTTCCGCCTGATCGGCAACAAAACCGTGTACGACAATCTGAGCCTGGCCATGCGGGCGGTGGGGGCCTCCGCCAGGGAGATCAAAAGCCGCATCCCCTATGTGCTGGGCCTGGTGGGGCTGGACGGCAAGGGCCGCCGGTTCCCTGATGAGCTGTCCGGCGGCGAGCAGCAGAGAGTGGCCATCGCCCGGGCCCTGGTGAACAATCCCAGCACCATCATCGCCGACGAGCCCACGGGCAACCTGGACCCCGCCCGTTCTCTGGAGATCATGACCCTGCTGGAGCGCATCAACGCCCTGGGCACCACCGTGGTGGTGGTGACCCACGAAAAGAGCCTGGTGAATCATTTTGACAAGCGGGTCATTATGATCGACCACGGCGTGGTAGCCGCCACCGGCGTGGGCAGATACGAGGTGGCCGCCCATGCGTAATTTCCGTTATTTCTTCCGGGAGGGCGTGGGCAATATGCTGTCCCACGGGTTCATGTCCTTTGCCGCCATCGGCGTCACCGTGGCGTGCCTGCTGATTATGGGCACCTTCTCGCTAGTGGCCTACAACGCCAACATCAACCTGCAGGACCTGCAGAAGGAGAACGCCGTGGTGGCCTTCGTGGACGAGAGCCTCACGGATGAGGAGGCCCAGGGCCTCCAGTCCCAACTGTCGGGCATCTCCGGCGTGGCGGACTGCACCTTCGTCTCCCGGCAGGAGGCCCGGGACGAATATGTGGACCAGTATAACGAGGACGACCTGTACAGCGACCTGGACCCCACCATCTTCCGCCACCGCTATGTGATGCACCTGACGGACCTGAAGCTCATGGACCAGGTGGTGCAGAGCCTGGAGAGCGTGGAGGGCATCGCCAAGGTCCGGGCGGACCAGGACATCTCCAACGGCTTCATCACCGTCCGCAACATCGCCAGCGTCATCAGCATCGCCCTGATCGCCATTCTGCTGATCATCTCCGTGTTCATTATTTCCAACACCATCAAGCTCACCACCTTCGACCGGCGGGACGAGATCGCCATCATGAAAATGGTGGGGGCTACCGATGGCTTCATCCGCTGGCCCTTCGTGTATGAGGGCCTGCTGCTGGGACTCATCGGCGCGGTGGTGGCCTTCGGGCTCCAGTGGCTGCTGTATGCCGCCGTATCCCAGGGCATCGCCAATTCCGACACCATGCAGCTGCTGCGGGTGGTGGACTTCCGTCAGATCTGGGCCCCGGTGGCGGCGGTATTCGCCGGCGTGGGCATCCTGGTGGGCGTGGGCGGCAGCCTCACCGCCATCCGAAAATTCCTGCGGGTATAAAAAGAGAGGAGACCGTCATGAAACAGAAAATCAAACGCCTGACCGCCCTGGTGTGCGCCGCAGCCATGATGGCCGCCCTGTGTCTGGCCCTGCGGCCGGTGGACACGGCCTACGGCGTCACCCTGAACGAGCAGCTGGCCGAGACCCGGGCCAAAAAGCAGGAGATCCAGCAGCAGCTGGACCAGATCAAGTCCGACAAGGCCAAGGCCCTGGAGCAGAAGGAGCTGCTGGACCAGCAGGCCGCCGTCATCGCCCAGCAGATCGACCTGCTGGAGCTGCAAATCAAGGACACCCAGGACCGCATCACCGAAAACGAGGCCCAGGAGGAGCAGCAGTATCAGCTGTTCTGCCGCCAGGTGCGGCAGGAGGAGGAGCGGGGCGCCGTTTCCTACTGGTCCGTGCTGTTCAAGGCTACGGGCTTTGCCGACCTCCTCAGCCGCATGGATTTTATCAACGAGATCGTGGAGCACGACCAGAGCGTCATCGACCAGCTGCGCACCCTGCGGGAGCAGCTGGCCCAGGATAAGGCGGACCTGGAGCAGCAGCAGGCGGAGCTTACCGCCAGCAAGACAGAGCTGGACGCCCAGGTGGCCGAGGCTACCCGGGTGTTTGAGGAGTATGCCGCCAGCGAGGCGGGCCAGCAGGCACTGCTGAACCAGCAGGCCGCCCGGGAGAAGGAGCTTCAGGAGGAGATCCGCAAGTCCGAGGAAGCCAACCGCAACAACCAGACCGCCGTGGGCGGCTTCATCTGGCCCACCGCCTGCCGCCTGATCACCGGCGGCTACGGCGGCCGTGACGCACCGTGCCCCGGCGCCAGCACCTATCATCTGGGTGGGACATCGGCGCCTCCTGGGGCTCCGACATTTACGCCACCAAGGCAGGCACCGTGAAGGTGGCCAACGAAGGCTGGAACTATGGCCTGGGCTATTGCGTGAAGATTCAGCATGACGACGGCACCAGCACGGTGTACGGCCACATGAGCCGGGTCATCGCCGTGACAGGCCAGCGGGTGGCCCAGGGTCAGGTCATCGGAAAGATAGGCTCCACCGGCGTTTCCACCGGCCCCCACCTGCACTATGAGATCCGCATCGGCGGCGTTAACGGTACCGCTGTGAACCCCCTGCCCTACCTCCCCGGCTACATCCGTTACGGCTGGTAAAATTCCGTATATTTTCCCCTCCTGCCTTATAAAATAAGGCGGGAGGGGATTTTTATGCGAAAAAAGCCTCTCAGAGTTCGCGGCCCGCAGGTCGCGAATCAAGTCAAATCCATTTTTCGCGGCGGCATCCCCCAAGGGGACTTCCGCTGGGCGTGTACGTCACGAAAAATACTTTGCGCGGAGAGAGTGTGCCCGAATGGGCTTAAAAGGCCATTCGGACGCGCGGTTCGGAGCGAATGACTTTTTGTTCCAAAAGAGCATTGCTCTTTTGGAACAGGATTAAGGCGGGAGGGGATTTTTTTATGCTGGGATATGTGCATCTGACCGCCGGACGCCCGGTGCTGGAGCGCCGCGCCGCCGCCGGTATGACCTACTGGGCCCTGGAGGGGGACCTGGACGGGGGCCTGTTTCCCGGGCGGCGTCTGCGGCGGTGGATCGGGCGGCTGGAGCGCTGCGGGGTGTCCCACGCCGCCCTGCCGCCGGGCCGGGAGGGGGATTTTGCCCCTCTGCGTCCGGTTCTGCCGGACGGACTGCGGCTGGCCCTGCTGCCGCAATTGCTGGACGCCCTGGCCCCCGCCGGGGACACGGTCCTGCTGCTGGCGGACCGGGCCGACAGCCGGACCCTGCTGGCAGCTCAGGTCCTGGCCCGGCGCTTCCGGCGCCTGCGGCTGGAGACGGGAGCGGGGCAGGAAGCCCTGGAGCGGCAGCTGCTGCGGCAGCTGGGACTTACCACCGGCGGCGGCCCCGCCGCCGTCACCGTGACCTTCGGCCCGCCGCCCCGGGAGGGCCTGCCCCTGTACCTGACTCCCGACTGCGCCCTGCGCCAGGAGGTACGGTACGCCTGGCCGGACCCGTCCCAGGCCCCGCCGCCGGAGGGGCTTCTGTCCCTGCTGCACCGGGCCTGCCGCCTGCCGGAGATCTGCGTCAAATCCGTGGAAACCCTTGACAGAAGCCGGGAAAATCACTATAATGCAACGTGACATATTATGGGTATCTGTCAAAGAAGCCTCGCAGAGTTTGCCGCCCGCAGGCGGCAAATAAAATGGAATCATTTTTTGCCGGGGCGTGTACCTGGCAAAAAATACTTCTCAGTCTGCAAGTGTGGAATTTGTTCGCCCGTGGCGGACAAATTATGCGCGCGGCAGACTGCAAGCCTTTTGTCAAAAAAGGGCTTTGCTCTTTTTTGACAGTTTCATATTATGGGTATCTCACGTCCGCCCCGGCGGATATTTGAAAGGAATGGATCATATGGCAACCGTAAAAGAATTCAGAATGAGCCAGGAGCGCTATGACGAGCTCAAAAAAGAACTGGACTACAGCAAAACCACCCGCGCCGACGAGATCGCCGAGCTGATCAAAGAGGCCCGTGGCTTCGGCGACCTGTCCGAAAACAGCGAGTATGACGAGGCGAAAAACGAGCAGGGCAAGCTCTATTCCCGCATTGCCGAGCTGGAGGAGATTCTGCTCCACGCCGTCATTGTGGACGAGTCCGAGAGATGGACTCCGACAAAATCTCCATCGGCTGCCGTGTGGTGGTCACCAATCTGGATAACGGCAAACAGCTGCCGGAATACACCATCGTGGGCTCCCAGGAGGCCAACGTCATGGAGCGCAAGGTGTCCGAGGATTCCCCCTTCGGCAAGGCGCTGATGGGCACCAAGGCCGGTGACGAGATCACCGTGGAAGCCCCCCGGGGCGTTATCCACTACCGGGTGGACAGCATCGAACGATAACAAGAGAGGAGAACTGCACCATGGCAGAACAGAATACACAGCAGGACCTGCGGGAAATTCTCCAGATCCGCCGGGACAAGCTCAAGGCCCTGCAGGACGCGGGGATGAACCCCTTTGAGATCACCCGCTACGACGTGACCCACCACGCCCAGGAGGTCAAGGACAACTTCGACGCCCTGGAGGGGCAGACCGTGTCCCTGGGCGGCCGCCTGATGTCCAAGCGCGCGGCATGGGCCAGGTGTCCTTCTGCGACCTGCAGGACAAGTCCGGCCGCATCCAGATCTACGCCCGCAGGGACGAGATGGACGAGGAGGCCTATAACCGCTTCAAGAAGTACGACATCGGCGACATTGTGGGGGTCAAGGGTGAGGTGTTCCGCACCCAGAAGGGCGAGATGAGCATCCGCGCCCACGAGATCACCCTGCTCAGCAAGTCCCTCCAGCCCCTGCCCGAGAAGTTCCACGGCCTCACCGACAAGGAGCTGCGCTATCGCCAGCGGTATGTGGACCTGATCATGAACCCCGAATCCAAGCGGAATTTTGAGATCCGCAGCAAGTTTGTGGCCTTCCTGCGCCGTTATCTGGACAACCTGGGCTTTATGGAGGTGGAGACCCCCGTGCTCAGCCCCATCGCCGGCGGCGCCAACGCCCGGCCCTTCATCACCCACCACAACACCCTGGATATTGACATGTATATGCGCATCGCCACCGAGCTGCACCTGAAGCGGCTGATCGTGGGCGGCATGGAGCGGGTGTATGAGGTGGGCCGCATCTTCCGCAACGAGGGCATGGACACCAAGCACAACCCCGAGTTCACCACCTGCGAGCTGTATCAGGCCTTCACCAACCTGGACGGCATGATGGACATTCTGGAGGGCATCCTCACGGGAGCCGCCAAGGAGATCCTGGGCACCTACCAGATCACCTGGATGGGCCACGACATCGACCTGACCCCCAGCTGGCAGCGTGTCACCATGGCCGATGCCGTGAAGAACGTCACCGGGGCCGATTTTATGGCCTGCATCGGCGACGCCGACCGGGGCGTGGACGCTGCCGCAGCGTGGGCGTGGATATGGACGGCGTGCCAAGCCATATGCACCTGGGGCAACGCCCTGTATGAGTGCTTTGATCAGAAGGTGGAGGAGAAGCTGATCCAGCCCACCTTCATCACCATGCATCCGGTTGAGGTCAGCCCCCTGGCCAAAAAAGAAGTCCCGACCAGCCGGAGCCTGACCGAGCAGTTTTGAGTGTTCATCTGCCGCCGCGAGATGGGCAACGCCTTCTCGGAGTTCAACGATCCCATCGACCAGCAGCAGCGCTTCCAAGCAGGTGGAGCTGCGCGACAAGGGCGACGACGAGGCGGGCATGATGGACGAGGACTTCATAAACGCGCCTGGAATACGGCCTGCCGCCGACCGGAGGCATCGGCAACGGCCTTGACCGCTTCGTGATGCTGCCTGACCGGCGCAAGACTCCATCCGCGACGTGATTGTGTTCCCGACAATGAAGCCGTTGGACTCCGACAAGAAGGTTTCCAAGGAAGTTTCTGCTCCTGCGGAGGCTACTCAGACTGCTCCCGTTGTGGAGGAAAAAATGATTTTTCCAATGTTCAGATCGAGCCTCTGTTCCAAGATCAGGTCGATTTTGACACCTTCTCCAAGAGCGATTTCCGTGCCGTGAAGGTCAAGGAATGCGAAGCCGTGAAGAAGTCCAAAAAGCTCTTAAAGTTCGTTTTGGACGACGGAACCGGCACAGATAGGGTCATTTTGAGTGGTATTCACGAATATTATGAGCCGGAAGAACTGGTTGGTAAGACCTGCATTGCAATCACCAATCTGCCTCCGAGAGCGATGATGGGCATTGACTCTTGCGGTATGCTGATCTCCGCTGTGCATCACGAAAACGGCGAGGAAAAGCTCCATTTGCTGATGGTTGATCCCCACATCCCCGCCGGCGCAAAGCTCTATTGATTGCCCCTAAATTGTCGGTGCTTACGCCACAACTTACGCCAATTTACTCCGAGCTTACGCCAAAAATGCGTTTGAAATTCTGCGATTTCAGACAAGTTCCGATAGCATACGATAAGTTCATATGATTTAAGCCCGCTGATTTCGGTCAGCGGGCTTTTTCTATTTCTGCCCCTATTACATCCTCGTGATGTGATAGGTGCTTTTTTTGTCCCTGAAAGGCGGTCAGAAAAATTTTTTTGAAAAAATCCAAATTTGGTTCGTTCAAATCGAAAAAAATTTCCCAGTTGGTTAGTGAGGGCGAAAACCTCACGAATCTTGAAAATCGAATACACATTCAATAGGTACATTCCTGATCGGGGGTGAAAGCCCCAGCCGGATGAAGGTGCGCCACGAACTTCCTGCCCACAAGGGTTATCACGGAAAGCAAGGTTGGTAGCGATTCCGAACCATTCTGAAATATCCGCTTGCTACGGATAAGGCGATGAAACGAATCAGGGACAATGATACTTCCCTATGGGGCTGGCGGAGTACCCGGCAGAGGTGAGATTCCTATGAGTTCGGTCAGCAACCGAACGCCTGTTGATTTCCTTTTACGCATTTGGGGGATGAGATCGAGTTAAATGCGACCACCAAAGCACAGGAAACGCTTCCTGTGTTTTGGTGGATCAAGCGATCCAAATCTAATAAGAAGGAGGAAAAGCGAAATGCCAAACTGTAAAACCATTGCTATCTGCAATCAGAAAGGCGGAACAGGCAAAACGACCACAACGGTCAATTTGGGTGTTGGACTTGCACGACTCGGTAAGAAGGTACTCCTTGTAGATGCCGACCCACAGGGCGACCTCACGACTTGCCTCGGATGGCGAGATAATGACAGTCTTACGACGACCATTACCGACAAGCTCTCCGGGGTTATCCGTGAGGATCATACAGACCCGCAAAGCGGTATTCTGCATCACGAGGAAAATGTCGATTTGCTCCCTGCCAACATCGAGCTGTCCGCTATGGAAATGATGCTTGTCACCGCAATGAGCCGTGAAACCATTCTGAGAAGCTATCTGAGCAAGGTCAAAGACAATTATGACTATGTACTGATTGATTGTATGCCTTCGCTCGGTATGGTAACTTTGAATGCTTTGGCGGCGGCAGATAGCGTAATCATTCCCGTGCAGGCGCAATATCTTCCGGCAAAGGGAATGACCCAACTGATGCAGACCATTGGAAAGGTCAGGCAGTACATCAATCCGAGCCTGCGAATCGACGGTATCCTATTGAACATCGTAGATAACCGCACCAACCTCGCAAAGCACTGCCGACGCACTGCGAAAGAACTTTGGGAGCGTTATTAAGATATACCGTTCCTCCATTCCTATGGCAGTGAAAGCCGCAGAGGTTGCTTCCAAGGGCGTAAGCATCTACAAGTATGAGCCGAGCAGTCCTGTTGCAAGGCTTATGCTGAGTTCGCAAAGGAGGTGTCTGCCGATGGCAGGAAGAAAGAGCGACTTCACTCTGCCGACGCTCGATGACCTGTTTTCTACACAGGAGCTTCGGGACGATGCCAAGCTCAGTAAAATCCGAGATATTCCCCTTGAGTTAATCGATGACTTTCCCGACCACCCATTTAAGGTGCGAGACGATGAAGATATGATACAGCTTGTGGAGAGTGTCAAGGAGCGAGGAGTCATTACTCCGGCTACCGTGCGTCAGAAAGAGGACGGCAGATACGAGCTGATTTCCGGTCACAGGCGAAAACGGGCTTGCGAGCTTGCCGGATTTGAAGCACTCGTTGCGAGGTCGTAGACCTTGACCGTGACGCCGCCACTGTGCTTATGGTGGAGAGCAACTACCAACGGTCGCAGATACTTCCATCAGAAAAGGCGTTTGCCTATAAAATGAGGCTGGAAGCGATGAAGCGGCAAGCAGGTAGACCACGAAAAGAAAATCCGACACCAGTGGTGTCAGATTTAGATGGTCAACGGACTAATGAGATTTTGGGCAACGAAGTTGGCGAAAGTCGTGAACAGATTCGCCGCTACATCCGCTGACAAATCTTGTACCTGAACTACTCGACCTTGTGGACGAGGGAAAAATCAAAATGCGCCCTGCGGTGGAGCTTTCCTATTTGGACGAGGACAGTCAACGGGCGGTGGTCGATGAAATCGACCTGAACCAATGCACCCCGTCCCACGATCAGACCATTCGTATGCGGAAGTTCTTCACAGATGGAAAACTCACGCCAGAGGTGGTGTCCGCCATTATGGGCGAGGAAAAACCAAATCAGCGTGAGAAGATCGTCCTGCGTGGGGACAAGGTGCGAAGTCTGATCCCGAAAAATATCCCCGTAAGTCAAACGGAGGATTATGTGGTCAAGGCACTGGAGCATTACAGTCGCTTTTCTTCGTCAGCGGGCAGAGCGTGACAGCCGATAGGAACACGGAGTATGTTTCCTACTGTCCCCTTCCTCACACTCCAACCCCTGAGAACTACCAGACTATCCGAAATAAACTATCTCCTGATTTATCTCTATCTCTCTAAGCTAAATCTATCTAAGAGCAAACGGAGTTCGCACATTTCGGAAAACTGCGTTTTGGCGGTATGATGAAAAGTTGCGCTTCAAAACGCACCTTTGTCGGAGCAGTTCTCATCGGGTAGAATGTAATCGAAGGGAGTGAAGCGTATGAAATCCAAAATCGCAGTTATTCTACTCGCCGTGTTTCTGTGTCTGACTACGGGATGCAACAACGCCTCGCATATTGCACAGACGCCTGACCCTATTTCTTCTTCGGACAGAAACATCGTCCCCAGCGAAGCGGAAACGGCTCAGGCAGAAAAGAAAACGGAGGTTGACCGTCCCCAAAGCACAGAATCGCAAACGGATAGCCGCGCCGCAGAGATCCCGGCAAGCGTATCGGAAAGTGACACCCAAACAACAGAGGTTCCCGATCAGGCTGACCACAGCACGGCAGTGCTGCCACAGCCAAGCGAACCTGAAAAGAAAACAGACGAGTCCGAACGCCGACCGGAAACCGCTGCCCCGACTGAAAAAGAACAGCCCACACCTCCGGCAACTGAGGAATCTACGACACCGGAACCGCCGAAAGAAGAACCGACTGAGCCGGTCTTTGACATTGACTACTGGATCAGCTTTGCCAAGAGCTACGCTGAGAGCATCGGACTTGTGCTTGACAGCGGAGCCGTGTATTGCTGGGATAACCCCATCGCCGCAGGCGTAAAATGCAAATACACCGAACGGGATATTCGTGGCTATCTCGACCGATATGCCAAGGACGGCGACATCACCGATGTGTGGATTTGGTATGAGCAGACCGGGATCGGCTCTTATGAAATCTATATCGGCTACGCATAACAACAAAACACATTTCACCCGAAACGCATCGTCATTGTACGGTGCGTTTTTCGTTTTCAAGGAGGTAACAAACACTATGAAAAAGAACCTTTTCAAGCGAGGGATGGCGGGACTGCTTTCCCTCGTGATGTGCCTGACAGCCCTTGTGGGGATCGGCACAACTACTGCCTATGCCGCAGGAGAAAGAGCCGAGGTCTACCTTGTTTCTTCCGAGAAGCGGCGATGCTAATATTGATTACAGCGGTACTTGGGGGCATCCCAATCTCCGGTATATGAACGGCTGGCATTCCGGTGAGTCCAAGTACACTACTATTCGAGCAATGCACTCGTATGACGGTAACATCTGTTACTGCATTGAGCCGGGAGTACAGCAGGATACCGGCGACACTTATGCCAGTAAGGACGAAACCTTTTGGGACAACCTGCCCTCAGACATCAACAGCACCATTTCTCCCTACGATATAAAGCTATTCATCGGGCGTATTATGCAGTACGGTTACACGGGACCCATCAGCACCTCGTGGCGTTCACAGAACCCCGCTGATGCCGCAACGCTGGCGGAAGCTATGGCAACACAGGTTCTCATTTGGGAAACTGTTGTCGGTGAGCGTGACGAGGACTTCGATTATGTAAGCCCCGGTAGCTACGATGCTGTTAAGGGCGTTATCAGCACTGCCCATCCGCTGTATGACCTGTTTTGCGATTACTATGACAGTATTGAAGCAAGCGTTCAGCGTCACTCTGCCATCCCCAGCTTTATGTCAAAAAACCCGAACAGAGCGCAGAGCGTGGAGTTGGAATGGGACGGTAGCAGTTACACCGCTACCCTGACAGACCACAACCGTGTGCTTTCCGATTACAGCTTTTCCGCTAATGAGGATGGCATTTCTTTCAGCGTCAACGGAAACCAGCTCATTATCACAGCAACGGATGCTCCTTCTGACAGCGCAAGAATTACCGCCAATAAGGTCGGTTCAACCCGCCGAGGTATCATTACTTGGACGGATGGGAGATACGCTCCCGGAGGCGGTATTCAGGATGTTGTCAGCTATGCTCAAGAGGTTAATGACCCGGTGCAGGCATTCCTCAATCTGAAGGTGTCCTACGGCTCTGCCAAGATCGTCAAGACCTCGGAGGACGGCAAGGTAGATATGCTCGATGCAAGATATATCATAAGCTCTTTCATAGAAAACATGACGACCGCAAATCTGAGCAGGGAAGAGCACTTGAAGCGCTTTGTAAGCTGGCCGAACAACAGCATTACCGGAACCTCGGCGACTGTCATGAATGCAAGCACGTTGCCCATGTCCTCGCTGCCGCCGCCGATGTTTCGGATAAACTCTATCATGAAGTTCCGATCATGCCGTGGGTAAAGAACAGCGCTGCGGTTCCGAGCAAGAACAGCATAAAACGCTTGTTTTCCTTTGCAAATACGGTAAGAGCACTCGGCTCGGCGATATTTGCCTGCTCATGCTCTGCGTTAGCCGAGCGATGCGCACGCTGCCCTGGGATAAAAAGAAGCGTTATAAGTCCGAGAAGAGCAGAAAATATTATGAATGACACCGGAACGGCGTTTTCGCTGACCCGTTGAACGAGAATTCCCATAACTACGTTGCATACCGCAAACGAAAACGAGCCGATTGCCCGCGCACGGCTGAAATTCACGCTGCTGCCCCAGCTTTCAACATAAAAGCTGAGCGATATGCAAAGTGGATTGAGCAGCGTGCTGCCCGCTATGAGCAGAGCATATGCGCCAATTATCGTAACGCTGCCGGATGGGAGCAGACACACGGCCAGCATAAGCAACGCCGAGAGTATCGATGTAATGCATATGCAGCGAAGCAGAATGCGCTTTTGGCTCTTGTCAACAAGCCCGGCAATGAGCGGCTGCGCTATAAATCCGATAATATTGCCGACAGCAAATACTATGCCGATCTCATAGTTGGAATAACCTTTAAATTGCAGAAATATGGTCGTAAAGCAAAACAAAACAGCACTCGTTACCCAGTATGACATTTGCAAAAGCGCATAGTCGATATTAAGCTTTTTACTTGACAGGTTCATAATCTCGTGACCTTTCGCATGGTTTTGAGATTTTAAATTATAGCATCATTATCTAAAAACCACAATACGCTTTTGCGGTACAAAAGAGCGATATCAAAAAACTGTACTCAAATTTGCGCAGAAACGCGGTTTTCACAGCTGATAAAGCTTGCAATTGCACACGAATATGTCTATAATGTAAACATCGCGAAAATTTCGACAAAAATATCAGATGAGAGAGGTATGTTTAATGATCGAAGCGATTCACGGCGTTATCAACGCCATAAGCGGCTTTTTGTATCAGCCGTACATAGTGCCGCTGTTCCTTGTTGCGGCCGGACTTTATTTCACCGTCCGCACCGGACTTTTGCAGATCCGCCTGTTCGGCGAGTCAATCAAGGTCGTAAACGAAAAGCCGAAAGATAAGAAATCTGTATCCTCGTTCGGCGCATTGATGGTATCGACTGCTTCGCGCGTCGGCACAGGAAACATCATCGGCGTATCAACGGCTATCTGCCTCGGCGGATTCGGAGCTATCTTCTGGATGTGGATAACCGCTATCCTCGGCGGAGCATCCGCGTTCATCGAGTCTACGCTGGCTCAGATCTATAAGCACAAGGACTCCGACGGCACTTATTACGGCGGCCCTTCTTACTATATGCAGAACGCGCTCAAGCAGCGCTGGCTCGGCATTATCTTTGCCGTTATTCTTATCCTGACCTATGTCGTGGGCTATAATATGCTTGCGTCCTTCAACACTCAGGACACCTTTAAGACCTTCAGCTTCTATGACCCGAGCAAGACTCCGATCATTATCGGCGCAATACTTGCCGTTCTGTTTGCACTGTGCGTCCTCGGCGGCGGCAAGCGCCTTACCAATATAACCGGCATTCTCGTTCCGGTCATGGGCCTTATTTACATAGTCGTATCGCTCATAGTAGTCATCATGAACATCACGAACCTGCCGCTGGTTCTCAAGAACATATTCGTCGCGGCCTTTGACTTTAAGGCAATCTTCGGCGGCTTTGCAGGCTCCTGTATGATGTGGGGCATCAAGCGCGGCCTTTACTCCAACGAAGCCGGTATGGGTTCTGCGCCCAACGCCGCCGCCTCGGCGGACGTATCGCACCCCGTAAAGCAGGGTCTCGTGCAGATGCTGTCCGTTTTTATCGACACGCTGCTCGTGTGTACCGCAACCGCAATGATGTGCATGTGCGCAAACCCCGAGGGCCTTGTTGCCGACGCTGCCGGAGCTGCATATGTTCAGCAGTCCATGCAGCTTGCACTGGGTGACTTCGGCCCGATATTCATTGCCGTGGCAATGAGCTTGTTTGCGTTCACAACGCTCATCGGTAACTATTATTACACCGAGGGCTGCCTGAAGTTCATCCTCAAGCGCACCCCGTCCAAGGCGTTTATGCTCATCTTCCGCCTGATAGCTACCGCGCTGGTGTTTGTCGGCGCACTGCTCTCGGCAGGCATCGTATGGGATACCGCAGATATGCTCCAGGCGTTCATGGTCATCATAAACGTTCCCGTTATCATTATCATTGCAAAGCCTGCTCTTGCCGCACTCAAGGATTACATGAGCCAGCGCAAAGAGGGGAAGGATCCCGTATTTAAATCCTCCAACATCGGCCTTAAAGGCAAGACCGAGTGCTGGGAAGACTGACAGACAAATAAAAGACCGGCCCGTGCCGGTCTTTTATTTTTTCTCGAATTATTGTATAATCGCAGCAAAGGAGCTGAGACTATGGATGATTTTGAACGTGCGTGGCGCAAGCAGCTTGCAGCCGAGAAAAAATATATAGATGAGCGCTCGCGGCGCAGCGACAGCCGCCTGAACCGCTTTTTGCAGACCAAGGTTCCCGAAAAGCTCAAGGATATGCTCGACACGGGCTTTGCAAAGGCTTTTGAGCTTATCTTCGCAAAGGGAACGGGAGTTATCGAAAAACCTACAACCGCCGCGATATCGAGCGCAGCAGCCGTGTGCGGCGCATAATAGCGGAAAACAATCCGTCCGGGCGCGCTCTGAACGAGGCCTCGCGCGGATCATACTCGCAAAAGCTGAAAAACACGGTCGTATCGGGTGTTTCCGGGATCGGAATGGGGCTAATCGGCGTCGGTATACCGGATATCCCGGTTTTCACGGGAATGCTGCTCAAGAGCCTGTATGAGACTGCACTCAGCTATGGCTATGATTATGACAGAATGGATGAAAAGTATTTCATCCTGCTGCTGATAGGTGCGGCTCTCCGCAGCGGAGACGAGCTGAAAGCCGCCGACGAGCGAGTTAACTATTTCATTGAGCACGGCGCAGAGCCTGACGAGGAAACGATGAAGACCGAGGTGAAGATCGCCGCCGAGGGGCTGTCGGGCGAGCTTCTGTATATGAAGTTTTTACAGGGAATACCTATCGTCGGCGCTGTGGGAGGAGCGTACGACCCGATATACATTGACCGTATCACTCGCTATGCAGCCATGAAATACAACCGCAGATTTCTGCATGATATCAAGAATAAGCACTAAAAAAGCAGACGCAAATGCGTCTGCTTAAATTATTCACTTTTTGCCGGGCTTCGGCTTTCTGACGGTTGAGAAGGGATCCGCGCCGCCGCCGGAGAACATGGTGAAATTTAGGCTTGACTTAACATGGTCTGCCATAGCCTGCTTGGCAAGGTCGGGGATATGCATCTTTATTGCCTCCACGACCGCAACGTGGTTATAAATAACGCTTGGAGACCAGGGATTATCCTCGGAAGAATTGCTGATGAATTTTATCATGGAGGACTGATACATTGTCAGATTGGGGAGCAGCATCTTATAGCACTTCTGGATATACTTGTTGCCGCAGGACTCGACTATAAGGCCGTGGAATGGCATGTCTGTTGCGATCATGCCGTCATAGTCCCTGCGGATAACACAGTCGGCAAATTCACCGGCAAGCCTGTCAAGCTCATTTACGGTGCCGGCATCGGCGCGCTCTGTGCACAGGGCGGCAGCCTCGCACTCGATCGCAGCGCGCACGTCGTAAAGATCTATCATATCTTTAAGGCTCAGATCAATTACAAAGAAACCGCTCGTATCCGGCTTTGAAACAACAAAGCCCTGCTCACACAGATTCATTATTGCTTCGGCAACAGGCGTGCGTGATATGCCGAGGGCGGAGGCAATGCTGTTGACGTTGAGCTTTGTTCCCGGAGCTATGCACAGCGAGACGATCTCGTCATAAAGCATCTGCGAAACGATGTCGCGCAGCTTCGCGCTCGGGTTTGCGTCAAGGTATACCTGAAACTGATCGCGTTTCAATGAAATCAATCCTTTCGTGCTTGATTAGAAGCAAAATATAATATGTCAAATATAAAATGAACTCAAATACATCCGCTATTCTACGGCAGATGATATAAAAATGCAAGACCTTGGGTGCATTTTTAATAAAAATTTTAGTAATATTCCCGGCATACAAGCAAATTTCGACAGCGTTATCTGAAATTGTCTGAAAAATCGCGAAGAAATAAGCACCGACGCGATTGCATCGGTGCTTATGTTATCTTATCTGGACTTATTCTTTGCTCTTTATGTATTCATCAATGCTCTTTGCGCCGGTTTTGCCTGCGCCCATTGCGAGGATAACGGTTGCAGCGCCGGTGACTGCATCGCCGCCTGCGAAAACGCCCTCGCGAGCCGTTGCGCCGCCTTCGTCTGCCTCGATGCCGCCCTTACGGGTGAAGGTCAGACCCTTGGTGGTGTTGCGGATCAGCGGGTTGGGGCTGGTGCCGATGGCGATAACGACAGTGTCAACGTCGAGGATCCAGTTCGAGCTCAACGGGAACGGGCTTGCGGCGACCCTTTTCGTCCGGCTCGCCGAGCTCCTGCTTCTGAAGCTCGATGCCGGTGACGTGGCCGTCCTCGCCTGCGTGGATGGCTACGGGGTTATTGAGCAGTCTGAACTCAATGCCCTCGGCCTCTGCGTGCTCGACCTCTTCCTTACGGGCGGGCAGCTCATCCTTGCCGCGGCGGTAAGCGATGTAAACATGCTCTGCACCCAGACGCTTGGAAACGCGCGCTGCGTCCATTGCGACATTGCCTGCGCCGACGACACAGACATTGTGGAAGTGCTTTATCGGCGTATCGTAATCATCGCGGTAAGCCTTCATGAGGTTTACACGGGTAAGAAGCTCGTTAGCGGAGTAAACGCCGAGGAGATTCTCGCCGGGGATGTGCAGGAACTGAGGCAGGCCTGCGCCCGAGCCGATGAACACTGCCTCATAGCCGTCTGCAAACAGCTCGTCAACGGTCTCACTCTTGCCGATGATGGCGTTGTTTATGATCTTAACGCCCATGGCCTTGAGGTTCTCGATCTCGGCTGCAACGATCTCCTTGGGCAGACGGAACTGCGGAATACCGTAGACCAGAACGCCGCCGGACTTGTGGAATGCCTCAAAAATGGTAACGTCGTAGCCCATCTTGCGCAGATCGCCTGCGCAGGTGAGGCTGGCAGGGCCGGAGCCGACGATCGCGATGCGGTGACCGTTGGATTCGGGGGCCTTGACCTCGTCCTTGACTTCCTTGTTCATGTGGTAGTCGGCGACAAAGCGCTCGAGACGGCCGATACCGACGCTCTCGCCCTTGATGCCGCGAACGCACTTACTCTCGCACTGCTTCTCCTGCGGGCAGACACGGCCGCAGACGGCGGGCAGGGAGTTGGTGGAGGTGATGATCTCATATGCTGCGTCAAAGTCGCCCTCTGCGACCTTGGCGATGAATTCGGGGATGCGTACCGAAACGGGGCAGCCGGTGCGGCAGGGCATGTTGTGGCAGTTGAGGCAGCGCTTTGCCTCGTCCATTGCCATCTCGGGAGTGTAGCCGAGGGCGACCTCGTCAAAGTTGCCGGCGCGGACTACGGGATCCTGCTCGGGCATCGGGTTTTTATCCATTCTCATGTTAGCCATTGCGCTTACCTCCGGTCATATTGCAGATATGCTTTGCGGCCTCGTCCTGCTCTTCCTTGTAGAACGCTGCACGCTTTATAAGCGAGTCGAAATCGACCTCGTGCGCGTCGAAGTCAGGGCCGTCGACGCAGGCAAACTTCGTCTCGCCGCCGACGATGACGCGGCAGCCGCCGCACATGCCGGTGCCGTCGACCATGATCGGGTCGAGGGAGATGATGGTCTTGATGCCGTAAGGACGGGTGACCTCAGCCAGGAACTTCATCATGATGTCCGGGCCGATGGCGATAACGCGGTCAAACTGGGGCTTGCCCTCGGCGATGTTCGCGTCGATCTCCTGCTTGAGATACTCGGTGGTGAAGCCCTTCTCGCCGTAGGTGCCGTCGTCGGTGCACATGATGAGCTTGTCGGAAGCGGCCTTGAGCTCGTCCTTCAGGATGACGATGTCAGCGCTTCTAAAGCCTGCGATAAAGGTCACGTCAATGCCCTTTTCGTGCATTTCCTTGGCGATGGGGTATGCGATAGCGCAGCCGACGCCGCCGCCGACAACGCAGACCTTCTTGAGCCCGTCCATCTCGGTCGCGCGGCCGAGGGGGCCGACGAAGTCGGTGATGTAATCGCCCTGCTCCACGGTGTGGAGCATCTTCGTGGTGCGGCCGGCAGCCTGTACCATAACGGTAACGGTGCCTTTTTCGCGGTCATAGCCTGCTACGGAAACAGGAGTACGCTCGCCCTGCTCATCCAGACGGAAGATGACGAACTGACCTGCCTGCGCGTGCTTTGCGACCAGCGGAGCTTCGATCTCGAACAGGCAAATGCTCTTTGCATCGTTCAGAAATCTTTTTTGTACGACTTTAAACATCTTATTACCTCTTATCATTATAATTATTTTGTTCAAGCCATTTGTAACAAAATTTATTCTAATTCAATTGCATATGATTGTCAACATACGAAATTATATCAGAATTATATTTATGCTGAAATATCAACGAATTTTCGAATATTATGATAAAATATTAACTAAAATTGCACATTTTCGGGTGCAATTGCGCCTTGCAATTGACGGAATACTTGATAAGCGCGCCGTTCCGACTTATAATGGGGCAAAGAAACGGAGGAGATGAACATGCCGGTAACAAAAAGCACGTTCGGTGAGTATGAGCTTTATACGATAAAAAATTCGTCGGGCGCGTATGTGCGCATAGCAAGCCTCGGCGCTGCGGTGCAGAGCATTGTCGTTCCGAACAGGAACGGAGCACCGACAGATGTTGTGCTCGGATACGACACGCCGGGGGAGTACCTGCGCAATGACGGCTACTTCGGCGCATTCGTCGGCCGATACGCAAATCGAATAGCGAATGCCGCGTTTATGCTAAACGGCAGAGAATATAAGATAAGCGCAAATGAGGGGAAAAACACGCTCCACGGCGGAAACGGCCTGAGCAAGCGCCGCTTTACCGAGATAGCGGTAGGGGAGAACGCACTTACTCTCGGCATATCCGACCCCGACGGCGGCGACGGATTCCCGGGAAAAGTCGAGGCCCGCGTGACGTATGAGTTTTCCGAGGATAATGAGCTTAGCATAAGCTACGAGGCCGTGTCCGATGCCGATACATATTTAAATCTAACAAATCACAGCTATTTTAACCTTTCCGGCAGGGGAGATATCATTGACCATGAGCTGATGATAAACTCCGACGGATATTTGCCTGTTGATGAGGAGCTTATCCCTACAGGCGAGGTATGCTCCGTTTCGGATACGAAATTTGATTTCCGAAAAATGCGAAAAATTGAAAACGGCTTTTACGATCACTGCTTTGTGTTAAGCGGAAGTGAGCCGTGCGCGAGACTTGTGAGTAAAGAAAGCGGCATAGCAATGACTCTCGCTACCGATATGCCGGCAGTGCAGTTTTATGCCGGCGGCGCAACGGGGCTGCGGCTCGGAAAGGGCGGCGCGGTTTACGGCAAAACTCGGGCTTGTGCCTTGAAACGCAGTATTATCCCGACAGCCCGAACCATCCCGAGTTCCCGTCTCCGCTTTTGCGCGCCGGGGAGCGATATTTTTCAAAAACGAGCTATAAGTTCTCAATATGCTGAAAAAAGCACCCATCCGGGTGCTTTTTTCAGTCCAATGTTAAGTTCCACACAGTGTCGGGCGGAAAGTCCTTGCTCTGATATGCCGCGATATAGCGCTCGCCATGCGCGCTTGCGCGTCTTATCACGGCTTTTCCGGCTCCGAGTGATGCGCACAGCGCCGGGATAAACTCGGGCGTATCACCGAGCGCTTCTTTGACATAAAAAATACCGTTTTCTACATATCCGCAGACAAGTCCGCCTTGATACTCGAAGAAACCGCCGACGGAGGACGTGAAAATTTCCTCCTGAAAGCGCAAATAACCGTAATAAAAGCTCACATGGGCCTTGCCCTTGAGCATATCCTCGCGCAGAAAGCCGTATTCATCGGCGCTTAAACGCCTGATCCCGTCAAGCTCCGAGGAAGCGCTGACGCTTTCATAGTTGCAATAGCTTGCCGCGGCAAGGCCGCAGCGGCTTTCGTACCAATCATAAAGCGAATCCTCTGCCGGCAGCGTGCAGCAGATATCTGCCGAGTAGTCCCATGCGTTTCGCATGCATGCCCTTGTAAGCTCGGCGCCGATGCCGCGCCCCTGCGCACTTTCATCAACGGAAACGGCATAGATATACGCAAGCTTTTTTGTCTCGCCTCCGGGCAGATGCAAAAATGCGTCCAGCACGTATGCTGCACCGAAGATTTCACCGTCAAGCTCGGCGACAAAGCCTGTTCCCATCGAGGGCAGCAGTTCGAAAAAAAAGTCGATAAGCTCAGAAGGATCGCCGAAAGCGTCACTCCAGAGCGACCTCATAGCGGATGTGTCTTCCCGTGTATACTCGCGGATGTTGTATATCATTCGTACACCTCCGGGCATAGCCTGCGGATCTCACTCCTTATTTCTCTGAGATCTGTAAACGTTTCCGGACGTTTGGAAACGTCGCGCAGAAGAGCAGAGGGGTGGTATATTGCAAGGCAGCGCCTGCCGTCAACGTCAAACCATTGGCCGTGCTGCCGGGTAATCCTGAAATCCTCGTCGATAAGCGAGGTGGCAGCAATGCGCCCGAGGCATATTATAATAAGCGGATCAACTATCTCAATCTGTTTTTTAAGCCACTGCGAGCATGCGTCCCTCTCCTCGGGCAGCGGATCGCGGTTGTGCGGCGGACGGCACTTCACGATGTTGGCTATATATACGCGACTGCGATCGAGATCTATCATCTTCATCATATCGTCAAGTAGAAAGCCGGCTCTGCCTACGAACGGAATCCCCTGAAGATCTTCCTGTTCGCCGGGGCCTTCACCGACAAGCATCACCTTAGCATTGGGGTTACCGTCGCCAAAGACGAGCTTCGTGCGCGTTTTGCCGAGAACGCAGCCCTCGCAGCCGAGACATTGGCCGCGCAGCTCTTCCATTGCCTTATCCATCAGCTTTCCTCCGAATATTTTGCAAGCTCAAGCAAAATTTCGCGTTTGTTATTTTCAGGGTATTCCATAACATATTCAAGCAAAAACTTCAGCATTTCGCCAAGCTCCGGCCCCTTGAGACCGAGCGACAGCAGATCGTCGCCCGTGACGGCAAGATGCTTGAGCGAAAAGCACTCTCCGCTTTTGAGAACGGCTCTGAGCTCCTTTTCGCAGTCGATGCCCATTATAACAGAGTAAGCCTGCACGGCACAGGTGACGGTATCGACGCCGTAGCGGTTCAAAAGCTTTTTCCAGCCGAGACTGTCCGAAGGCGGATCCTGACTCAAAAGCACCTCGGCGTCCGTGCAGCAGCGTATTGTGCGCCCGTCAAGCCGAAGCTGCTTGAGAAATTCGCTTGCCGAGGGAATATAGCCGTATTTGCGGAGCATGATACTGAATGCGACCCAACGCGAAAGCGGCTTGCGCGGCATGCTTGCAAGGTCGGCAAAATTGGGCGTTTTCCAGCCTGCGCCGCTTATATACCTTTTCATAAGCCCAAAGCTAATTGCGGCGCTCATGGTCTCCGGACGTGTAGTGAGCAGGATTTTTTCTACCTCATCGCGCACTCTTTCCGGCGCGAGCTCGGAAGCAAGCTCGGCGCACTCTTCAATTGCGCTGAGCGTGTCGTATTCAATGGTAAAACCGAGCCTTGCGGAAAATCTCAGAGCACGGAACATTCGCAGTGCATCCTCGGTAAACCTAAGTTTAGGATTTCCGACACAGCGAATGCAGCGCTTTTCAATGTCGCTCACTCCGTCAAACGGATCGGCAAGCATACCGTCGGCCGAAAGAGCAATAGCATTCATTGAAAAGTCGCGACGGCCGAGATCGGTGATGAGGTCGGAAACAAAGGTGACTGAATCCGGCCTGCGGTGATCGCGATAGTCGCCCTCGGTCCTGAAGGTCGTGACCTCGGCGCTCTTGCTGCCGATGATGACCGTGACCGTTCCGTGCTCAAGACCCGTAGGACGCGAGCCGGGGAAAAGCTCCATTACCTCTTCGGGCAGGGCACTCGTGCATATATCCCAGTCCTGCGGTGTAATGTTCATAATAACATCGCGAACACAGCCGCCGACGAGATAGGCAAGATGCCCTCGCGCCTGCAGACCGAACAGTATTTGCCTGACATATTTGGGAGGATTGATTTGAGGCATAGTGATCAAGTTCCTGTATGTACAAAGATTTTAATTCTTGTCAAGTTGACTTTACAGTATTATAATATCATTTGCTAAATGCAACATCAACATCAAATTGTTAATATAAAGCGTGATTGGAGAAATTATGCCGGATTTCAGTGAATATTTAGTGCGAGGAAAAAGAGGCCATCTCATTGGCATAGGCGGCGTTTCCATGTCGCCTCTGGCCGAGGTGCTTTCCGATGCAGGACTTATAATAAGCGGCTCCGATATCGCGGAGAGCGAGCGGACCTCGCATCTGCGCGAAAAGGGAATAGTAATTTCCATCGGCCATGACGCGGCGAATATAACAAGCGACATTGATTTTGTCGTGCGCACGGCCGCGGCGCATGACGAAAACCCCGAGATCGTCCGCGCGCATGAGATGGGCATTCCCGTGTTTGAGCGCACCCAGGCATGGGGCGCTATCATGAAGGGCTATAAAAACGCCCTGTGCATTGCCGGAACCCACGGCAAGACTACGACTACCTCAATGTGTACTCATATCCTTATGGCGGCCGAAAAGGACCCCACCGTCATGATAGGCGGAACTCTGCCGCTTCTTAAGGCAGGGCACAGAGTCGGAACGGGCGACACCATCGTTATGGAGTCGTGTGAGTATTATAACTCGTTTTTGTCGTTTTACCCGACCGTTGCCGTTATACTCAATATTGAGGAGGATCACCTTGACTTCTTCTCCGGTATTGAGGATATTAAAAAGAGCTTCCGCGAATTTGCAAGCCATGTTCCCGAGGACGGCTATGTTGTCGTAAATCATGACGACGAGAACACAATGGATGCCGTCAAGGGACTTGAGCGCAATATCGTAACCTTTGGCCTCACTTCAAAGGCCGATGTTTACGCTAAAAACGTTATCCGTATCGGTTCACTGACTAAGTTTGATATTATGTACAAGGGAAAACTGTTTGACACAGTGAACATCCATGTTCCCGGCGTGCATAACCTTAAAAACGCTCTGGCGGCCGCTGCGGCCTGCATCTGCCTCGGCATAAAGCCTACGGCAATAAAATACGGTCTTGCAGGCTTTTCCGGAGCGGGCAGAAGATTTGAGTTTAAGGGCAAATTCAACGGCGCGGATGTGTACGACGATTACGCGCACCATCCGGGCGAGCTTAAGGCACTTCTGGATGCTGTCGAAGCGCTTGGATATAAGCGCACGATCGTTGTTTTCCAGCCGCACACCTATACGCGCACTATGGCGCTGTTCCACGATTTTGTCCGTCAGCTGCGCCGGCCGGATGTGCTGTACCTTGCGGAGATATTTGCCGCCCGTGAAAAGAATATTCTCGGCATCTCCTCGGCAGACCTCGCGGAGAAAATTGAGGGCGCAAAATTCTTTAAGACCTTTGAAGAGATCGAGCGCGACCTGCGCAAAACCGCGCAGCCTGGCGACCTTATCCTCACGGTCGGAGCCGGCAACGTGTATAAAATCGGCGAGCATCTGCTGGCCGACGATTACGAGACCTGAAACGGAGAAAAAATATGCAGATAAGCTGGCTCGGACATTCCTGCTTTAAGATAAGCCATGACGGATACAGTCTTGTTATAGACCCTTATGATCTTACGAATGCAAACTATCCGCCCATGAGCACGAGCGCAGATGCCGTCTTGTGCAGCCATGAGCACCGCGGACACAATTACCGCGCCGGAGTCAAGCTCTCCGGCACGGCGAGAGAGTGCCCGTATGAGGTGACGGTGATAGATACCTTTCACGACACAAGCTATGGCAGCCTGCGCGGCAAAAACAAGATACATATTATAAATTGGGGCGGATTCAAGCTCGTCCATATGGGCGACCACGGCAGCTTCCTGACGGATGCTGAGAAGGACATGCTGTTCGGAGCCGATGTTCTGATGATAAACGCAGGCGGCTTTCGCGCAATGCCCAGCGACAAAACCAAGCCTCTGGCAGATGAGCTTTGTGCAAACGTCGTTATCCCGATGCACTATGCGCATGACGGCTGCGGCAGCCGCCGGATGGAGAGAGTGACGGCGTTTACGGATCAGTATATGCCTTTGCCGATAGTTCATTTTTATGATACGAACACGATATCGATAGATAAAGACACCCCGGCCCAGGTAGCAGTACTTAAATTCATGCCCGGAAAAATGTAAAAATTAAATGATTTAGCTGTTTTAAATCAAGGGAATTTACAGAATTCCCTTGATTTATTTGCTCTTATAGTATATAGTTTCAAAGTCTGAAAACGACTCTTTCTACATGATTGGAGGCCTTTTGGTGGCAAAAGCAAAACAGCAGAATTATCTGCACGGCGCAGCTATAATGACCGCCGGCGTTATAATAATGAAGATCCTCGGCGCATTGTATAAGATCCCCCTGGGCAATATGCTCGGCGACGACGGATACGGCCTGTTCCTTCAGGCTTATTATGTTTACAGCCTGTTTCTGACGCTTGCGACGGCGGGCTTTCCGGTGGCGCTTTCGCGCATGATAAGCGCGGCGCAGACTCGCGGACTGCAGATGCAGGCGCGCCGTACATATCGCGTGGCATGGTGGACATTCTTTGTCCTCGGCGCTGTCTGCTCGACGGTAATGTTCGTGTTCCCCGACTGGCTTGCAGACACTCTTATAAACAGTCCCGATGCCGCTTTCAGCATCCAGGCTCTCGCACCGGCGGTGCTCCTGTGCTGCATCACCGCAACCTACAGAGGACTGACTCAGGGCTACGGCAACATGACCCCGACCACTATCAGCCAGATACTCGAGGTCCTGGCCAAGGTCGCGGCAGGACTTGCTCTCGCGGCATACCTGATAAAGGCAGGCTATGATAAGCCCGTTGCGGTCGCAGGCGCCATATTCGGCGTTACAGTCGGCTCGCTTGCCGCACTGCTGTACATGCTCATATACAAAATGCGCAACTACCGCTTTGACACTGTTTCGCAGCCCGATGTTCCGGAAAGTGCAGGAACGATATTTAAAAATCTTTTGAGCATAGGTATCCCTATTGCGCTCGGCTCAGTTGCGCTGTCGCTTATTAACCTTATTGACGCAGGGCTGTGCATGACAAGGCTTCAGAGCGCTGTCGGATACACTTACTCGCACGCAAAAACGCTCTACGGCGTCTACGGAAAAGCTCAGACGCTGTTCAATCTTCCTGCGGCATTCATTACTCCGCTGACGGTGTCCATCGTTCCTGCGATCTCCGCAAAGCTTGTAATGGACGCAAGGGGAGAGGCAGGCAAAATATCCGAAGATTCACTGCGCATAGCGATGGCTATTGCACTGCCTATGGGCGTCGGACTTGCAGTTTTGTGTGAGCCCATTATGAACGTTATCTACCCAAATGCCCATGAGTCCGGCCCGCTGCTTCTGTGCCTGCTGGGTGTTGCCTCGGTTTTCGTTTGCTTTTCGCTTATGAGCACGGCTGTTCTCCAGGCAACGGGCAAGGAGCGTCTCACGCTTTATTCCATCGTTGCCGGCGGGCTTGTGAAGATCACAATAAACTGGTTTATAGTCGCGATCCCGTCAATAAATATCTACGGCGCCGCGATCGGAACGATCTGCTGTTACGTAACAATGTGCGTTTTGAATCTTATATTCATTAACCGTAGCTTTGAAAAGGGACTGTCAATGAAGAATATTTTCGTCCGTCCTGCCGTGCCCAGCGCTATCATGGGTGTCATAGCGCTTGCGGTATATTACGGCGTAATGAATCTGCTTTCGTCCGACAGCAGACTCATGATGGCGCTTGTTATGTGCATTGCCATCGGTGTTGCCGTAATAGTTTACGCGGTGTCGGTCATAAAGCTTCGCGTCATAACCACCGAAGATATGAAGCTCATTCCCAAGGGGGAGAAGATAGCAAAGCTTCTGCATATGGCCTGATAATTATATCTCCCTGAAAAAATTGGCTTTTTTCAAAAAAATACTTGATATTTGCAGCATTTTGTGATAAGTTTTAATCCGCGCCGCAAGGCGCATGTTCATTGTAAATAACCCGGCACGGCGCAATCGGCGCACCGGGCTATATAGAAAAGGCAATAAATGCCGCATAAATTAGGAGGATTACACATGAATAAGGCAGAACTTATAGCAGCCGTCGCAGAGAAGACCGGTCTTTCCAAGAAGGACTCCGAGAAGGCTGTCAACGCCGCATTTGATACCATCGTTGAGACTCTGGTATCCGGCGAAAAGGTTCAGATGGTTGGCTTCGGCGTTTTTGATGTTAAGGAGCGCGGCGTTCGTATCGGCCGTAACCCCAAGACTCGCGAAGAGATCGAGATCCCTGCAAGCAAGGTTCCCTTCTTCAAGGCAGGTAAAGCGCTCAAGGACGCAGTAGCAGAGTAATTTCATCGCAGTAATATTTGATATGATTCCCACGATACGTCGGTATCGTGGGAATTTTGCCATACTAAAGGAGATAGGATCATGAGACTTGATAAATACCTTAAGGTTTCACGGCTTATAAAGCGTAGAAGCGTTGCCAACGACGCCTGCGATGCCGAGCGCGTGAGCGTAAACGGCCGCCAGGTCAAGGCAAGCTACCAGGTGAAGATCGGCGACGTTATTGAGGTCGCTTTCGGACAGCGCAAGCTTAAAGTTGAGGTGCTGTCTGTGAATGAAACGGCAAAAAAAGAGGAAGCTCCTGCAATGTATAAGGAGCTGGAAAGCTGAATAGGCAATAAAAAAATCCCGACTGTCGGTCGGGATTTTTTGTGCTTATAAACCCAAATTACTTGGTCCAGTCGGGAGCGTCGGTGCGGATGTTGGTCCACTGCTCGGTCACGACGAACTCGCCGCTGACAACGTTCTTAACGTTGAGCGTCCAAGTGTAGTTGTGTGCGTTGGTAGCCTCGAGGATGTCTGCATAGTACCATGCGGAATTTGCGTTGTCGGGCCAGCCCTTGACGCCGGTGCAGCCGTTCATGCTGCTGCTGGTGGAGTTGCGGCCGACGAGGCGGTTGCACAGTGCTGCGGTCTGAGCACGGGTCAGGAGATCATCCGGATTTGCATTGCCGTTTGCATCGCCGTTGAGGATGCCGAGCTTTGCAAGGAGGTTCATGTAGCTCTCAGCCCAGTGGCCGTTGAGATCTTCAAACTTGTTGTTGCCGACGTAGGAGACGGAGAACAGACGAGCGATCATAGCGGAGAACTCGGCACGGGTGACATTCTTGTTGGGACGGAAGTAGCCGTCGTTGTAGCCGGAGATAACGCCGGCCTTGACGAGGGTGCAGACCTCTTTGTTGCACCAGCTGTTTGCGTTGATGTCCTTAAGGGTGCTGGAAGTGCTCTGGTACTTTGCACGGGTCTCGGGAGTCATGAGACGGTAGAGAATGGTTGCGACCTCGGCACGGGTGATGTTGGCGTTGGGACGAACGGTGCCGTCTTTGTAGCCTATCATGTATGCAAAGTGATCGGTGTAGTTAAGGCCGATGTTGAGCATGGGGTACAGGATGAGCTTGTCGGAATCAAACTTTGCGCCGAAGGACCACTTGATGCCGGGCAGGGTGCTGTACTTTATGCCGGATACGGGGCCGTCGCAGGTAGCTGCAACAGTGTATACGCCGACGATGCTCTTGGGGATAAGAGCAAGACCGAGCAGGTTAGCGGTGTATGTGCTGGCCTCGCCGGTAAGGTTATTTGTGAGTGTGACCTGAGCGCCGCTTGCAGGCAGCTTGCTCATCAGGGAGCAGTAAACCAGATAAGTGGGGAGCTTGATGCCGTTTACGGTGTCAACGACGCTGCCGACGGTATCGCCGATGGACTGTGTGTCAGCATCGTCGGCGAGAGCCGCAGTGGGCAGAAGAGCGGCGATCATCAGAACCGCAAGAAGCAAGCTGATTAGTTTTGTTGATCTTTTCATGTTGTTTCTCCTTCTTAAAAAACACGTTATTATATAGCTGCGGTGCAGCTTATTCCACAAACATAATTTACACCGTTGGTTACAAATTGTCAACAAATTATGCGATGTATAAACAAAAGTTTTTTAGTTTTAAAAGGGACAGATACTATTTACTGGAGCTGACGTATAATTTCGCGTTTCAGGCGGTGGATTATGCGCTTTTCGAGCCGGCTTATGTAGCTTTGTGAAATGCCCAGCATGTCTGCTACCTCCTTTTGCGTGTATTCGCTTCCGCCTCCAAGGCCGAAGCGCAGGGTGATTATGCTCTTTTCTCTGTCGCCGAGGGAATTTACGGCGTTTAAAAGCATCTGACGATCGGCGTCGTCCTCAAGCGGACGGCTCACCTCGTCGTCATCGGTTCCGAGAACATCCGAGAGCAGCAGCTCGTTGCCGTCCCAATCGGTGTTCAGCGGCTCGTCAAAGCTCACCTCGCTGCGTTGGTTGCTGATCTTGCGCAGATGCATCAGTATCTCGTTTTCTATGCACCGTGAAGCGTAGGTGGCAAGCTTTATGTTCTTGTCGCTGCGGAAGGTGTTTATTGCCTTTATAAGGCCGATAGTTCCTATGGAAATGAGATCCTCGAGGTTAACGCCCGTATTTTCAAACCGCCTCGATATATAGACGACGAGGCGCAGATTATGTTCCGTAAGCAATTTTTTGGCGCACTCGTCGCCGTTTTCCATTGCGATTATTGCCTTTTCCTCGTCGGCCTTGTCAAGCGGAGGTGGCAGAGTATCGCTGCCGCCTATGTAAAACAGCCCTTTTTCGGGCAGCAGATGCCGCTCAAGCCAGCTTTTTATAATGCTTATAATATCCACATTCATTCTCCTTTCATATGATCGAATCGAACCCGTCTCCGCCGAGCGGAGTAGGGGATACGGCAACTATCACATCGTCGCGCTGCTCTCCGTCAACGTAAACGGCGTCCGGTCTGAACGCAGCCAGCATGCCGGACTCTGTTCCGACGGCGCTGTACGGTATAAGCCGCATTTTTCCCGAAAGCTGCGGCAGGGATATGAGCCTGTGCAATCTGTGCTCGAAAGCTCATCCTCGCAGCCTGGAAACAGCGGAGCCAGACGTGCAGCCGGTGCTATCAGCACACTGTCACCGCTCACGGGATCGAGAAGTGCATTCCCACTGTCGTGCAGGCAGCGGAGAAAAACACGCCTTCCCATAAATTCGATCTCAACATCCGAAACGCAGGCATCGGCGCTTTTTACACTCCTTTGAAAAACAAAGCTCAAAACGGCGTAGATAAGCGCAAACGACAAAATAAGCACCGGAAGCGAAACAGGTATGTATGCTCCCGAGCCGAAGTTTCCGCCGTTTTGCAGCGATATTGCCCAGACGGCTCCGCCGAATAATGCGGAAACGGCAAAAAAAGTAAGGCAGCAGCGCCAAAGCTTATCCTCGCCGCCGAAGGCGATCAGCGCCATAAGTAGGCCGCATATGAGCTTAACCGGCCAGAGCTTAAAAAAAGCAAGTCCCGGAAGCAGACTGAGCGCGGCGTAGAGCGCGCCGAAAACGGCAGCGGCGGCGTACCTTGCCCGACGGAGTCTTATTCCGCAAAGCCGCGCCGAGCATAAGACTATGAGATAATCGAGAACGAGGTTAAGAAAAAACAGCCGGTCTATGTAAATGATGTCCATAACGAAATTATAAGCGCCTCCGGGCGCACAATTTGTCATTTGTTAATTGTCAAATGCGTTTTGGTATGGTAAAATACATTAGTTTTGATCGTGGACGCCCGGTCTGCGGTACTACTATATTAATTGTAAAGGATAAGCTATGTGGTTTTGGTTTGCGCTGATAGCGCTTTTGTGTTGGAGTGGTTCCGATCTTTTTTCAAAGATCGGCTGTCAGGATTCTGATGATAAATACAGTCACCTGAAGATGGTCATGGCCGTCGGCCTTGTGATGGGTCTTCATGCCGCGTATGAGATATTCGTCGGCGGCGTTACGATAAACGGAGAGGTAATTTTAAAAAATACCTGCCCGTTTCAATGCTGTATATCGTTTCGATGACGGTCGGCTATGTCGGGCTTAGATATATCGAGCTTTCGATATCCTCGCCCATATGCAACTCGTCCGGCGCGATAGTTGCGGTGCTCATATTCGCAACTCAGGGTATAAACGGCCTGCCGCCGATGGCTCTTGCGGCAGTTGCGCTTGTCTGCATCGGCGTTATCGCCCTCGGCTTTACGGAAGCAAACGAGGATGAGGAGCTGCGCCGCGCACGTCAGGATGCAAGCAATCATCACTATGCAAAAAGCTGGCTTGCAATAGCGCTTCCCGTTATCTACTGCCTGCTGGATGCGCTCGGCACATTTGCCGACAGCCGCGTGCTCGAAACCCTCAATGAGGACTCTGCAAACGTTGCGTATGAGCTGACCTTCCTTGTCGTCGGTATCGTATGCGCCGTGTACGTTCTCGGCGTTAAAAAGCAGAAGCTCATCCCCAAGCGCGAGGCTCCCAAGTACACCGGCGCCATCTTCGAGACTGCGGGTCAGTTTGCGTATATCTACGCCCTTGCCGATACGGCGCACGCCGCGCTTGCCGCCCCCATGATATCGGCATACTGCGTGGCCTCCGTCGTGTGGAGCCGCATTTTCCTCAAGGAAAAGCTTTCACTTAAGCACTACGCCTCCATACTGCTCGTGGTTGCCGGCATAGTGATATTGGGTATACTTGATATTTAATAAAGGAGATCGAATATGTCTGACCCTGTTTATAAGAGAATACTTATCAAAATAAGCGGCGAGGCGCTTGCCGGGGATAAAAAGACCGGCTTTGACTTTGACTTCATGTCAAAGGTCTGCGAAACGGTCAACAAATGCACCCAAATGGGCGTTGAGGTCGGCATAGTCGTCGGCGGCGGCAACTTCTGGCGCGGCGTTAAGGACGGAGCGGGCCATGTCGAGCGCGTCTCGGCAGACCGTATGGGTATGCTTGCAACGGCGATGAACTGCCTTGCGTTTGCCGATGTTCTCCGCCAGTCCGGCGGCGAGGCGAAGGTGCTCACGGCCGTCGATATCCAGGGCGTCGGCGAAAGATACAGCACCGATAAGGCGATCGAGTATCTCAAGTCAGGCAAGGTCGTCATGTTCGGCTGCGGCACCGGCTGCCCGTTTTTCTCGACCGACACTGCCGCGGTGCTCCGCGCAGCCGAGATCGGAGCTGACGCTATCCTGCTTGCAAAGAACATCGACGGTGTGTACTCGGCAGACCCGAAGGTCGATCCGAGCGCAGTTAAGTATGACAGCATAAGCTACGACGATGTCCTTGCGCAGCATCTTGCCGTAATGGACAGTACGGCAACGAGCCTTGCCATGGATAACGATATCCCCGTAATAGTTTTTGCTCTTGCAGAGCCTGAAAACATTGTCCGCGTGCTTCAGGGCGAAAAGCTCGGCACGACTGTGACCAAGTAAGCAGATTAATATAACGCATATAAATGTCAGGAGGTAATACCATGTCCAAATATCCCGAAATCGAAAGCAAAATGAAAAAGACCGCGGAGGTGCTGAAAACTCAGCTTGCATCCGTGCGCGCAGGAAGAGCACGCGGCGGTTCTCGATCAGATCACTGTCGATTACTATGGCGTGCCCACCCCCATCCAGCAGGTCGCATCCATCTCCGTTCCCGATCCCCGTTCTCTTATGATCCAGCCGTGGGACGCATCCGTTCTCAAGGGAATTGAGAAGGCCATCCTCGCATCCGATCTGGGCATCAATCCTCAGAACGACGGCAGAGTCATAAGACTTGTATTTCCGCAGCTGACCGAGGAGCGCCGCAAGGAGCTTGCAAAGCAGGTCAAGAAGTACGGCGAGGAGTCCAAGGTCGCGGTCAGAAATATCCGCCGCGAGGCAATCGATAAATTTAAAAAGCAGCAGAAGGCATCCGAGATCACCGAGGATGACTACAAGGACATTGAAAAGGACATTCAGAAGCTGACCGATGACTATATCAAAGAAGTCGAGTCGATAGCGGACGCAAAGGAAAAGGAACTTTTCGAGATCTGATCATGGCAGAGAATATCACTAATAATGCGGCGTGGGAGCAGGCAAAATGCCTCCCACGCCATATTGCCATAATACTTGATGGCAACGGCCGCTGGGCCAAAAAGCGTCTCCTGCCGCGCAATGCAGGACATCTTGCAGGATCGGAGACATTTCGCAATATCGCGACCTACTGCAAGGAAATTGGCATTGAGTACCTGACGGTGTACGCGTTTTCAACGGAAAACTGGAAACGCCCCGAGGAAGAGGTCTGCGGCATTATGAAGCTGCTGGATAAGTATCTTCACGAGGCAATACGCGATATGCGAAAGAAGAATATCCGCATGAAGGTGTTCGGCGACGTTTCGCGCCTTTCTCCGCAGCTTCAGGAGCTTATAGCGGAGACCGATGAGATATCCAAAGATATCGAGGGCTTTCAGGCGAATATCTGCATAAACTACGGCGGCAGAGCGGAGATAGTGCGCGCCGCACAGGCCTATGCCGAGGATTACGCCGCCGGAAAGGTCACCGATAGTCTCACCGAGGACATGTTTTCAAATTACATGTACTCTGCCGGCATTCCAGACCCGGATCTTCTCATTCGCCCGGGCGGAGAGTTCAGGCTTTCAAACTTCCTGCTCTGGCAGTGCGCGTACTCGGAGTTTTATTATACCGACACACTGTGGCCGGATTTCACTCCGCAGGAATTGGACAAGGCGATTGAAGCGTATAACAGCCGCGACCGCCGTTTCGGAGGTGTAAAACCATGATAAATGCAGTATCTATTCTCGGCTCGACAGGCTCGATAGGCCGCCAGAGCATCGCTGCCGCAAAGCATTTGGGAGTGCCCGTCGTCGCGCTGACGGCGAACAGAAAAACCGATCTTGTCGAACAGCAGGCAAGAGAATTAAAGCCGAAATTTGTTGCGATATTTGACGAAAACGCGGCAAAAGACCTGAAAACTCGACTTGCCGATACCGATATTCGCGTCGGCAGCGGGATGGAGGGACTCATTGAAGCAGCAACGCTGAATGCTGCCGACTGCGTCGTTACCGCCGTATCCGGATCCGTGGGACTTAAGCCCACGCTTGCAGCCATAAGTGAAAAAAAGCGCATAGCTTTGGCAAATAAAGAGACCCTCGTTTGCGCCGGCGAGATCGTCATGCCGGCAGCCAAAGCCGCAGGAGCCGAGATCGTTCCCGTAGACTCGGAACATTCTGCGATCTTCCAGTGTCTAATGGGAAGAGCGCCCGGAGAGCTGAAAAAGATACTGCTCACCGGCAGCGGCGGCCCGTTCAGAGGCAAAAGCCGCGCGGAGCTTGAGAATGTAACGCCCGAGCAGGCTGTAAAGCATCCTAACTGGAGCATGGGCGCAAAGATATCCGTCGATTCGGCAACGATGATGAATAAGGGCCTTGAATTTATTGAGGCAATGCACCTTTTCGGCGTAACGCCCGATGATATTCAGGTCGTTGTGCATCCGCAGAGCATCGTTCACTCCATGGTCGAGCTTGTTGACGGAACCGTTATCGCGCAGCTCGGCGTTCCTGATATGGGGCTTCCCATTCAGCTTGCGATGACTTATCCCGAGCGTAAGGCGTCGCCCTTTGAGCATCTTGACTTCTATGCAATGAAGGACATGACCTTTGAAGCGCCCGACTATGAAAAAACTCCGTGCCTTAAGCTTGCAATGGACTGCGCGCGCATCGGCGGCACGGCTCCGTGCATCATGAGCGCGGCAAACGAAGTTGCCGTTGCAATGTTTCTCAATCATCGCCTCGGCTATAATCGGATATATGACTGTGCTTTGCAGGCGGTAGAAAGCATAGAAATAGTTAATAAGCCCGACCTTGAGGCTGTACTGGCTGCCGATGAGCAGGCCAGAGTATTTGTCAGGGAGCATTTTTCTTAATGTATATCGTAATCGCAATACTTATGTTCGGCGTGCTTATCGCCATCCATGAGTTCGGCCACTTTGCAACCGCAAAGGCCTGCCGTGTGCGCGTGGATGAATTTTCGATAGGCATGGGCCCGGCGATCTTCAAAAAGCAGAAGGGCGAAACGCAATATTCGCTTCGCATCCTGCCCATCGGCGGCTATTGCGCAATGGGTGAGGATGAGGAGTCGGATGATCCGCGCGCTTTTCCGAATCAGAACTTCTGGAAGCGGCTTGCCATTTTGTGCGCAGGCTCGTTCATGAACTTTCTGCTCGGCATTGTCCTTATTGTTATTATGTACGGCGGAGCGGAAGCCTTCCGCGCCCCGATAATCGACGATTTTCTGGACGGATGCGCGTATAACAGCGCCGATGCGTTTCAGGCCGGCGATGAGTTTTACAGCATTGACGGCAACAGAATATATCTCATAAGCGACGTGTCCATGTTCCTTGAGCGCGGAAACGGAGTTTACGATATCGTCATGCTGCGCGATGGGCAGAAGGTCGAGTTTAACGATATGAAGCTTGTTCCGACCATCGAGAGCGAGCAGGGACTTAAATACGGCTTCGTGTGGGGCATTGAAAGGGCGACCTTCGGCGTCAAATGCGAATACGTCTGGAACACGGCAAAGGAGTTTTCACGCCTTGTTTGGCTCGGCCTCGGCGACCTTATCCACGGGGCGGTCGGCGTTGACGAAATGGCAGGCCCCGTCGGAATAGTCGATATGATGAACGAGGTCGGTTCCTCGGCGGCGAGCACTGCCGACGCAGTTTACAGCATGCTGTATTTCTCGGCGTTTATCGCCATTAACCTTGCTATAATGAACATGCTCCCGATCCCGGCGCTTGACGGCGGCAGAGTGTTTTTTATGATAGTAACAGTCATTTTTGAGGCCATAACAAAAAGAAAACCCGATCCCAAGTACGAGGGATATATCCATGCAGGCGGCATGGTGCTCCTGCTGCTTCTGATGGGATTTATAATGTATAACGACATAGCACGACTCATAACGGGGTGAGTAAATGTTTGAAAGAAAGCTTACAAAGAAAATAACCGTCGGCGGAGTGGAGATAGGCGCGCTGTCGCCCGTCTCGGTCCAGTCGATGTGCAATACAAAAACGCACGATGTTGAGGCAACGGTCGAGCAGATAGCGCCTGCGCGCCGCCGGATGCGATATCGTGCGCCTTGCCATACCCGATATGGCGGCGGCTGAGGCAATTTCCGAGATAAAAGAGAAGACCGATATGCCGCTTGTTGCGGATATCCACTTCGACTATCGTCTCGCGCTTGCGGTTGCCGAGCGCGGAATAGATAAGATACGCATAAATCCAGGCAACATAGGCAGTGAGGAGAATGTCCGCAAGGTCGCCGAAGCCTGCCGCAAGCGCAATATACCTATCCGCATCGGAGTGAACGGCGGAAGCCTTGAAAAACCGCTGCTTGAAAAATACGGGCATCCGTGCCCCGAGGCAATGCTTGAAAGCGCAAAGCGCCATATCAAGCTTTTGAATAAATGCGATTTTGACGATATCTGCATTTCCATGAAATCTTCATCCGTTCCGCTGACCATTGCGGCCTACAGGCTTGCCTCCGGCGAGCTTTCGTATCCGCTGCATGTCGGCGTAACGGAGACCGGCACGGCATGGAACGGAACTATCCAGTCCGCAGTCGGCATAGGTACGCTTCTGAGCGAGGGCATCGGCGACACCGTGCGTGTTTCGCTTACGGCAGACCCCGTCGATGAGGTCAAAACGGCCATAGCCATTCTTAAATCCGTCGGACTCAGGCAGGGCATACGCCTTGTATCGTGCCCGACCTGCGGAAGAACGAATATCGACCTCATATCCCTTGCAAACGAGGTAGAAAAACGCATATCCGGCATCGACAGGAACATAACCGTTGCCGTTATGGGCTGCGTTGTCAACGGCCCGGGCGAGGCTCGGGAAGCCGACTACGGCATAGCCGGCGGCAAGGACTGCGGACTGCTGTTTAAGCATGGCGAGGTTTTGGGAACTTACCCCTACGACCGCCTGTGCGACGCACTTATTGACCTTATCGAAAAGGACGTTTAAATTGAGCGAACATACATCATTTCTTGAAATATTCCCGGGCACCGCGAGCCATGCATCAAGCTGCGGAGGCCTTGAAAAAGCATACGTTACCGATGTCGAGATAAGCCTTGAGGCCGGAACGATGAGTATACGCGCGCATTTTGCGCGCACTCCGGCGCCTGCGGAGCTGGACTCCATATGTACAGCTCTTCGTGCAGATTACGGACTGAGAGTAAGCATTATTGCCGATGGTCCCGAGGTTCAGAAGGCAGCGGCGGCTTCCGCATCTGTCTCGTCCGCGCCGTCGGGCGGCAGCGGCAAGGTGCTCATGGGGCACAGCATCAAAAAATCTCCGACGCCGATGGGCGAGCTTAATCAGGACTCAGGCCGTGTCGCTATCGAGGGCGATGTTTTTGAGGTCACCAGCCGCAAGCTCAAAAAGCGCGACGGAGCCATGCTGAGCTTTGATATTACCGACCTCACAGGCTCGATAAGGGTTATAAAATTTCTTCGCGCCGAGGACGATCAGTCTATCATCAATAAGATAAACGTCGGCGACCATCTCATAATAAACGGCTTTGTTACCTACAGCCGCTATGACGAGGATATAGTCCTTGAGCCGAAAGACATAGTTGTCGGAAAGAAATACATACGCCCGGATAACGCCGAGGAAAAGCGCGTTGAGCTGCATACGCATACCCGTTTCTCCGCGCTCGATGCTCTGACCGACCCAGCCGCTATAGTTAAGCGCGCGGCATATTGGGGACACCCGGCCATAGCCGTCACAGACCACGGCGTTTTGCAGGCATTCCCCGATATGTGGAAGGCCGGCAAAAAGCACGGAGTTAAGATCATCTACGGCTGCGAGTGCTATTTTGTCAACGACATGGACGGAAGCCTTGCCGTTCACGGCAGCAGCGACAGAGATATGAACGACGAAATGGTGGCCTTCGATATTGAGACCACCGGCCTCAACGCAGGCTCTGACCGCATGACCGAGATAGGCGCGGTTATTTATGCAGGTAACGAGATAAAAGAAACGTTTAACACCTTCGTTGACCCCGGCATGCACATCCCGGCCGAGATCACGCAGCTTACCGGCATAACCGACCGCGACGTTAAGGGCGCGCCGAGCGAGGCCGAGGCTATGAAAAGCTTCCTCGAATTTGTCGGCGATCGCCCCATAGTTGCGCATAATGCCGATTTCGATACCGGCTTTATGTCGGCTGCGGCGGCTCGAAGCGGAATTGAGTTTGAGCCTGTTTATCTTGATACTCTCGTTCTGGCTCGCGCGCTTTTGCCCGATCTTAAGCGGCATAAGCTTGATATAGTATCAAACCGGCTGAGTCTGCCGGAGTTTAACCACCATCGTGCGTCGGATGACGCGCTTGTAGTTGCGCGCATAATGGGAAGATTCCTGCCGATGCTCGCGCAGCAGGGAGCAAAGACCGTAAACAATATTCAGGAGGTCTATGCGCGCATCAAGCCTGCCGACCACACAAAGTCGCGGCATATGATACTGCTGGTAAAAAACAAGGTCGGCCTTAAAAACCTGTACGAGCTTGTTTCGCAGTCGTATCTCAAGTACTTTTACAAAACCCCGACCATGCCGAAAAGCCTGCTGATAAAGCACCGGGAGGGGCTGCTGATTGGCTCCGCCTGCGGTATGGGCGAGCTTTACGGCGCTGTGATGCACGGCGCGAGCGACTCCGAGCTCAAGCGCATAGCGTCGTTTTACGATTATCTTGAAATTCAGCCGCTCGGCAATAACGGATTCCTTGTTGACAACGGCGTTGTCAGCGACATAAGCGTTTTGCAGGACTATAACCGCCGCATACTCGATATCGGCCGTCAGCTCAATAAGCCTGTCATCGCCGCAAGCGACGTGCATTTTCTCGATGCCGAGGACGAGCAGTACCGCAAGATACTTCAGGCGGCAAAGAAATTCTCCGATGCCGACCGCGGCTGCCCGATCTTCTTCCGCACGACCGATGAGATGCTCAAGGAGTTTGACTATCTCGGCGACGAGGTCGCGCACGAGGTCGTTGTCAAAAATCCGCGTGCCATTGCCGATATGGTCGATGATATCGAGCTTCTGCCCAAGGATCTGTTCCCACCGAAGATAGAAAACTCTGCGCGTGACCTGCGCGATCTTGTCTACGGCAAAATGACCGATATTTACGGTGAAAATCCGCCGGAGATCGTAAAATCGCGCGTCGATACCGAGCTTACTACGATACTTGACCATAACTATGACGTTATCTACATGTCCGCCCAGAAGCTTGTTCAGAACTCGCTTGAGCATGGCTACCTCGTCGGCTCGCGTGGCTCCGTCGGCTCGTCTATCGTGGCATACATGTCCGGCATCACCGAGGTCAACTCGCTTCCGCCGCACTATGTCTGCCCCAAATGCAAGCATTCCGAGTTCATAACCGACGGCTCCTACGGCTGCGGCGCGGACATGCCTCCTAAAAACTGCCCCGAGTGCGGAACGCTTATGCGGCAGGACGGTTTTGATATCCCGTTCGAGACCTTCCTCGGCTTCCCGGGAAATGAGAAAACGCCCGATATCGACCTTAACTTCTCCGGCGAATATCAGGCCAAGGCGCATAAATACACCGAAGTGCTTTTCGGTTCGGATCACGTTTTCCGCGCCGGAACGATAGGCACTCTTGCCGAGAAAACGGCCTACGGCTATGTTAAAAAATATCTCGAGGAGCGTGGGATCAAGGTCACAAAGGTCGAGGAAAACCGCCTTGCAAAGGGGCTTGTCGGTGTTAAGCGCACTACCGGCCAGCACCCCGGCGGCCTTGTCGTCATACCGCAGGATATGGACGTTACCGACTTCTGCCCGGTGCAGCATCCGGCGGACGATCCCAAGAGTGGGATAATAACGACGCACTTTGAATATCACTGCATGGAGTCAAACCTCCTGAAGCTCGACGAGCTTGGTCACGATGACCCGACCATGATCCGCATGCTCGAGGATGCAACGGGCGTAAACGCGCGTGAAATATTGCTCTCAGACCCCGACACGATGAAGATATTCACAACGCCCACCGTGCTCGGCCTTCCGGATGATGACGATATAATCGGCAAAACCGGCAGCATCGGCATACCGGAGTTCGGAACGGGCTTTACGCGCCAGATGCTCGTAGATACGCAGCCTACGCAGTTTGACACGCTCGTGCGCCTGTCGGGCTTTTCACACGGCACCGACGTTTGGGCCGGCAATATCCGCGACCTTATCGTTAACGGCATTGCAACAGTTAACGAGACCGTCGGCTGTCGAGACGATATCATGCTCTACCTTATCCAAAAGGGCATGGAGCCGTCGCTTGCGTTTAAAACGATGGAGGCAGTGCGTAAGGGCAAGGTCAAAAAAAGCGGCGAGTTCCCGGGTGACGCCGAGGCGCAGATGCGCGCGCTCGACGTGCCGGAGTGGTATATCGAGTCGTGCCGCAAGATCGCGTATCTTTTCCCGAAAGCGCATGCCGTCGCATATGTCATGATGGCGTTCAGAATTGCATGGTTCAAGGTTCATGAGCCTTTGGCATTTTACAGCGCGTATTTTTTACCGCCGCAGTCAGAAAAACAGCTTCGATGCCGAAATGATGACTGCCGGGCTTGACGAAGTGCGCCGCAAGATATATGATTTGCGTCAGAAAGAAGATGCGACCGCCAACGAAGACAGCATTCTGACAACGCTTGAATCGGTTTACGAGTTTTACATGCGCGGCTTTGAATTTGCGCCGATCGACCTTTATGAGTCGAGTGCGACAAAGTTCAAAATAACCGAGGACGGCAAGCTGCGTCCGCCGTTTGTCGCGATCGCAGGACTCGGCGAAACAGCAGCCGAGGATCTTGAAAACTGCGCCAAGCCCGGACATACTTATATATCGATCGAGGAGGTCAGCGCTGCCTGCCCCAAGGTAAGTACGACCCACCTTGAAATATTGCGCCGCATGGGCGCGTTCGGCGAAATGCCGGAAAGCTCGCAGATAAACCTCTTTGAGGGCTTCTGATGATTCAAACCGAGACCGAAACAGATAGAAGGTGTTTCAAATAAAAATATTCAGCTCAAGATCTACGAAAGGGCATTTGAACAAAGGCTCCGAAAAGAAAAACGCAGATACCGAGCCTAAGCAGAAAAAACCTCGTGATAAGAAGAAACTTCTTAAAGTAATAGTCGCGATACTTCTTGTACTGACCGCAATTTACAACTTCGTTGTCTACACAAGCATTCCTGCAATCAAAAACCTTCGTGATGCTTACATAGAAACAGCTATGTCGACCATGACTCACCAGTGGCTTGCTCAGTGGGTGTTCCCGGAGAGCATAATTGATGAGGTCATGGATAAGGTCAGAGCTGAGCGCGCGGCTCAGGTAGGTATTGAAAGCAAGTGGAACGAGAATAAGGAAGAAAAAAGCAAAGAGACCATATACGATATGTTCGATGAGCTCGATGAGGCTTCGTTTGAGGCATACCTCAAGGAAAACACTGCCGTCAACAGGCGTAACTGGCGGGATATCCGCATAAATGAAGCCGGCCTTGACGATGAGGGAACGAGCATAATGACAAAGCAGGGAGATCAGGTGCTTGCTGTTGATGCAAAAAATGAGCTTCTGCTTGTCCGTGTGAAGGGCACAGGATATCAGGGCGTACTGGCAATACTCAAAGATCCTTCCGCTCTGCGCTGCTGCCCGGCGGAAAACATCGGACTTTACGGCGAGTTTCTGGGTGACCTTGTGCCGAGGTGCAACGGCGTGCTCGGCGTAAATGCCAGCGGCTTTTCCGACTATAAAGGAGGCGGCAACGGCGGCAAGGTCAAGGGCTACACTATGTGCAGCGGCGAGGAGTTTGGCAAGCATTTTGACAACAGCCGCAAACGTCTCGAGCTAAGGAACGATGATAAGATCTACATAGTGGATGCGAGTACCGAAACCAATCCCGAAACGCGTGATGCGGTCGAGTTCAGACCGGCGCTTATAATTGACGGCAACAGCCTTATCGGCGCGCAGTCGGCGTTTCGCTCTATCCAGCCTCGAACGGTCGTCGGCCAGTCAAAAGACGGCGACATTCTTCTGCTCGTTATTGAGGGCAGACTCGTAGGACGCTCCTTGGGCATAGGACTGCCGGACTGCACCGCGATCATGAACAGATACGATGCATATCAGGCGATGAACATGGATGGCGGCACAAGCTCTGTGATGTGGTATGACGGAGAGTATATAACAAAGTGCTCAAATCCCGTTATTCAGAGCCGCTATCTTCCCAATGCATGGGTATACGGTAATGCAGCATAGCAGGGAACATTTTTATAGATAAACCGTCTTACTGTCGTAAGTCAAGGCGAAAAGGGCAAAAAGCGCCGAAAGGTACGCTGCCAGGCGTGTTTGCTCTTGTTAACCGATGGTATCAACCCAACAGAAAGAAGGCATCTCCCATAAAAATATTCAGCTCAAAATCAACAAGGCAGACGGCTGCACCGGCGCATGCAAAAGCTAGGCCTGCACCAAAAAAAGCCGCTGCGTCCAAAGCTGCGGCGCGCGTAAAGCCGGAGCCTGTTCGCGAGACTGTTAACGTCACTGCGGCGGAGGACAGGGTACGCAAAGTCAAAAAGAAGAAAAAGGCCGCAAAGCGCAGAAAGGGCTTTGTCGTGTTTTTCTGCATAATTGCTGTCCTTGCAGGACTTTATTCATTCGTTGTATACAGCAATGTGCCGTTTATAAAAAATCTGCGTGACGCTTACATAGAAACTGCCATGCAGACGATGAGCCACCATTGGCTGGCCGAGCTGTTTTTCCCCGATGACGTTATTGCCGACGTAATGAGCCGGGTAAACAACGCGACCGAAAAGCAGCAGGGCATCGAAAGCGAATGGACGCACAAGGTTGAGGAGCGAGACGACGGAAACTTCTATGAGCTTTTTGACGAGATAGACAAGTCATCCCTTGAATCGTATCTCAAATCGCATCCGGAATATGACAAGAAGTCTCTCATGGAGCTTGACATAAACGAGGCCGGCCTTGACGATGATGGAACGACGATAAAAACAAAGCAGGGCGACCAGGTGCTTGCGATAAACGCAAAAGAAGGAGTGCTGCTTGTACGCATAAAAGGCTCGGGATACCAGGGTGTTCTTGCGATACTCAAGGACTCGTCAAAAATGCGCTGCTGTGCCGCTGCGCATATCGGCGGCTACGGTGAACTGCTTGAGGATTTCGTGCCCAGATGCAATGGCATCATCGGCGTAAACGCCAGCGGCTTTTACGATCCCGACGGTGTCGGAAACGGCGGAACGGTTGACGGCCTTGCCATATGCGAAGGCAAGGAGTACGGCTATCACGTCACTTACGGAAGAAAGCGCATGGAGTTCAGAACCGACGATAAGATGTACATCGTTGACGCGAATACGAGCGTTGCCTCAAACGTCCGCGACGCTGTCGAGTTTTCGCCGGCGCTGATAGTTGACGGCAAGGCACTTATCGACGAACAGTCGGGCTTCCGCTCTATCCAGCCGCGCACGGTAATAGCGCAGGCAAAGGACGGCGATGTTATGATGCTCGTTATAGAGGGCCGTTTGGTCGGTCGCTCACTTGGGATCGGCCTGCCGGACTGCACCGAGATACTGCTCAGATATGATGCATATCAGGCAATGAATATGGACGGCGGCACAAGCTCTGTAATGTGGTACGACGGCGAGTACGTGACAAAATGCTCGAACCCGGCAATAACCTGCCGCTATATGCCGAATGCATGGATATACGGCTGACATTTCAAAAAACCGCGCCTGACGCGGTTTTTTGTCGTTATAATCTAATGTTGGTTTGACAAATTATAATAATATGATATAAATTAAGTTTTATGGAAAAGATAAGCTCAAGAAAAAACAGAATAATATGCCATATGCGCGCAGTTGCGTCAGACCCGGCATACCGCAGCGAGGTCGGACAATTCATATGCGACGGCGAAAAAACGCTTAGGGAAGCGCTGGAATACGGAGCGGAGATAGTGCAGGTACTATGGCGTGAGGGGGCGCATACCGAGGAGCTTCCGCCGGAAACCGAGCAGTACTGCGCTCCGGCTGATCTTGTCGAGTATGCATCTCCGTTAAAATCAGGTCCCGGCCCTGTGTTTACTGTAAAAATTCCGCAGCAAAGCCGCGATGAGCGCATAATGCGCGCGATAGTCATCGAAAATCTTCAGGATCCCGGAAATGTCGGAACGATAATAAGAAGCGCTAACGCATTTGACATTGATGCCGTTATCATGGTCGGCGCGTGCGCGGATCTTTATAACCCCAAGACAGTACGCGCGAGCATGGGCGCTATATTCCGGCAAAGAGTGCTGAAAATGAGCATTGATGAGCTTGACGAGTTTACGCGCAGGCAGTGCCTTCCGCTTTTCGGCGCGGCGCTTAGCGATAAGGCCGCAGATATCAGAAATGCCGAGCTTCACAGAAGTGCCGTTGCCATCGGCAGCGAGGGCAGGGGACTCAGCCGCGAGCTTCTCGATATATGCGGCGGAGAGCTTATAATCCCGATGAATCCTCACTCCGAGTCATTAAATGCGGCTATCGCCGCATCCGTTATTATGTGGGAAATGTCGAGGTAGCGTATGAACGACGTTATTTACTGGCTGTGGCTTTCGACCTCGCCGCGCATAGGTCCGAGGGCAATAACCTCGCTTCTTAAATACTACGGAAGCCCCAAGGAAATGTACTTTGCTCCGGTCGGCGAGATAACGCGCCTGCTGCCGCGCAATATCGAAGGTGCGGAAGAGCTTGAAAAGCGCGATCTTGATGCTGCAAAGCGTATATTTGAAAAGTGCGATAACACGGGTATCGACGTTGTCACCATGAACGAGGATATCTACCCCGAGCGCCTTAGAAATATTCATCTTCCGCCGGCAGTTATATATGTAAAGGGAAAGCTCCCCGACATTGACGCCGAGCCAGCCATAGCCGTTATCGGCACGCGCAAGGCAACGCCGTATGGGATCAAAATGGGCATGCGTATGGGCTATGAGATAGCAAAATGCGGCGCAACGGTCATATCCGGGCTTACGATGGGTATAGATTCCGCAGCGGCCGAGGGCGCTCTTCTTGCCGACGGCAAGGTGATCGGAGTGCTCGGGCTTCCGCATGAGCTGGATAAAAGCCGCTTTTCGCAGGATGTTGTGATGCGCGGCGCACTCGTAAGCGAGTATGCGCCCGGCACGAAGCCTTACGGCTCGTTTTTCAGGGCAAGAAACCGCATAACAAGCGGACTGTCGCTCGGAGTTGCTGTCATCGAAGCGCCGCTCAAGAGCGGAACACGCCTTTTCGTAAACGAGGCGGCCGATCAAGGCAAGGAGATATTCGCCGTTCCGGGAAATGCCGATCAGCCCAATTGCGAGGGAACGAACCTCCTGATAAAAGAAGGCGCAAAGCCTGTCACAAACGGCTGGGAGGTAGTCAGCGAGTTTGCCGCGCTTTATCCCGGAAAGGTTAGAAAAGTTGAATTTGAAATGCCTTCGGGAGTGATACCGAAGGCCGAGAGCGCGCCGCGTAAAGCGCCCCGTGCCGAAAAAAGTACGAAAAAAGTTGTTGACAAGGCACCCAACGCGGCTTATATTGACTTGCAGAAACAATTAGAGAGCTTAAGTCCAAGTCAGCTTAAAATAATCGGAGCAATGGATGAAGCTTCGATTCATGTTGACACGATCATTGAGCGCAGCGGTCTTGCACCGGCAAAGGTGCTCGCCGAGCTTACTCTGCTTCAGATCAAGGGCTATGTCCGGCAGGAGACGGGCAAGCGCTTTACTTTAAATATTAAGATGAAATGAGGATACCCGATGCCCAGTGCAAAAAAGAATCTGGTCATAGTCGAGTCACCGGCCAAGGCCAAGACGATCGAGAAATATCTCGGAACCGATTACAAAGTTGTTGCGTCCATGGGACACTTGCGCGATCTGCCCAAGAGCACCCTCGGAATTGATATAGAAAACGATTTTGAGCCGAAGTATATCCCTGTGAAGGATCACAAGGAGATCATTGACGAGCTAAAGAAGCTCAGCAAAAACGCAAAAACAATCTATCTTGCAACCGACCCGGACCGCGAGGGCGAAGCAATATCATGGCACCTGAAGGAGCTTCTTGCGCTTTCCGATGAAAGAGCAAGACGTGTAACCTTTAATGAGATAACCAAAAAGGTAGTCACTGACAGCATCAATAAGCCCCGTGATATCGACAACAATCTTGTCGATGCACAGCAGGCGCGCAGACTGCTCGACCGCCTTGTCGGCTACAAGCTCTCGCCGCTGCTTTGGAAAAAGATCCGCCGCGGCCTGTCGGCAGGCAGAGTGCAGTCTGTTGCAACGCGCATGGTCGTTGACCGCGAAAACGAGATACGAAGCTTTAACAGCGAGGAATACTGGCTGCTTGACGCTATGCTCGAAAGCGAGGGAAGCGCAAAGTTCACGGCTCGCTTCTACGGAAAAGACGATAAGAAGCTCGAACTTAAATCCCAGGATGAGGTAAACACCGTAATCAACGCAACGAAGGATGCGCCGTTTAAGGTGAAAACGGTCAAGCGCGGCAAAAAGCACCGCAGCCCGTCGCCCCCGTTTATCACATCGACCCTCCAGCAGGAGGCAAGCCGCCGCCTCGGCATGACGCCGCGCCGCACGATGTCGATCGCGCAGCAGCTTTACGAAGGCGTTGACATCAAAGGCTACGGCACAGTCGGCCTTATAACCTATATGAGAACCGACTCTCTGCGCCTTTCAGATGAGGCGCTCATGGCGGCGAAAAACTATATAATCGACCACTACGGTCAGGAATACTACCACGGCTCGTTCCGCGTGTTTAAAACCAAATCCGGCGCGCAGGACGCGCACGAGGCTATCCGCCCGACCAATATAGAGCTTAGCCCCGACGTTGTTCGCAAGGATCTTACTAACGAGCAGTATCGCCTTTATCGTCTGATCTGGGGCCGCTTTACCGCGTGCCAGATGGCAAACGCCGTGTATGATAACGTCGTTGTCGATGTCGATTCGGCAGGCTATGTGTTCCGCGCAAATTACTCCGAGATGCGCTTTGCCGGCTACACGGCGGTGTACGAGGAGGGCAAGGACGAGGAAAGCGACGAGCCGCGCAGCAAGCTGCCGTCTCTTGAAGAGGGCGAGCAGGTATTCCTCGAAAAAATGCTCCCCGAGCAGCAGTTCACTCAGCCCCCTGCACGGTATACCGAGGCTACGCTCATCCGCGCGATGGAGGAAAAGGGCATCGGCCGTCCTTCGACCTATGCGCCGACCATTTCGACGATAACCTCACACGAGTACGTCGTCAAGGACGGAAAATACCTCAAGCCCACCAATCTCGGCGAGATCGTTACCCAGCTCATGGAGGAGCGCTTCCCGGATATCGTAGATCTTAAATTCACAAACCACATGGAAGAGGAGCTTGACGAGGTCGAAAGCGGCAAGCTCTATTGGAAGGAGCTGCTGCGCAGCTTTTACGGCGATTTCAGCACCGAGCTTGAAGAGGCCGAAAGGCGCTTGACGGCGTCAGGATCAAGGTGCCCGACGAGCTGAGCGACGAATACTGCGATGTCTGCGGACGCCAGATGGTCGTGAAATCCGGCCGCTTCGGCCGCTTCCTCGCATGCCCGGCTTACCCCGAGTGCAGCTTCACAAAGCCCATAGTTATCGAAATGCCCGGCAAATGCCCCAAGTGCGGCAGCAGGATTTTGAAGCGCACATCGAAAAAGGGTAACACCTATTATGCCTGCGAGCGCGGCGCCGACTGCCCGTGGAGAGGCACGGCTGCCGACGGCAGCGAGATCAAGGGCTTCATGACCTGGTATGTGCCGACAAAGGATAACTGCCCGAGCTGCGGCAAAACGCTGTTTAAGCCCAGCGGACGCGGCAGACAGAAGGCGTTCTGCATAAACGAGGACTGCCCGGAGTTCGTGCCCGAGGATAAGCGCGGCTATAAGAAGAAATCAGCTGCCGATAGCAAGGCTGAGGGTAAAAAGACCGCAGAAAAGAAGCCGGCGGCGAAAAAGAAAACTACAGCGAAAAAGGCCAAGGAATAAATTATGAATGAGGTCACAGTCCTCGGAGCGGGGCTTGCGGGCAGCGAATGTGCCTGGCAGCTTGCCAAGAGGGGAATAAAGGTCCGGCTTTATGAAATGAAGCCGGCAAAGATGACTCCTGCGCACACATCCGAATATTTTGCCGAGCTTGTTTGCTCAAACTCGCTGCGCAGCGATGAGCTTACCAATGCCGTCGGCCTTTTGAAGGCCGAGATGCGCAAAATGGGCTCGCTTATCATGGAAAGTGCGGATACAAATAAAGTTGCTGCCGGCGGCGCCCTTGCCGTTGACAGAGAGGGCTTTGCGCGATACATAACCGAAAAGCTGCGCGCATGCGATAATATCGAGATAGTCCCCGAGGAAGCGGCGGAGTTTCCCGAGGGGGAGTGCATTGTCGCAACGGGGCCTTTAACGAGCGACGCGCTTGCAGATAAGATCGCTTCCCTGTGCGGCGGCGAGGGATTGCATTTTTACGATGCCGTCGCGCCAATCGTAACGCTTGAGAGCGTTGACATGGAAAGTGCGTTTTTCGCATCGCGCTATGATAAGGGTACGGCGGATTATGTAAACTGCCCGATGGACGAAGCGGAGTACAAAGCATTTGTTCGCGAGCTTTGTGCCGCTAAGGAGGCGTCCGTCCACGGCTTTGACGACGGCGGCGTTTTTGAAGGCTGCATGCCGGTCGAGGTCATGGCTCGCCGCGGAGAGGATACTCTGCGCTACGGCCCGATGAAGCCTGTCGGCCTGCGCGATCCGCGCACGGGGCGCGAAAATTACGCCGTTGTGCAGCTGCGGCGCGATAATGCCGACGGAACTCTTTATAACATCGTCGGCTTCCAGACTCACCTCACATGGGGCGAGCAGAAGCGAGTGTTTTCAATGATACCGGCGCTGAAAAATGCCGAATTTGTCCGCTACGGTGTAATGCACCGCAATACATATCTCAACAGCCCCAAGCTGCTTGACAGATACTACAGATTCAGAGCCGAGCCTCGCCTGAGCTTTGCCGGACAGACCGGCGTTGAGGGCTATGTCGAATCGGCAGCGTCGGGAATGCTCGTCGGAATTGAAACGGCGTCGCGCATGCTCGGCTTTGAGCCGGTCGATTTTCCGCAGGAGACCGCGATCGGCGCTCTCAGCCTGTACATCTCCGGCGGCAGCGTCGGCGATTTTCAGCCGATGAACGTTAACTTCGGAATAATTTCGCCTCTTGGCTACAGGGTCAAGGGCAAACGCAATAAAAACGCCGAGATCTCCGCAAGGAGTCTGGCAATAATTGAAGAGCTTATGAAAAAGGAGGTCTTCGGCTGTGAAAATAATAGTTGACGCAATGGGCGGCGATAACGCGCCCGAAGCCATAGTCAAAGGTTCTGTCTATGCACGCGACAGGCTCGGAGCCGAGATAGTGCTCGTCGGCCGCAAGGAAGAGATAGAAAAATATCTCGGCGAGGACAGAAACAATATCGAGATCGTCGATGCACGGGACGTTATAACAATGGAGGATGACCCGAGCACCGCAACGCGCCGCAAAAAGGATTCGTCCATGACCGTTGCGCTCACCATGCTCAAAAACGGCGAGGGCGACGCAATGGTGTCGGCCGGCTCGACCGGAGCGCTGCTTACGGGAGCCACACTTATCGTCAAGCGCATAAAGGGAGTTCGCCGCGCCGCCATGGCGCCGGTGCTTCCAAGCCGCGAAAACGGCATAATGCTCATCGACTGCGGCGCAAATGCCGAATGTACTCCCGAGTATCTGCTCCAGTTTGCGTACATGGGCAGCTTCTACGCGCGCAGAATGATGGGGCTTATTCAGCCGCGTGTCGGACTCCTCAATATCGGCGCGGAGGAGACAAAGGGCGGTGAGCTCCAGCACGAAACGTATAAGCTGCTCAAAAAAGCGAGCGAAGAGGGCAGGATCAACTTCATCGGCAATGTCGAGGGCAGCACGATGCTGCTCGGCGGCGTTGACGTTGTCGTAAGCGACGGATTTTCCGGCAATATTGTCCTCAAGACCGCCGAGGGCGTTGCAAAATGGCTGTTTACGGAGCTTAAAGAGGTGTTCATGATGAGCACGAAGAATAAGCTTGCGGCGGCCGTTATAAAGGGCGATGTCAAGGGCATAGCGAAGAAGATCGACCCCAACGAGGTCGGCGGAACGGCGTTCCTTGGCATTTCGAAGCCCGTTATCAAGGCTCACGGCTCGTCCGGCGACGAAGCGTTTTTTGCAGCGATCCGTCAGGCGATGGCCTTTGCCGAGGCTGATATCGTCAGCGATATAGAAAACAATATTGATTACATGAAGATTTCGGAAGAAGCGTAATACATTGAAGCAGTTGGAAAAAAAATTAGGATATAAGTTCAAAGACCCGATGCTCTTAAAAAATGCCCTGACGCACAGCTCTTATGCAAACGAGAACCGTGCAGAGGGAGTTCCAAGCAACGAGCGTCTTGAGTTTCTGGGCGATTCGGTGCTCGGCTTTGTAACTGCAAAGCACCTGTATAACACGGTGCCCACGCTGCCGGAGGGCAAAATGACCCGGCTTCGTGCCGAGCTTGTGTGCGAGCACAGCCTCTACGGCGTCGCGCAGGAGCTTGAGCTGGGAGCGTATCTGCGCATGGGTCACGGCGAGGAGAAAAACGGAGGGCGCGAGCGCGCGTCCATACTTGCCGATGCCACCGAGGCTGTGATAGCGGCCATTTTCCTCGACGGCGGCATAGAGCCTGCGGCAAGCTTTATAGAGCGCATGGTGCTCAGTCCCGAGGCCGTTAAGGCGCATCATGCGTCCGACTATAAAACCGAGCTTCAGGAGCTTGTTCAGCGCAAGCCCGACCGGGTTTTGAAATATCATGAGGCCGGCGAATCCGGCCCCGATCACGACAAGGTGTTCCTGTCGGAGGTCAGCTTAGACGGCGAGATCATCGGCTGCGGCAGCGGAAGAACAAAGAAGGAAGCCGAGCAGGCAGCCGCCTGTAAGGCGCTTGAAAGACTTAATAAATGACAGCAAGAAACAGTATAATACCCGTGTTTGTGCCACATCTGGGCTGCCCGAACGACTGCGTTTTCTGCAATCAGCGCAGAATTTCCGGTCACATCGAGCCTGCCACGGCGCAAACCGTCAAAAATGCAATAGAAGAAGCGGCCGCCTTGACCCCACCGGGGACAAAGCGGCAATTGGCGTTTTATGGAGGCAGCTTCACCGCCATACCCGAAGCGCGTCAGATCGAGCTTTTTGAGGCAGCGCAGCCGTATCTTGCCGACGGAACTATAAGCTCCATAAGACTGTCCACGAGGCCCGACGCGATTGACGGCACTGTGCTGAAGCGACTGAAAAAATACGGAGTCACCGTCATCGAGCTTGGCGCGCAGTCAATGTGCGACAGGGTGCTTGAGCTATCCGGCCGCGGACACGACAGTGCGGCGGTCGCGGATTCTTCAAGGCTCATAAAAGCCGCGGGCTTTGACCTCATTTTGCAGATGATGACCGGCCTTCCCGGCGATACGGACGAAAGCTGCATCGAAACGGCGAAGAAAATAATTGACCTTGCGCCGAACGGAGTCAGGATATATCCGACGGTCATCGTGCGCGATACGGTCCTTTGCGACATGTGGCGTGCCGGAACATATAAGGAGCACACGGTAGAGGACGCTGTGCGCGTGTGCTCAAAGATCGTGCCGCTGTTTAATGAGGCAGGGATACCGATAATCCGCATGGGCTTAAATCCCACGGAGGATCTGTCCGGCGGAGACGCACTCGGCGGAGCGTATCATCCGGCGCTCGGTGAGCTTGTCCATTCGCGTATAATGCTCGAAAAAGCGCGAGGGCTTCTTGCCGGTGCGAGACCCGGAAGCAGCGTCGTTCTGGGCGTAAACCGTTCGGATGTATCAAAGATGATAGGGCAGCACCGCTGCAATGTGCATGCGCTCGTATCCGAGTTTTCGCTCAGAGAGCTGAGAATTCATGAAGCAAGTGTAAAAAGTGGTGAAATAAGCATTGTCAGTCTTGATTAAGACGGCTCTTTATTATAAAATATTATGAATGAACTTATTTAAGAGGTAAAACCTTTGTATTTAAAAGCACTCGAATTGCAGGGATTTAAGTCCTTTCCGGACAAAACAAGGATCACATTTGAAAAAGACGTAACCGCAATAGTCGGGCCGAACGGCTCGGGAAAATCTAATATATCCGACGCTATCCTATGGGTCATGGGCGAGCAGCGCTCAAAGACTCTGCGCGGCGGAAAGATGGAGGACGTTATCTTTGGCGGAACCGAAAAGCGCGGCGCTCTCGGCTTTGCGCAGGTATCGCTGATTATAGACAACACCGAGCATATATTTGATTGCGACAGCACCGAGCTTATGCTCACGCGCCGCTATTACCGCAGCGGCGAAAGCGAGTACTACATAAACCGCGAGGCTGTGCGCCTTAAGGATATAAACAGCTTGCTTATGGACACCGGACTCGGACGCGACGGATATTCGATCATCGGTCAGGGCAAGATCGCCGAGATAGTTTCAACAAAAAGCTCCGATCGCCGTGAGGTCTTTGAGGAAGCGGCCGGCATATCGCGCTATCGCAGCCGTAAGGAGGAATCCGAGCGCAAGCTTGAAAAAACCGAGGAAAATCTTCTTCGCATAAATGATAAGATCGATGAGCTTGAGCTTCAGGTCGAGCCGCTGCGCCGCCAGTCGGAAACGGCAAAGAAATATCTCGTCCTGCGCGACGAGCTGCGAGTGCGCGAGATATCCGTCTGGATGGCGACGCTCGATAAGCTGCACACTCAGGCGCAGGTGATAAACGCCGATTACGAAGCGGCAAAATCGGAGCTTGACGAGGCTCACCGCAGCCTTGAAGCGCTCTACGCCTCGGCAGGAAGCATATCCGAGCGTATGCACGAAAAGGACATCGAGGCCGATAAGGCGCGCGAGCGCCTGTCGCAGACCGAGGCTAAGGCTGCCGACTGCGATTCACGCGCGGCTGTTTTGCGCGCAAATATAAAAAGCAGCGGCGAATCGGTCGAGCGCATGAAAAGCGATATCGCAGGAGCGCAGGTGAGGCTTTCCGAGATCGCCCATCAGATAGATGATAACGGCGCCAAAGCCGATGAGCTTGCCGGGCGCATCGCGGAGCTTTCGGCAAAGGAGACAGGCAGCTCGAACGTGATAGAAGGCTGCCGCATGAAGCTGCAAAGCCGTGAAAATGCCGCCGCGCAGCTCAGAGAAAAGGTAAACCGACTCTCCGTTGACTGCCGAAGCATGGACGCGCGCATTCATATGCTCTCGGAGATGGAGAAAGAGTACGAGGGCTTTCAAAAGCGGTCAAGACCGTTATGCGCGAATCCGGCAGGGGCAACCTGCGCGGAGTTCACGGTCCTGTCGCAAACCTTATTAAAACCGATAACGAATATGCGCTCGCGGTTGAAACCGCCCTGGGCGCTGCGATGCAGAATATCGTCATCGACACGCAGAACGACGGCCGCAGTGCGATAGAGATGCTAAAACGCCTCGATTCCGGCCGCGCAACGTTCCTGCCGGTGGACACCGTCCGCGGCAATATCATGAAGGACGCGCCTGTAAACGATCCCGGCTTTGTCGGCATTGCGTATGACCTTGTCAGCTTTGATAAGCGCTATGACGGCATATTTGCAAATCTTCTCGGCCGCACCGTCGTTGCCGAAACGCTTGCCGACGCTGTGCGCATGTCAAAGGCAAACGGCAACCGCCTTCGCATCGTCAGCCTTGACGGACAGCTTATAAACGCAGGCGGCTCAATGACAGGAGGCAGCGCCGCGCGCGGAACGGGCATACTCTCGCGCGCAAACGAGCTTGAGGAGCTGAAAAAACGCAGGCTCACCCTCGGCAGACAGTATGATGCCGCTCAGATCGAGCTTGAAAAATCGGTAAACGCCCTGTCTGGCCTCAGATACGAGCTTGACGCGGCTGTTGAAGAGCGCGCCGAGATCCAGCGCGACAAGGCCTCGTGCGAGGCGGAAAAGCGCGCTACAAATGCTGCAATTGAACAGCTCAGGGTCCTGTCGCAGAGCCTGTCGGGCGACAGTGAGCAGCGCCGCGCGGCGATCGAAAAGGCTCAGAGCGCATGCGAAGAGATAAAGTCTCAGCTCGATGCCGTTTTGAAGCAGCGAGATGATATACTCGGCCAGGCTGAAAAGATAAAAGCAGAGATCGCGGAGATAAACGCAAAGCGCCTTGAGCTTGAAGGCCGCAGAACCAAGGCCGATAAGGACAGCCAGGAGTCCAACCGCCGCTTGCTTGAGCTTGAGCGCAGCTGCGCAAGGCTTGAGCAGAAAAAGCTGTCGTCAGACCTTGAGGAAAAGCAGATCCTCGATAAGCTTTGGGATAATTATGAGCTGAGCCATTCGGCAGCGCAGCAGCTGCGCCAGCCGGTTGAAAATCTCCAGAAGGAGTCGCGCGGAATAAGCGATCTGCGCCGCCAGATATCCGCCCTCGGCACGCCGAATATCGGCGCTATCGAGGAATTTGAGCGCGTAAACACCCGTTATGAATTCCTGACCGGGCAGCGCAGCGATATTGAGAAAGCCAAGAAAGAGCTTTTGGGCATAATAAACGACGTAACCAATGAGATGAAAGAGGTTTTCCTCGGCCAGTTCAAGCTCATTGACGAAAACTTCCGCGAGACCTTCCTTGAGCTGTTCGGCGGCGGCAAGGCGTCGGTCATCCTTGAGGATGAGAACGATCCGCTTGAGTGCGGCATTGAGATCAAGGTTCAGCCGCCCGGCAAAGCGGTGTCGAATATAAGTCTCCTGTCCGGCGGAGAGAAGGCGTTCGTGGCCATAGCGCTGTATTTTGCGATCCTCAAGGTTCGCCCAACGCCGTTTTGTGTTATGGACGAGATCGAGGCAGCATTGGACGAGGCAAACGTTATCCGCTATGCGGAATATATGCGCCGAATGTGCGATAAGACGCAGTTTATAGTAATAACCCATCGCCGAGGCACAATGGAGGAGGCAGACCACCTCTACGGCGTCACTATGCAGGAAAAGGGCGTTTCAAAGGTCATTGAGCTTGATCTTGACCAAGCGCAGCGCTCGATCGAAAATGACTGAGGAGGCACACAATGGGCTTTTTTGATAAAATGTTCTCCGGTCTTACAAAGACCAGAAAAAATATCGAGGATCTTGAAGAGGTATTCCGCAATTACGATATCGACAGTGAGGATTTCTACGACGAGCTTGAGGAAATGCTGATAATGGCCGATGTCGGCGGCGAGACCACGGCGCAGATAATGATGGATTATAAGCGTATTCTGCTGCGCCGCTATATAAACAAGGGCAAAGCCGCAAAGGAAGCGTTTGTCGGCTACATGCAGGACATGCTCGGCAATATGGACACAAAGCTCAAGCTTGACACCAAGCCGTCGGTTATCCTCATGGTCGGCGTAAACGGTGTCGGCAAAACGACTACGATCGGCAAGCTGTCGGCAAGCCTTAAAGCCGAAGGAAAAAATGTTCTGCTTTGTGCCGGCGATACCTTCCGCGCGGCAGCAGCCGAGCAGCTGGGCGTTTGGGCAGAGCGCTCCGGAGCGGATATCGTCCGCCACGAGGAGGGCAGCGATCCGGCAGCGGTGGTGTATGACGGACTGTGCGCGGCGAAAGCGCGCGGAACGGATGTCGTTATTATCGACACCGCCGGCCGTCTGCACAATAAGGCAAACCTCATGAACGAGCTTAATAAGATAACGCGCGTTGTCCGCCGTGAGCTTCCCGATGCCGACGTTGAAACGCTTATGGTGCTTGACGCAACGACGGGGCAGAACGGACTTATCCAGGCAAAGCAGTTTCTCGAGACCGCCGGCATAACCGGCATAGTTCTCACAAAGCTTGACGGAACCGCCAAGGGCGGCATAGTGTTTGCGATATCCAATGAGCTGAAGCTTCCCGTCAAGTATGTCGGCGTGGGAGAGGGGATAGACGATCTTATCCCGTTTAATCCTCATGAATTTGTGGAGGCGCTGTTTAAGTGAAAAAGCTGATACTTGCAAGCAATAACGCAAAAAAGCTCAAGGAGCTGAAAGCAATACTGTCGGATATGGACGTTGAGATACTCTCTCAGCGCGAGGCAGGCTGCAACTTTGAGGTTGAAGAAACCGGAACAACCTTTGCCGAAAACGCATACCTCAAGGCAAAAGCGGTTTTTGACACGACCGGTGAGGCTACCGTTGCCGATGATTCCGGACTCATGGTGGACGCCTTGAACGGCGAACCCGGCGTTTACTCTGCACGCTACGCCCCCGGCGGCCACGATGCAAGCGATAAGGAAAAATACATGTATCTTTTGTCAAAGCTTGAAGGCGTGACCGATCGCAGGGCAAAATTCGTATCCAGCATCTGCTGCCTGCTGCCCGACGGAACGGAGATACGCACCGAGGGCGAATGCCGCGGACAGATGCTCACAGAGCCTCACGGCGAGGGCGGCTTCGGCTATGATCCGGTCTTCATGCCCGACGGATATTCCGACAGTATGGCCGTGCTCGGCAGCGAGGTAAAAAACAAGATATCACACAGAGCGCATGCGCTCGAAAAATTCAGAACGGAGCTTAGGAGAATAAATGGCACTGACAAGTAAGCAGAGAGCCCAGCTCAGGGGCCTCGCAATGACCGAGGATACAATAATCCAGATCGGTAAAGGCGGTATAACCGAAAATACGATAACGCAGGTAAAGGACGCGCTCAAAGCTCGCGAGCTGATAAAGGGCAGAGTTCTGGAAAACAGCCTGCTCACGGCGCGCGAGGCTGCCGACGCTCTGGCAGAGGCATGCGCCGCAGAAACCGTGCAGACCATAGGAAGCAAGTTCGTGCTGTATAAACGTAATGAAAAAGAGCCTAAAATAGCTCTTGTAAAAGATAAGAAAAAATGAGAATTGCAATTTACGGCGGAAGCTTCAATCCGCCGCACTGCGGTCATGCTGAGGCAGCCTATGCCGTGTCCGAACGGCTTAAACCCGATAAAATGCTTATAATCCCGGCAAGCATACCGCCGCATAAGGAACTGGCCGGCGGAAGTCCCGATCCGGCAGAGCGCCTGGAGCTTGCAAAGCTCGCCTTTGCCGATATCCCGAATGCCGAGGTCTCGGATATCGAGATCCTGCGCGAGGGCAAAAGCTATTCGGCCGACACGCTTGAGCAGCTTATGCAGCTTTATCCCGGCGCGGAGTTTACCTTCGTTATGGGCAGCGATATGCTCTTCAGCTTTGAGGAGTGGTACAGATTCCGTTTTCTGCTTGAAAACATGACGCTCGGCGTTTTCTGCCGCAGCGAGGGCGAGGATGCACGCATCATGGAGCATGCCGACTATCTAAAACGGCAGTACGGCGCAAAATGCGTGTTTATAAATCACGAGCCTAAGCCGATGTCGTCGTCGGATATACGCGATATGCTGCCGAACAGACGCGGCGCGTCGTACCTGCCGGAGCGCGTCTATGCGCGCATAATCAAAAACGGGGATTATGACGCAAAGCCGGAGCTATACTGGCTGCGCGATAAGGCATATGCCATGCTCAGCCCGAAGCGTGTAGCTCACGTCGTCGGCTGCGAGGCCGAGGCCGTCACGCTTGCCAATCGCTGGGGAGAGGACCCCGAAAATGCCGCGGAAGCCGGAATTCTGCATGATATTACAAAAAAACTTGTGTTATCCGACCAATTGATATTGTGCAGAAAATATGGTATTATAAACGACAACGCTGAGGAAGAAAACGTCAAGCTCCTGCATGCAAAAACGGGGGCTGCGCTTGCACGGGACCTGTTCAACATAAGCGACGAGGTCTATGACGCCATTCGCTGGCACACGACCGGCAAGCCTGATATGACGCTTCTTGAAAAGATAATCTACATGGCCGATTATATTGAGCCGAACCGCGATTTTGACGGGGTGGACAAGCTCAGAAAGCTTGCGTATGAGGATCTTGATGAGGCGATGGCACTGGGGCTTGAAATGAGCCTTGAAGATATTAGAAGCTATGGGCAGGAGCCGTATTATGCTACTGCCGATGCGTATAAGTGGTATTCAGATCATACCGCGCAAAAGCAATAACGGCAGGATGCCGACTTAGAGAAGGGAAAATAATATGCAGCTATTCGGAGGCAAAAAGAGCGGCAAGCATACAGACAGCAGTAAAAATAACAGCGGCCGCACACCCGAAAGATACGACGATTATGATTACTATGCAGAGAGCAAGCAGAGCGCGCATTCTGCGCAGCCGGCCAATAAGGCTCAGGGCGGAAAGAAGCAGAAAAAGAAGGGCAAAGCAGGAAAGGTAATACTTATAATTCTGCTGTGCCTTGTTGTCCTGCTTGCGGCGGCCTATGTTTACGTTGAGTATTTCATGGCTGCGCCCGACAGCAACGGCGACGGCATCACAAATAACGATGATCCCCCGGTGAATACGGTTGACGGCAGAAAGCCCGGCGTGTATACGCTGCTTGTAGCAGGCGTTGACGTTGTCAGCAATAATACCGACACCATTATGATCGGCCGGCTTGACACGGTAAATCATACGCTCAATGTTGTAAGCATCCCCCGTGATACGCTCACGAACATTCAGCATGAGGTCAAGAAGGCAAACTCCGCATATCATTATGCCGCGTATTATTCCGGCATACAGAGCAGCTCATATTACGGCTGCGACCCGATCAAAAAGATGCGAGAGGAGCTTATCAAGTCCTTCCTCGGCTTTGACGTTGACGGATACATTCTCGTTAATATGGATGCGGCAGAGCAGGTCGTTGACGCCATCGGCGGCGTTGACTTCAACGTTCCGCCCGGAATGAACTACGACGACCCGACTCAGGATCTGCACATTCACATTCCCGAGGGTCAGCAGAAGCTTAACGGTGAGCAGTTTGTACAGCTCATGCGCTTCAGAAGCGGCTATGCCGGCGGCGATATTCAGCGTATCGACATGCAGCACGAGCTTCTTATGGCCGTTGCAAGTCAGATGATAAGTCTCAAGAACATCCCCAACCTCACCGAGGTCATCAGCATAGTGTCTGATAATATGGAGACGAGCCTCACGGCCGAGAATATGCTGTATTACGCTAAGGAGTTTTTGAAGCTTGACAGCGAGAACATTAAGTTCTACACTATGCCCGGCGATACAGGCGGCAACGTGTTCGGAGCAAGCTATGTATTCTGTGATATAGACGCGTGGCTCGATATGGTCAATGAGTGCCTCAACCCGTGGGAAGCTCAGGTAACGACCGAGAACGTGAATATCGTCACCTATAAGGACGGCAATTTCTACTCCACGACCGGCGAACTCTCCGGCGGCGTTTCCTCGTTCTTGAATTACAGCTCGTCAAGCACTATGGGCGTGGCGAATGTTTATACCTACACAAGCAGCCCAAGCACAACAAATTCAGGCAGTAAGGATGATAACGAATGATGACACCAAACGAAGTCGTTAAGATAGCCGCCAAGGCGCTCAGCGACAAAAAGGGAAAGGACATAAAAGTCCTCAAAACCGATAAGCTTACATCTTTGTGCGATTATTTCATCATCTGCACAGGTACATCTTCCACGCATATTAAAACTCTTATAGACGAGATCGACAAGGCAATGAGCGAGGCCGGCGAGCCTCCCATCCGGCGCGAGGGCTATCGCAGCGGAAGCTGGGTGCTTCTCGATTTCGGCTGCGTCGTGGCTCATGTGTTCACAGAGGAAGCGCGCGACTTCTACAAGCTTGAGCATCTGTGGTCAGACGCCGAGGAGATCGATCTCTCATCCCTTATAGGCCCCTGCTAAGGGGCATTTGGATAAAAATATAAAACTATAAGGGAGTTAAATTTTAAATGAAATACGATTTCACAGCAATTGAAAAGAAGTGGCAGGCGATCTGGGAAGAGACAAAACCCTATGCGGCAGTTACCGGCGATACTATCCGTCCCAAGTTCTACGGACTGATCGAATTCCCGTACCCTTCGGGTCAGGGCCTTCATGTCGGTCATCCCAGACCGTTCACCGCTCTTGATATAGTCACCCGTAAAAAGCGCATGGAGGGCTACAATGTCCTGTTCCCGATAGGCTTGACGCTTTCGGCCTGCCGACGGAAAACTACGCCATCAAAAACCATATCCATCCGGCAATAGTCACCAAAAACAATATCGCAAACTTCACCAGCCAGCTGAAAATGCTCGGCTACGGCTTTGACTGGGATCGCTGCGTCGATACCACCGACCCCAAGTACTATAAGTGGACGCAGTGGATATTCCTCCAGATGTACAAGCACGGCCTTGCATACAAGGCAACCATGCCCGTCAACTGGTGCACCTCCTGCAAGTGCGTCCTTGCTAACGAAGAGGTCGTTGACGGCGTTTGCGAGCGCTGCGGCAGCGAAGTCGTCCGCAAGGAAAAAAGCCAGTGGATGCTGCGAATTACAAAATATGCCCAGCGCCTTATCGACGATCTGGATGATGTTGATTACATTGAGCGCGTAAAGATTCAGCAGCGCAACTGGATCGGCCGCTCCACCGGCGCGGAGGTCACATTCAAGACCAATATCGGCGGAGAGGTCACCGTGTACACCACCCGTGCCGATACCCTGTTCGGTACCACCTACATGGTCATTTCCCCCGAGCATCCGATGCTCAACGAGTGGAAGGACAAGATCAAAAACTGGGACGAGGTCGAGGCCTATCAGAAGGAAGCCGCGAGAAAGTCCGATTTTGAGCGCGGCGAGCTGAATAAGGATAAAACCGGCGTCCGCCTTGACGGTATCGAGGTCGAAAACCCCGTTACTCATAAGATGCTGCCCATGTTTGTCTCCGACTATGTCCTCATGGGTTACGGAACCGGCATCGTCATGGGCGTTCCCGGCCACGACCAGCGCGACTGGGAGTTTGCTACTAAATTTGGCCTGCCCATCGTCGAGGTCGTTGCCGGCGGCGATATCACAAAGGAGGCGTTCGTCGCAAAGGATGACAGCGCCGTCATGGTAAACTCCGGCTTCCTCAACGGAATGACCGTCAAGGAAGCGATCCCTGCAATGAAAAAATACGTTGTCGAGCAGGGAATAGGCAAGGAGAAGGTCAACTACAAGCTGCGCGACTGGGTATTCTCCCGTCAGCGCTACTGGGGCGAGCCGATCCCCCTCGTCAATTGCGAAATGCGGCTGGGTGCCGCTGCCCGAGGATCAGCTTCCTCTGGTGCTGCCTCAGGTTGACAGCTATGAGCCGACCGACGACGGCGAAAGCCCCCTGAGCAAGATGACCGATTGGGTCAACACCACCTGCCCCTGCTGCGGCGGACCGGCAAAGCGCGAGACAGATACGATGCCCCAGTGGGCCGGCTCAAGCTGGTACTTCCTGCGCTATATGGATCCGCACAATGATAAGGAGCTTGCAAGCAAGGAAGCGCTCGAATACTGGTCGCCGGTCGATTGGTACAACGGCGGCATGGAGCACACGACTCTGCACCTGCTGTACTCCCGCTTCTGGCACAAGTTCCTGTACGATATCGGCGTTGTTCCCACCAAGGAGCCTTACGCCAAGCGCACGAGCCACGGAATGATCCTCGGCGAGGGCGGCGAGAAGATGTCGAAGTCTCGCGGCAACGTCGTCAACCCCAACGATATCGTTGCGCAGTACGGCGCAGATACAATGCGTCTGCACATCATGTTCATCGGCGACTTTGAAAAGGCCGTTTCGTGGTCTAACGAGGCCGTAAAGGGTTCGAAGCGCTTCCTCGACCGCTGCTTTAACCTGCAGGACATGGCCACCGACGATGAGAACATATCCGCAAAGAACGAATCCATCGTCCATAAGACCATCAAAAAGGTCACTCAGGATATTGACGAGCTGAAGATGAACACGGCTATTGCCGCAATGATGACCATGGTCAACGAGTTCTATGCAAACGGCTGCTCGAAGGGCGATGTACGCGCTCTGTGCCTGCTGCTCAGTCCTTTCGCTCCCCATATGGTAGAAGAAATGTGGGAGAACATGGGCTTTGCCGCAAAGAGGGCAAGATGGCCATGCAGATGCCGTGGCCTGAGTATGACGAGGCAAAGACTGTTGATGCCACTCGCGAGATGGCAGTTCAGGTAAACGGCAAGCTCAAATCCACCATCACCGTTCCGTCCGACTCCGAGGACAGCGTCGTTATCGACGCCGCCTGCGCCGACGATAAGGTAAAGCGCCTGATGGAGGGCAAACAACTCGTTAAGACTATCGTCGTAAAGAATAAACTTATCAATCTTATCATAAAGTAAAGGTTGACATTATGCCCCAAAGTGAGTATAATATCATTCGTTAAGCCAAGAATTTGGCCCTTAAAGCGTCGAAAGGCGTTAATGGAGGGAGTGAAATAAATGTCTGAAGTCTATGTCAAGGAGAACGAATCTCTGGACAATGCTCTTAAAAGATTTAAGCGCAGCTGTGCCAAGGCCGGTGTACTGGCTGATCTGAGAAAGAAGGAGTACTACCAGAGCCCCAGCGTCAAGCGCCGCAAGAAGAGCGAAGCAGCACGCAAGAACAAGAATAAGCGTTATTATTAATTACGCAATGAAAATTCCGCATCGAAGGATGCGGAATTTTTTTGCGCAAAAACAAGGGTCAACAGACCGTTTGACGGTTTGGCGTATGATATTTTACAACGATTTAATGCGCACTTTACTCAAACGCGGTGGCATGTGCTTGAAGATTAGCATATAATACTATGAAAAAGTCAGCAAGTGAAAGCAAAAGCCAAACGGTGATGGAAGATGAAAAAGCTGAAATTCTGGGATTGGGTATCATCTATCATATTTTTGCTTGGCGCGGTTTTCGTCAATGTTGGAATAATAAACAATGACAGCTTTGGAGCTGGTTTGAGCATATGTGGTGTTATATTCATTATTGCGGCGCTTGCGGTTGTGCTTATAAAGATTAGATGCCCGTTTTGCAGGCATTTTCTCGGCGTTCTGTGCAGCAGCAAAAAGATGTTTTGTCCGTACTGCGGCTGCAAAATCGACGATGAATAAAACGAATACAATATTAAACCCACCTTGTGCCGACAGGCACAGGGTGGGTGATTTTTCGTTTACATTTCGCTGAGCACGGCGCACACGCCGTCAAAGGCCTTCTGCGCGGCAAAGGCCACGTTTTTTTCAAAGCTGCCGAGTCCGGCTTCGTCCTCGGTGTCGGATATCGCGCGCACGCAGTTAAACGAAACTCCCATGGCATGGCAGACGTGTGCAGCGGCCGCCGTCTCCATATCGCAGCAAATGGGGTCAAATCGCTCGATTATGCTCTCGCGTCCGTCCTGCTCGATGAAAACGTCGCCCGTCACCGTCCTGCCGCAGAGCATTCCCTCGGTAGCACCGATATCAACAACATCTTTTTTGCACATAAAGTCGGGGTCGATGCCGCTTGGATGGTAATCCGTGATAATCTGAGTCGAAAGATCGTGATAGATGCAGTCTGTTATCATAACGCACTGCCCGATGTGAACGCCGCGCCTTATCGCCCCTGCAACGCCGGACATTATTATCCTGTCCGCGCCGCAGTCGCGTATAAGCGTCATTGCGCCGAGGGCTGCGTTTACCTTGCCGATGCCGCAGAATACGGCGGATATTTCGTGGCCGCAGAGTACGCCGTCCGTGCGCTGCATGCCGTGAATAAACGTGCTCTCGCCGCCGAGAGCTGCTTTGTACGGCTCAAACTCGGGCGCACATGCGCAAAGAATGCCTATCTTCATCACTCGACCTCCCACGGAAGCTCAACAACGGCATATTCGTGCCCGACCTCGGGCAGAAACTTTTCGATCATGTCGGCCGTCTTGATCTTAAGCGTCGATGTGTTTATGCAGGGATGGCAGCCGATAAATTCGTCTTTAAGCAGATCGGAGTCGATCACGAGATGCACCTTACCGATATCGTTCATAAGGCCGAGGACGCTTACGGAGCCCGGCGTTATATCCAGAAGCTCCTGCATGTGTTCGGGCGAGGCAAACGACAGGCGCGCAGTGCCGATCTGCTTTGAAAGAATCTTCGTTTTAAACGGCTTGTCTCCCGGCATGAGCAGGAGATAAAACTCCGTCTGCTGGCGGTTAGTCAGAAAAAGATTCTTGCATATCTCGGCACCCAGCGTTTGCTCGATCTCGTGGCAGGCCTCGATAGTATCGGCATGCTCGTGATCGACGCGGCTGTACGCTATGCCAAGCCTGTCGAGTATATCGTAGCATCGCTGCTCCTTGGGGAGCCTGTCGGTGCAGCTTTCGGGTCTGCCTTCGTATAGAATAGATGTTTCCATTTGCCTTACCTCTTGTTTGACGGCAGCCAGATTCGGTTAGCCTCGGCCGCCTTTATAAGCTCATCGCGGAAATTGGGGTGAGCAATGCTTATCATTGCGTCTGCGCGCTCCCATGTGGTCAGCCCGGCGAGATTAACGACGCCGTATTCCGTTGCAATGTAAAACGCAAGCGAGCGCGGAGTGGTGATTATATCGCCCGAAAACGTCGGAACTATCCGGCTGTGCATAACGCCGTTTTTGTCGGTGTGGGTGCTGCTCATGCATATAAACGCCTTGCCGCCGCACGCCATCTGCGCGCCGCACACAAAGTCGAGCTGGCCGCCCGTTCCGCTTATCTGCCTCGTGCCGGAGCTTTCCGAACTTATCTGCCCGTAGAGATCGGCTCCGATGCAGGCGTTTATCGACACCATGTCGTCGTTCTGCGATATGACATAGGGATCGTTTACATACGAAAGGGGATAGCCGACATAGCCCGGATTATCGTTGAGCCACTCATTAAATTCGTGGCTTCCGATCGCAAGGCCGAGTACGCCCTTGCCCGGATGCAGCGTTTTCTTTGCATTCGTGAGCTTTCCGGCCTTGAACATGGCAAGATACCCATCCGAGCACAGCTCCGTGTGCATACCAAGATCCTTGAGATCACTGTCGGCAATAAGCTCACCGAGGGCGTTCGGCATACCGCCGATGCCAAGCTGCACGCACGCTCCGTCCTTAATGTACGGCAGCAGCAGATTTGCGATCTTAACGTCCGTTTCCGTCGGCGCGGGATTCGGCATCTCAAACAGCGGAGGATCGCCGGTCTCAACGATGTAGTCAACCTCGGATATGTGTATCCTCGTTTCCTCGCTGCCTTTTATGCGCGGTATGTTGCGGTTGACTTCAACAATGACGATCTTGGAATTATCCGCTATGCATTTTGACATGCCGAGCGAGGGACCAAAGTAGAAATACCCATCGTCATCCATCCCGGAGACCGTGACCATACAGACGTCGGAGGTGAGAAAATTTTTGTAATACCAGGCGAGATTCCTGAACACCATCGGTTCAAAAAAAGCTCTGCCTTTGTCGCACATTTTACGCTCGTAGCCCGAACAGTGCCAGGTGTTATAAACAAAATGCTCCATTTCGGGATCGCACTCAATGACCTGAATTGGCCCGAAGATAAGATCCCCACGTATTTTCACACCCTTAAGCTCGTCGCGTCTCTTCGATAATGCAAGATCGCAGGCGGCAGGAAAGCCGAGGTTTGACGTATATTCGACCCAGTCGCCGCTCTTGACGCACTTGACAGCCGTTTCGGCGCTTGTGAGCTTTGCGTTGTATTCACTTAAAAAGCCCATGACAGACCTCCCGAATTTAATGCCCTTATTATCGCATATTTTATCAATATGCGCAACTTGTAAAAACGACTGTATGGGTATATAATTTATTATTATTTTTCAATTTTCGAGGGATAATATGAAGCTTTGCAGCACACAGGAGCTCGATATTATAAAAACATTTGAATGCGGTCAGTGCTTCCGCTGGAACTGCGGCGATGACGGAGTTTACAGGGGCGTTGTTGCCGGATACTATGCCGAAGCTTCGGTAAAGGACGGAGAGGTTTACATAACTTCTGACGCACCGGAGGATATATGGCAGCAGTATTTTGATCTCGGTACCGATTACGCTGAGATAAGCCGTGCTTTCACCGGAGAATACCTCTCAAAATGCGTGGAGTACGGCCGCGGCATACGCATTTTGCGGCAGGACAGCTGGGAGGCGCTGTGCTCGTTCATTATATCGCAGTGCAATAATATAAGCCGCATCAAGGGCATCGTAGAGCGCCTCTGCGAAAATTTCGGCGACCCGATATGCGTTGGCGATAAGGTGTATTACACGTTCCCGAGCGCCGAGCGGCTTGCGGTGCTCGAGCCGGAGAAGCTTGCCTGCATCCGCTCCGGATACAGAGCCGAGTACATAATCTGTGCCGCGCGAGCGGTCGTTGGCGGAGAAATTGACCTTGAAGCTCTGAAAAAATGCGATTATAAGCAGGCGATAAAGGCTCTGCGATCGATACGCGGAGTAGGTGAAAAGGTCGCAAACTGCGTCGTGCTGTTCGGACTGTGGCACATGGAGGCGTTCCCGATAGATGTGTGGATGAAGCGTGCCCTGAAAGAGAACTTTCCGCCGGATTTCGAGCCGGAAACGCTCGGGGAGTATGCAGGGCTTGCCCAGCAGTATATTTTTTATTACGCAAGAAGCATGGGGAGAAAAAAATGAAATATAAACTTCTTGCCGCCGACATGGATGCGACGGCGTTAAACTCGAAAAAGGAACTGACTCCGGCGAATGTGAGCGCCATGGAGAAGGCCATCGCGCAGGGTAAGACCGTTGTTTTCTCAACAGGGCGGAGTATAAGTCTTGTAAAGCCGTACATAGATATGGTGCGTGGCATGCGCTATGCCGTAACAGGCTCGGGCGCGGCGGTTATCGATACGCAAACGGGTAAAAAGTTTTTGTATGAAACGATAGACCCGGAAACCGTCAAATACATTGCCGCGCGTGCAGCTGGCTATGTTATGCCGATATTTTTTATAGACGATAAGACCTACAGCAGCGCATGGTGCGTAGATAACTGCGTCGATTTTGGGCTGAGCGCTTATGAGCCTGTCTACCGCAAGGGAATGAATATGGTTGATGATGCGTTTGCCATGTTTATGGCAGATCCCAAGCCTGTTGAAAAACTCAATTTGTTCTTCGCCGCCGACGGTGAGGCCGACGCTGTTTATGAGCAGATAAAAACTCTGCCCGTGAGCATAACCAGCCACACCGCACGCTCGCTTGAGATAAACGCAAGCGGCGTGAGCAAGGCAAGGGGGCTGCGTGCATTGTGCGGCGCACTTGACATAGATATGTCCGAGTGCATAGCGATAGGCGATGCGCAAAATGATGAGGAAATGCTCAAAGCGGTCGGCTTTAAGGCCGCGATGGCAAACGGAAGCGTCAGGGTCAAGGCTATTGCCGACGTTATCGCGCCCGATTGCGACAGCGACGGCGTGGCGGCCATAATTGAACAATATTTTCTTGATTAGATAGAATAATTATTGTATAATAAACCGATTAGGAGTGAGCGTTATGGACGATAAAATAATGCAGCTTAAAAAATGGATAGACGAGAGCGATAATGTCGTGTTTTTCGGCGGCGCAGGCGTATCTACGGAAAGTGGAATACCCGATTTTCGCAGCGTTGACGGCCTGTATAACCAAAAATGGAAGTATCCGCCCGAAACGATACTCAGTCACTCGTTCTTTGCCCGTTATCCCGAGGAGTATTACAGATTTCACCGGGAAAAGCTCGTTATCGATAACGTAAAGCCCAATGCCGCGCATCTCAAGCTTGCGGAGCTTGAGCAGAAGGGAAAGCTGCGCGCGGTCGTCACTCAGAATATAGATGGGCTGCATCAGGCGGCAGGCAGCAAAAAGGTGCTGGAGCTTCACGGCAGCATACTGCGCAGCTATTGCTCGGTGTGCGGAAAGCCGTATCCTGCCGATAAAATGAATCACGGTGCCGGTGTGCCGCACTGCACCTGCGGCGGAGTTATCCGCCCTGATATTGTGCTGTATGAAGAGCCGCTGGATGAGAACATCGTCACTGAGGCTGTCCGAGTAATATCGGAAGCGGAGGTGCTCATAATCGGCGGTACGAGCCTGAATGTTTATCCGGCGGCAGGACTTATAAACTATTACCGGGGAAATAAGCTTGCGCTCGTAAACCTCAGCAGCACGCCTTATGACGACAGGGCAGACCTTGTCATACACGAAAAGATCGGAAAGGTATTCAGCCAGCTTTGAGTAGGATAGATGTTTTGGGCGTCGGATTTGATGATCTGACGCGGGAAAATGCAATAGATTTGTGCAAGAGGCTCATTGATGAGCACCGCAGCGCCTATATGGTAACGCCAAACCCCGAGATAGTGATGGCGGCGTGGGAAAATGCCGAGCTGCACGATGCGATATGCAACGCAGATCTTGTAATACCCGACGGTATTGGCGTTGTGAAAGCGGCCAGAATTATCGGAACGCCGCTCAAAGAACGCCTGCCGGGCATCGAGATAGGAGAGGCGATACTTGAGTATGCCGCGCAGACGGGCAAAAGCGTGTTCCTGCTCGGAGCAAAGCCCGGAGTTGCCGATGCCGCAAAGGAAAAAATGCAGGAAACGTACCCGGGACTCAATGTCTGCGGAACGAACGACGGCTATTTTAAGGATGACGGCCCCGTGGTCGAAAAGATAAACGCCGCGCAGCCCGATTTTCTCATGGTCTGCCTCGGCGCGCCGAAGCAGGAGCTTTGGATGGCGCAGAACGCCGAGCGGCTGGATGTCGGCCTGATGGCAGGCCTCGGCGGCTCGCTGGATGTTTTTGCGGGAACGGTCATGCGCGCTCCGAAGGCGTGGCAGAAGATGAATGCCGAGTGGCTGTATCGCTGCATCAAAGAGCCGTGGCGCTTCAAGCGCATTGCGCGCCTTCCGCTTTTTATAATAAAGGCGTGGATAAAACGCATAAGGAAGTTTTTCAATGGAAAAGGGTAAGCTTATCGTATTTGAAGGCATCGACGGCAGCGGCAAGTCCGCCCACTACAGGCGCGTGTGCAGCCGCCTTGAGGCCGAGGGAATAAACTATCACCACATCGTATTTCCGCGATATGATAATGACAGCAGCGCACTCATAAGAATGTATCTCGGCGGCCGGTTCGGCTCAAATCCGAGCGACGTCAATGCATATACCGCGTCGGCTTTCTTCGCTGTCGATCGTTTTGCTTCATACCGAACGGATTGGGGCGATATATATAATTCCGGCGGCTTTGTCCTGTCGGACAGATACACGACCTCGAACGCCGTGCATCAGGGAGCAAAGCTTCCCGACGAGGAGCTTCCGGCATTTTTTGAATGGCTTTATGATTTTGAATATGTAAAGCTCGGCCTGCCGAAACCGGATCTTGTGATCTACCTCGACGTTGACGTTGAAACGTCGCTCCGCCGCATGAAGCACAGGCAGGAGAAAACGCACACCTCGGCGGATATCCACGAAAAGGACATAGAGTATCTTAAAAACTGCCTGCGAGTTGCCGATAAGGCGGCAGACTACTACGGCTGGACTCGCATTCCGTTTAAGAAAAACGGCGTTGAGCGCGAGATCGACGAAAAGCATGAAGAGATCTATTCGATCATCAAGTCCGCTCTTTGAGCAAAAGCGCAGCCTTCGCCGTGAAAAAGAGCGGCAGACAGCGAGCCTTTTGCCCGAGTATATTAGAAAGCGACAGAGCTATAATCGAAAAACTTCTGAACCTTAGTGAGTTTAAAAATGCGGAAACGGTGTTTTTGTATTACAGTGTCGGCCGCGAGGTTTCAACGACGGCGCTCATTGAAAAGCTCCTGTGTGAGGGAAGAAGCACTGCGCTCCCCGTGAGCGGAAATAACGGCGTGATGAGCTTTTACCCCGTCATCGGCAAAGACACGCTTAACCCCGGCAAATTCGGCATCCCTGAGCCGCCGGCGACACAGGAGATAAGGCCGGGAGCAAAAGACATTATCATTGTTCCGGCGCTGTGCTGCGACAGATACGGAAACCGCCTCGGCCACGGAGCGGGGTACTATGACCGCTACCTTGCGCATTCGGAGGCGTTCAGCGTGTGCCTTTGCAGAAAGGCGCTGCTTGAAGAAAAGCTGCCGACCGAGGATACCGACATTGCGGTATCACTCGTTTTGAGCGACTGAAAACAAAATGGGGCTCGATTGAGCCCCGTGGATGATCAGCAGCCGCAGCCGCAGTCGTTGTTGCCGCAGGAGTTGCCGCATCCGCATCCGCATCCGCCGCCGCAGTTGCCGCAGCCGAAGAAGAGAATGATGAGGATGAGAATGATCCAGATGCAGCTGTTGTTATTGTTGCAGAACATATATATTGCCTTTCTCCGCGCATAAAATTCCGCAGTACGGTCCGGCGCGGCGGACTTACGACACGATGATTATCACGCATTCAGAGCAGCGATCGCTGCGTCTGCTGTATATTATGCCGTAACGGCAAATCAGGTTACAATCGGCAAAGGAGATATCTATGGCTGATAAGAAAACAGATTTTGAAGAGATCTTCGGGAAAAAAGAGCCTGAAAAGAAGCCCAAAAAAGCGGCTTCCGCCACGACTCAGAGAAAATCCCCGGCGGCTTCCGCGACGAAGCAGAGCGCATCTGACGTACGCAAGGAGAATAAAAGCGGCCTTGCAGGCGGCGCTGTATACTTCCTTTTTGTAATAAGCGTCAGTATTATTGGCATGCCTTGCATGGGCGGCGGCGACCGATGTTCTGGGATTTAAGTCTTCGGACACCGTTGCACAGATAACCCTTGATAAGGACAGCTTCACTTACAAAGAGGTTGAGGTCAAGGACGATGACGGCAACACAAAAACAAAAAAGGTCCACTATGCCGACATGAGCTATGTTGCCGATCAGCTTAAGGATAACGGGATTATTAAATACAAATGGCTGTTCAAGCTTTTCGGCGCGGTGTATAACGCCGACGAGAAGATAGACCCCGGCACGTACGAGCTTAAGGCGATATACGACTATAAAGCGCTTGTAAAGAAAATGACCTCCGGCTCGGGCGCAATGGTAACCAAGAAGATAACCTTCCCCGAAGGCTATACGATGCATCAGATATTCAAAAAGCTCGATGCAGAGGGCGTGTGCGATTATGACGAGCTTATGGACGCCGCCGCAAACGCAACGTTTAACTACTCGTTCCTTGAAGGGACCGAAAAGGGCGATGCGAGCAGGCTTGAAGGCTTCCTGTTCCCGGATACCTATGAATTTTACGAAGGCATGCCGGCAGCAACGGCTATCAACAAGCTGCTTGAGGTCTTCCATTACAGAATGACGGCCGAGATGCTCGAGTGGCAGGAGGAAAGCGGCTATACAATGCGCCAAATCGTGACCATTGCGTCCATGATCGAAAAGGAAGCGGCAAACGACACCGAGCAGTACACTATCGCGTCGGTCATTTACAACCGCCTTAATAAGGATTGGCCGCTTCAGATTGACTCGACTACGCTTTATGAGTACCCCGACCACGAGGGCGCGCCGACGGCGGAAATGCTGGCTAAGGACAGCCCCTACAACACCCGTATCAGCAAGGGACTGCCGCCGTCTCCTATGCAACCCCGGCATTACGTCAATAAGGGCGGCATTGCAGCCGAGCAGCACAAATTATATGTACTATGCGCTCAATACGGCCACCGGCCAGCATGAGTTCTTCACGAATGCCGATGCATTCAATGCCTTTGTCGCAACGCAGAATTATGATTGACAGAAAAACCGAACTTCTTGCGCCGGCCGGAGATATGGAGCGCCTTGAAATGGCGCTCCACTACGGCGCGGATGCCGTTTACCTTGCCGGTAAACGCTTTGGAATGAGAGCCTCGGCAGGCAACTTCTCCATGGAGGAGCTTGCCGCAGCCTGCGCAAAGGCGCACGAAAAGGGTGCGGCAGTCCACCTCACCTGCAATACGCTTCCGCGTGAGGACGAGCTTAAAGCTCTGCCGGATTTTCTTCGCCAGGCACAGAGCGCCGGAGTGGACGCCTTTATAATTGCAGATCTCGGCGTTATGAAGCAAGCCGAGAGATACGCGCCAAACGTTCAGCGCCATGTCAGCACTCAGCTCGGAGTTATAAACAGCGCAACGGCGAACGTGCTACGACATGGGCGCAAGCCGCGTTGTTCTTGCTCGTGAAACGCCGATGCGCGATATATACGAAATTCGCGCAAACACGCCGAAGGAGCTTGAAATTGAAGCATTTGTCCACGGCGCTATGTGCGTGTCGTTTTCTGGGCGCTGCCTGCTGTCAAATTATTTGACCGGGCGCGACGCAAACCGTGGTGCATGCGCGCAGCCCTGCCGCTGGAAGTACCACCTTGTTGAGGAAAAACGCCCGGGTGAGTATTTTGACATTACCGAGGATAAGGGCACATATATCATGAACTCGCGCGATATGTGCATGATCGATCATATACCCGAGCTTATAGATGCCGGAGTTACGAGCTTCAAGATAGAGGGCAGAATGAAATCGGCCTACTATGCCGCCGCCGTTACGAATGCGTATCGCCACGCGATAGACTGCGCAAAAGCCGAAAAGCCGCTGCCGCAGATATGGCGTGACGAGGTCGATAAGCTCAGCCACCGCCCGTACTGCACCGGATTTTATTACGGAGATCCCGGCCAGCACTATTCGGAGACAAGCTATTACTCCGATGCAGAGGTGTGCGCCGTTGTCGAGGAATGCGATGCAGACGGCAATGCCGTGCTGACGCAGAGAAACCGATTCTGCCTTGGCGATACGGTCGAGCTTATGACAAACGATCATGAGCCTGCGCCGTTTACGGTCAAGTATATGGAAAACGGCGACGGAGATACGATAGAGGCAACGCCGCATGCGATGATGACGATAAAAATGAAGCTGCCGTTTCCGTGCAGCCGACTGTCTGTGTTAAGACGCATAAAACAAAGATAAGAAAAGGAGAAGATATATGAAAGCATACGGTGTAAACGAACTGAGAGAAATGTTCCTGAGCTTTTTTGAGAGCAAGGATCATCTGCGCCTGCCCAGCTTCTCGCTGGTTCCGCAGAATGATAAATCCATACTGCTCATAAACGCCGGCATGACCCCGATGAAGCCGTGGTTCAAGGGCGAGCAGGTACCGCCGCGCAAGCGTGTCTGCACCTGCCAGAAGTGTATACGCACCGGCGATATCGAAAACGTCGGCCATACCGCGCGTCACGGCACTTATTTTGAAATGCTCGGCAACTTCTCCTTCGGAGATTATTTTAAGCACGAAGCAATAGCATGGAGCTGGGAGTTCCTCACGAGCGAGCAGTGGGTCGGCCTTGATCCGAACAGACTCTATCCCTCGGTCTACGTTGACGATGACGAGGCATGGAACATCTGGCGTGACGAGATCGGCATTCCGGCAGAGAAAATATTCCGCTTCGGCAAGGAGGATAACTTCTGGGAGCACGGCGCAGGTCCCTGCGGCCCCTGCTCGGAGATATACTATGACCGCGGCGCGGAATACGGCTGCGGTAAGCCCGACTGCACTGTCGGCTGCGACTGCGACAGATATATCGAAGTCTGGAACAACGTTTTTTCGCAGTTCGATAACGACGGCCACGGCAACTACACCGAGCTTTCACAGAAAAACATCGACACCGGCATGGGCCTTGAGCGCCTTGCGGTAGTCTGCCAGGGCGTAAATTCGCTGTTTGATGTTGATACGGTCATGAACATCACTCACAAGGTATCCGAGATAACCGGTGCACACTACGGCGAGAGTAATAAGCGAGATGTATCCCTGCGCGTTATCACCGACCATATACGCAGTGCAACATTTATGATATGCGACGGCATTCTTCCGTCAAACGAGGGGCGCGGCTATGTCCTGCGCAGGCTTCTCAGAAGAGCTGCGCGTCACGGTAAGCTCCTGGGCGTTAACGAGCCGTTCCTTTATAAGATCATCGACACCGTTATTCACGAAAACGAGTGCCAGTATCCCGAGCTGCGCGAAAAGCAGCAGTATATAACCCGCGTTGTTAAAAGCGAGGAGGATAGCTTTGCAAAGACCATCGACTCCGGCTTGCAGATATATAACAGTCTGCTCGAGGAGCACAAAGCTAAGGGCGAGACCGTGTTCTCCGGCGCCGACGCATTCAAGCTTTATGATACCTACGGCTTCCCAGTGGATATGACCGCCGAAATGCTCGTTGACGAGGGCATGACGCTTAATATGGACGAGTTCAAAGCTCTCATGGAGGAGCAGCGCGTCCGCGCCCGCGAGGCGAGAAAAGCTCTCGGCGACCTCGGCTGGGAGGGCATTGACTTTGGCCTTGACGCAACTCCGACGCAGTTTACGGGCTATGATAAGCTCACCGATACCGCGACTGTTCTTGCTATCGTAAACGGCGATGAGCTTGCAGGCGAGATAAGCGAGGGCTGCGAGGGTATCATCGTCATGGATAAAACCCCGTTCTACGCCGAAATGGGCGGTCAGCTTGCCGATAAGGGCGAGATCGGCTTCAGCCTCGAGGATGTTGAGCACGGCCAGCTCACGCGCTTTGTCGTTAACAGTGTCAAGAAGGATAAGGGCAATAAGTATCTGCACTATGGCGTCTGCGAGTCAGGCTCCATATCGGTCGGCGAGGAGGTCATTGCTTCCGTCGATCCCGAGCGCCGCAAGGCTGTCTCACGCGCTCATTCGGCAACGCATCTGCTGCATGCCGCTCTGCGCTCTATTCTGGGTGATCACGTCCATCAGGCAGGCTCGCTTGTCGATGCCGATTACCTGAGATTTGACTTCACGCATTTTGAGGCCATGACCCCGAAGGAGGTCGCCGCAGTCGAGGATGCCGTTAATAACGCGGTGCTCGACGGAGCCGATATCACCGTGAGCGAAATGAGCCTTGAGGACGCAAAGAACAGCGGCGCCACCGCACTGTTCGGCGAAAAATACGGCGATGTTGTCCGCGTTGTCAAAATGGGCGATTTCAGCACCGAGCTGTGCGGCGGTACGCATCTTGATAACACTGCCAAGGTCGGCATGTTCCATATAACAAGCGAGTATTCCGTTGCAAGCGGCGTGCGCCGCATCGAGGCGGTAACGGGCAGAAAGTATCTCGAGATGGCAAAGCATTCTTACATGACCGTTGCACGCGCGGCCGAGAGCCTTAAGGCAAAGCCGGGCGAGCTTCTGAGCAAGGCCGAGGGCTTCGTCACCGAGGTCAAGAATCTGCGCCAGAAGGTTGAGAAGATGAAGGATAAGATCCTTGCTTCCGACGTTGAAAGGTTCCTGTTTGCCGCAAAGAAGATAGGCGATTTTAATGTTCTGACAGCAACGCGCACCGATCTTGACGCAAATGATCTCAGAAAGATCGGCGATTTCCTGCGCGATAAGGATCCAAAGATAGTTGCCGTTCTCGCAACAGCTACAGAGTCCAAAGTCACCTTCACCGCAAGCTGCGGCAAGGAAGCCGTGGCGGCAGGCATCAAGGCCGGCGATATCATCAAGGCCGTCTGCGCTGTTGCCGGCGGCAAGGGCGGCGGCAAGCCCGACTCCGCTATGGGCGGCGGCACCGATGTGCTGAAGATGGATAACGCGCTTGCGATAGTCGATGATCTTGTGGCCGAAAAACTCGGACTTTAATCGGAGGTAATATTAATGAACGATTGTCTGTTTTGCAAAATCATAGCCGGAGAGATCCCGTCAACCAAGGTTTACGAGGATGAGAATGTTTTCGCGTTCCGCGATATAAATCCCCAGGCGCCGGTGCATGTTCTTGTCCTGCCCAAGCAGCATATCTGCTGCGCAGATAAGATAGATGCCGAAAACTCCGCGCTTGTCGGAAAATGCTTTGAGGCCATTGCGAAAATCGCAAAAAGCGAGGGCCTTACGAACGGCTACCGCGTCGTAAATAACTGCGGCGAGGACGGCGGCCAGACCGTTAAGCATCTCCACTTCCACCTGCTTGGCGGAAAGAAGCTTCCCGAGGGAATGGCATAATTTCAGATTAATACGTCAAAAAAGCAGCGTCTTGCTGCTTTTTTGCGCATACAGAGGTTTGATGGTATGAAGTCAGTCCGCATTCTCTGCACGGCTTCAATTGGATATTGCACGGCGGTGTTTTTGTCGCACTATCTGCTCTTTGGCGAGAGCGTTATTGCCGTGCTCGCACTGCCTGTTATGCTTGCTTTGAGCGCCTTTTTGTTTCGCGGCAGAATGCGTACAAGGCTCATTATCGCGGCCTTGGCAATGGCGCTCGGCTTTGGGCAGTATTGGCTGCATTATGGTCTTACGGCTGCCAAATGCGAGGTGTTCGCCGGAAAGGAAGTTGATACGACTGCCAGAATAACCGACTTTCCCGATATCCGCGACCGCTGCGTACTCTTGAGCGTGAAGATAACAGGCGATGAGCTGCCCAACGTCAGCGCGCTTATAATCGACTATTCAAACGAGGAAGCGGACTTCCGACCGGGCGACGAGATAAAAGTTAAGCTCAAGCTGCGCAGCGTGACCGAGAGATTTGGGGAAGAGACCGATTCAAACATATCAAAGGGCGTGTACCTCAGCGGCTACACATCCGAAAAAATCGAAAAAACAGGCCGATGGTCAGGCTCGTTCATATATTTCCCAAAGCTTGTCGGAAATGCGCTGCATAATGAAATTGGACAGCTTTTTCCCGAAGATACGGCTCCTTTTATGAAGGCGCTGCTTGCAGGCTACAAGGACGATTACTACGGAAACGATAAGCTCTATGCTTCAATGAATGTTGCCGGCCTTGCGCATGTGGTCGCCGTATCCGGCATGCATGTTGCGTTCCTTGTCGGCGTACTGCAAAGCATACTCGGCAAAAACCGCAGATCGTCGCATATATGCATCTGCCTTGTGTGGCTGTTTGCTGTCATGGTCGGCTCGCCGCTGTCGGCTATAAGAGCCGGGATAATGATAAGCCTTCTTATGCTCGCGCCCGTGCTCGGGCGAATAAACGACAGAGCGACTACCTTATCGTTTGCTCTTGCGCTAATTCTTGTCACAAATCCGTTTTCGGCAGGAAGCGTTGCTCTCCAGCTGTCGTTCGGCGCTGTTGCCGGAATGTTTCTGCTTTCGCAGCCGATATACGCGTATTTCAGCAAAAAGCTCAGTCCGCCGCGAATTTTCCGAGCGGTGTGGAACTACATAATCGCAACGCTGTCAAGCTCGCTTGCCGTGACCGTGTTCACATTTCCGCTGCTTGCCGTGCATTTTGGCTATATAACTCTGCTTGCCCCGGTGATGAATATCCTTTGCCTTTGGGCGATATCCTTTCTGTTCGTCGGAGGCTTTGCCGTGTGCGCCGTCGGCCTTGTGCTGCCGGCCCCGGCTTCGTGGCTTGCAGCTGTATTATCCTGCCTTGTGCGATACATAGCATTTGTGGTAGAATATGCAGCGAAGCTGCCGATAACCGCGCTTTACATGGAAAATAAGTACGCGCCTGCGTGGCTTTTGACCTCATATGCGCTGTTTATTGCGTATTTTCTCCTTCGGCGGAAAAAGAAGATCAGCGTATTCGCTCCGTCGGCTCTGTGCCTTGCGATGCTCTGCGGCGTGTTTGCCCTGACAGGGCGCGATATGCGCTCGGACACGGGAACAATTAGCGTAATGAATGTAGGAAACGGCCAGTGCATTGCCGTAACGGAAGGGGAGAGTGTCGTTGTCATCGACTGCGGAAGCTATGGCGTTACGCAGAACGCAGGCAGCATGCTCTCGTCATATCTGCGCGCAGGCGGAAGATATGATATCGACTACCTCATGCTCACGCACCTGCACTCTGATCACACGACCGGCGTAGTTCGGATGCTTAACCTCATGAACGTCAACACCGTGATACTGCCTGATAACGCAGAGGACACGAATGGCGATGACGTTTTGGACGATATCATAGCGGCGTGTGAGGAAAACGGAACAAATATAGTTTACATAACTCGGGATACCGAGTTTACCGCCGGCGCGATACGCCTTTCGGTCTACGAAAGCTCCGAGCGCGGCAGCAGGGCCGAAAGCGGAATTATGTCAACTGTCAGCATAGGCGATTATGATATGCTTGTTACGGGTGATGTAGAAAAGGTCGTTGAGCGTGAGCTTGTCTCTTTGCATGACCTGACTGACACCGAACTTCTTATAGTTCCGCATCACGGCTCTAAATACTCAACGAGCGATGAGCTGTTATCGGAGCTCAGGCCGGAAACGGCGGTTATATCTACCGGATATAACAGATATGGGCATCCGACAAAGGAGACGCTTGATAAACTAAACGAATATGGCGTGAATGTTCTGCGCACAGATGAGCTTGGCAGAATAGTTTTGCACGTTGCGTCAGGTGATTAGATGGCTAAGAAATCAAAAAAGAACGAAAAATTTAATTATAACGCAAGCGTGAACGCCTTGAAGGCCGAAGGGCCGGCCGGGCTTTATCTTATCTGGGGGCCGGAGGATTACCTTGCCGACAGATTTTTTGAGGAGATAAAAAAGCTCTGTATAACAAGCGAAGCCGACGATTTCAGCTACAGGCGGCTCGATGAGCGCGATTTTTCGCTTCTGTCGCTGAAGGAAGCTATAGACAGCGTGCCGTTTCTGTCCGAGCGCAGCCTTGTTGAAGTGCGCGGCGTTGATATAAACAAACTCAGGGAATCCGACGAAATAAGCGCCGTGCTTTCCGATATACCCGATTATTGCACTGTTGTTTTCATGGCTCCGATCGGCTTTGAGCCGGATAAGCGCCTGAAGGTATACAAGGCTATACAAAAATACGGCAAGGAGATATGCGCAACGGCGCAGGGCGGAGATATACTCATAAAATGGATCATCCGCCGATTTGCGGCCGAGGGAAAGGGCATTGAGCTAAACGCCGTGCAGCGGCTGATAAACGTAAGCGGCGAGCTTATGAACGGCCTTATTCCCGAGATAAACAAGATAGCATCGTACACTAAAGGCGACAGAGTCACCGAGGCAGATGTTGATGCTGTCGCACATCACATTCCCGAGGCGGTCGTATTTGACATGACCGAGGCGCTTGCAAAAGGCGAGAATAACGCGGCGATGCGGCTTCTCGGCGAGCTGCTTGCGGATAAGAATAACGAGCCGACAATGATACTTGCCATCGTCGGCGGGCAGATGCGCAAGATGTATGCCGCTAGAGTTGCCATTGATAACGGTCTCGACAAGGATTATGTTATGAAAGCGCTGTCCCTGCGCTATGATTTTATGGCAAACAGGCTCTTGGCCGCATCAAGAAGATTCTCGACAGCGCAGATAATACGGGCGGTGGAGCTGTGCGCCGAAACGGACTATGCCATGAAAAGCAGCAGGACCGAACCAACAGAGCTTCTTAAAGAGTGCGTCATGCGCATTGCGGCAGGTGAAGAGCATGCATAAGGTGTCCGAGGTCATCGTCGTAGAGGGCAGATATGATAAAAACACGCTCTCGCAGGTCGTCGATGCCGTAATAATCGAAACGAGCGGCTTTGGCGTGTTCAACAACAAGGAAAAGCAGCAGCTTCTGCGAACTCTTGCCGAAAAGCGCGGCCTGATCGTCATGACCGATCCCGACGGAGCCGGACTTGTCATACGCAATTTTGTTAAAAGCTGCGTTGATCCGAGCCTTGTAAAGCATGCCTACATGCCCGAAATTTTCGGCAAGGAAAAACGAAAGAGCAAAGCGTCAAAAGAGGGCAAGCTCGGAGTCGAGGGCATGAGCGCGGATGTTATCATGCAGGCACTGCGCCGGTGCTGCGCAACGATCGACGGTGAGAGCGGCAGGATGACGGGTGGGATCACAATGGCCGATATGTACGCTGCCGGCCTTGCCGGAAAGCCGGACAGCGCCGCAAAGCGTGCCGAACTTCTTGCGTCCATGAACCTTCCTCAAAGAATGACCGCTCAGGCGTTTCTGCCGGTTCTCAACGCGCTTATGAGTAAAGATGAGTTCCTTGCACGCAGCTTTTAAAAACATTGGCAATATACATTCCTGTGTGATATAATAATTATTCAGAGTATATATGATTTTTGGAGGATAAACATATGAAATGCCCGTTTTGCGGATTTCTCGAGAGCAAGGTCATCGACTCGCGGCCGGCTGAAGAGGGAACCACCATACGCCGCCGCAGAGAATGCCTGGCCTGCCAGAAGCGTTTTACTACTTATGAGACTATCGAGCATCTGCCCCTTGTCGTTGTAAAGCGCGACGGTTCGCGCCAGCAGTTTGACCGCGTGAAGCTCATAAACGGCATGGTTCGCGCCTGCGAAAAGCGTCCGGTAAGCCTTTCGCAGCTTGAGAGCATAGCCGACGAGATCGAGCAGGAGCTTCAGAGCGCGCTTGAGCGCGAGGTCAGCACCGTCGATATCGGCGAAATGGTCATGAAGCGCATAAAGCTCATTGATGAGGTCGCTTACGTCCGCTTTGCTTCCGTTTACCGCAGCTTCAAGGACATTAACACCTTTATGGAAGAGCTTACAAAGCTTTTGAGCGATAAATAATTTCCGCTAAAATATGCTGCCGAGGCTTATCTGCTCCATTGTCATAATGGAGCGCAGAGTCTCGGATAAAAGCCCGTATGAGCCCTCGGCGGCATCGGCATCTCCAGAACCGATGTCGGATCTAAACTGGAAAAACGCCTCGGTCGTTGAATTTATCTCGCTGTGCCGGATGAAAATGTGCGTATATCCGTCAAGCGTCAGCCAGTGCTCGATGGCCTTGTCGAGCGTTTCGGCAGCGCTTTTGCTGTCTCCGCTTTTAAGCTGAGCGTAGGCTGCGTCAACCTCGCTCATGAGCGATGAAACGATCTTTTCGCTTGCACGGATGTTCAGCATAACGCCTGCGAATATAACCGCGAGCAAAACGGCGGCAATAAGCTCTTTTTTCATGTCAGTCCTCCTTGCGTTGGCAGAAAACGTTTCCCGTTTCGGACAGGGTGAGGATATAAACCTCGTCGGCGCTTTTTATCTTTCGGCGTTTAAGCTCGTTTTCGAGCCACCGTCTGTCCCTGCCGCAGCGCGAGATTTTTGTCCAGTATCCTGCCGTCGTTTATGATTATGTGCGCATAGCCTGTTTCCGCCGGCGCTGCGCCCAGCATTGAGGCTGTGGCCGGCTGCTCCGACCCTGTGAGGATCAGACTGAGCTGACCGTTTGTTTCAAGAACGCCGTAAGCTATCTTGCTTGCGTCATTTTGACCCTGTGCGCGCAGCTCCTGCATGAGTTCGTCTACCGTGAAACGGTTTCGCAGCATGCTGTCGCGGTCGATGCGGCCGTTTCGGATAATTATCTCGGGCTTACCGTAGGTCAGCTTGCGCAGCTTTATGCTTTTCATATTAAGACCTGCGATTATTATCTCAAGGCAGAACATTATAAGGATCGGCAAAAGCCCGTTTAAAAGCGGTATGCCGATATCCTGCAGCGGTGTTGCCGCAAGATCCGCGATCAGCGCCGCAACGATGAACTCGGAGATCTCAAGCTCTCCGAGCTGACGCTTGCCCATGACCCGCATTGAAATGAGTATCGCAAAATACAGTATAACGGTGCGGATGAATATAATAGCCAAATCTATCGCCTCCATTGATATTTTCACCAACGGAGAGTAAATTATCAGGAAAGGATGCTAAGTATGAAGATCATTATTGACTCTCAGGATAAGATCAGCAGCATGGCAGCGTCCATGATCGCCGAGCACGCAAAGGCAAAACCCGGCTGTGCCATGGCTTTTGCCGCCGGCAGAACGACAAAGAAGGTTTATGATGCGCTGACGGCAATGAACGTTAAAGAGCTTGCCGGATGCAAGGCCTTTACCGTGTGCGAGTACGAAGGACTCGAAGAAGGCGACGCTCGCTCCTGCGCTTATCGTCTTAACGAGGAGCTTTATTCCAAGGCCGGCATAACGCAGATTTTTACGCCGAACGCCGAAAACGCGGATAAATTTGACGCCGAGATAGAAAAGTGCGGCGGTCTTGAACTTGCCGTTCTCGGCATAGGCACAAACGGCCACATCGGTTTTAACGAGCCTGCAACGCCTTATGATTCATATACGCACACCGTGCTGTTAACGGATAAAACAAAGCAGATGAATGCAGAGCTGTTCGGCGGCCTTGAGAATGTTCCCGATAATGCCGTGACGATGGGACTGAAAACAATCTGCGAGTCTAAAAACGTCATCCTTGTCGCGTTCGGCAGCGAGAAGGCCGAGATAATCCACCAGTTGGTTTACGGCAAAACCTCAACATATGTCCCTGCGGCAATGCTTCAGATGCATATGAATATGACGCTTTTGCTGGATGATGCAGCAGCCGAAAAAATCAAATAAGCTAAGGAGCAGAATATGGGTAAGTACTTTGGCACAGACGGATTCAGAGGAGAGGCAAACGTCGATCTGACCGTCATGCATGCGTTTGAGATAGGCCGTTACCTCGGCTGGTATTACGGAAAGGATAAAAAGGCAAGGGTCGTCATCGGCAAGGATACGCGCCGCTCGAGCTATATGCTCGAATCTGCCCTGTGCGCAGGACTCACGGCCTCGGGCGCCGATGCATATCTTCTGCATGTCACAACAACGCCAAGCGTTTCATACGTTGCCAGAGCCGATGATTTTGACTGCGGCATTATGATCTCGGCAAGCCACAATCCCTATTACGATAACGGCATCAAGCTCATTAACGGCAAGGGCGAAAAGATGGGCGACGAGCTGCTCAATGAGATTGAGGCTTACATTGACCGCGCCTCAGCCGGAGAGAAGGACTGCCTTCCGTATGCAACCGGCGAGAAAATCGGCCGCACCGTTGACTACTCGGCAGGCCGCAATCGCTACATAGGATTTCTCATCTCGCTTGCAACGCGCTCGTACAAGGGCAAAAAAGTTGGCCTCGACTGTGCAAACGGTTCGACTTGGATGATGGCAAAAAGCGTGTTTGACGCTCTGGGCGCGGATACCTATGTTATCTCCAATAATCCCGACGGTATCAATATTAACGTCAACTGCGGCTCAACGCATATTGAGCAGATGCAGAAATTCGTGCTCGATAATAAGCTCGACGTCGGCTTTGCATTCGACGGTGATGCCGACCGCTGTCTTGCCGTCGACGAAAAGGGCAACATCATAACCGGCGACCATATTCTTTATGTCTGCGGCAAATATATGCGCGACAGCGGAATACTCGGAGAGAAGAAGATCGTCACGACCGTTATGAGCAATATGGGGCTTTACAGAGCACTTGACGCACTCGGTATCGGATATGAAAAAACCGCGGTCGGCGATAAATACGTTGCGGAGAATATGCGTGCAAACGGATATATCCTCGGCGGCGAGCAGTCGGGACATATAATCTTCGGCCGCCTTGCAAACTCCGGCGACGGTATTCTGACCGCCATAAAGATCATGGAGGCCATGTGCGAGAGCAAGCAGCCGCTGTCCGTGGCTCGCGGCGCCGGTTGTCATGTATCCTCAGCTTCTTAAAAACGTTGTCGTCACCGATAAGGACGAAACTCTTGAATGCGCCGAGGTCAAAAGGCTGTTGCCGATATGGAAGCAAAGCTCGGTGACGACGGACGCATCCTTCTGCGCAAGAGTGGGACCGAGCCTGTTCTGCGCGTTATGGCCGAGGCAAAAACGCATGAGCAGTGCGAGGAGTGCGTTGACTATATAATCGACGCCATGCGCCGCAGCGGCAGACTTATCAAGGTGAAATGATATGTATACGATAAATGACCTGCTCGATCTGAGCAAAACCATAGCCGCTCCGCTTTTCGAGGGCAAGACCTACCCGTGGGAGGTGCTCGCGGATATAAGCGATTTCATTATCGCGCTCGGCAGTACTCTGCCCGAGGAGGAGTACGAAAAGCGCGGCGAAAACGTCTGGATAGCGCGCGACGCCGAGGTTTTTCCGTCGGCGTATATCGGCTCGCCGTGCATCATCGACCATGGTGCGCAGGTGCGCCACTGTGCTTTTATCCGCGGCAGCGCGATAGTCGGCAAAAACGCCGTCGTAGGAAACTCCACCGAGCTTAAAAACGTTGTTCTTTTTGACAGTGTGCAGACGCCGCACTATAACTATGTCGGAGATTCAATACTCGGCTATAAGGCACATATGGGCGCAGGCTCGATAACCTCGAACGTAAAAAGCGACAAGACGCTTGTCGTTATAAAAAACGGTGACGAGCTTATTGAGACCGGACGCAAAAAGGTTGGTGCTATCCTCGGCGACTGCGTTGAGATCGGCTGCAACAGCGTACTCAATCCCGGAACGGTGCTCGGCCGCAGAGCAAGCGTGTATCCCACCTCCTGCGTGCGAGGCGTTGTTCCCGAGGACGGCATATACAAAGCTAAAGACGATATAGTTATCAGAAAGTAAGAAAAATCCCGGACCAAGTCCGGGATTTCAGTCTGTCGAGAAACCCGGCTGCGGAAACCGGGTTTCTAGTGCATTTAACGGGGGGAACTGGAAAAACCAAGGGATAAAACACTCCTTCCACTTCCGGGTGGCCAGCTTTTTCAGATTCATGGCAGCAAACTTAAGCTTCACCCAGTTCGTTACCTGGGCCAAGCCTCTGTACTGCGTATAACGCATAGCGTGCTTTTCTTTGGCGTCTGCAAAGATGCGTTCAATCGTCTCTTTACGCCGCCGGTAAAGGCTCTGGTACTTCGGGTTATAACGGGCATCGTCTGCCAGCTCTTTCGTAATGTTTCCAGATATGCCTCTGTACCGTTTTCACGCAGTCTTTGGAGTGGGTGCATCGCTCTCTGGAGGGACAATTTGTGCAAATCTTGGGATCGCTTTTGTATTCCCTGTAGCCGTCCCGGTTTGTTGTCGCATATTTGAGGAGCTGGTATTCCGGGCAGATCACACAGTCATAGAATTCGTCATAGACATACTTCCACCACTCGTGGCCGCCCTTCATCGTCTGCGGCCGCTTGTACGCTGTGGATAAAACTCTTCCGTCATCAAATACTTTCTTGCAAATATGGGACGTCTTGTAGGCAGAATCGGCGCAACAATGGTCTCTGTTTCGGGAAATGTCTTCGTTACCTTGTCGTACACCTCGTCAAAGGCAACGCTGTCATGGACATTTCCGGGCGTGACTATGGTTTCCAGTACGAAACCGTTCTTGTCGCAGGCCGTATGGGCCTCATACGCAAACTGCCGCTTGTGCTCACCCTTTACGAATAAGCCACAGTCCGGGTCAGTTATGCTCTTTGTTACCGTGTGTGTTTTCTCTTTTTCTTCCTGCGGGCCAGCTTCTTCCTGGAGGTGTTGTCTTTCCGCTTCTTAGGTGCTGTCGGCGGCTCATCGTCGTCATCAAAAGGCTTCTTCCCATGAGCTTCCCGATCCGCATTTACCTCCTCCATCAATTCCCTCGTATAGTGCTTGGATGCCACAGGCACCTGCTCTTTTATCTGCTTCTTTGTATTGGCATTTGCCTTAATATGGGTGCCGTCTATGAAGACTGTCTTGGGGGACAGATATCCCGCTTCCGCCACCTCTTCCAGTATCCACGCAAAGACCTGGTCCACGATTTCTGCTGTAAAGCGGTGTCGGAAATTATAACTCACCGTGGAGAAATGCGGTGTTTCCTCTTGCAGCGTATATCCCAGAAACCAACGGTAGCAGATATTTGCGCTGATCTCATCCGCTGTCCTCCGCAAGGACGGCAGGCCGTACAGATGCTGGATCAGAACCATCTTGAACAGCACAACAGGGTCCACGCTGGGCCGCCCGTTATCTTCACTGTACAGCGGTTCCACCATTTCATAGAGCCGGTTAAAATCTACCGCTGCATCTATTTTTCTCAGCAGATGGTCTTTCGGCACCAAGCTTTCTGTATCCACGATTTCTACGATTCCGCGATCCATTTTTCCGCGTTCCAGCATCTTTCATCACCCATATTTATTATACCATCTAAATACGAAAAAGCCCAGCCGTTGCTGGACTTTTTCGACAGACTGAAATCCCGGACCAAGTCCGGGATTTGAAATTTATTGCTTTGAAGCAGGACGGTTTTTCTGAATGTCCGCGGCCGCGGCGGCGCGAAAGTGCGGCCTTGCTGCGGTAGAAATCGACCATACCCTCGTCGGCTTCGTAAACGAGCCTGTTTGCAGACCATGTGTTGTCCTCGTGCTTGCGGAACTTGAGGCGAACGAGGTAGCTGCCGCATTCAGGACAGGTAAGAACATTCATGTATCGCTGATCGCCCTGATTGATCCAGCGCTGAGCCGTCAGCTCGCCCTGACATTTCGGACACTGGACGCAGGTGAGTTCTTCGTCGGCAAAGGCATCGGCCTTCGAAACGTAGCCGGGGAAAACAATGTGCTCGATCGCATCGGGTGCGTTGTCATCGGGCTTATCACGTCTTGCGCGTGTGCTGAGCATACGCGAAGCCTCGGCATACTGGGCAAGTCCAAGCTCCATATCAAGCTTTGAGCAGACGAGCGCGGTGTTGTATGCATCGCCCAGAGCATCGTGCGCAACTCGCGTCTGCTCGATGCCGAAATGCTCCATAGCCGTCGCCAGAGACTTCTGGTTTTTGTCTCCGTCGGTCTGCATGTTATAGATGAGCTGAAGATTGATCCAAGAGTTTATCCAGTCCCAGTCGAGATCATGGATGATGATGTTCTGCTCCATGATGCCGCGGTCATCGCAGCCCCATGTGAGAAAAGTCACATCCTCGCCGCACCACTGCTTAAACTGCTCGAAAGCGTCGGGGAAGCTGTGCCCGAGGGCAAGACGCTCCTTATCAAATCCGGTGAGCTTTTTCACCTTATAATGCATGCGCTTAAAGTAAACGGGTTTAACGTCGATAGTAAACTCCTCGGCAGGCTGCATGTCCTGCGTGAGCTTAACTGCGCCGATCTCAATAATTTCGCCCCTGAGCTTTATCGGGAGCTTGTTGAATACGGAGGATTTTGAGCTCATCGCCTGATTCCACTCTAAATCGACCACTACATAATTCATAAACACAACGACCTTACTTTAGATTACAAAAATGAATTATATCACACATAGGCATGTTTTTTCAATATATATTTGAACAGGCCGAACGCATGTGATATAATCAGCGGGTAAATGATGCTGGAGGTAAGAAAGATGAAAATTGCTGTTGTCTGTGGCGGACTGTCAAACGAACGCGATGTTTCCATAACAAGCGGCACATGCGTTGCGCGCGCACTGCGCGAGCGCGGACATAAGGTCGTGCTTGTCGATCTGTATTACGGCTACAGCGGAAGCTATGACGATCCTGCCGAACTGTTTGAGCGCGAGCAGGAGGACGTTAAGTATTCCGTCAAGGAGGAAACTCCGGATATAGCAAGGATCCTTGCCGAGGGTGACGGAAGCAGGATCGGAAAAAATGTCATTGAGATATGCAAAGCGGCCGACATAAGCTTTCTTGCGCTGCACGGCGAGGACGGCGAAAACGGCAAGGTTCAGGCCACCTTCGACATGCACGGCATTAAATACACCGGCAGCGGCTACCTCGGCAGCGCAATAGCCATGAACAAGGAGATAACCAAGATCATGCTGCGCGACAGCGGCATCCCCGTTCCCGAGGGCATAGTTCTTGAAAAGGGCGGCGAGCTTAAAAACGTCGGCTTTCCGTGCGTTGTAAAGCCATGCAGCGGCGGCTCGAGCGTCGGAACGTCAATGGTCGCAAACGAAGAAGAGTATGCAGCCGCGCTTGAGCTTGCGTTTAAATTCGAAGATCACGTTCTTGTTGAGCGTTTTATAAAGGGCAGGGAGCTGACTGTCGGCGTTATGGGCGGCAAGGCAATGCCTGTTATCGAAATAATTCCCAAAACCGGCTGGTATGACTATAAAAACAAATACCAAGCCGGCCTTACCGAGGAGATTTGCCCGGCACCTATAAGCGAAAAGGACACCGACAGAGTCCAGCGCCTTGCAGAGCGCGTGAGCGCAGCGCTTATGGTCGATGTATATTGCCGCGCGGACTTCCTTATGGATAACGCAAGCGGCGAGATATATTGCCTTGAGGCAAACACGCTGCCCGGCATGACTCCGACGAGCCTTATCCCTCAGATGGGCAGGGAGGAGAGCCTTGACTTCGGCGAGGTCTGCGAGAAGATAATCAAGCTTTCCATGGAGAAATACTAATGAGGGGCATAAGTGTTAAACAGGCGGCCGCCATTGTCGGCGGCAAGCTGTCCGGAAAGGGCGACATTGAGCGTGAGCTGCGCGGCCTTGTGATCGACAGCAGACTTGTCGAGCCGGACTTTGCGTTTGCCGCGATCCCCGGAGAGCGCGTGGACGGACACGATTATGTCGCAAAAGCGTTTGAGCTTGGCGCGGCATGCTGCATCGTTGAGCGCGATATACCCGATGCACAGGGCTGCCTGATCGTTGTTGACAGCACCGCAAAGGCCATGGCACGGCTCGCCGAGGGATACAGAAAGACACTCGGCATACCTGTTGTCGGAATAACCGGCTCTGTCGGAAAGACTACGGCAAAGGAAATGATCTCATCGGTTTTGTCGCAGCGATTTAACGTGCTTAAAACGGATAAAAATTTCAACAACGAGCTTGGCGTACCGCTTACGATATTCCGCATCGAACCCGAGCACGAGGCGGCGGTGATCGAGATGGGCATCTCCGATTTCGGCGAGATGAGCCGCCTTGCGCAGATGGTGAGGCCGACGGACGCGGTGTACACGCTCATAGGAAACGCCCACCTTGACAGACTTGGCGACAGGCCGGGTGTTTTCAAGGCAAAGACCGAGATGCTCGGTTTTATGCCCGATAACGGTACGGTGTTTTTAAATGCCGACGACGATCTGCTCAGTACCTGCATCTGCCGGCAGAGCAAGGTCCTGTACGGCCTCAGCGAAAATGCCGACGTCAGGGCAGAGAATATAAAAACCGAAAGTGCTGCCAAGCAGACCTGTGATATCATATCCGGAAAAAGACGCATGCATGTCGGCATCCCGGCCTATGGTCGCCACATGGTCTACGCTGCCCTTGAGGGCGCGGCAGTCGGCATTAAATTCGGCCTGAGCGATGATGAGATCATACGCGGAATAGCGGCCTACAAGACCGTAGGACGCCGCGCAAACGTGATCGACACGGGTTATATCACGATCATCGACGATTGCTACAACGCAAATCCCGACTCCGTCAAATGCACCATCGACTCGATGGCAGAAGGCGGCGGACGCAAGGTGTGCATACTCGGAGATATGCTCGAAATGGGCACCGAGCGTGCCGCGCGCCATGCCGATATCGGAAGATATGCGGTGCAAAAGGGCGTGGAGCTTCTTTTATGCGTCGGCGAAATGTCAAAAAACACATGCTGCGCTGCCGAGGGCATAGCCGCGCTTCATTTTGATAACAATGCTCAGCTCATATCACAGCTGCCGCAGCTTATAAATGAGGGCGACACGGTGCTTGTAAAGGCTTCGCACAGCATGAAGCTTGAGGAAATATCCGAAGCGCTTAAACTGCTTAAATAATAAAAACGGACTGCAATGCAGTCCATTTTTATTATTTAAGCGATGCCTTGTACTTATCCCACTCGACGAAGGTGTTGTCTCGCGGCTCATCGTAGGTTATGATGCGCGGCTTGTCCATAACCACCGTGCTGTTTGCCGGAATATCCTCTGTTACGATGCAGTTAGCGCCTATGCGCACATCGTTTCCGATGGTTATGCCGCCGATGATCTTTGCGCCGGCTCCGATATACACGCGCTCGCCGATAACGGGAGCGCCGCACTTTTTGCTGCCGCGCATGGTGTTTGAACCGATCGTGACCTGCTGGAATATCGTGCACCCGTTGCCGACGCGCGCGCCGGCGGAGATGAATATGCCCGAAAGACCGTGCGGCGTCTGGAAGGTTCTGATCCTGTCCGTTATCGGAATGCTGGCGTTCATCTTTTCAAGTATCCTTGTGGCCCTGAAGGAGTACCACCATTTGAAATACTTTTGCAGCCCATTGGGATAGAGAATGCGCCGTCTGTATTTCCAAAAGGTCCTTGTCGTCGGCGGATAGAAAAAGCGGTATATCTTTTTAAGCAGTTTTTTCACGGCGAGACCCTCACATAAAGAAGTTTTCTATAAGCAGCAGCAGGATTATTCCCGGAATGCCGAGAATACCGGCAACTATGGCGCTTATCCAGCCCACGCTGAGCGACAGCCCGATAAATCCGCCGAGAAAATTGAATATAAACAGCATAACAAAGCCCAAAAGCGCGTTCAGCAGCAGCTTGAGCGCCCATTTAATAGGCGTTGCGAAAATTTTTATAACAAGCCATATAAGCAATACGGCAATGACAACGGTCAATATGGTATGTAACGGGTCCATATATCCTCCTAAAGCATAAGATTTTTAACATTGACAACGGCGCTGTTATATCGTGATTTAAGCGCGTTTATCTCATAAATGCATGCATCCATCATATCACAATCTGTCGTATTGTCAAATGCGGCGTATGCGCGCCTGAGCTGCATGCGTATATCCGCTACCTCGGCGAGTCGGCGTGAGTATTCGGCTTTTAGGCGTTTTTCTTCCTTTTTTGTCATCCTGTAAGTCTCCTTATTGTGAGTGATCTTTTTCCGTGTAATAAGTATATTCAATTATAAAGCCTTTTAAACGGTAAAAATTACCTCGATTATTTGGCTCTGTGCGGCATATAATACAACCAGACGAAACATCCGGGACAGAGGTCTGAAAGACACGTCGGATGAAATGCCAAAGCTTATTGCTCAGGCGATAAGAATGCATTGAATTTCGTCGAGCCGGAAAAGCCGAAAGGCATTTCATCCGACGGCGGAGGCAGATGTTAAATCATTTGCCTCCGATTTGCTTTTTCTTGATTTTTTTTGAGCTATGTTATATACTATATAATCTGAAAATGTGTGCAATTTTACGCAAGATGTTGTATTTGAGAGGGATTTTAAATGAGTAAGACCACCGCAGAATACGGTAACGACAGTATATCACAGCTCAAGGGTGCCGACAGAGTCAGAAAACGCCCCGGAGTAATTTTCGGCTCGGACGGGCTTGACGGCTGCCAGCACGCAGTGTTTGAGATCCTGTCAAACTCCATAGATGAAGCACGCGAGGGCTACGGCAAGGTGATAACGCTCACGCGCTATGCAGATAAATCCATCGAGGTCGAGGACTTCGGCCGCGGCTGTCCGCTGGACTGGAACGCAAACGAAAAGCGCTTCAACTGGGAGCTTGTTTTCTGCGAGCTGTATGCCGGCGGCAAGTATGCAAACAACGAGGGCGAAAACTATGAATACTCCCTCGGCCTGAACGGCCTCGGCTCGTGTGCAACGCAGTATTCGTCCGAGTACATGGACGTTACCGTTTGGCGCGACGGGAATAAATACGAGCTGCATTTTAAAAAGGGCAAGGTTCTCGGCAAAAAGGGTCAGGAGCTGACGATAACTCCGGCAGACCGCAAAAAAACCGGCACCACGATCAAATGGCGCCCAGACCTCGAGGTGTTTACCGATATTGATATACCCGAGGAGTTTTTTAAGGATATTCTCCACCGTCAGGCGGTCGTAAACGCCGGCGTTACCTTCCGCTTCCGCAATCAGAACGGCAATAAATTTGACGTTACCGAATACGTTTACGAAAACGGCATCCTCGACTATGTTCATGAGATAGCACATGAATCGCCGCTCACCTCGCCGTATTTCATAAGCGCCGAGCGCCGCGGCAGAGACAGGGCGGACAAGCCCGAGTACAAGGTCAAGCTCTCGGCGGCATTCTGCTTTTCAAATAAAGTCAAGGCGATAGAATATTATCACAACTCATCGTGGCTTGAATACGGCGGAGCGCCCGAGAAGGCGGCTCGCAGCGCCTTTGTTTATGCCATCGACGCTTACATAAAGAAGATCGGCAAATATCAGAAAAACGAGAGCAAGATAAACTTTCAGGATGTTGCCGACTGCCTTGTGCTGGTCACAAACTGCTTCTCGACCCAGACCTCGTATGAAAACCAGACCAAAAAGGCGATAACCAACCGCTTCATTCAGGAAGCGATGACGGATTTCTTCAAGGAAAAGCTCGAGGTCTATTTCATTGAGAATAAGCCCGAGGCAGATAAGATCGCCGAGCAGGTGCTCGTCAATAAGCGCAGCCGCGAGGCGGCGGAGAAGACCCGCCAGGGCATGAAGAAGAAGCTCTCCGGCAGCATCGACATAGCAAACCGTGTGCAGAAATTCGTTGACTGCCGCAGCCGCGATCCCGAAAAGCGTGAAATATACATCGTCGAGGGCGATTCGGCTTTGGGCGCATGTAAGCTTTCGCGAGATGCGGATTTTCAAGGCATCATGCCGGTGCGCGGCAAGATCCTCAACTGCCTTAAGGCCGACTATGTCCGCATATTTAAAAGCGACGTAATAACGGATCTGCTCAAGGTCCTCGGCTGCGGAGTCGAGGTCCAGGCAAAGGGACAGAAGGACTTAAACGCCTTTGATATAAACAATCTGCGCTGGAACAAGGTCATCATCTGCACCGATGCCGATGTTGACGGCTTCCAGATCAGAACGCTGATACTTACAATGATATATCGCCTTGTGCCGACGCTCATCCGCGAGGGCTATGTGTATATAGCCGAGTCGCCGCTGTATGAGATCGAGTGCAAAGGAAAAACCTATTTTGCCTATTCCGACAAGGAAAAGGCGGATATAGTTTCCGGCCTTGGCGGAGCAAAAGCGACGATAAACCGCAGCAAGGGTCTCGGCGAGAACGATCCGGACATGATGTGGATGACGACCATGAACCCCGAAACTCGCCGCCTTATAAAGGTCATGCCCGAGGAAGCCGAGCACATGTCACAGATGTTCGATCTGCTGCTGGGCGACGATCTTGCCGGAAGAAAATCACATTGCCGAAAACGGATATCTGTATCTTGATATGGCGGATATCTCCTGAGAGGTGACGAATATGAAATTTGATAAAGCACGCAACCTTGTTAAGCTTCTGCTTGCCATGTGCATAGTTTTCTGCACTGCCGGAATAATTACGAACGGAAGCCAGGCCGGAGCAATATCGGCGCTGATATCTGTTCTGTTTTTCATCATGGCGTTCATAGTAATTTCGCTTTACTGCAAGTGCCCTAACTGCGGCAAGCGAATATACCTCGGCCTGTTCAAGGCGGTAAACTGCCCACGATGCAGACGAAACCTCATAACCGGCGCAAAAAGCAAGGGAAAGAAGCGCTGAAAGGATAATTTATGGCTAAAAAACAGGTACCCGAAAGAAAACAATTCAATAATCCCAACGTCGTCGGCCTGCGCGCCGAGGTGCTTGAGCAGCCGATAACCGAAACTCTTGAGCAAAACTACATGCCGTATGCCATGAGCGTCATCATATCCCGAGCAATTCCCGAGATAGACGGCTTCAAGCCCTCGCACAGAAAGCTGCTGTATACTATGTACAAGATGGGACTTTTAAGCGGTGCGAGAACCAAGAGCGCCAACATTGTCGGCCAGACAATGCGCCTCAACCCCCACGGCGACGCGGCAATATACGAAACCATGGTGCGCCTTTCCAAGGGCTATGACGCGCTTTTAACGCCTTTTGTTGACTCCAAGGGCAACTTCGGCAAGGTCTATTCACGCGATATGTCGTTTGCTGCATCGCGATACACAGAGGCAAAGCTTGCTCCGATATGCACCGATATCTTTGGTGATATTGATAAGGACACGGTCGAGTTTAACGATAACTACGACGGGAGCATGAAAGAGCCGGCGCTTTTGCCGACGGCATTTCCGAACGTCCTCGTGTCGGGAAACACCGGCATAGCCGTCGGCATGGCAAGCCAGATATGCGGCTTTAACCTTGAAGAGACCTGCCGCGCAACGATAGAATATCTTCAGGATCCCGAGTGCGATATTTTCCTCTCCATGCCGGCTCCCGATTTTTCGACCGGCGGCGAGATAGTGTACGACCGCGCCGAGATGGAGACTATCTACAACACCGGCCGCGGAAGCTTCAAGGTGCGCTCCAGATGGCGGCACCTTCCGAAGGAAAATATAATCGAAATATACGAGATACCGTATACCACGACCTCCGAGGCTATCGTCGATAAGGTGGCCGAGCTTATAAAGGCCGGCAAGATCAAAGAGATAAACGACATGCGCGACGAAACAGACCTCAGCGGTCTTAAGCTTGCCATTGATCTCAAGCGCGGCACCGATCCGGAAAAGCTCATGCAGAAGCTGTTTAAGCTCACTCCGCTTATGGACAGCTTCCCGTGCAACTTCAATATCCTTGTTGCCGGAAACCCAAGAGTCATGGGCGTAAAAGAGATCCTGGGCGAGTGGACGGCATGGAGGATCGAGTGTGTCCGCCGCCGCGTGTATTTTGACCTTACAAAGAAAAAGGACAAGCTGCACCTTCTCAAGGGTCTTGAAATGATCCTTCTGGACATTGATAAAACCATTGAGATCATTCGCAATACCGAGCTTGAAAGCGAGGTCATACCGAACCTTATGATGGGCTTCGGCATTGACAAGATCCAGGCCGAGTATGTTGCCGAGATCAAGCTGCGCAATATAAACAGAGAATATATCCTCAAGCGCACATCGGAGATAGAAGAGCTTGAGCAGGCGATAGCCGAGCTTGAAGAGACGCTTAAAAGCCGCAGAAAGATCAAAAATATAATCATCTCCGAGCTAAAGGCAATAATAAAGAAATACCCCTCGCCGCGTAAAACCGGTATCGTTTACGCTTCAGAGATCGAGGAATATGTCGAGAGCGAAACGGTGGAGGATTACCCCGCGACGGTTTTCATTTCAAATGAGGGATACCTTAAAAAAATTACGCCTTTGTCGCTGCGCATGAACAGCGAGCAGAAATTTAAAGACGGCGATGCGCTTCACATGAGCTTTGAGGCGACAAATCGCACGGAGATGCTTATATTCACCGATAAGCAGCAGGTGTATAAAACGCGCCTGTCCGATTTTGACGACACCAAGGCGTCGGCTCTCGGCACATATCTGCCGACAAAGCTCAGCATGGACGAGGGCGAGAAGGTGCTCGAGGTCATCTGCCCGGGCAATTACCGCAAAAATCTGCTGCTGTTCTTTGAAAACGGCAAGGTCGCGCGCCTTGACCTTGCAAGCTACGAGACGAAAACAAACCGCAAAAAGCTCATAAACGCCTATTGCGATAAAAGCCCGCTTGCGGCGGTGTATATGATAGGCGAGGAGATAGACATTGCCGTGTTCTCGTCCGACGGACGCGCGCTTGTGTTCAACACAACGCTGCTGCAGCTTAAAACGAGCCGAACCACGCAGGGCGTTTCGGTGATGAATCTGAAGAAAAATCACAAGCTGATATCGGCTGCTCCCTTGACGGACACCGTTATCAAAAATGTTTCGCGTTACAGAGTCAGAAGCCTGCCTGCCGCCGGAGCATTGCTCAGGGATGAGGACAGGGGAGAGACTCAGATGTCACTTATCGACTGAGGAGGACATTATGAAAGCAACAAAGACAAGCGAGTATTTTGCTCAGTATGCACTTATAATTCTCGGCTCCGTGCTGTTTGCGGCCGGATTTCAGTTTTTCCTGTATCCGAACTCCATAATCGTCGGCGGAGTCAGCGGTATCGCAATGATAATAAACTATCTGACCGCTCTGCCCGTCGGCGTTATGACCATCATTTTGAACATACCTCTGTTTATCATCGCGTGGCGGCATTTCGGAACTAAATTCATCATTGCGTCTCTTGTCGGAATGCTGCTGTCGTCGGTGCTTGTTGACGTTTTTGCGCTTATAAAATACTGTCCGACGAACGACATGCTGCTTGCCTGCATCGTCGGCGGCGCAGTAAAGGGACTCGGACTCGGCATAATCTACTATGCCGGCGCAACGACGGGCGGAACCGATATAATCGCAAAATTTGTGCGCCTGAAGTTTCCGTATATAAACTTCGGAACGCTTGTTCTGCTGACCGACGCCGTCATAATAATCGCGTTTGCGATCATCTTCAACAAGGTCGAAGGCGCAATGTATGCGATCATTACGATGTTTGTGGTCTCCAAGGTCGTCGATCTTGTGCTCTACGGCATTGATAACTCCAACGTCTGCTATATCATAAGCGAAAAAAGCGACCAGCTTGTGAGCGATATAACCGACAGGCTGCATCGCGGCGTGACAATCCTCGAGGGCGAGGGTGCGTATTCGCATCAGAATAAGCAGGTGCTCCTGTGCGTTGTAAAGCGCACTCAGATATCCGATATCCGCAAGATCATAAAGAGCATTGACGAGAATGCGTTCTTCATAATCACCGATGCAAAGAACGTTTTCGGCAAGGGCTTCGGCGATATCACCGATAATCAATAAAATTCGTCGAACGAGATAAATTTTACTTGACAAATCCGAAAAATGTGGTATTATTTATCTCGTTCCGTGTGCGGGCATAGCTCATCCGGTAGAGCGCCACCTTGCCAAGGTGGAGGTAGCGAGTTCGAGTCTCGTTGCCCGCTCCAATAAAACCTTTGTCAAAAGACAAAGGTTTTTTGTTTTATATACCGAGTTACGTTGCAAAGCCTGCGTACTGCGTCATATACAGCTCGTAGTATTTGCCCTTTTGCTTTAGCAGCGACATGTGGTTTCCACTTTCAACGATCTTTCCGTGATCCATGACGATTATGAGGTCGGAATCGCGTATAGTCGAAAGTCTGTGCTCGATAACAAGACTTGTACGGCTGCGCATGATGCGCCGCATTGCGTCCTGAATTGCTTTTTCGGTGCGCGTGTCTACGTTCGACGTGGCCTCGTCGAGTATGAGTATTTCCGAATCCTCAACAAAGGCTCTCGCTATCGCCAAGAGCTGACGCTGCCGTTTTCAATCCACGGCTTGCTGCCGAGAATTTCGGACAGTCGACGCCAAGAGGCCATACCGCGTGAAATGTTCTGAGATATCATAGTCAGGCCCATTATGCCGTTGAGAAGGGAAGAGGCGTAGGTCACAGCTGCCATTATGCTGCCCGGGCTGGTGTTGCCGAGCGCGACCTCCCCGGAACCTGCGATAAATATCAGAGTGATTATAAGGTTGATAAGCAGGTTTATGTCGATAAAAGGCTGAGCGCCCCCGGACGCTTTATAAGCTGAAGCCAATACCAATAACACCCAAATGACAAGACCGCCGATCATCTGATCGACGGCCTTGTTATATTCGCCAACAAAAATCAGCCCATCCTATCCAATGGGCTGATTCTGTGTAAACAGTTGATAATAATGAAAACATGCTTATCTGTTCTATAAACTGGAAGTTATCGCTTTTTATTCAATACGAACATTTACTGGGCCTATTACAAGATTTCCTCCTCCAGCTACAGTGTACCATTTACCTTTCTCCAGTTTGATTTTTTCTGATACGCCAGATGTAATATACCCTACCACATATCTTTCACCCGTTTCAATATCAGTAAAGACCACATCCGTATCACAATCGCCACTTACTTTTACGGTTCCAAATAGTGGCTGTATTTGTTCTGATTTGATTATGCCCCCATTGTTTGCAAGTGTAAATGTATGTTCCTTTTGAAAATTGGTATAAAAGAGAATTGCAACTACGAATATTGCTATTGTACATAGAATTAGCCATATTTTTCTGTTCATAAATGCCTCCTCAGCTTCCGATTTGTCGAATTGATTATATCGGACTGTCTCCTCGACACTGCCTATCACAATATGTGTTGTCCATCTGCCCGGATACGGTTCCGTTTTTCCTGGAACACGGCTGGATTCCAATGGATAGGACAACCCAAGCGTGATCACGATATACGGGTCTGGCAAGTCTGCTTTTTTTCTCACCCTAAGAAAAGACACTCACGCGAATAGATTTCGATTGGAAAAAGAAATTTGGCTTTTTTTCACTTGAATCTTTGCTTCCGGAAATTCACTTATCAGTTTCGATGGAATGCTTGATATAGCGGAAATGCGGACGCGTGTGCATCAAAAAAAGCAAGAACATCAGTCTCTAAATAGTCCATTACGTCACCTCCACAAAGTCTTGCGCTTTATACTTTCAAAATTGAAAATCCGGTTCTAGCCAAAACATTTCAGCACTTCACTGATTCATCCCATATCTATCGCTCAAATCAATGCCGGTGTCTGTGCCAGAATGGAGATAACAGCAATCGCCAGTAAAATCAATGCGATTATAATCAATACGATGATGATTTTTTTCTTCATATCAGACATTGCGGTACCCTCCCTTAACAGCACCTTAAGCGGACCAGCTCGTCAGGCTACGGAAACTACATTACCATCACCGATGCAGTCACGCAGAGCGGCAGCAGCTTTTCCTATTCCAATCTGGAACTCTGCTCTTTGGATGCAAACTCAAGCTATGATTTCCAAATATATATCCGGGATCAGCTGAACACGCTCTCCGGCGTCAATCTGTATTTCACTGTACCCCAGGGAACTCCGCTGGTTGCACTGCGAAAGAAAAAGATTTGCATCAACACCCCAACACCGGATGCCGCCCTCAATCGCGCGCTCAAGCAGGCGCGGCTGTACTCGCAAAGGAAGCTCGTCATGTAGTAGGTTGCCATTTCTATCGCCCGTACGCGGCGCACGCAGACGGGTCGAGAATGCTCCGGGCAGATTCAGCAGCGGTTCGGGAGTGTTTTTGCAGACATAAGCCACGCAGATATTCCCATCGCTCTGCGCCTGCAGGATCAGTTCATTTTAAGCCTCTTGCAAGAGATTCTCAAAATACAGCAGATGCTTTAAATCTTTCATGTTTCCTCCGTATTTTTACCTTAGCGATAGGCCTGCATAGTGCGAACCGATATTATTTTAACATTTTCGATGAGAATTGCAACATAAAACTATGCTTTATGTCGGAAAACTAACAAAAAAGAGCAGACCGAAGTCTGCTCTTTTCGTTATAGCGCTTTATGCTGTTTTAAAAATTAAATCAGATCTTTTCCTCGACGTTCTTGCTGTCGTGGTATTTAATAAGGGCATTGTATATTTTTTCGATGAGCTTCATGTCCGCGTTGGTCATGTATGCCAGAAACAGCAGACAGAGCAGAGTGAACAGAACTATTAAAACTATCCAGTACCAAGCCATTTTTATTTCCTCCTAAATTACCAGCTGAGATTGTCTTCGTAATCGAGCAGCGTCGGGTCGAGGGGCTCCTCGCGCAGGACGGTCGTCATGTACTGATTGAATGCCTCGCGCATCTCGCGGCGAGATACGGTGCGCGGATCCATAACGTCGTGGGGTATCCAAATGAGGTGGATGCCGCGCTCGCGTGCCTGATCCTCGAACAGACCGTGCAGGCCGCCGACGTTTTTGCAGGAAACGTGGTCGTACATTATGACGATGTTGACGTTGAACTTCTCGCACATCTTCCAGCACTCGTCGAGCAGGTTTACATAACCTCCGTTAGTGTGGGGAGCGCATCATCATTCTCTCATAGCAGCGAACGAGGTCGGCAAGCGCCTGATCCTTGTTGTCGGTGCTGATGGGCAGGTAGCTGAGCATTGCCTCCATGTCGTTTACACAGGTGACGCCCCAGCAGTGCTGAGTCCAATAGGTGAAGTTGGTGTAATAATGCGCGGGGCATGCCCAGACGAGGCAGCGGTACTTGGGCTTGGGTGCGTTTGCGGCCTTGTCCTTTTCATAGCCCTTGAGCATCATCTTGGTGACCTTGCGGTCGGTCTTGAGCATGAACTCGTCCATGCACGCGGCCGCTTGGAACTCATACTCGCGCTGGAGCGCAAGTGCCGCGCCGCAGACCTGGGGATAGTCGGTGCAGTTGACGTCCCATTTTTCAATCATGCAGCGGGAGCTTTCGTTGTACATCTCGGCATTTTTCCAAAATGCGTCCCAGTCCCACTTTACGCCGAACTGCTGCTCAAGGAATTCGATGCCCTTTTTGAGGTTCTTGATCGCGTAGGTCTGTACCTCGGGCTCATTTATTCTCTGCGGGGGAGTTATCTGGAACGAGGGCAGATCCTTGAAGTGGCGAGTTAGGATATTTGTCTGAGAGATAGCACCGTCGCAGGGCATGGTGCCGGTGAAGTAGCACTTGCCGACGCGGGGATAGTCGTCCACCACGGCGCAGCCGCACTCGGAGGCGGGCTCGGGGCAGACGTCTGCCGGCAGACCGAGGTGCTCCATTGCGTCTATGTAGAACATACTTGCGTTCTGGTCGACCTCGGAGGGCAGACCGATGGCGAACATGGCGATGTCTATCCACTTGACGGTGGGGAAGCCCATCATGATAAGGTGTGGGGTCATCTCGTCGAACATGACGGTGTTCTCGCGCAGCTTTGCCGCACGCTTGCTGTTCGGGCGCAGGTTTTTGTCACGCACGATGATGTCACGAACGCCGATGACGGAGTTATGCAGGACGGAGAAGAACTGGTTGTGAGCATAATGCAGTTCCTTGCCGCGCAGCCCCATGGTGTGGCGGTCGACCATGTGCGCTGCGGTGAGGTAGGAGACCATCCAGCGGTAGCGCAGCATAGATTTGACCATGAGTATGGGGTGGCAGCCAAGCTTTACGGCCATAAAGCCGTAAAGGTAGAGCCAGCGGAAGAAATCGTAAAAGGTGTCCTTAAAGCCTCTCCATTCGCGGGCGCGGAAGGCGCGGTGCTCGGCATCGTAATATCTGCCCAAGCCTTTGCCGGTTTTGGGATTGTATGCCATGTCAGTTTTCCTCCTTCTGAGCTGTCCTAAGCTTTTTTATTTCAAGGCTCTCCACGAATGCCTGCACTCTCGTGCGAAGCTGTCCGCTCTGACCGGAAATATAGGGGCGGTCGATGGAGAGCATGTGGATGCCGTAGTCGCGGGGCATGACCTGACTTGCGATTACGCGCTCATACGACCAGTAAGTGCAGAACTTCATCTGCTCGTAAATTGCGCCGTCGGCGTTAAAGTCCTTAATAAGCTGCGCGACGTGGTCGTTGCGGTACTTGACGCGGTGCATTGCGCTCTGACGCGGGCACTCCGTGTTTTGCAGATACCAGCGGCAGACCTGCGTCAGTGCGTCCTCGGTATCGGAGAGGATGATCTCCTGTCTGCCGGGGAAGGAGCCGTAGCAGTAGCGGTCGGCGACCACCAGTGCGCCGCAGCCCTCGATGAGCTTAATGAGCTGGGGATCGTCGATCTCCGAGCCGACAACGACAACGCGGACGCGGTAGTCCTTCTCGGCGTCGGTCTTGCGGCTTTTTATCTCCTCAAGCGTCTCGTGCAGGTAGGGGAGGATGAGTCTCTTGGGGCAGGTGTAGCTGACCAGAACCAAAACGGCGTACTCATAGCCGGTGATGGGCGGGATATCCAGCTTGCGCAGCTCGCCTATCTCGGTGAGGATGCGGCAGACCTCGTTGTGCTCGCTCACGGCGGCGCGGATGGCGTCGTCCGAGGTGTCTATGCCGTAGTTTTCGCGCAGGGGCTTTAAAATCTTTCTGGAGACCTGCTCGCGGACGTGCTCGACGCAGTCCTCGTCGTCGGAATAGGGAATGTCCAGATTGCAGTAGAAGAACTTGTCCTTGTCCTCGCCCTGCATGTGCATAATCTCCATGTTCTCGATGGCGCGGTTATTCGCCTCGCAGACGTCAACGCCTATCATTGCGTGGAGAAATGCGTAGTTGCCCTCAAGCGCGCGCTCCAAAAGCGCACGGGCGAACTCGCAGCTGTTGTTGGCCATGTAATAGGTTGCAAGCTCCATGGAATTGGTGTGCGGTGCACGAAGCCGGACGGAGAAGCAATTGCCCAAGTTCATGAGCACCTCCGGCGCGTGAAAGCAGGTGTAACCGAGCGCCAAGTCCCCCTCCGACTCTGCCTTGCGGACAAGCTCGTTGTTCGTGTCCTCCAGCAGGCTCTCAAAGTAAATCAAATGCTTCAGTTCTTTCATTGCGGCTCTTCTCCCTGTGTGATTTTTATATTTACCCGTTTGTGTCATCAAAACTGACAAAAGCGGACATACACACATCCCGATTTCTCGGGATGTGAAATTCGCTTGTTATTTTCCGCTGAGCGCTTTAACGAACATTTCGCTGAGATGGAGCATTCTGCTGTCGTAATCAAGCTCTCTCGCGCTGGGGCTGCCGCCGATGGAAAGGCGCTGCATTATTCCCAGAATTGCGTCGTAGGAGTTGTAGTATATCTCCTTCACGTCCACCTCGGGGCTTATCGAGCCGTCGGCAAGACCCTTGCGGATAGCCTTCGCCATGGGGCCTCCGGAGGTCTCAAACGGCTCGGGCGGCTGGTTTTTTATCTCGTGCAGCCTGCCTGCTGCCTGCAGGGTCAGCTCTGCGTCGAGCGTGAAGCGCATACCCTTGGGGTCGAGGTGATACAGCATTGAGTAGCACACGAGCACGTTTGCCGCGTCCTCAAGTCCGGTCGTGCCGCCGTCGGAATTTTCATGCGACATACGGTCGATAAGCGCAAGTATCCTGTTCCAATACAGCAGCGACGCAGCCAAAACGAGGTCGGCCTTGGTTTCAAAATACCGAAAAACCGAGCGCTCCGTGAGTCCGGAGCGGCGCGCAACGTCGGCTACCTTGGTTTTTTCTATTCCGTTTTCCAAAAAACTATCAAGGGCGTTCTCGATTACGAGCCTGATGTTTTTTTCTCTTAGCTCCTCGTGCGGCAAATGCTGTCCCTCCCTATGCATGTGTCAGCCTGACTGACAGATACAGTTTACAACAGAAAAATTCAAAAGTCAAGCCCCTGAATATATAAAAATTCCGCAGTCACTTCAAAGGACTGCGGAATTTTCAATATGGTCGGAGTGGGGAGACTTGAACTCCCGGCCTCTTGGTCCCGAACCAAGCGCGCTACCAACTGCGCTACACCCCGAAACAGCTTTTATATTATAATAAGTCAGGCTTGACTTGTCAAGAATAATTTATCATAACTTGCCTGCATATGCTTATCCGAGGTGAAAAGCATGAATATAAAGCAATTTTACATATGTGCCGCAATATTTATTGCACTAACTGCTCTCAGATTCACGTCTCCGGCTCTGGCCGAGCGTGTATCCGACGGGATAAGTAAGGCGATAAATATGGAACAGGAGCAGACTGAGGCCGTCATAGAGTTAGGTAAGAGTCTTGCAGACGGAGATATTATTGAAACATTCATTGACCGATTTGAGAAAAACGTTCAGATTGAACCTGTTTCTGCAGTGAACTCGGCAGAACCGACACCAAGCCAGGCTCCGACTCCGGCACCTACTCCGACGCCGGAGCCGACAGCTGCACCTACACCCGAACCGACGGTGCATCCTGCGGTCGCAGCTTTTATGGAAGCGCAATCGGCATATTCGGACTACACCGTGCCCGAAACGGTCAGCTACGAGCGGCCTGAGCTTCCGTTTGAGTACACAAGCCCCGTTGCCGGTGTGACTTCTTCCGGCTTTGGATATCGCATGCACCCAATAAAAAACGAGGTGAAATACCATTACGGCACCGACCTGGCCGCAGATACGGGAACACCCATAACAGCATTTGCCGACGGAATGATAGTGGCACAGGGCGACTCGGATTCGTTCGGCAAGTATGTTATGATCGACCACCCGGACGGCTACCGAACGCTGTATGCGCATTGCAGTGCAATCTGCATGAATTGCGGCGAGGTAAAGAAAGGTGATGTGATAGCGCTCGTTGGTTCAACCGGAGCCGCAACGGGTCCGCACCTGCATTTTGAGCTTGAGAAAGACGATGTTTACCTTAACCCGGAATTTTATATATGAACCGCTTTTCTCTAAGCCCTGGCGCAATACTTGTGCTTGCGCTTATTTATTTTTTCGGTGGATTTAAGAACCTTGCAGCGATAATAACGGCCGTTTCTGTCCACGAAGCGGGGCATGCGGCGGCCATAAGCATCTTCGGCGGCAAGGTGAAAACTCTTAGATTTGATTATTCCGGACTGTGTATGTCCGGCTTTGGAGCATATTCATCGGCATGTGAAGTCATAATACTTCTCGCAGGTCCTGCGGCAGGACTTGCGCTTGCACTTGTTTCATCAATGCTTGGCAATTTAACGACGAATGGATTTCTTCTATATACAGCTGGTATAAGCCTTGTCTTGACGGTTTACAATATGCTTCCGGCGCTGCCTCTTGACGGAGGAAGAGCGTTGCTGATTATTATCCAGCGCTTTACCGAAGCTAAAATAGCAGAACGAATTATGCAATGCATGAGCATAATAACAGCTCTTGTACTCGCTTTGATCGGCATATACTCGCACAATACACAAGCTGGCGCAGCATTTCTTGCGGCGTCGGTGTGTCTTTTGATTGCACAAATTTGAGCCGCCAAACTATTGTAAAAAGCACGCGTATGATGTAAAATCAAACAGATATACAGATAATTTATAATGGAGATAATATGGATAAACGACTTGAACGAATACTGCCGAAGGTGCAGAAGCCTGCAAGATACACCGGCGGCGAGTATAATCAGATAATAAAAAACAAGGACGAGGTCGAGCTGCGGCTGGCGTTCTGCTTTCCCGATACATATGAGATAGGCATGTCAAACCTCGGCATGGGCATACTTTATTCAACGATGAACGAGCTGCCGTATGTCTGGTGCGAGCGCGTCTATGCCCCGTGGGGCGATATGTACGAGCAGATGAAGCAAAACGGAGTGCCGCTTTACGCGCTTGAAAGCGGAGACCCGATATCCGAGCATGATGTGCTGGCTTTCTCGATAGGCTATGAGATGGCGTATTCGACTGTGCTCGATATGATGGATATGGCCGGCATACCGATCCACAGCGCCGACAGGAAAACTCTGCTGCCGCTTGTCATAGCAGGCGGAACGGCGGCGCTAAATCCAGAGCCTATGGCCGATTTTATAGACATCTTCCTGCTCGGCGAGGGCGAGGAGATGAATAACGAGCTGCTCGCGCTCCTGCACCGCAAAGGCCGAGGGCTGGTCGAAGCAAGCTTTCCTGGAAAAAGCATCTCAGATCGGCGGCGTATATGTTCCGTCGTTTTATAAGCCCGTTTATAATGACGACTGTACGATAAATCATTTTGATGTGCATCCCGGCGCGCCCGAAAAGGTAACAAAGCGCATAATTGCGGATATGAATTCGGTTCATTTTCCGCTCTCGCCGATAGTGCCGTCAACCGAGGTCGTTCACGACAGAGTGAACCTCGAGCTGTTCCGCGGCTGCGTTCGCGGCTGCCGCTTCTGCCAGGCCGGACATGTTTACAGACCCATAAGAGCCAAATCGCCCGAGCTTTTGGCAGAGCAGGGAAAGGCACTGCTTAAAAACACCGGCTGCCAGGATATAACGCTGCTCTCGCTCAGCTCCAGCGACTATCGCTGCCTGTCGGAGCTGTGCGACGAGCTTCTCGGCTACTGCGAGCCGCGCAGCATCGGCCTTTCGCTGCCGTCGCTGCGAGCGGACAACTTCTCCATGGACATTATGCACCGCATACAGAAAACGCGCAAAGCGGCCTGACGTTCGCGCCCGAGGCCGGAAGCCAGCGCCTGCGCGACGCTATAAACAAAAACGTCACCGAGGAAGATCTGCTGCACACATGCCGCCTTGCGTTCGAGGGCGGCTGGAACACGATCAAGCTCTATTTCATGCTTGGCCTTCCGACCGAAACGGATGAGGATATCCTCGGCATAGCGGAGCTTGCAAATCAGGTGCTGCACACATGGCGTCTGTACGCAAAGAATAAAAACAGGGGAGTGCGCATAACGGTTTCCACCTCCTGCTTTGTCCCGAAGCCGCACAGCCCGTTCCAGTGGGAGCAGCAGGTGACGATGGAGGAATATATCCGAAAGGTGCACCTCCTGCGCGATAATATTAAGGCGAAAAACGTTGTTTATAACTGGCACGATCCGCAGACAAGCTATATCGAAGCCACACTTTCGCGCGGCGACAGGCGCATGGGAAGCGTTATTGAAAACGTATGGCGCGCCGGAGGCAGGCTTGAAGCGTGGAGCGACTACTTCTCGTTTGATCGCTGGATGAAGGCCTTTGACGATGCCGGAGTGGATCCGACTTTCTATGCCCATCGTCTGCGCGATAAGGATGAGATTATGCCCTGGGATAATGTTGATGTCGGTGTGCGCAGAGCACATTTGTGGCACGAGCGCGAGCAGGCGTACAAATCCGAGCTTTCGCCGGACTGCCGCAAGCAGTGCTCGGCCTGCGGAGCGGCAAAGCTCCTGAAGGGAGGAAAATGCGATGGATAAATACAGAATGCGTTTTTCCAAAACCGGCCGCGCGGTTTATATTTCGCACCTCGACCTCATGCGCACGATAACTCGCGCATTTCTGCGCGCCGAATGCAGGCTCAAATACTCCGAGGGCTTTAACCCCCATCCAAATATATCTATCGCGCTTCCGCTGTCTGTCGGCTGCGAGAGCGTGTGCGAGATCATGGATTTCAAAATGCTCGAGGATATGCCCTGCGGCGAGATAAAAAGCAGACTTTCAACTCAAATGCCCGAGGGCATAGAGGTCCTCGAGGTGTATGAGCCGGAGCGCAAGGTCAAGGAAATCAAATGGCTGTGCGTTTCTGGCATTTTCGAGTATGACGATCGTGACGCGGCAGCAATGGCCGAAAGGCTCAATGAGTTTTACTCTGCCGACAGCATCGTTATAACTAAAAAAACAAAGCGCGGAGTGGGTGAGAGTAATATCCGCCCGGCAATAAAGGAGATTAGCTTTGAGCAGCTTGATAGCGACGTGCGGATGCAGGCGGTCATATCCGCTCAGGAACCCACGCTCAATCCGGAGCTTATAGCTGACGCTCTGCGCCAGCTTACTCCCGATATCGCGCCCGATTTTGCGAAATTCAAGCGCCTTGAGATATTTGACGAAAACATGGAGCCATTCAGATAAAAATGCTTGCATTTTCAAGTATCTTATGGTAACATATCATGGCTTGCGTGCATCGCAGGCTATCAAACGGTCCTCTGCCGAGGCCAAAAGGGAGCCCTCCGGCACGAACGTCTTAAGTAAAGGAAGGATTAGACTATGGATCTGATCAAAATTCTCAGCGAACAGTACATGAAGCCCGAGCTGCCCGAGCTCAACGTCGGCGATACCGTCCGTATCACAGTCCGCGTAAAAGAAGGCAGCCGTGAGCGCAACCAGGCTTTTGAAGGCACCATCATTGCCAAGAAGCATGGCGGCATCAACGAGACCATCACCGTCCGCCGCATCTCCTACGGTGTAGGCTGCGAGAAGGTCTTCCCCGTACACTCTCCCTCCATCGTCTCCGTAGAGACAGTTCGCCGCGGTAAAGTCCGCAGAGCAAAGCTGTACTACCTGCGCGAGCGCGTCGGCAAGAGAGCAAAGGTCAAGGAGCGCCTGTAAGCGCCCGACCAATTATCGGTTCAAAAAAAGCGGCACAAGCCGCTTTTTTTGTTGCCTAAATGAGTGCTTATCGTGTATAATATATTGATAAACTCATCAAGAGGTAGTTTGAGATGAAAAAAACTAAAGATAAAGCGAAAAAACCGGAGGCTACCAAGACCGAAACCACCACAAGAGGCGAGATATATGATTGGATGCAGAGCCTTGTGTTTGCGCTAATAATATGCATTCTTGTGTTTGTGTTCCTGTTCAGAATAGTTGACGTAAGCGGCGATTCGATGAACCCTACGCTCACAAACGGCGATAAGCTCGTCGTTTCCGACGTTTTTTATAAGCCAAAGCAGGGCGATATCGTAATTTTCCGCAAGGATGAGTACAAGCCCGAGGCGCTTGTAAAGCGCGTTATCGCAACCGAAGGGCAGACGGTCGAGATCGACTTTGACCGCGGCAGAGTGTATGTTGACGGCGAGCTGCTTGACGAGCCGTATATCGCCGAGCCGACGAGAAACCAGCTCGATTTTAAGGGAGCGCAGACCGTTCCCGAGGGCTGCGTGTTCGTCATGGGCGATAACCGCAATGCATCGTCCGACAGCCGCAAGGCCGAGATCGGCATGGTCGATGAGCGACTTATCGTCGGCAAGGTGCTTCTGCGCGTTTTTCCGCTTGACTCTATCGGCATACCCGACGGTGAATGATATGAGCGGCATTAACTACGAAAAAATGAATATCCAGTGGTTCCCCGGCCACATGACAAAGGCACAGCGCATGATTGAGGACAGCATAAAGCAGGTAGATGCCGTGTGCGAGATACTTGATGCGCGCATACCCAATTCAAGCCGCAACCCGGATATCGACAGGCTTGCTTCGGGAAAGCCGAGACTCATCATCCTAAACAGAACCGATCTTGCCGACCCGGAGATCACTGCACAGTGGCGAGTATTTTTCGAAGCTCAGGGGATAAAGATCCTCGAAACCGACGCAAAATCGGGAAAGGGTGTCAATGGCTTTGCTCCGGCTCTTCGCGAGCTCTTGAAGAATAAGATCGCTGATTATGCTGCAAAGGGGCAGGTAAACCGCCCGATGCGAGTCATGATCCTCGGCATACCGAATGTCGGAAAATCGACATTTATAAATAAGGTAGCAAAACGCAAGGCTGCCATTGCCGGCGATAAGCCCGGCGTTACGCGCGGCAAGCAGTGGATAAATATCGACAAGGGCCTGGATCTGCTGGATACTCCGGGCATACTGTGGCCGAAGTTTGATTCGCAGGAGGTCGGTGAAATGCTGGCTATCACCAATGCGATAAAGGCCGATGTTCTCGATAAAGAAACACTTGCGGCGAACTTCATGCTCAGACTTCGGGACATGTATCCCGAAGCGCTTACCGCAAGGTATAAATTCGAGCCGGATCCCGAGATGAACGGATTTGAGCTTCTCGAAGAAGCCGCAAAAAAACGCGGATTTTTGGTATCAAAAGGCGAATATGATATTGAGCGAATGGCAAACACTCTGTTGGGCGAGTATCACGACGGAAAGCTCGGCAGAATAAGCCTGGAGAAGCCGTGATGACGGAGCTTTGGACGTTTGAAAACGAGATATACGACAGCGGAGTTGAGATCCTGTGCGGCGTTGACGAGGCCGGGCGCGGACCGCTTGCGGGCCCCGTGTGCGCAGCGGCTGTCATACTGCCGCGCGGCCTTGAGATAGAGGGCCTCAACGACTCAAAAAAGCTCAGCGAGCAGAAGAGACAAGCTTTTTGACGTGATCTGCTCTGAAGCTGTAAGCTTCGGCATAGCCTTTGCAAGCGTTGAAGAGATCGAGGAGATCAATATTCTAAACGCGGCGCTGCTTGCCATGAATCGTGCGATAGAAAAGCTGTCGGTCAAGCCCTCGCTTGCGCTGATCGACGGAAACCGCAATTCAGGAATAAGCATGCCGAGCCGCTGTGTCGTAAAGGGCGACGCAAAGTGCGCCGATATTGCCGCAGCGTCAATCCTCGCAAAGGTAACTCGTGATCGGTATATGATAAAAATGGCGGAGAAATATCCGCAGTATCACTTTGAAAAGCACAAAGGCTACGGTACAAAAGTGCATTATGCGGCACTGCGCGAGTACGGCCCGTGCGAGATACATCGCCCGAGCTTTTTGAGGAAAATGCACTGATGGCAGAAGAAAAACTCGGAGCGTTCGGCGAGCGCAAGGCGGCAAACTATCTTCGCCTGCATGGGTACAGGATAGTAGATACAAACTGCCGGTACAGGCAGGGTGAGATCGACATAATTGCGCAAAAACGCGGCTGCATAGTCTTTGTTGAGGTGAAGCTCAGAAAGAACAACGCCTTTGGCGAGGCTCGCGAATTTGTGACATATGCAAAGCAGCAGCGAGTTATCATGGCCGCACAGCTCTGGCTTCAAAGCCACGAGACCGAGCTTCAGCCACGCTTTGACGTAATTGAAGTTTACGCACCCGACGGCGTAAGCTCCAGAAAAGTAAGCATAAACCACATTGAAAACGCATTCTGATCGGAAGGAGAGCCGACATGAAATATTTCAGCACCAGAAATTCAAACGAAAAGGTAAGCGCATCATGGGCAATATCCCATGGTCTTGCGCCTGACGGCGGACTGTATGTTCCCGAGAGCCTGCCGATGCTTTCGCTCGATGATATAAAAACGCTCGGCAAGAAGGACTACCGCGGCAGAGCGCTGAGCATCATGAAGCCGTTCCTTGATGAGTTCACGGAAGATGAGCTTAAAGCCATGATCTTGCGCGCATACGGCGATAACTTCGACAGCGCCGATACTGCGCCGGTTCATTTTCTTGATGAAAAAACAGCCGTTCTCGAGCTGTGGCACGGTCCCACCTGCGCATTTAAGGATATGGCTCTTCAGATGCTTCCGCATTTGCTGACGGCTTCGCTAAAAAAATGCGGTGAGCGGCGCAAGGTCTGCATCCTTGTCGCAACAAGCGGCGACACAGGCAAGGCGGCACTTGAGGGCTTTGCGGATGTTGAAAACACAAAAATCCTTGTGTTCTATCCGCATAACGGCGTTTCCGATGTCCAGCAGCTCCAGATGGTAAGACCGGCGATAACGTCGGTGTTGCAGCCGTGCGCGGCAATTTCGACGATGCTCAGACGGGTGTTAAGCAAATATTCGGCGATGCTGCTTTTGCCGAGCAGCTCAGCGCAAAGGGCTGGTTCCTTTCATCGGCTAACTCAATTAACTGGGGCAGACTCCTACCGCAGATAGTCTACTATTTCTCGGCCTATTGCGACTATGCCAATTCCGGCCGCGTAAATTACGGCGATGCAGTTGATTTCGTTGTCCCCACCGGCAATTTCGGCAATATTCTGGCCTGCTGGTACGCTAAAAATATGGGGCTGCCGGTCGGAAAGCTCATATGCGCGTCAAACCAGAATAACGTTCTGGCTGATTTCTTCTCGCGCGGTGTGTACGATCGCAACAGGACATTCTATACCACGATTTCCCCGTCGATGGATATTCTCATATCCAGCAACCTTGAGCGCCTGCTCTATTCCGTGTGCGGCAGCGATACTGAGGTGGCAGGCTATATGGCCGAACTCGCAGGCACCGGGCGTTATGAGGTCTCCGATGCAGTGAAGGCCGTCATAGGCAAGCACTTTGTCGGCGGTTATTGCTCCGATGACGAAACAAAGTCTGCTATAAATAAGGTATACACCGAAAACGGTTACCTCATGGATACGCATACGGCTGTTGCTTATAATAAGCTTGCAGCTTACCGCAAGGACACCGGATGCGTTACGCCGGCGGTTGTAGTGTCAACGGCAAGCCCGTATAAGTTCTGCAACAGTGTTCTTCAGGCACTGGGACAGGAGAGTGACGCTCCCGGAACAGAGCTTATCGAAAAGCTTTCGGAAGTGACGAAAACCGCAATACCCAAACCGCTTGAAGGCCTTGATAGGCGCGAAAAGCGATTTGAGCTTGTTGTTGACAAGCTGGAAATGAAAGCTACAGTTGCTGATTTTCTAAAATAATATGTAGGGGCACAGGCCCCGTAGTATCAGTCGCAGCAGCCGCGCGGACAGAATGTCGAGCAGAAGGTTTCGGACTTGGTAGTGGCCTTATCGTTCTGAACCTTGATCTGCGACGCTGAGCACTTGCAGTCTATGGTGTTGTACTTGCAGTTGCTGACATCACAGCCAACGCCGGTGATCTGACCGGAACTCATTTTCTTATTGTTCATTTTATTACCTCCATAGAGTATTGTCATTAGACATTATTATTCTTGACAGCAATTTTAATTTTATACGGAGGCGGCATGTCTTTATACACGATCGGCGATCTTCACCTGTCGCTTGGAACAAATAAACCTATGGACGTTTTCGGCGGCCGGTGGGAAAAACTATGTGCAAAAAGCTCAGCGAGGGCTTTTCGCAGCTCAATGACGATGATCTCACAGTTTTATGCGGAGATATTACCTGGGGAATGACCATGGAGGAGGCTCTGCCGGACTTCAAATTCATTGATGCTCTGCCGGGAAAAAAGATAATCTTAAAGGGAAACCACGATTATTGGTGGACAACGGCAACCAAGGCGCGCAGCTTTTTTGAGAAAAATGACATAAAGAACATTGACGTGCTGCACAACTCGAGCTTTGCGTACAGAGGAGTTTCCATATGCGGAACGCGCGGCTGGTTCTATGAGGAAAGCAAGGGCGTTGAGCATGATAAAAAAATAATGAACCGCGAGATCATGCGGCTTGAGGCATCGCTCAAGGCGGCAAAAACGGATGAGATCTATGTTTTTCTGCATTATCCGCCGAAGTACATTAACTACACATGCCCCGAGATACTCGAGCTGCTGCAAAAATATAATGTAAAGCGCTGCTGCTACGGCCATATTCACGGTGCCGGCTGCCAGTATGCGTTCAACGGCACTCTTTCCGGCACTGATTTCATGCTCGTTTCAGCCGATCATGTTAAATTTAAGCCAGTAAAGCTTATTTGATTTTTTTCGTTCAAAGAAAATAATTGCTTTTGGCTGAAATATCTGTTATTATGTTTTGGCCTATGTGAATTATATTAGGAGGAATATATAAATGTTAGTCAAGAACGTAGAAAAGAAAGACTCCAAGACCGCCTGCTTCCAGGTCGAGGTCGATGCCAAGGAGTTCGACGCGGCTGTTGATCAGGCGTTTAAAAAGAACAAGAGCGGCATTTCCATCCCCGGCTTCAGAAAGGGCAAGGCTCCCCGCGCCGTTGTTGAGGGCATGTACGGCCATGATGTTTTCTATCAGGATGCTATCGATGAACTCGTTGCACCGGCATATGAGCACGGCTACGACAACTGCGGCCTGAAGATCATCGGCAAGCCTGCGGTTTCCAACATGGATCTTTCCGATGATAAGGTTCTCACCCTGACCTTTGACGTTGAGCTTTATCCCGAAGTCACCCTCGGCGAGTATAAGAACCTCAGCGCAGTCAAAGAGACCTACATTATAACCGAAGAAGATGTTGACGGTCAGATCGACGGTGTTCGCAAACGCAACGGCCGCGTTATCGACCTTGAGCGTGAGGCTCAGATGGGCGATACCGCAGATATCGACTTTGAAGGCACTCTCGACGGTGTTCCCTTTGACGGCGGCAAGGCAGAGGGCTATGAGCTTGAGCTCGGCTCGAACACCTTCGTTCCCGGCTTTGAGGAGCAGATCGTCGGCATGAATATCGGCGACGAGAAGGACATAAACATCACCTTCCCCGAGGATTACACTGCAGAGCTTGCAGGCAAGGACGTAGTGTTCAAGGTAAAGCTCAACGGCCTGTCCATGACCGAGCTTCCCGAGCTTGACGATGATTTCGTTCAGGATGTTTCCGAGTTTAACACCGTTGAGGAATACAGAGCCGACACCCGTAAGGACATGGAGCGCGTCATGGACGAGCAGATGGACGCAAAGTTCCGCACCGCTATCATGACCAAGGCATGCGACAACATGACCGTTGAGATCCCCGAGAGCATGATGCAGGAGAAGATCGATGAGCTTATCCGCAGCTATGCGGCAAACTTCGGCCTTACCGACCCGAAGATGAGCACCGACGATATCAAGAAGATGATGGGCCTTGATGAGGAAGCCATCGATTCTACCATCCGTCCTGCGGCAGAGTACCAGGTGAAGCAGGAGCTGCTTCTCAATGCAATCGTTGATGCGGAGAACATTGAAGTCACCGATGAAGAGCTTGAGGACTACATCAAGGGCGCTGCCGAGACTGTCGGCGCAACCCCCCGAGCAGATCCGCCAGTACTTCGGCGATGAGTATATCAGAAACGAGTTCAAGAAAGAAAAAGCAACCAAGATAGTTATCGAGTCCGCTACCGAGGAAGCTCCCGCAGAGGAGCCTGCCGAGAAAGAGGCTGAATAATTATCCGAGCATAAGGATATGATCTCCGAGATAAGCAGCAACGAAAGGAGACGTTAAAAAATGAGCTTAGTACCCTATGTAGTAGAGCAGACAAGCCGCGGCGAGCGCTCGTATGATATTTTTCAAGACTTCTCAACGACCGCATAATCATGCTGTCCGAGGAGGTTAACGATACGACCGCAAGTCTGATCGTAGCACAGCTTCTGTACCTTGAAGCGCAGGATCCCGATAAGGATATTCAGTTTTATATCAACAGCCCCGGCGGCAGTGTGACCTCCGGCATGGCTATATACGATACCATGCAGTATATAAAGCCGGACGTATCCACCATTTGCATCGGTATGGCTGCGTCAATGGGCGCATTCCTGCTTTCGAGCGGTGCAAAGGGCAAGCGCCTTGCGCTTCCCAATGCCGAAATCATGATCCATCAGCCGTCCGGCGGCAGCAAGGGTCAGTGTACCGATATTCAGATACAGGCCGAGCAGATCCTGAAAATCAAGAGAAATCTGAACAGGATCCTCGCTGAAAACACCGGTAAGGATATCGCCGTTGTTGAAGCAGACTGCGAGCGCGATCACTTCATGTCTGCACAGGAAGCCCTGGAATACGGCCTTATCGATAAGGTGATAACCAAGCGATAAGCGATTTCTGTATGGGGGAACTTTCTGTTCCCCCATATTACATCATTTCTTGAGGTAAAACTATGGCAAGAACAGACGACAGAAAGAGCATCCGCTGCTCTTTCTGCGGAAAAACACAGGCTCAGGCCGGCAGACTCATTGCCGGCAACGGCGCATACATCTGTGATGAGTGCATCAATCTCTGCATGAGCATCATCGCCGAGGATGAGCAGGCTCCCGTGCATGACAGTCAGGGAAACCGCCTGCGCTTTGAGGATCTTCCGAAGCCTGCCGAGATAAAGGCAAGGCTGGATGAATACATCGTCGGGCAGGACAGAGCAAAGGTAGTTCTGTCGGTCGCGGTGTATAACCATTATAAACGCATCCTCTATGCCGGCGATAACGACGTTGAGCTTCAAAAGAGCAATATTCTTCTCATCGGCCCGACCGGCAGCGGCAAAACTCTGTTTGCGCAGTCTCTGGCAAAGATGCTCAATGTGCCCTTTGCAATAGCCGATGCAACGACTCTCACCGAAGCCGGCTATGTCGGCGAAGACGTAGAGAATATTCTTCTGCGGCTTTTGCAGGCTGCCGATTTTGACGTTGAGCGTGCCGAAAAGGGCATAATCTACATTGACGAGATAGATAAGATCGCCCGCAAGAGCGAGAATACGTCCATCACGCGCGACGTATCAGGTGAGGGCGTTCAGCAGGCGCTTTTGAAGCTGCTTGAAGGCACGGTAGCAAACGTTCCGCCGCAGGGCGGCCGCAAGCACCCCCATCAGGAGTTTATAAAGGTCGACACAACAAATATACTCTTCATCTGCGGCGGCGCATTCGACGGACTTGATAAGATCATCGAAAAGCGCATCGAGAAAAAGAGCATGGGCTTTGGCGCTGACATAAAAAGCTCAACGGAGCGCGACGTCGGCGAGCTTCTCAAGCAGGCTCAGCAGCATGATCTGCTCAAGTTCGGCATCATACCCGAGCTTATCGGCAGACTGCCGGTTATCGCTCCGCTCACCTCGCTCAAGCGCGAGGATCTTGTCCGCATACTTACAGAGCCGAAGAATGCAATGACCAAGCAGTATGAGGCCCTTATGGCCTATGACGGCGTAAAGCTTGTCTATGAAAAGGACGCGCTCGAAGCCGTTGCGGATAAGGCTATCGAAATGAAGATAGGCGCTCGCGGCCTGAGAAGCGTGATGGAGGGCATAATGACCGACATCATGTACACCGTGCCCAGCGAGCACGATATTGAGAAAGTAATTGTCACTGCCGACTGCGTGAAAAACGGAACCGGCCCCGACGTAATACGCAAATGATACAACACGGCAAGACGGGGCGTTGCCCTGTCTTGCTGCGTTTTTTATCCCTCACAAGGAGGTAATCACATGAATCAGAACACGAAAATACCGAACCGCGCAATGGCTATACTGCCGCTGCGTGGCCTTAACATATTCCCCGGGATGCTCCTGAGCTTTGACGTTGAGCGACCGATATCGCTTGCCGCGCTCAATTGCGCGCAGAATAACGATCAGGAGATATTCCTCGTCACTCAAAAGGATATCTCCAACGATATGCCGCAGCTGAGTGACCTTTACGAATACGGTGTTGTCTGCCGTATACGTCAATTTGTCCGCCAGCCCGGCGGCAAGCTGTGCAAAGTAATGGCAGAGGGACTTTACAGAGGAAAAGTTACGTCTCTTGCTTCGGATCAGCCGTGTTATTTCGGAGAGATAGAAAGCGTGCCCGATAAGCCCGAAAAGGTATCGGTCGACAGAAAAGAGGCGCTTATGCGCACTGTAGTCGGGCTTTTCGACGAATACATTCAGCTCTCGGGCAGCATGCCTCCGGAAATGCTTTTGAATCTTGTTGTCAGCCGTGATCCGGCATTTGTTGCCGACTATACCGCACAGAATGTGCGCTTTGATTACCGACAGAAGCAGGTACTGCTTGAGGAGCTTCACCCCTGCCGCAGACTTGAAATGCTCATTGAGATGCTCAATCATGAGCTTAATGTCATGAGCATCGAGCAGGAGCTCAACGAGGCGACAAACGAGCAGGTAAACCGCAGCCAGCGCGACTACTATCTGCGCGAGCAGATGAAGATAATCCAGCAGGAGCTTGGAGAGGACGACAGCACCGATGATATCGGTGAGTACCGGCAGAAGATCCGCGATCTCAAGCTTTTGCCAGAGATCGAAGAGAAGCTTCTCAAGGAGGTTTCGCATCTTGCTAAGCAGCCGTTCGGCTCTACGGAGGCTACTGTAATACGCGGATACCTCGATGTTTGCCTTGAGCTGCCTTGGAATATAAAGACCGCTGAAACCAATGATATAGAAAAAGCGCGTAAGGTGCTCGACGAAGATCACTTCGGCCTTGAGAAGGTCAAAGAGCGCATCATAGAATATCTTGCGGTCAAGGAGCTTGCGCCAAAGGCCGGCGGAAATCTTCTGTGCCTTGTAGGCCCTCCGGGAACCGGTAAGACCAGCATAGCCATGAGCATTGCTCGGGCAACAAACCGCAAGTGCGTGCGTATATCCCTCGGCGGCGTGCATGACGAAGCCGAGATTCGAGGGCACCGCAAGACCTATGTCGGCGCAATGCCCGGCAGGATCATCTCCGGTATACGTCAGGCAAAGAGCATGAACCCCGTCATGGTCCTTGACGAGATAGATAAGCTCGGCTCGGACTATCGCGGCGACCCGTCGGCTGCACTGCTCGAAGCGCTTGACCCCGAGCAGAACGCAACCTTCCGCGACAACTTCCTTGAAGTGCCGTTTGATCTGTCCGACGTTTTCTTCATAACGACCGCAAACTCGCTCGATACCATCCCCAGAGCGCTGCTTGACCGCATGGAGGTAATTGAGCTGTCAAGCTATACCGATGAGGAAAAGCTCATCATAGCAAAGCAGCATCTTCTTCCCAAGCAGCGCAAAAAGCACGGCCTGAAGGCCGCTCAGCTCAAGGTCAGCGACGATGCTATACGCGAAATTATAAGCTATTACACGCGCGAGTCCGGTGTCCGCAATCTTGAGCGACAGATAGCAGCGCTATGCCGCAAAGCCGCGGTCTCGATCGCCGACGGTGAGCGTAAGAGCCTTTCGCTGCGCTCGGGCGCATTGCAGCCTTATCTCGGCGCGCCGAAGTTTAAGCCGGAGCATCGCAGAATGACCGATGAGGTCGGCCTTGTGCGCGGCCTCGCGTGGACAAGCGTAGGCGGCGAGGTGCTCGATGTCGAAGTCGCCGTTGTTGACGGAAGCGGCAAGCTTGAGCTTACCGGCAATCTCGGCAATGTGATGAAGGAGTCCTGCCAGGCTGCAATGACCTGCATCAGAAGCCGCGCAGGAAAGCTCGGCATCGAGGCCGATTTTTATAAAACCAAGGATATACACATCCACTTTCCCGAGGGCGCAATACCTAAGGACGGACCGTCTGCCGGCGTGACCGTGTGCACGGCGATCGTTTCCGCCCTCACGGGAACTCCGGTGCGCCGCGACATCGCAATGACGGGCGAGATAAGCCTGCGCGGCCGCGTCCTGCCGATCGGCGGCCTCAAGGAAAAGACGATGGCCGCAATGCGGAACGGAGTCACCACGGTTATAATCCCCGCCGATAACGAGCCTGACCTTGATGAGATCGACCCGACGGTGCGCAAAGCGCTCAACTTTGTGCTTGCCGACAAGGTAGATACCGTTCTGGAAACCGCGCTCGTTCATAAGGACGCGGACAATAAGCATGAGGTCATAATGCCTGTTTCGGGCAAAAAAAGCCGCCCGGAAATAAGACAGTAGGTGAAGCATGGCAGAACTTAATATAAACAAAGCCGAGTTTATTAAAAGCGCGGCGGCACCCTCGGGCTTTATCCGCGATGCGCTTCCCAATATCGTTTTTTCCGGCAAGTCAAATGTCGGCAAATCCTCGGTCATAAACAGGCTTTTGAATAGGAAAAACTTTGCGCGAGTCGGCCAGTCGCCCGGAAAGACCGTTCATGTAAACTATTTTCTCATCGATAAAAAGGTTTACTTCGTCGATCTTCCCGGATACGGCTACGCCAAGGTCTCAAAGGCAGAGCGCGAGCGCTGGGGCAAGCTCATGGAGCAGTTTTTCGCCGTTGACGGACTTATCGACCTCGGCGTTATGATAGTTGACTCGCGCCATAAGCCCACGGCGGATGATGTTACAATGGCCGAGTGGTTCAAAAGCACCGGCTGTCCGCTTGTCGTTGTCGCAAACAAGGCCGATAAGCTCAAAAAAAGCGAGATCGAGCCTAATCTTGAGCTTATCCGGCTTACGCTCGGCCTTGACGATTCAACTCCGCTTATCCTGTTCTCGGCTGAGAAGGGAAGCGGACGCGAAGCGCTTATGTCACAGATACTCAATTACGTTTAAGGTAGCTTCTTATGAATTCTTTTGGCGATGTAATGCGAAATCTCGACTGGTCCGTTCCGATGGAAATACTCATGTCGATAATCCCAGCGCTTGTGTGCATAACGCTGCATGAATTGAGCCACGGCTATGTTGCCTACAAACTTGGCGATAATACGGCCAAAAATATGGGCAGACTGACTCTAAATCCAATAAAGCATATCGACATATTCGGCCTTATCATGATGGTCGCCTTCAAATTCGGCTGGGCAAAGCCGGTGCCTGTTGATATGCGTAATTTTAAGCATCCGAAGCGCGATATGGCAATAACCGCTCTTGCAGGCCCCGTGTCAAACGTGCTCATATGCTGTATAGTTTTGTTCATATACGGTTTGATCTTCCTGCCGTGCAAGCTCTCCGGCAGCTCGTTTTTGGACAGCGTGCTTAATATGGTTTACATAACAGCATATCTTAGCATAGCGCTTGCCATATTCAATATTATTCCTATTCCGCCGCTTGACGGCTCAAAGGTGCTGTTTTCTCTCATGAGCGATGAGAGCTATTATAAGCTCATGCGCTATGAGCGCTATGGAATGATCATACTGCTCGTGCTTATTGCATCGGACGTCCTGGGAGCACCTCTCCAGATGGTGACTCAGGCTGTGTTTAAATTTTTATTTGCGTTTGCCGAATGGGGCTTTAGCCTTTCGCGCATACTGTTTTATTGATAATGGATAATCCGACTTTTCATCTTGAAAGCATTGTCAAGGACAAAAACGAGCTTCAAGACTTTGACGGTCCGCTCAGCCTGATCCTTATGCTTTTGTCGAAAAATAAAATAGAGATCCGAGATATTAAAATTGCGGATATACTCGATCAGTATCTTGAGTACCTTGACCGCATGGAGCGGATGGATCTTGAGATAACCAGTGAGTTTGTCCAAATGGCGTCACATCTGCTGTATATCAAGACCAAGACCCTGCTTGCCGGTGAGGAAGAGGTCAGCGAGCTTGAAGAACTCATGACGTCGCTCGAGCAGTTAAAATGCAAGGATATATACACCGCCGTTCAGAAGATAACTCCGGAGCTGAAAAGCGCGTCGGAAAAAGGCCTTTTGTACTACACGAAGCTGCCCGAGCCGCTGCCGAATGTAAAGCGCGAGTATGAGTACCGGCACGAGCCAGCCGATCTTTTCAAGGCTCTGTATGCCGTTATAACACGCGGCGGAAAGCCTGCCGAGCCGGAATTTGCCCGGCGTCTTGCGCCAACACGCATAGTCTATGAGATACGCACAAAAAGCAGCGAGCTAATAGCCCGGCTCCAGAGCGGCCCGGCAAAGCTTTCAGAGCTTTATTCGGCCTGCCGCAGCAGATCCGAGATCGTTGCAACGTTTATGTCGATCCTTGAGCTGTGCAGCATGGGCAGCGTTGAGCTAAGCGGCGATAAGAGCGATTATACGCTTTCGTTCACCGGCGGAAACGTGAACGAAATTCTTGACAGAATAGTAGAGTAGGATATGTAATGGAAACAGAGAATATAAAGTCAGCCGTTGAGGCAATACTTTTTGCAGCAGGCGAACCCGTGCCTACGGCGCGCATATCACTTATCCTCGAGGTGAGCGAGGATGAGGTGCTCGCCGCAGCAAAGGAGCTTTCCGATGAATACAGCTTCAACAGGCGCGGCATTCGGATACTGACGCTGGATAATAAGCTCCAGATGTGCTCGTCGCCGGAATATGCGGCGGTCATAAGCAAAACGCTCGAGCAGCGCAAGCCGCCGATGCTCTCGCAGCCGGCGCTGGAAACCCTTGCTGTAGTTGCGTACTTCCAGCCCGTCACAAGGGCGTATATTGACCAGGTGCGAGGAGTTGACAGCTCGTATACCGTCGGTGTTCTCATTGACCGCGGCCTTATCGAGCGCTGCGGAAAGCTTGACGTTCCGGGCAGACCCTCGCTTTTGCGCACGACGGATGCGTTCCTGCGCACGATGGGCGTGAGCAGGCTTGAAGATCTTCCGGAGCTTCCGGATATAAGCTCGGGAGACGGAGTCAAAAAGCTCGAGGATGCTATAGAAAAGCTCAATACGGTCGGAAATAATCAGATCAGGATGGAAGAGCTTAAATAATTCATCGGGGTGGTGCGCTTGATCGCGCTTATTATCATCTTAATAATTCTTGCGGCGATCATGCTCATTCCGCTCGGCGTTCACGTTGCCTGCCGGGAAGGTAAGTTCACAGTCGCGGCAAGCGCGTGGTTTTATAAGCTCAGGCTGTATCCGGCAAAGAAAAAAGCCGAAAAGAGCGAAGAAAAAACCGAGGCAGATGCCGAAACAGAGGATAAGCCACAGAAAAACTTCGATCTCGGCTTTGCGCTCGATGACTGGCTGAAGCTTATAAGGGTTGCGCTGCGCGCGCTCGGCCGATTTAAAAACGGGGTGTATTTCGGGTATATATACCTGCACGCAGTTGTATCCGCTCCGGATCCGTATGACGCGGTTATTAGATATAACGCCGTAAACGGCTTTGTCGGTTCTATAATACCGTTTTTTGAAAATGGATTTAAGGTAAAAAGGAAAGATATATATATCGGCCTTGATATGAACGGAGAAAAAAGCAAAGCCGAATTTGAGGTCTCGGCATCCGTAAGACTTGGATGCGTGATCGCGGTCGGCCTTGCGGCAGGCTTTGGGTTTCTGAAAATTCTGATAAAAAACAGGATACAGCGTATCCGTGAAAGGGTGGCACGCAATGGAAAACAACAAACTGAGCGAAATGATGCAGTCAACGATGAACAACATCAAGAACCTTGTTGAGGTAAACAACATAGTAGGCGAGCCCATCGTCACGCCCGACGGGCAGACGATCATACCCGTATCAAAGCTCAGCTTTGGATTCGGCGGCGCCGGCGGAGACTCGCTCGGCGGCAGCAAGCAGGGCTACGGCGGCGGCAGCGCGGCTGCTGTCAAGATTGAGCCGATAGGCTTTCTTGTCGTCAAGGATGACGGCGTGCGTATGATAAATGTCGCTCCTCCGGCCAAAAACGGAGTTGACCGCATAATCGACCTCGTGCCCGATGTTATGGATAAGATCGAGAGCATCGCAAATACTAATAAGAAAACCGATTAAAACAGTTTGTTTTCGTCAATAATAAGCACTGCCCGGAAAGGTGGTGCTTATTTTCATGAAGAAAATCGTTTCAGCAATTATAGTTGGGGCAGTCATATCGGCAATGCTGCCGATATCGGCTCTTGCAGATGAGGAGCACGAGCTTAGCGCACACAGCGCGATAGTCATGTGTGCAGATACAGGCGACGTTATTTTTGAAAAAAACGCCGATGAGCGCATGCTCATTGCAAGCATAACAAAGATCATGACTGCTATCGTGGTCATAGAAAACGCCGATCTTGACGCGCAGATAGTAATAAAGCCCGAATGGAGCGCCATAGAAGGCTCGAGCATGTATGCAAATCCCGGGCAGAGCTACACGGTAAGAGAACTGCTTTACGGAATGATGCTAAATTCCGGCAATGACGCAGCTGAGGCTCTTGCCTGCACCGTTTGCGGCGACGAAAGCACGTTCGTTGAAAAAATGAACGAAACGGCCTCCCGGCTCGGCATGGAAAACTCGTCTTTCCGCAATCCGCACGGCTTGGATGAGGACGGACATTATTCAACAGCCCGAGATATGGCGCGCCTGACGGCATACTGCATGGAAAACGACGATTTTCGTGATATTGCATCAACAAACTGCGCCGTCATTAAGGGTGTGACATACTATAATCACAACCGCCTTCTGCGCGAGTACGAGGGCTGCATAGGCGTAAAAACCGGCTATACGATGGCAGCCGGCAGAACTCTCGTAAGCTGTGCCGAGCGAAACGGCATGCGCCTTGTGTGCGTAACGCTCAGCGCTCCAGATGACTGGAATGACCACAAGTACCTTCTGGACAAGGCGTTTTCAGACTACCGCATTGCGTCATACAGCCCGGACAGCTTCAAGGTAACGCTCGACGTGGCCTCCTCTGCGGCGAGCACGGCCGAGGCAATACCACAAAACGAAATTAAGCTTCTTGTGCGCTCGGATGACGAGCTTGATATCAAGCTCGAGGCGCCGCGCATACTTTTTGCCGGCGGAATTGAGGGGGAACGGATTGGAAAGATAAGCCTGTTTGTAAACGGCTCTCTTGCGGCGCAGGAGAATTTGGTTTATACTGAGGACGTTAAAACAGACCTCGCTCAGCGGCTCACGCCGGGCGAGAGAATATTGAGAATATTTGATACGGCGCTCAGACCGTATTATATCGAAGGAGAGGCAAAATGAAGCAGCGCCTTCAAAAGCTCATATCTGCGGCCGGACTTACCTCGCGCCGCAAAAGCGAAGAGCTTATAAAAATGGGGAAGGTCACCGTCAACGGCATTCCTGCCGCGCTTGGAGACAGTGCAGACCCCGATACCGATATTATCTGCGTAGACGGAAAGCTCCTTGCAAAATGTGAGGAGCGGACGTACATAATGCTGTATAAGCCGCGCGGCTATGTTACCACGCTCAAGGACGAGAAAAATCGCCGCTGTGTCAGCGAGCTTGTTAAAGACCTTGGCGTGCGTCTATATCCTGTCGGAAGGCTCGATATGTACTCTGAGGGCTTGCTCATTATGACCGACGACGGTGACTTTGCAAACAGGTTCATGCATCCATCGTCGGAAACGAGCAAGACCTATCATGCATGGATAAGCGGAAAGTGCAGCGAAACCTCGCTTAAGGTCCTTCGCAGTCCGCTTGTCATAGACGGCTATAAAATTCATCCGGCCGAGGTTGACATAATTCTTGCGACCGATGATTACACGCAGCTTTCCATCTGCATTCACGAGGGAAGAAACCGCCAGATACGGAAGATGTGCGAATGTGCAGGCGTGAAGCTGACAAAGCTCAAGCGCGTTTCTGAGGGACCGCTTTCTCTCGGCGACTTAAAGCCGGGGCAGTGGAGACACCTGACGGAAGCGGAATTGCAAGATTTGCAGCTGTAATGAAGCCTCAAAAGCTGCGTAATTTTATTCGCATGCCGCAAATACACCGGAATATGCAAGTTTGAACTAAAAAAATTGCAAAATGCTATTGCAATTAAAGCAATTTGAAAGTAAAATGAGGTTTATGTTTTAACATGGAGATGATCAATGTGGAAAATGATCTTCTGAGTGTACTTTCTAAGGGCGGCAACAAGTTCTCGAAGGGACAGAGAATCATTGCAAAATATATTTTGAGCAACTATGATAAAGCGGCGTTCATGACCGCCGGAAGGCTCGGCAAAATAGTCGGCGTCAGCGAATCGACGGTAGTCCGATTTGCGGCCGAGCTGGGCTATGACGGATATCCGAGCATGCGAAAGGCCTTGCAGGAGATGATACGCAATCGCCTTACATCCGTTCAGCGCATAGAGGTTGCAAAAAGTATGATAGACGATAACGATATCGTGCGCTCTATAATCGGCAGCGATATTCAGAATCTTCAGGCAACCCTAGAAATCCTCGAGCAGGACAGCTTCAATAAGTTTGTCGATTCGATCATTGAGGCGAAGAATATCTATATTGTCGGCATGCGCACTTCAACGTCGCTCTCAAGCTTCTTGGGACTTTATCTCAATCTTCTGCGCAGCAATGTAAGCGTTATTCACGACACCGCGGCAAGCGAGGTGTTCGAGCAGATAATAAGAATAGGCGAGGGCGATCTGTTTATAGCGATAAGCTTTCCGCGCTATTCGAGCCATACCGTTGACGCAATGGAGTTTGCAAAAAAGATGGGCGCTATGACCGCCGCAATAACCGACGGCCCTGCCTCGCCGCTCAACGGTATTGCCGACGTTTGCCTGCACGCAAAAAGCGACATGGTCTCGTTCCTTGACTCGCTCGTGGCTCCGATGAGCCTTATAAACGCGATAATCATTGCCGTCGGTATTAAAAACAAGGAAAACCTTTCGAAAACATTCGAACGGCTGGAGACTGTATGGAGCGAAAATAAGGTCTATGAGCAGACTCAACACGGCGGTACGACATGACAAAACTCAGTGCTGACGCAGTAGTCATCGGCGGAGGAGCCGCCGGAATGATGTGCAGCCTTATAGCCGCGCGACGCGGTCTTGACGTTATCCTGCTCGAACCGAACAAAATGCTCGGACGCAAGCTGCGCATAACCGGCAAGGGGCGCTGCAACGTGACAAATAACTGCGACATAAAAGACTTCCTTACCAACATACCCGGCGACGGCAGATTTTTGTACAGTGCGCTCAACAGGCTTTCACCGAGAGATACGATGCAGTTTTTCGAGTCTCTCGGACTTCCGCTGAAAACAGAGCGCGGAAATCGCGTGTTTCCGGTGTCCGACAACGCAAACGACGTTGCCGGAACGCTCGCGCGCAATCTTGAGCGCAGCGGAGTGCGTCACATACGCGAAAGTGCTAATCATATTATTGCAGAAAACGGCGAAGTCACCGGCGTAAAGACCGACAGCGGAGTTATATCCTGTCGTGCCGCAGTTATCTGTACCGGCGGACTTTCGTATCCGCTCACAGGCTCTGCAGGAGCCGGCTATAAAATGGCTCGGGAGTTAGGACACAGTATAGCGCCGTGCCGGCCGTCGCTCGTCCCTCTTGAGAGCGACGATGAATACTGCGCGCAGATGCAGGGATTTTCGCTTAAAAACGTTACGCTTTCGGCGTATGAAAACGATAAGCTGATTTTTCGCGAGCTTGGCGAAATGCTGTTTACGCATTTCGGAGTATCGGGGCCGCTTGTGCTCTCGGCAAGCTCTCATATGCGCAATTTCGGCAGCGCAAAGTATCGGCTTAGTATAGATCTCAAACCGGCGCTTGATGAAAAAAAGCTCGATGCAAGACTGCTCCGGGACTTTGAGAAGTACGCAAACCGCGATTTCGCAAACTCGCTGTGTGATCTTGCCGGCAAAACTATGATCCCGGTGCTTGTTGAACTGTCGGGCATTCCGGCCGAGGAGAAGGTAAACTCAATAACAAGACAGCAGCGGCATGATCTCTTGCGTCTGTTCAAGGAATTTCCGGTCTCGATCAGCGGACCGCGCCCGATAGATGAGGCGATAGTCACCTCCGGCGGCGTTTTGACCAAGGAGATCAATCCGCGCACCATGGAGTCAAAGCTTGTCTCCGGCCTGTATTTGCAGGTGAGGTCATGGATGTCGATGCGTACACCGGCGGATTTAATCTTCAGATAGCATGGTCAACGGCATATGTTGCCGCAAATTCGATTTAAGGATGGATAGCTTATGATCTCAATAGCCATCGACGGCCCGTCCGGCGCCGGAAAGAGCACAATATCACGAAAAGCAGCCGAAAAATTCGGCTTTATATACGTCGATACCGGAGCTATATACAGAACCATAGGCCTTGCGACCAAAATACGCGGCGTGAGCCTTGACGATACCGCTGCGGTAATTGAGCTGCTTCCGACGCTTGAGATAGAGCTTAAATATAACGATGCCGGTGAGCAGCACATGTATCTTGACGGAAACGATGTTTCCCGGGACATAAGACTGCCGGAGGTGTCGATGCTTGCGTCAAAAGTCTCGGCCATTCCCGAGGTCAGGGCGTTTCTTGTTGATATGCAGCGCGGCATGGCCGAAAAATACGACGTGATCATGGACGGCCGCGATATAGGTACCGTTATCCTGCCGAATGCCGAGCTGAAGATATTCCTCACCGCCGATGTCCGGGATCGCGCACGCCGCCGCTATGAAGAGCAGTGTGCCAAGGGCATGGAAAAGCCTTTTGATGAAGTGCTGGCGGAAATGGAGCAGCGCGACGAGCAGGATACGAAGCGCGCAGCAGCTCCGCTCAAGGCCGCTGAAGATGCGGTCCTGCTCGATACGAGCGGAAATACGCTCGAAGAGAGCATAGACGAGGTCTGCCGCTTAATAAGCGAAAAGACGGGGCGTGCAATATGAAAAATTTTATCGTTGCAAAAAGTGCCGGTTTCTGCTTCGGTGTCAGCCGATCGGTGGAAATGGCGCAGCAGCTTCTTGAAAACGGTAGCGCGTATTCGCTCGGCCAGCTTATACACAATGACGATGTTGTGCGAAAATTTGAAGATCAAGGGCTTAAGGTTGTAAATTCTCCCGATGAGCTGCCGGCCGGCGCAAGAGTCATGATACGCTCGCATGGTGTGTCGAAGGCGGTGTACGCTCAGCTCGAAGAGCGCGGCGCAGACATAACGGACGCAACATGTCCGAAGGTAAAGCGCATACATGAGCTTGTCCGCAAGGCACAGGAGGACGGAAGATTTGTAGTCATCATCGGAATGCACGATCACCCCGAGGTCGAGGCCGTAAAAGGCTGGTGCGGCGACTGCGTGATATGCGAAAATGCCGCCGAATTGGAAGAGTGGTACGGAAAATTCGGCAAATTGTTGACTAAACCGATAACGATGGTAGTCCAAACGACCCAAACTCGTAGTAATTTTACCGAATGTGCAAGTTTCTTAAAAAAAAGATGTACAAATCTTCAAATCTTTGATACAATATGTGGTGCAACATCCATGCGTCAGGAAGAAGCCGCAAAATTGGCGGCAGAGTGCGATGCAATGGTCGTTATAGGCGGAAAACACAGCGCAAACAGCGTCCACCTTTCGGTGATATGCAGCGAGGTTTGTCCGAACGTTCAGTTTATCGAAAATGCCGGTGAGCTGGACATGGACAGGCTCAAGAGCGCCGACACCGTCGGAATCACGGCAGGAGCGTCCACGCCTGCGTGGATAATTAAGGAGGTAAGTAACACGATGAGCGAAGAAATCAAAACTGATGCAATCCCGGCAGAAGAGAAGGAGATGTCCTTCGACGAAATGCTGGAGGAATCCATCAAGACTATATATAATGGAGATAAGGTAACCGGCTATGTCGTTGCTATTACCGGCACTGAAGTCAGTGTCGATATCGGCACCAAGTATTCTGGCTTCATTCCCACCACCGAGTTTACCGATGACGGCATCAAGGTCGAAGACGCTGTCAAGGTCGGCGATACCATCGAAGCAGTTGTTGTCCGCGTTAACGATGTTGAAGGCACCGTTATGCTCTCCCAAGAAGCGTCTTGATGCCGCAAAGAGCTGACAATGGTCGAAGAAGCAGTCGAGAGCGGCGAGTTCCTCGAAGGCACCGTTACCGAGATCAACAAGGGCGGCGTAGTCGTCAACGTCAAGGGCGTTCGCGTATTCGTTCCCGCATCCCAGTCCGGCCTGCCCAAGGAGGCCGACATGAACCAGCTGCTCAAGCAGAAGGTCCGCGTTAAGATCACCGAGGTCAACCGCAGCCGCAAGCGCGTTGTCGGTTCCATCCGTGCCGTCGCTCAGAAAGAGCGCCGCGAGAAGGCAGAGGCCATCTGGAACGAGATGGAGGTCGGCAATAAGTATCACGGTGTCGTCAAGTCCATGACCAGCTATGGTGCGTTCGTCGATATCGGCGGCATCGACGGTATGGTTCACGTCTCCGAGATGAGTTGGAGCCGCATCAAGAATCCTGCCGAAGTATTCAATATCGGCGACGAGGTCGATGTCTACGTCATCAGCTTCGACAAGGAGAAGAAAAAGATATCTCTCGGCTATAAGGATCCCAACGAGAACCCTTGGGTCAAGTTCACCACCAAATACAATGTCGGCGATACCGCCGAGGTCAAGATCGTAAAGCTCATGACCTTCGGTGCATTTGCAGAAGTCCTGCCCGGCGTTGACGGCCTTATCCACATTTCTCAGATCGCAAACCGCCGCATCGGCAAGCCCGAAGAGGTTCTCTCCGTCGGCGACGTTGTCGAGGCAAAGATCACCGCTATCGACACCGAGAATCACAAGATCTCTCTGTCCATCCGCGCACTTGCAGAGCCTGCAGCAGCAGAAGTTGAAGAAGCTCCTGAGGTTGAGGACAATGGCGAGGACGCACTTGTCTACGAAGTATCCACCAATGGCGAAGCCAAGGGCGAGATAGTCGAAGAGTAATACAGTTTTACAGTCTGTAATAGCCTGCCGCATCTGCGGCAGGCTGTTTTTATTGATTTATCAAGGAAAACTCGTTAATTTCCTTGCAAAGATTCAACAATTTGTGTATAATTATATTAAAATATAATAAAAAAGAGTCTAAGGAGGAGTAGTCTTGTTCAAGATTGGTGATTACATTACACATCCGATGCACGGCGCAGGCGTTATTGAGAGTATTGTGACGAAAAAAATTAACGGCTCGCAGCGGGATTACTATGTCCTTAAGCTCCCGGTCGGTGATATGGTCGTTATGGTGCCTGTCTCCGGCTGCGAGGATATCGGCGTGCGCTCGATAATATCACGCAGCGAGGCCGAAAAACTGTTCAGCGCTTTTTCTGAAATCGAGATTTCCATGACTCAGAATTGGAATAAGCGCTATCGAGAAAATATGGATAAGATAAAAAGCGGCAATCTTTTAGATGTTGCGTCTGTTGTCAAAGGACTTATGTGCCGCGACAGCGAGCGAGGACTTTCTACCAGTGAGCGTAAAATGCTGCATTCGGCAAAACAGATACTCATATCCGAGCTTGTAATTGCAACAGATATGGACTATGACGGAGTGGAGAAAAGATTGTGCGCTGCACTAAAAGAGGGGTAATGAGTGTGTCGTTTATAAATAAACTGTTCAAATCAAAATCGAATGATGACTTTTGCACAGCGGTCGTTCTTGCGGCCGGGAATTCGCAGCGCATGGGGAAGGATAAGATACTTATGCCGCTCGGCGGAGCGCCCGTCATTGCGCACACGCTAAAGGCACTGCAAAGCGCCGAATGCATCGATGAGATCGTCGTTGTTACAAAATATGAAAGACTCCAGGAGCTTGCGGATATATGCCATGACCACGGCATAAGCAAGGCAAGCAAGGTCGTTGTCGGCGGCAAGACAAGGCTTGAATCATCACTCATCGGCGTAAGCAATGCCGATGAAAGAGCAAAATACATTGCTATACACGACGGAGCAAGGCCGTTTGTTACAAACAGCCTTATTGAGCGCGTTGTTCACTCTGCTCATCAGCATGGGGCATCAGCGCCTGCCGTGTCCGCAACCGACACCGTGCGTATCCTCAACGTAAAGGGTGCTGTAGTCGAAACGCCGTCACGTGATCTCGTTGCGCTTATGCAGACGCCGCAGGTGTTCCTGACAGAGATGATAAAGGCGGCCTTGACGCGTGCGCAGCAGAAGGGCACTAAACTTACCGATGACTGTTCAGCGGTCGAAGCAATGGGATACAAGGTCACGGTTGTTGCCGGTAGTCCTGATAATATAAAGCTCACGACTGCTCGCGACCTGTACATTGCCGAGGGTATCCTCGCCGAAAGGAGCGGCAAATAATGCGTATCGGACACGGCTATGATGTGCATAAGCTTGTCGAGGGGCGGAAGCTGATTCTTGGCGGCGTTGAAATACCGTATGATAAAGGCTTGCTCGGCCACTCCGACGCCGACGTTTTGACGCATGCGCTCATGGATGCACTGCTCGGTGCTGCTGCGCTCGGCGATATTGGCGGACTTTTTCCGGATAATGACGATTCCTACCTCGGTGCAGACAGCATTGAACTGCTGAAAACTGTTGTTCGATTGCTGTGCGATAAGGGCTACGGTATAGTAAATGCCGACTGCACGGTCATTGCTCAGCGACCGAAGCTCAAGGCATATATCGAGAGCATGCGTAAGGTGCTGGCCTCGGCCATGGGCGTTGAGCTTGACGCCGTCAGCGTGAAAGCAACCACCGAGGAGCACCTCGGCTTCACAGGCGAGGGACTCGGCATTGCCGCGCACGCAGTTGTACTAATAAATTGATCTTATCAGGCAGCTTTTCCGGCTGCCTGATAATTTTAACCGTCAAGCCCCACGGCGCATAAGATGTAGCAAAAAAGAAGGGGTCAATTATGCGCTATGTATTTATGTGCCGGTCGCTGACGTATGCCCAGTCTGCGGCTCGGGTGCTTGAAAAAAACGCGATATCGGCATCCGTTAAAAAGGCTCCGACAGGGCTTAGCGGCAGCGGATGCAGCTACAGTGTCAGCGTTTCATATATGAAAGGAACTGCGGCGGCAGGCGTCCTGCGCCGCGAGGGGCTTTTGCAGGGCAAGGTATTCCTGCGGCATGACGACGGAAGCCATACCGAGGTGATCCTATGATCTATCTCGATTCCGCAGCGACGAGCTTTTTAAAGCCGCCGGGTGTCAAAGCGGCTATGATGCAAGCTATGAACACCATGTCAAGCCCGGGCAGGGGAGCGTACAACGCGGCAATGCTCGCTGCGGATAAGGTCTATGAATGCAGGGAGCTTGCATGCAGACTGTTTAATTTCAATAAGCCGGAGCGTGTCGTTTTCACGCTGAACGCAACTCATGCACTGAATATTGCAATAAAATCGCTTGCACGGCGAGAAACCCGAGTCGTGATATCCGGATATGAGCACAATTCCGTTACCCGGCCGCTGCACGATATAAGTGCCGATGTGTCTGTTGCTGCCGGCGAGCTTTTTGATCCGGACAGCGTCTTGGCAGCATTTGAAGAAAAAATTCCGGGTGCTGATCTTGTCGTTTGCAACCATGTCTCAAATGTTTTCGGTTTTATTCAGCCGGTGTATGAGATAGCGGAGATGTGCAGCCGCTTCGGTGTGCCGCTTGTTATCGACGCTTCGCAGTCGGCCGGAATCGAAGATCTGGATGCGGAGAGACTTAATGCCGACTTCATAGCAATGCCGGGACACAAGGGCCTACTCGGTCCGCAGGGAACCGGCATACTCCTGTGTAAAACACTGCCGGCTCCGCTTATGAGCGGCGGAACGGGTTCGGAAAGCATCATTCAGAGCATGCCGGAATATCTGCCGGACAGAGCCGAGGCCGGAACGCACAACGTTGTCGGAATATCCGGACTGTGCGAGGGAATTAAATACGTTCTCGGCAAAGGTGTGAATAAAATCGGCAGCTATGAAGCTGAGCTTTGCGGCACTGCGGCAGAACGACTGAGCCGCGTTCCGTCGCTTGAAGTGTTCCGCGGAAAAGCAGGAGTTCAGGCCGGGGTGCTGTCGTTTAGGCACACTTCAATTGACTGTGAGAACTTTTGTGAAAAACTCGGCTCACGCGGAATTGCTGCCAGCGGCCTGCACTGCGCGCCGCTTGCACACAATACTGCGGGAACCGACAAAACCGGCACTGTACGCATCAGCTTTTCGCCGTTTACGCAGCGCCGCCAGGTAATTCATGCCTGCACCGTCATAGAAAAGATAGCAAACGGAGAAATTTAATTAATATTTAATTGCCTTTTGGACGTATATATTATATAATATAGTAATTAAAAATATAGCAAAGTGCGGACTGCGCCCGCAGTCCGCAGATAAATACGATTGGGGATTATAATGCAGGACTTTTCGAGTTACTTTTTGAGAATGCTCAATTACCTCTCGACAATAAGCTTTTGGGATGTCATCGACATCCTTATCGTCGCTTATTTGTTTTATAAGGTCATAGATCTCGTACGCAAGACAAGCTCATATAACCTCGCAAAGGGAATACTTCTGCTGCTTATCTTCCTTTGGCTGTCGGGACCGTCGGTGTTCAATCTGACGATGATTAACTTTATCCTGCGCAAAGCGGTCGAGATAGGGCTTATAGCCTTGGTTATCATATTCCAGCCCGAACTCAGAAAACTGCTTTCAAGAATGGGCAGTAAGGACTTTTACGGCATCTTTTCGCAAAAAACTCAGATAACGAGCAAGGCCGAATCCGCCATAACGCAGACGGTTCTGGCCTGCGAGCAGATGTCAAAAACGAAAACCGGCGCGCTTATCATCTTCGAGCGCAACATGAAGCTCAGTGATATAATGACAACCGGCACGATCATAAATGCTGACATAACCGCCGAGCTTTTGAAAAACATATTTTATCCTAAGGCTCCACTGCATGACGGTGCGCTTATTATCCGCAACTTTCGTATAGCGGCCGCAGGCTGTGTGCTTCCGCTTACGGCCAAGACTAACCTGAGCAAGGATCTTGGCATGCGCCACCGCGCGGGAATCGGCGCAAGCGAGATTTCCGACGCAATAACCGTCATCGTTTCTGAAGAAACCGGCGGCATATCCGTCGCCATTGAGGGTATGCTCAAGCGCAACCTCTCCGTTGCCATGCTCGAACAGATCCTGCGTAAAGAACTCGTGGTTGAAGAAACAAAGAAGAGTACCGCAGCTGAAGTTTTTTCTCGTTTTTTTGATAAGCATAAGGTGAACAAAGATGGAACAGAAAAAAAGAACTAAGAAAATATACGACAGCAAGGTATTCTGGATGATCATTTCGCTGCTGTGCTCACTTATGATGTGGGCATATGTCACCAGCCAGGATACGACCGATAAGAATCTGACATTCACGGGGATTCCTGTAGAATTTCAGGGGCAGGAAGAACTGCTGAGCGAGAGGAATCTGTCAATAACTGATGTCAGTGCGGACTCAGTCAGCATCGTTGTTAAAGGAAACCGCAGCACTATATCTAAGCTCAAAGCCTCGGACATTAAGGCTGTTATCGACGTAAGCAGCATAACTGCGCCGAATAATATGACATGGACATACAAGCTCGTTTTTCCGAACTATGTCAATGAAAACGAGATAAGCGTCGTGCGCAAAAACCCAGATACTATCAATTTCACCGTTATTAAAAACGGCAGCAAAACGGTCGATATTAAGGGCAGCTTTGAAGGGACCATTGCCGAGGGCTGCGTAGCCGAGGAATTTGTTTTTGATCCCAAAACACTCACGATTGACGGGCCGGAGGAGATAATAAACAAGATAGACCATGTATGGGTCGAGTTCGGCAAGAATCAGACCATTGACTCTGCCTATGTCGAGGAAGCGGAGTTTACGCTGCGCGATAAGAACGATAACATTATCCCGAAGGATGGTCTGCGTCTCTCGGAAGAGACCGTCACGGCGACCCAGCCGATACTCAAAACCAAAGAGCTTCCGCTCAACGTGCGGTTTATATCCGGCGGGGGTATAACCGAAAGCGACTGTGATGTCACGATCGACCCGAGCAGCATAAAGGTTGCCGGAGATTCGAGAATTATTGACGATATGGAAAGCATCGAGATCGGAACGATCGACCTTTCCTCGTTCAGCAGCGGATATGAGCACACGTTCGCGATTGAGCTTCCCGACGGTGTCCAGAACCTGACCGGCGTTTCAGATGCAAAGGTGACCGTGGAGGTAAACGGATCGCACACTAAGACATTTACAACGTCTAACATCGCATGTAAGGGCGTTTCCAACGGTTATCATGCAACTATCGATACCAAGGAGATCGAGGTTACGCTCCGAGCACTGAGTCAGGATGCGCTTAACAGAATTAAGCCCGAGGACATCACAGTCGTTGCCGATCTGTCCGATTACGGCTCGACGACCGGACAGATAATAGTCAATGCTAAGGTCTCTGTTGCCGGGCATGATAACGTCGGCGCTGTGGGCGATGTGAGAGTGACGGTCACTATATACAAGGATTAAGACGGGAGGTCTTTACTAATGACTCAGGATGCAGTGGTCACTAAGGTTTTTCCTAACGGCATGGCCGAGGTCGTCGTAGCACGCGGCACGGCGTGCGGAAGCAACTGCGGCAATTGTGAAAGCTGTGTTTTTCAGAATGAGATAAAAGCGTTTGCCAAAAACTCGGTTCATGCAAAGCCGGGCGAAAAGGTCGTGATCGAAAGCCTTAGCTCCAGAATATTCGGAGCGGCATTCATTGTTTATATCGTTCCTATGCTGGTGTTCGTTATCGGCTATATAATCGCGGCAAGCTGCGGACTGAGCGAGGGCATGAGCGTGCTTTGCAGCTTTATAGCGTTCTGCGCCGCCGTTGCGGTGATCGTAGTTTATCAGCGCCGCAGCAAACGAAAAAATCCCATAAAATTCGAGATAGTCAAGCTGCGTTGAGGTGATAAAATGATTAAAAGTATGACTGGCTACGGCAGCGCAAAGGGCACTGTCGAGGGCATAGAAGTTAGCGTTGAGCTTAAAAGCGTAAATAATAAGTTTTTGGACACGTCAATAAGATTGCCACGCAGCTTTCTGTTTGCCGAAGAAACGATAAAGCAGGCCGTAAGCTCGCACATAAGTCGCGGCAAGGTCGATGTTTTTGTGACGATCGACAGCTCAATGGCGGACGATATGATCGTCCGGGTTAACGAGCCGCTTTTAAAGGGGTATCTCGATGCGCTCAACACTATTGCGGACAAGTACGGTCTTGCAAACGATGCAAGCGTCATGGGTGTGAGCCGCCTTCCGGATGTGCTATCGGTCGAGAAAAAAGAGCTTGATGCGGACGCTGTTGCGGAAGGTATGCGCACTATTGCCGAGCAGGCGCTGTGCGACTTTGATCGCATGCGTATCGTTGAGGGCGAAAAGCTAAAAGCCGATGTTCTTTCAAAGCTTGAGAATATCGAAAAATATGTTTCTGTAATAGAGAAGAACTCACCTGTTACGGTCGAACAGTATCGTGAAAGACTCCTCGGCAAGCTCAACGAGATCCTTGGCTCATCCGGCATAGACGAATCCCGCATCCTTACCGAGGCGGCGATATTTGCCGATAAAATAGCCGTTGATGAAGAGACCGTGCGCCTGCGCAGCCATATATCTCAGCTCCGTCAGATGCTTAAAATAGGCTCTCCTATAGGCAGAAAGATCGACTTTTTGCTTCAGGAGTTTAACCGCGAGGCTAACACTACCGGCTCGAAGTGCCAGAATTCCGATATTGCACACACGGTCGTTGACCTCAAATCCGAGATCGAAAAGATCCGTGAGCAGATTCAGAATATTGAGTGAGGGCAGCATGACGCTCATAAATATAGGATTTGGAAACATGGTAAGCGCACAGCGCGTTATTGCCATGGTAAGCCCTGAATCGGCGCCGATAAAGCGAATGATCCAGGATGTGAGAGATAAGGGGTTATTAATTGACGCATCCTTCGGCAGAAGCACGAAGGCTGCGCTTATAATGGACAGCGGAAACGTTATCCTGTCCGCGCTCACGCCGGAGGTTCTGGCGGCGCGAATGTCAAACAAGAATGAGGAAGGTGCAGCAAATGGCTAAACAGAGAGGAAAGCTTATAGTTATATCCGGACCGTCCGGAGCAGGGAAGAGCACGGTCGTTTTAAAGGCTCTGGAGGGGCGAAACGACATATGTTTTTCCGTTTCCGCAACGACGAGGAAGCCTCGTCCCGGTGAGGTCGACGGCAAGGAGTACTTCTTTGTAGATCTCGATAAATTCCGCGAGATGGTCGAAAACGACGAGTTCCTTGAGCATGCAGAGTATGTAGCCAACTCCTACGGCACGCCAAAGGCTTATGTTGAGAAAAAGCTCAGCGAGGGCATGAATGTCCTGCTTGACATTGAGGTTCAGGGCGCTCTTCAGGTGCATCAGAAAATGCCCGAGGCGGTCATGGTATTCATAATCCCGCCCTCCATGGCAGAGCTTGAGAAAAGACTGCGCAGCAGAGGAACGGATTCCGAGCGTAAGATCGAGGCTCGCCTTATCCGCGCTAAAGAGGAATATGCCGCAGCGGACTTTTATGACTATATCATAATCAATGACGATGCCGATAAGGCCGCAAAGGAATTTTCGGCGATTATAACCGCAGAATACTGCAAATATGATCTTAGAAAAAACTATTTAAGTGAGGTAGACTGATCATGATGCTTTATCCCCCTGTTGCCGAGCTTGTCAGCAAGACCGGCAACCGTTATCAGCTTGTAAATCTCGTTGCAAGAAGAGCGCGTGAGATATCCGCAAATGCCGAGGAAGAGGGTATCATCCTCGATAAGAAGCCCGTTAGCGAAGCTATCGACGAAGTATACACCGGCAAGCTTACCATAGCAAAATAATCAGCAGCGGAGCCGTATCGCTCCGCTGAATTTTGCTTAAAGCATATGATTTTGCACCAAAATGTCGGATGAAGGATGGTGGGTATGTCGGAAAAGCGCATAGCAAAAATTGCGGTTGCCGCCGCAAACTACAGTATAGACAAGCCCTATGACTATCTCATACCCGACAGTATGGCAGACCTTATAGCTCCCGGTATGCGCGTTACAGTGCCGTTTTCGCGCGGAAATCGCCGCAGCGAGGGCATTGTCCTCGCTGTCAGCGATAACAGCGAATATGAAAGCCTAAAGCCTATAGAATCCTGCCTTGATAAAGAGACGATGCTGACGCCGTCTCAGCTCAAGCTCGCTCTGTGGATGCATGACAGGCTGTTCTGCACGGTGTATGACGCCGTCAGGACCATTCTCCCGGCCGGCTGCTGGTTTAAGGCCGACGGCGCGCGCCAGGTAAACGACAAAATGCGAGAGATGATAAGTCTTGCTATCGACGCGGAAGAAGCCTTTGACACTGCGCAGAACATTCGTCGAAAGGCTCCCATGCAGGCTGCACTGCTGGAGCTTATGTGCTCGACCGGGCGTGTATCCGCTCGGGAAGCCATGCATTTTACGGGAGCATCTCGGCAGTCGCTAAATGCGCTTATAAATGCGCAGTTGGTCGTTGCGGATAAGGAAGAGGTTTTTCGCCGTCCCGAAGTGTGGACAGGGAAGCTAAAACCTCTCCCCGAGCTTAACCGTGAGCAGAAGGACGCATATACAGGCATAAAAAAGCTGCTTGACGAGCCTTGCCCGGAGGCTGCGCTTTTGTGCGGTGTTACCGGCAGCGGAAAGACCTCTGTATATATCCGGCTAATTGACGATACGATCAAAAGCGGAAAATGTGCCATACTTCTTGTGCCCGAGATCGCGCTGACGCCGCAGATGATACACACTTTTTCCGAATATTTCGGCAATGACGTCGCAATACTGCACAGCAGCCTTGCCGTCGGCGAGCGTTACGATGAGTGGAAGCGTATAAAAACAGGCGGTGCAAAGCTCGCGATCGGAACACGCAGCGCGGTGTTTGCTCCGTTTGAAAACCTCGGCCTTATCATCATCGACGAGGAGCAGGAGGACAGCTACAAGTCCGAAAACTCTCCGCGATACCATGCACGCGATGTTGCAAAGTATCGCTGCGCAAAGACCAATTCGCTTTTGCTGCTTGGCTCGGCAACTCCCGATATTGAAAGCCGATATGCTGCGGAGAGCGGAAAGTATAAGCTCTTCCGAATGAACGAGCGCTATAATGCGATGCAGCTTCCGTCGGTCGAGATAGTGGATATGAAGAGCGAGCTTAAGTCCGGAAACGGTAGTGAGCTTAGCTCAAGGCTTAAAGCCGAGCTTGAAGAGAACATAGAACGCGGCGAGCAGAGCATACTGTTTATCAATCGCCGCGGAGCAAATAAGCTCATCTGCTGCGGAGACTGCGGATATGTCTATAAGTGCCCGAATTGCAGCGTTTCGCTGACGTATCACAGCGTCAATAAGCGGCTTATCTGCCACTACTGCGGCTATACTCGCAGAGCCGACAGCCATTGCCCCGAATGCGGCGGAATGCTTACATTTGTCGGCGCAGGAACTCAGCTAATTGAGGAAGAGCTTAAACAGCTGTACCCGGATACGCAGGTCCTGCGCATGGATACCGACACTGTCAAGGCGGCAGGCAGTCACGATGTGCTGCTGAACAGATTTAAAAACGAAAAGATCCCCATTATGGTCGGCACTCAGATGGTCACCAAGGGGCTTAACTTTGAAAATGTGACGCTCATCGGCGTAGTCTCCGCCGACCAGAGCCTTTACTGCGGCGATTATCGCTCCGGAGAGCGGACGTTTTCGCTTATAACGCAGGTCATCGGGCGCAGCGGCAGGGGAAGCAAGCCGGGACGCGCCATTATCCAGACCTTCACTCCGCAAAACGAGATAATACGTCTTGCCGCGCAGCAGGATTACGAGAGCTTTTTTAAAACCGAGCTCAGCCTGCGCAGACTTCAGGATACGCCGCCGTTTGCGGATATAATTGCTATAACCGCCTCCGGAACGGTGGAAAGCGCAGTTATAAAATGCTGCACGGATATATGCACGGTGGTAAAAGCGTCGCTTAGAGATCGAAGCGATGGTACGTATTCTCGGCCCCCTGCGCCGTTGGCGGTCGTCAGAGTAAATAACCGTTATAGATACAGAGTAAATATATGCTGCACAGCCGACAGGCAGATCCGCGAGATAATATCTTCGGTGCTCATTCGCTGTGCAAGATCAGGAAAAATACAGGGGAGTCAGCGTGTTTGCCGACAATAACCCCTCTGATTAGGAGAAGAACATGGCACTCAGACATATAGTAACAAAAAGAGGACAGTATACTTCATAAGGTCTGCCGCGAGCAGGTCAAATTTGACTCAAGACTCCACCAACTTCTCGACGACATGGCCGAAACGCTTGAAAATGCAAACGGAGTCGGCCTTGCGGCTCCGCAGGTCGGCATATTGCGCCGTGTTGTCCTCGTCATTGAAACCAATGTTGAAGATGAAGATGACGAGGAGATACTTGAGCTTATAAACCCGGTCATCGTCTCTTCCGAAGGCGAGCAGACCGGCGCCGAGGGCTGTCTCAGCGTGCCCGGAGAATACGGTATAGTCACCCGTCCGTCTATCGTAACGGTCCGCGCACAGGACAGGGACGGAAACTGGTTTGAATATAAAGGAACAGGCCTTACAGCAAGGTGCATATGTCACGAGCTTGACCACCTTGACGGCCATCTGTTCACCGAAAAGTGCGAGCGTATGCTATCCGAGGATGAGATAAAAGGCAGCGGAAGCGAGGGGTGAGTATGCGCATAGTATTTATGGGTACGCCGGACTTTGCTGCGGCCTCATTGAAAAAGCTTATAGATAAAAAATACGATATTGCAGCCGTTTTCACTCAGCCGGACAAGCCGCGCGACCGTGGCATGAAGCTTTCATACAGTCCTGTAAAGGAACTTGCGCTGGAAAACAATATTCCCGTTTATCAGCCGACGAAGCTGCGCGACGGAACGGCCACCGAGCTTATAAAAAGCCTTGATCCCGATATTCTTGTAGTTGTCGCTTACGGGCGCATTCTGCCGGACGATATGCTCGAGGTACCGAAATACGGCGCAATAAACGTGCATGCTTCGCTTCTGCCGAAATACAGAGGTGCAGCGCCCATACAGTGGGCTGTTTTGAACGGCGATAAGATCACCGGCGTTACGACCATGTATCTCGCGTCGGAAATGGATACGGGCGATATCATCTACACATCCGAAACTGAGATTGGCGAGTTTGAAACCTCCGGCGAGCTGTTTGACCGCCTGATGGTCATGGGCGCCGAGCTTCTTGACCGCACTCTGCGCGATATTGAAGCCGGAACGGCGCCGAGAACGCCGCAGGATCACAGCAAGGCAAGCTATGTCAAAATGCTTGATAAAAGCCTAAGCCCCATAGAGTGGGCGAAAACGCCGCGCGAGGTCATAAAGCAGATATACGGCTTGCAGCCGTGGCCGGTCGCAACAGCGGAGCTTGACGGAAAGGTCTTTAAAATTTATTCTGCCGAGTATACGCAGAACAAGACCGATAAAGCTCCCGGAAGTGTGGTCAGTGCCGGCAAAAAAGGCATTGAGATAGCCTGCCTTGACGGTGAAACGGTTCTCATAACCGAGCTTCAGGCAGCAGGAAAAAAACGAATGAAAGCGTCCGACTACTTGCTCGGACACCCCATAAAGGTGGATTAAGCATTGGATAAAGCCAGGGAAGCCGCTGTTTTTGCGCTTGAGCGCACAAGACGCGACGGCGCGTGGACGTCGGCGCTCAGCGACGCGATGAAAACTAAATACGATCTTGACTCGCGCTCGCTTTCGCTGGCCGTCAGTATAAGTCTCGGCGTTTTGCAGAACACCGCGCTTTTAGATTATTACATTGATCTAAACAGCAAGTCTGCATCTAAGATCGAACCGAAGGTGCGCGATATAATGCGCAGCGGCGCGTATCAGCTCATTTTTATGGGCAAGATACCCGCGTCCGCCGCCGTGAACGAGTCGGTGACGCTGTGCAAAAAGCTCGGTTATTCAAGGGCTTCCGGCTTCTGCAACGCTGTTTTGAGAAAGATTGCGTCCTGCTCGGACAAGCTGCCCGAGCCTCCCGGAAAGGGAACGGCGCAGTACCTTTCGGTTAAATACAGCCATCCGCATCAGCTTGCTCAGTATATCGTTGATCGCCGGGGATATGACGCCGCCGAGGCGTTCCTTGCGGCCGATAACTCGATCCCGGATACCTGCCTTCAGGTGAACACGCTGAAGATCACGCCCGATGAGCTTATGCTGCGACTTTCGTCAGATGGCGTTCCGTGCTCAATGCACCCGTGGCTGCCGGATTGTATCGTTACGGCCGGAAGCGTAAGCTCAATGCCCGGCTTTGACGAGGGCCTTTTCTACGTTCAGGATCCTGCCGCAAAATGCGCGGTTCTGGCAGCGGCGCTTGAGCCGGGAATGTATGTGCTTGATTCCTGCGCAGCTCCGGGCGGAAAAAGCTTTGCGGCCGCCATTGCAATGCGAAATGAGGGCAGCATAGATTCCTGCGATCTGCACGATAAAAATAAGACTTATAAGTGAAGGCGCGCAGCGTCTCGGCATTTCATGTATAAATGCGTTTTCGCATGATGCGCGAGAACCGTTTTACAGGCAGTATGATGCGATCATTGCCGATGTTCCGTGCTCGGGCTACGGTGTTATCCGAAAAAAGCCTGAGATACGCTATAAGCCGCTTGAAGACAGCGCATCGATGCCTGCGATACAGGCTGCGATACTCGAAAACCTTTCGCAATATGTTAAGCCGGGCGGAGTGATCGTTTATTCTACATGCACGGTACTCGAGCGTGAAAATGAAGATGTCGTGAAAGCATTTTTGAGAGCCCACGCCGAATTTTCGGCAGAGGGCTTTACGCTCCCAAACGGCGAAACCGCTGCGGACGGATATATTACATTCTGGCCGGATATTCACGGTACCGACGGATTTTTTGTCAGCAAGCTAAGGAGAAACAAATGAAAAACCTTAGGAGCATGCTCCCAAATGAAATTGAAGCTGTTCTCGCAGATCTTGGCGAGCCTAAATACCGTGCAAAGCAGGTGTTCAAGTGGCTCGGCAGAGGAATAGGCTCGATTGATGAAATGAGCGATATCCCAAAATCGCTGCGCGAGAAGCTTAAAACCGAATATGCCGTTTACGAGCCGAAGGTACTCAGCAAACAGGTCTCGAAAATTGACGGCACGATAAAATACCTGTGGGAGCTGTATGACGGCAACGCGGTCGAAACCGTTGTCATGAGCTATAAGCACGGAAACACAGTCTGCGTTTCCACCCAGGTCGGCTGCCGCCAGGGCTGTGCCTTCTGCGCGTCCACCATAGGCGGCCTTGTTCGATGTCTCGAGCCGCATGAAATTCTCGAGGAGGTCATGTTTTCGCAGATCGATTCGGGAAAGCAGATATCAAATATCGTCCTCATGGGTATCGGCGAGCCGCTTGATAATTTTGATAACGTCGTCAAGTTCCTTGAGCTTGTAAATCACCCGGACGGTATGAATATTGGTATGCGGCATATTTCGCTTTCAACCTGCGGAATAACAGAAAAGTTTGACAAACTGGCCGAACTTAATTTACAATTGACTTTATCGGTATCTCTGCACGCTCCGGATGACGAAACTCGCTCGAAGATTATGCCTGCCAACCACGGCAGAGGTGTGGACGAGCTTATGGAGTGCTGCCGCCGCTATTATGAAAAAACCGGCCGCAGAATATCGTTTGAATATATCATGATCGACGGTGTCAACGACACGCAGTATCACGCGGAGCTTTTGTCAAAACGCGCGAGGTATGTCGGCGCGCATGTCAATCTGATTCCGATGAACCACGTTGAAGAGAGCCGTTTTCAGCCTTCAACTCAGGGGCACATAAAAGCATTTGTCAAAGTGCTTGAGGATAACGGCGTTAACGTCACCGTCCGCCGCAAGCTCGGCGGCGATGTTGAGGCATCCTGCGGACAGCTGCGCAGAAAAATGCAGAAGGGCAATCAGATAAAATGAAAAGTTTCGGCATCACTGACAAGGGAAAGGTCAGAAGCGAAAACCAGGACAGCTATATAATCGAAAACTGCGATAAGCGAAAATGCGTTATCGCGGTCATCTGCGACGGTATGGGCGGCGCGAAGGCAGGTGATCTTGCCAGCAGGCTCTCAAGCAAGGAGTTTGTCAGCCGCGTTTACGAAAGCCTTGCCGCTCCGCGGCTTCTCATGGGCAACATCGAAAAGCTTTTGCGCGACAGCTGCGCGGATGCAAACGGCGTTGTATATGAATACTCGCGCTTTGATGCAAACTACAGCGGCATGGGAACAACTCTTGTCGGCGGTATTATAACGCGCCGCAAGGCCTGCCTTGTCAACGTCGGCGACAGCCGCGCATATTACCTTTCCGATGATGGGATAAGGCAGATAAGCCGCGATCACTCTTATGTCGAAGAGCTTGTGTCGATGGGGGCAATAACAAAGGAAGAGGCCGCCCATCATCCGAAGAAAAATATAATCACACGCGCACTCGGCGTTGACGCATCCGTTGAAGCCGACTATTTTGAATGCCCTCTGCACAGGGGGTGACGGCATTCTGCTTTGCTCAGACGGGCTGAGCAATATGGTCAGCGATAAGGAAATTCATGATCACTTCAAGGAAAATGCCTTGCCCGAGGATGTCTGCTCCAAGCTTATGGCGCTTGCGCTTGCGCGCGGAGCAAGAGACAATGTCTCGATCGTTTTAATTAAGACTTGATATCAAAGGTGCTGCTATGGAAAACACTAATGATAAATATATAGGCAAGATCCTTGACGATCGCTATGAGATCATCGAGCTTATCGGCTCGGGCGGCATGGCGAACGTATACAAGGCTCTGTGCCACCGATTGAACAGATATGACGCGGTCAAGATCATGCGCGATGAAACCGCCGCAAACACCGAGCTGCGCCGACGCTTCCGTGCCGAGTCGCAGGCTGTTGCCATGCTTTCTCACCCCAATATCGTCTCGGTTTACGATGTAAGCCATAATGACGATGTGGAATATATCGTTATGGAGCTTATTGACGGAATAACGCTCAAGCAGTATTTGCAGAAAAAAAGCGTACTCGATCCGGCTGAGGTGCTGGATTTCACCATTCAGACAGCAAAAGCTCTTGAGCATGCGCACAGCAAGGGTATTATCCACCGCGATATAAAGCCGCAGAATATCATGCTGCTCAAAGACGGCATGATAAAGGTCGCCGACTTCGGCATTGCTTCGCTTGAAAATACCATTGAGGAGAATAACGGCGAGACTGTCGGCTCTGTGCATTATATTGCACCCGAGCAGGCGCGCGGCGAAGCTCCCGACGCGAGAAGCGATATATATTCGCTCGGCATAGTGATGTATGAAATGCTCACCGGCAGGCTTCCTTATGTCGGAAACTCCGACGTTGAGGTTGCCGTTAAGCATATGAACACCGACCCCGTCACTCCGCGAGACATAGTGCCTTCAATTCCCGAAGAGCTTGAGCGCATATGTCTCAAGGCCATGAATTCAAACATAGACGAGCGCTATCAGACGGCGAGCGAGATGCTGGCCGACCTTGAGCAGTATAAGGCTCAGAGCCTTGCCGCTCATGTGCTTGAAGATTCAGAGGCGGTACTTATCGACAGCGAGGAGCCGCCTCGGCGCAGAGCTCAGCGCAGCCGCCGCAGCAAAAAAATAGCTCTCAGCTCCGGAATACTGGCCGTTTTGCTGTTTGTAATAATCGGCTTTGTGTTCTTAAACGGCTATTTCCTGAAGGATCTGTTTTCAGATCCTGTTAAGGTCAAGGTCGATAACTTTGTCGGGCGTTACTATGAGGATGTCATTAACGATAAAGACTATAAGAAGATTTATGACTTCAAGGTTACGTTCAAGGTCGATCTTGAGCATGAGTACGGTATAATTCTCTCGCAGGATCCCGAGTCCGGCCGCAGCAAAACAGTGAGCGATAAGGGCAGCAAAATTGTCGTTGAGCTTGTGTGTGCCGCCGAAACGGTTGACGATCAAAAGCGCCTTTTGAAGGTGCCGAATATCGTAAATCACGAGCGGGAAGAGGCCATAAGCATGGTTCAGGATGCAGGCTTTACTTATTCTCTTGAACAGGCTCCATCTGACAGCATAACCAAGGGCTATGTTATAAGCACCGATCCCGTGGCCGGCGCAGCCGCCGACGAAGGCTCGGAAATTAAAATCATCATCAGCACAGGCCCCGAAACCGTGATGACCAAGGTACCCCAGCTCAAAGGACTTTCAAAGGATGCCGCCATCGCAAAAATAGAAAGCAGCAACCTAAGCATCGGAAGCATTTCAACCGCAGAGAGCGATCTTGATGCCGGAACCGTCATTGATCAGAACATTGCTGCCGGAACTCAGATAGAAGAGCACACCAAAATATCCATAACCGTGTCCTCCGGACCGTCGGGAAACGGTGGCTGAATGGACGGAACGATTATTAAAGCTCTCAGTGGATTTTACTATGTCATATCCGCCGATGAGGTCTACGAATGCCGCGCTCGCGGCAAATTCCGCCTTGACGGCACCTCTCCCATGGTGGGCGACAGGGTCAGCTTTGACCCCGAGGGCAAAAAAGGCTATGTAACCGCCGTGCACGAGCGAAAAAACTTTTTCATACGGCCTGCCGTTGTGAATATTGACGCGCTTGTATTTATAGCGGCAAACACAAATCCCGTGACAGATCCGTTCCTGATAGACAGAGTGTCAGTCATCACCGAGGAAGCCGGCTGCGAGCTTATCGTTTGCATCAATAAAGCCGACATTGACCCGGCAGATGAGCTTTACGGTATATATACGTCCTCCGGCTTTGAAACGCACAGAGTAAGCGCAAAAAGCGGAGTCGGTATTGCCGAGCTAAAATCCGCGCTCAAAGGCAAGATTTGCGCATTCACCGGCAACTCCGGCGTCGGCAAATCGAGCATACTCAATGCCATGCTCCCGGGACTTAGTCTTCAGGTCGGAGAGGTCAGCGAAAAGCTCGGTCGAGGAAGACACACAACGAGGCATGTTGAGCTGTTTGACGCAGGCGATGAGACATATATTGCCGACACTCCGGGTTTTGCCTCATTTGAGATCGAAATGATGCAGACCATTGACAAATCTGAGCTGCAATACGATTTTCGTGATTTCAAAAAGTATATCGGTTCATGCCGATTTGCCGACTGCGCCCATCTCAAAGAGCCGGGCTGCGAGGTAACGGCCGCCGTCAAAGCAGGCGGCATCCCCAAAAGCCGCTACGAATCGTACTCAAGACTCTATGAGCTTGCAGCCAAAAATAAGTTTTGGGAAAATAAATAGAATAACTAATCCGCCTCCGGCATACGTTTTATAAAATGCGTGTGCTGGGGGCGGTTTTTTGCGTAAAGGTCCGTGTGCGTTTTTCGCTGTAATTGCAATTGTTTCGGGAGTTATCATTATCCTGTCTCTCATACTGCCTACGCAGTTTTGGTGGTTTATGCTTGCAGCGGCACTGATATGCCTTGGTGTTTGGCTGTTTAGGTGTCATTAAGCGGCAGCCGTGAGCATAGTATGTACAAAAGCAAGTTTAAGGAGAAATGCCATGAAGATCGAACTTAAAGCAGGGAAGGCAGCGTATATAAAAAACTGTGCAACTCGGTTTCCGAAGCTAATAGCGATACAGAGCTTATAGTGCCGGACTCGCTGGAGGATATTCTTCGTATCCTAAGCTGTCGCCGACAGTGTCGAATACGCGAAAAAAACGTCGGCCAGGACGCCGTAAGCGTCAGCGGAGAAATTGACGTAACGGTTATGTATATTCCCGAAACGGGCGATGGTGTGCGCGTTGTAGGAACGACCATTCCGTTTGAAATAAACTTCAGTGCACCGGGGGCTGACAGCACAAGCTCTGCCGTTACGAAGCTGCTTGCGCTCAATGCTGACGCTAAGGCAGTAAACCCCAGGAAAATATTAATTAGCACAAGCACCGTTATGGAGCTTAGCTGCTATAAATACTCAGACGTGTGTTGGTTCGAGCCTCCCGAGAACGCGCCGGATAAGCTGTATTTCAAAACAAGCGAGCTTAAATGCAAAAGCATTGTACTCGTTTCCGAAAAAACGCTCAGCGTTGAGGATGAGCTGGATGTCCCCGAACAGCTCAGCGGTGGGGATTTTGTAAGAGCTTTCAGCAGTATAAGGCTAAGCACCAGCGAAGTCGTCGGCACAAAACTTGTGGTTAAGGGCTCAGCCGAGATCGAAGCGATATACCTTGTATCCGGCGTCCCTCAAACAGCGCGATTTTCGCTGCCATTTTCTCAGCTTTTCACTATGCCGGACGGCTGCACCGACCCCGAGGTCATTGCTTGCGACATGATAACAGGACAATATTTTGAAGCGTTTGACGGCAAGCTCTCTGCGGATATACGCGCAGCGATCCAGATAATATGCCTTCAGGATCAGAGTAGAAGCTACATATGCGATGCCTACTCGTGTAAAAAAGAGCTTGCTCTTTCAAGCAGTGAGCTATGCTGCCTTACCGAGATCAACACTGTAAGCACAAGCTGCCCAGTCACGCTTTCGTACAATTCCGATTACGGTGCCGAAGCCGTTATTGCGTCTGCGGTATATGCTGCGTGTCCTGAGATATCTGAAACGGAAGTGCTTATCCAAGTTACAGCCGAACTGATATATAAAGACCGTGAGGGCGAGCTGAGATCGTGCAAGCTGAGAGGCAAGGCACAATACCTGCCGGATGACGGACGCCGGCCGGATAAGATTCACGTCGCTGCCGTCAGCGTTAGTGCCTCGGCAAAGGGAGACAGTCTGAGTGCTGATATATGTGTAGTCATATCGGCAAGATATCTCAACTACGATAATATCAACATGATAACCGAGGTCGATGAAACAGAGCTTGAACACGAAAGGCCAAGCGCAGCGCTGTATATGTGCCGCTGCACCGACGGTGATCTCTGGACGCTTGCAAAAAAATACGGCTCAGACACGGAGCTTATAAAGCAAATAAACGAAATCGAGGAAGTGCCGACCGACAGATTGCTGCTCATACCGGTGGTGTAGACATGAAAAGCGCTTATGATGAAGCCGTCAGGCTGCTGCCGTCAAAAACGGCAGCAGCTCTCGGCGAGAGATTTAAAACTGCCGAAGAGTTCAGACTAAGAGCCGGACGATACCCATGTGCGCTGATTGGCGGCAGAGAGGAAGCAATAGCCGATAGAGCAGTTACTCGCGATGATATCGCCTGTGTGCTTGAAAAAGCGACAAATGCATCGCTTCATGCCGTCTGGCAGGACATGTCCAAGGGCTTTATAAGCTGTGGCTTTGGCTTGCGCATCGGAGTATGCGGCACCGGAGTGATAAGCGGCGGAAAGCTGACAGGACTTCGGGATATAAGCTCGGTTTCAATCAGAATACCAAGGCAGAGTACAAACTGCGGCGGAGAAGTATTAAAAAAGCTTTGCGCCGCTAAGGATAACGTCCTCATCATATCTCCGCCGGGCGGCGGAAAAACGACGTTTTTGCGCGAATGCATAAGAGCCATATCAAGCTCCGGCGTCAGAGTTGCGGTCTGCGACGAGCGCGGCGAGCTTGCGGCAGTATTTCGCGGCGTGCCGCAGTTTGACATTGGCCCCATGAGCGACGTTATGACCGACATTCCAAAATCTGAGGCCGCGCTGATGCTTCTGCGCTCGATGAATCCGCAGGTAATAGCGATGGACGAGATATCGTCGCCGGAGGATTGCCGCGCGGCAGCTTCCGCCGTTGGATGCGGAGTGCGCGTCATTGCAACCGCGCATGCAGCGGCTGTTTCCGACCTTAAGCGCCGCAACGTATACAGATTTCTTTTGGCGCAGGATGTTTTTAATAACATAGTCGTCATTGAAAACAATGCCGGGGTTCGCTCGTACAGATTGGAGACGCTGCAATGAATCTGATCGGAGCAATGCTCATAATGCTCTCCTGCACGGCAGCGGGATTGATGAAAGCTCGCAGTCTGAGCGAGTTGGACAAGACCTACGGCACGCTGATAGCCATGCTGACGCTTATAAAAAATGAGATCGTAACTTTGTCGGCTCCGCTTGACGAAGCGTTTGAAAGAGCGGCTGGCTTGGCAAACGGAGATGTGGGACGTTTCATGTCGCAGGTAAGGCGCGATTTTGAAAAGCTCGGTGAGGATTCGTTCTGCGGCATATGGCGCAGCGCCGCTCGGGATGATCTGCAAAGCTTATCGGAGCGAGCGCTTTCGGCTGTTGAGGAGCTGGGAGCAAGCCTTGGAAGATATGACAGCACCATGCAGTGCACGGCAATAGACCGTTGCATAAACGAGATAAGCCTTGAGCAGCAAACCTTGCGTTTATCGCTCAGCTCAAACAAAAGAATGTACATAGGCATTGGCGGCGCCATGGGGCTTATTATAGCTATCGTGCTTATCTGAGTATACCGGAGGAAAAATGGAAGTTGAGCTTATATTTAAAATAGCGGCCGTAGGTATTGGTCGCTGTTCTGAACATATTGTTGTCGCGATCGGGAAGGGACGAGCAGGCACTTATGACGACGATCGCGGCGTTGGTAGTCGTACTCATTGTGGTGGTTCAAAAGATCAGTGAGCTTTTTGAGCTCATAAAAAATCTTTTTCAGCTCTGATGGAGATAGTAATAAAAGCATCTGCGATTGCGGCGGTTTCGGCGATTTGCATTCTGCTGATAAAAAAGAACAACGGGGAGATCGGACTTGCCGTGGCCATTGCGGCAGCGGCTGTTATCTGCTTTGCTGCGGCGCAGCTTTTCGGCAGCATAATGGAGCTTGTCCGCTATGCTATTGGACAAACAGGCCTCAGCTCGGCGCTGTTCATGCCGATAATCAAATGCGTCGGAATTGCTATAATCGTAAAGATAGGCTCCGGTCTGTGCAAGGATGCAGGGCAAAGCGGCATCGCCTCGTCGCTTGAAATGTTAGGCTCTGCCGCAGCGCTGTTCACGGCGATTCCGGTAATAAGCTCACTTTTGGAAACGATCGACGGACTGATATGAAAAAACTTATATTTATTTTTATATTTTCGCTGCTTCTGATAACGCCGTGCAGTGCAGCGCCTTATGACGAGGCCTCGCTTCAAGACTCGCTGCCCGATTATGCCCGTAACCTTGCAGGCGAAGCGACTCAGCCGGCAAGCGAGGGACTTGAGCGGATAGAAAGCGCCTTCACAGAAACACTGTCCGGCGGCTTGAGCGGAGTGATAAAGCGCTCCCTGAGCATAATCGCCGTTGCCGTAATATGCGCCGTACTCACTGTGTTCTGCGATGATGCTCCCGAGTATGTCTCGCTCGGCGGATGCGCGGCAATAGCGATAATAAGCGTGTCTGATGTTAATTCGTTTGTGTCGTCCGGTGCCGATGTGATAACGGCACTGTCCGGCTTTTCAAAAACATTGCTGCCTGCAATGTGTGCAGCGTCAGCCGCGTGCGGAACTCTGTCCTCAGCAACGGTGAAATACGCGGCGTCGGTACTGTTTTTGGATTCTTTTGTGACAATAGCTCAAAGCGTCATATTGCCAGTTATATACGCCTATCTTGCAGCCGGAATGGCGTCCTCATCGTTTGGCAGCAAAAGTCTAAAGGATATATCAGCACTTTTAAAGCGTGCATGCACGCTTTTAATGACTGCGGCAGCCCTCGGCTTCACTGCGTATATAAGCATAAGCTCAATCGTTGCGTCGGGCGGCGATGCTGTTGCCTCAAAGCTTGCAAAAACCGCTATCTCGACCGCGCTGCCGGTTGTTGGCGGAATAATATCTGACGCTGCCGGAACCGTGGTCGCAGGGGCTGAAGCAATGCGAAATACGCTCGGCGTGTTCGGCATGGTAGCGCTGCTTGCGATTTGCGTATCTCCGTTTGCTGTAATGGCGCTCAACTACATAGGCTATAAGCTAACGGCGGCTGCAGTCAAATCGTTTGGCTGTGCAAGACTGGGTGAGCTAACAGGTTGTATTGGTTCGGCGGTAGGAATGCTCCTCGGACTTGTCGGCTGCTGTGCGATGATCTTGTTTGTATCAATGGCGGTTTCTATAAAGGCGGTGGGTGGATAATGACGGATATATTCAGTCAATGGCTGCACGCGGTCATATACACAGGCATCGTGTGCTCAATTGCACTCATGCTCTCGCCGGATGGCAGAGTTAAAAATGCACTTAAAATTCTCTGCGCCGTGGCAATGTGTGCCGCTATCGTTTCACCTTTATCGGAGCTTGACTTTGATGCGTATTCAAAAGCCATGGCACGATGCAGGCTCGACGCCGAGCAGTATACCACACAGGGAGAGCAGTACAGCAAAAATTTGAATCGTACTATCATAGAGGACGAATGCCGGGCATATATATTGGACAAAGCCAATGAAACGGGCACAGAGCTTGCCGAAGTCACTGTAACGGCAGAGTGGAGCACCGACGGCTACTGGTATCCGCACGAGGTGCGCATCGTATCCGGGGCAGATGAAAATCAGAGGGCTAAACTTTCCGACTGCATTCAGACGCAGCTCGGCATAAGCGTAGAAAATCAGGATTGGAGCGACGGTGAAAATGGGTGACAAACTCAAAGCTCAACTGAATAAGTTTAAATATCCGCTGCTCGCGCTCGTGCTCGGACTGATAATAATGCTCCTACCGATAGGCGAAAGCTCGAGCCGGAGCGTAAGCTCTCAGACGGATGAGCAGCGGCTTGCGGCGGTTCTGCAAAGGTGCGACGGTGTCGGCAATGTGACTGCGCTTTTGTCCGATACCGGTGCCGTTATCGTGTGCGACGGCGCGGATGATGCCGCGGTACGCCTGTCAATCATCAAGGCTGTTGAAGCTTTCACGGGCTTTTCAAGCGACAGTATTCAGGTAATAAAAACTGCGCCGAATATAGGAGGGTAAAATGAAGCATCTTAAAAGAAACGTGACTATTGCGGCGGTACTGCTGCTCGTATGTGCGGCGGTGTATCTCAACTGGTCGTACAACAACAAGTGGGAACGGCAGACCCTGCCATGGTAAAGGCCGAGGACGCGGCGATGAAGGCGGCAAACGAAGCGTATGAAGCGGCAAACACAAAAAGCTCAACCGGCTACTTTGCCGAAGCCAGGCTCAATCGTCAGGTATCGCGAGATGAGGCAATAAAGCTGCTCGAGGATGCGGTGAAATCCGACACGGCTTCTCAGGAGACGATAGACTCCGCCATGACGTCAATATCCGCTATGGCAAACTATTCGATGAAGGAATCGCAGCTTGAAAACAAACTGCTTGCCAAGGACTTTTCCGACTGCGTTGTGTATATGAGCGAGGACTCCATAACCGTTGCAGTTCCCGCACCTAAAGATGGGCTGAGCGAAGCTGCCGTTGCGAGAATAACCGAGACTGTAACCTCTGAAACCTCGTATACTGCCGCTCAGCTCAATGTTATAGAGGTTCCATCGTAAAAAAGACGGGAAATTCCCGTCTTTTTTCTTTATTTTTGACTTGTGTTGTGGTACAATACTATGACAGAATTTTTGCACCCATGGTGTAGACAAAACGGAGGCATAACATGAGCGAAAACTACATTAGCTGCAAAGCTGAGAACGGCAGCATAAATATATCCGAAGAAGTCATTTCCGCAATGGTGCGCACAGCCGTCACCGAGGTTGAAGGAGTTGCCGGAATCTCCAACACGACTACTGGCGAAATAGCCGAGCTTATCGGAATAAAATCCATGTCCAAGGGCATCACCGTTCAGATAATTGATGACACCGTTAAGGTTGACGTTATCATTCTTGTACGCTACGGCTGCAATATAGTAAACGTTGCGCGTGAGGTACAGAACTCCGTCGGCGAGGTCGTTCAGGCTGTTACCGGTATTGAAAAAGCAGAGATAAACGTTCACGTTTCCGGCGTGGCTTTTGAGAAGTAAAACACGAGGTATTTGAGGATGAAGAGAACTACCGCCAGAGAAATTGCGGTTCAGCTGAGCTTTTATGCAAGTACAAGCGAAAAAGATGTGGACGAGCTGCTCAATGAGTTTTTCAACAAAGAGTATTATGATACTCTTGCCGATGAAAATGAGTTGTTTGCCGAATATCCGGAGAAAAAGCAGCAGGAGTATATCTCGCGTCTTGTAAAAACGGTTTACGATTACCGCATTCAGATAGACAAGCTTATTGAAAATACGCTCAGGGCTGGAAGCCGGAGAGAATGTCGAAAACCGCTATGGCGATCCTGCGCTGTGCAGTAAGCGAGATCATGTATATGGACGATATTCCGGCAAACGCTGCAATTAACGAGGCTGTTGAGCTTGCAAAAGGCTATGACGAGGCGGAAACCGTTTCGTTTATAAACGGTATCCTCGGCGGCATTATGCGCGGCGAGTTCTCAGAGACCGAAGGTACGCAGGATATAACGGAGACTGTGTGATGAGCCAGAACAGTATCACCGTGTCCGAGCTTAACCAGATGATAAAGACGCTTATCGACGGCGAACCGATTCTGAGCAAAGTTTGCGTACGCGGAGAATTATCTAACTACAAGATATATCCTTCAGGTCATCATTACTTTACGCTGAAGGATGCCGAGAGCAGCCTTCGCTGCGTTATGTTTAAAAGCAGTGCGTCCAAGCTGCGCTTTCGCCCCGAAAGTGGAATGGGCGTCACTGCTTTTGGACGTATATCAGTATTTCCGCGCGACGGTGCGTATCAGCTTTACTGCACCGACCTTATTCCCGAGGGAACAGGCGATCTTCAGATAGCCTATGAGCAGCTAAAGGCAAAGCTTGCAGCCGAGGGACTGTTTGACCCGGCTCATAAAAAGCCTCTTCCGCAGTTTCCGGAAAAGATCGCGATCATAACATCGTCTGCCGGAGCGGCGATTCACGATATGATACGCATACTCGGTACGCGCTGGAGCATGACTAAGGTCGTGCTTTTGCCGGTTCGTGTTCAGGGCGTTGAAGCTCCGCCGGAGATAGTCGGTGCGATACGCTACGCAAATAAGCATAAGGTCGCGGACCTCATAATAACAGGCCGCGGCGGCGGCTCGATCGAAGACCTGTGGGCTTTTAACGACGAGCGAGTGGCAAGGGCAATATACGAGTCCGAGCTACCTGTTATCTCCGCCGTTGGGCATGAGCCGGATGTTACGATATCCGACTATGTTGCGGATGTCCGTGCCTCCACTCCGTCAAACGCGGCAGAAATCGCTGTTCCCGACGAAGCCGAGATACGCGAGTATCTTATGAATATGAACATACGTCAGACGCAGGCTATGCAGAAAAGTCTCGGCCGCATGAGCACTCGGCTTGATGATATAAGAAACCGCCGTGTTCTTCTTGACCCAATGGCGTATGTCGATACCAAGCGCACAGAGCTTGACTATGTTCGCGGCAAGCTTATTGCCGCTGCCGAAAAGACAAATGCGGCAAACAGGCATAAATTCGTGGCGCTTGCGGCGTCGCTCGATGCTATGAGCGCTCAAGGTCCTCGGCAGGGGATATGCCATCGCATCAAGCGAAAGCGGCGAGCTTATAAAAAGCGTCGGCGATGTAAATAAGGGCGATAAGCTCAGTCTCAGCGTCAGCGACGGACTTATAAAATGCACTGTAGATGAAAGTGAGGCAAAAAGCCATGGCTAAAGATAAAATGAGCTTTGAGGATTCGGTAAAGCGCCTTGACGAGATCGTCAAGCTGCTCGAGCGCGGAGACGCGCCCCTGAGCGAATCGCTGAAGCTTTTTGAAGAGGGTACGTCTCTCATATCCAATTGCGACACGCTGCTCAATGAAGCAGAACAGAAGGTCGTAAAGCTCAGGAAAGGTCAGGACGGGGAGCCGGAGGAGCTTCCGTTTGGTGAGTGATATGACGGCAAAGGAATATAAAAAACTTGTAGATTTAAAGCTTTCGGAGTTTTTCAATCCCTCAGGGCTGAGCTACGACGGGCTTCTTGAATCAATGCATTACAGCCTTACAGCCGGCGGCAAGCGCATACGGCCGACGCTTGTTCTTGAGTTTTGCCGTATCTCAGGCGGAGACATTGAAAAAGCCCTTCCTGTTGCGTGCGCAATAGAAATGCTGCATACCTACAGCCTAATTCACGATGATCTGCCGTGCATGGACAATGATGAGCTTCGCCGCGGCAAGCCGACAAATCATGTTGTTTACGGTGAATGCACCGCAACGCTGGCAGGCGACGCTCTTCAGGCCGAGGCTTTCGGCACGATAGCTCGTAGTGAGCTTCCGGCAGAGAACAAGATCGCCTGCGTCGAGATCCTTGCCGACGCCGTAGGCAGCGACGGGATGTGTGCCGGGCAGTATCTCGATATGGTTGGCGAGAGTGAGATCCTCACAGAATCGGAGCTTGACGACATCAATTCGCGAAAGACCGGAGCGCTGCTTATTGCTGCATGCCGCATGGGCGTTGCAGCCGCCGGAGGAAGCGGCGAGATGCTCGAAGCCGCCGCACATTACGGCGCTTGCGTCGGCGCGGCATTCCAGATACGCGACGATATTCTGGACGTTATCAGCACAAGCGAGGAGCTTGGAAAGCCCGTAGGCTCGGATGCGCAGGAGCACAAGAATACATACATGGCTCTGCTTGGCGAGGAAAGATGCATGGAAATGGTCGAAAATCTGACAAATAAGGCGAAAAGCGCGCTTTGCGGCACGTTTAACGACACGAAGTTTCTCTGCGACCTTGCCGATTCCATGGTAACGAGAAGAAAATGAAGTGAATAATCTGTAAAACCGCGGCGAATGTCACTTGTAATCCTCGCCGCGGTTTGTTATACTGTAAAATAGTATATTTTACGAATATTTAGTTAAATACGAGGTTTTGTTTTGAATATCCTGAATAAAGTCAATTCCTCTAACGATATAAAACGCCTCAATAAAAACGAGCTTCCTCAGCTTTGCGCCGAGCTTCGCGAGTTTATTATTGAAAACGTTTCCAAAACAGGAGGACATCTTGCATCCAATCTCGGCACCGTCGAGCTTACCGTTGCGCTGCACAGAGTTTATGACAGTGCGGTGGACAGAATCGTGTTCGATGTCGGCCATCAGAGCTATGCTCACAAAATAATAACAGGCCGACGCGACGCATTCGGCACTCTGCGCTGCTACGGCGGCTTATCCGGGTTTCCCAAGCCCTACGAAGCCGATGACGACGCTTTCATCGCCGGCCACGCTTCAAACTCGGTGTCGGTCGCTCTCGGCATGGCTCGCGCGAGAACCATAAAGGGTGAAAACTACAGTGTGTGCGCCGTTATAGGTGATGGCGCGCTGACCGGCGGCCTTGCCTATGAGGGCCTTGCCAATGTCGGCGGAAGCAGCGAGCCGATCGTAATAATTCTTAACGATAACGGCATGAGCATCAACGGCAACGTCGGTGGTATGGCAAAGCTGCTGTCAAAAGAACGCGTAAAGCCCGGGTATATCAACTTCAAGCGGTGGTACAGGCAGGCTCAGCGGAATGGACGGCATTTATAACGCAAGCCATAAGCTCAAAGAAGCTCTCAAAAAGTCGATATTGCCGTCGAATATGTTCGACTCTATGGGCATATATTACCTCGGCCCCGTTGACGGACATGACGTTGACCAGCTTGAAACGGTCATCCGCTGGGCCAAGGAAATGAACACGCCCGTGCTTGTGCATGTTATAAGCAAAAAGGGCAAGGGCTGCGCATATGCCGAGGAGCACCCGGAACGGTATCACGGCGTCGGGAAATTTGACCCTGCTACGGGGCAAATGCCGGAAGCAAAGCCGTGCTTTTCGTCTGTTTTCGGCAATAAGCTTACGCAGCTTGCCGAGACAAACCATAATATTGTAGCCATAACCGCCGCAATGTGCGCCGGAACAGGTCTTACCGGGTTTTCCGAGCGATTTCCGGATAGATTTTTCGATGTCGGCATAGCCGAGGAGCATGCAGTTTCAATGGCTGCCGGCATGGCGAAGCAGGGGCTTTTGCCTGTCGTCGCAATATACTCGGGATTTCTCCAGCGCGCATATGATATGCTCATCCACGATGTTTCGCTTCAGGATCTGCATGTCGTTTTCTGCGTTGACAGAGCAGGCCTTGTCGGAAACGACGGCGAAACTCACCACGGCGCTTTTGATATCAGCTATCTGCGCTCGGTTCCGCACATGCAGGTGCTGTGCCCGGCAAACTTTGCCGAGCTTGAAGCTATGCTTGACGAGGCCGTAAACCGTATGTCCGGCCCTGTCGCGATCAGATATCCGCGCGGCGGCGAAGGCCGATACACCGATTGCCATACAGAAGGCTGCACTCATCTCCGCAGCGGAAACGACATAACTATCGCCGCATACGGCACAGATATAAACATTGCACTCAATACGGCGGACATACTCGCCGATAAGGGCATCCATGCCGATGTCTATAAGCTTTCGCGCCTTGACAGCGGCTATTATGCCGATATTATTGACTCGATGCGGAAAACAGGGCGCTTTCTTATGAGTGAGCAGGTTTGCCAAACCGGATGCATTGCCGATGAGATCCTCGCCTATGCCGAGCGCGCAGGTGTTAAGATAGAATGCGCATATACTCCGAATCTCGGCAGCGGCATTGTCGTTCAGGGCACAGTGCCCGAACTGATAAGACACTGCGGACTTGATGAAAACAGTCTTGCAAAAGCAGCCGAAAAGCTGGTCAGGGGTGAATAATGAAAAAAATAAGACTCGATCAGCTTGTTTTTGACCTTGGTCTTACCGAGAGCAGGGAAAGAGCTAAGACCACTGTAATGAGCGGACTTGTATTTGTTAACGGACAGCGTGCCGATAAGCCGGGTATGCAGGTATCACCTGACGCAAACGTTGAAGTAAAGGGGGGCTGCGCTCCCGTACGTCAGCCGGGGAGGCTTCAAGCTCGAAAAGGCACTCAAGGTCTTTCCTGTGGATCCGGAGGATAAGGTCTGCATCGACTGCGGTGCGTCCACCGGTGGATTTACTGATGTTCTCCTGCAAAACGGGGCAAAAAAGTGTATTCGGTCGATGTGGGATACGGTCAGCTTGCGTGGAGTCTCAGGCAGGACGTGCGTGTTATAAACATGGAGCGCACCAATATAAGGTACATTAGCTCTGATCAGATACCCGAGCCTATCGACATGGCCGTTATGGATCTGTCGTTCATATCTATTAAGCTTGTTCTTCCGGCTGTGTGCTCGCTGCTCAAGGACGGCGGAGAGCTTGTGTGCCTTATCAAACCGCAGTTTGAGGCCGGCAGGGAAGAGGTCGGAAAAAAAGGCGTTGTCAGGGACAAAGGCGTCCACCTTTCGGTTATCGAGAGCATTCTCGATTTTGCGCCGAGCGTCGGGATGACAGTTATGGGGCTGGATTTTTCGCCGATAAAGGGGCCCGAGGGAAACATTGAGTATCTATGCTACATGAAAAAGGGCAGCTTTGATGCCCCAATTATAGATGCGCAGGCTATCGTTGAAGCCTCGCACGAAAAACTGTGAGGTAAAAATGTCCGAACTGATAGTGTTGTGCCCGAATCCATACAGGGATTGCGGCCTTGAGCTTACAAAGAAAGCGGTAGATATTTTGCATAGCGGCGGTTATGAAGCGGCCGTTTGCCCGGTCTTCGGTGCGCATGATGCCGAAGTCATTCCCAACGATGTTGAGCTTACAGCGTGGAGCACTGTTACAGAGCGCGCAGCCTTGTATATCGTCATCGGCGGAGATGGCACCATTCTGCACACTGCAAGGTATCTTAACCACACTCAGATTCCCATGCTTGGAGTAAACCTCGGAACCAAGGGCTTCATGGCATCGATTGAGCCGGAAGATATCGGTCAGACTTGATGCCGCCGCCGGAAACTACTCCTCGAGCTTTAGAATGATGATAGACGTTGAGCTTATCCGAAACGGCGAGGTTATTTACACCGATGTTGGACTTAACGACGCCGTTATTCACGGCATGGGTGACTGCATAAAGCTCACTGCCTGGTGCGACGGCGAAAGGATAATGAGCTACTCCGGCGACGGTATTATCATCGCAACGCCGACAGGCTCCACAGGCTACTCAATGTCGGCAGGCGGCCCGATCGTTGAGCCTGAGGCATATAACTTTATCGTGTCTCCTATATGCGCGCACTATATCGGCTCAAGAAGCTTTGTCCTGTCATCCGAGCACAAGGTGACAATTAAAGCCGAAAAGCTTCACGATCGCCGCGCGTATGTATCCGTGGACGGAACCGACGGATTTGAGCTTGCAAACGAGGATATTGTCATCGTTCGCCGCTCGTCAAAGCTTGCAAACCTCGTCCATCTCGGCGAGCGCAGCTTTTACGATTCAACATTTGAAAAACTGCAATACAGAGTTGACTGAAAGGGGAAACTTAGTTGAAAGATTCAAGACAAAGCGTTATTCTCCAGATAATCTCCGATCAGGAGATAGAGACACAGGCCCAGCTTATAAAAGCGCTTGCCGAGCACGGTATCCCCAGCACTCAGGCAACGCTTTCAAGAGATATAAAGCAGCTTCATCTTGTAAAAGAGCTTAGCAACAGCGGCAAATACCACTATGTTGTCAGCGGTAAATCACGTAATAACGATCGCGAGCAGCGCCTTCGCAAAATATTCAGAGAGAGTGTCACATCGTACACCGTCGCGCAGAATATCATCGTCATAAAAACGCTTCCAGGCCTTGCGTCGGCCGCATGCTCGACTCTCGATTCGATGCACATTGAAACGCTTGCCGGAACGCTTGCCGGCGACGATACCGCATTTTTGGCAATGAAGGATAACAAAGCGGCAGAGGATTTCTGCCACGATATAGAAGAAATGTTCTGATAAGAGGTTTCCTATGCTTACACAGCTGCATATTGAAAATATTGCTGTAATTGAAAAAGCGGATATTGAGTTTGGAAAGGGATTGACCGTTCTGACCGGCGAAACAGGTGCAGGTAAGTCGATAATCGTTGACTCTCTCGGCGCTGTGCTCGGCGCTCGTACAAGCCGCGAGCTTGTGCGCACCGGGGCCGAATACGGCGTTGTGTCGGCAGTTTTTGAAACCGATGCCGCCGCAAAATGGTTTGAGGATAATGATTTTGAGCCGGAGGACGAGGTCATCATACGCCGCAAGATCTCCGCAGACGGCAAAAACAACTGCCGAGTATGCGGAAACCCGGTTACCGTTTCGCAGCTGAGGCAGCTCGGCTCACTTCTTTTGGATATTCACGGACAGAATGACGGCCGGCAGCTTATGGACGAAGATTCGCATCTTGCTTACCTTGACGGATTCGGCAAGACATCGGACGAGCTTGCTGCATTTGTCGAGGCTTACAGAGAATATACGGCCTGCAAGCGCGAGATGGACAAGCTGTCCATGGACGAAGTGGAAAAAGAGCGCCTGGCAGACAATCTGCGCTATCGCATAGAAGAACTTGAAAATGCTCAGCTTAAAGTAGGCGAGGAGGATGAGCTCATTGCCCGACGCGATCTGCTGAGAAATTCCGAAAAGCTTACGGAAGCGCTCGACGGAGCATATAGTGCATTGTACGCATGCGATGAAAACGCCGGTGCGCTCGTTGATGAAGCGTCCGCGCTCATAAGCAAGGCTGCGCTGATATCAGATGAGCTGCGCGAAACGGCAGATATCATTGGTAATGCATCTTCTCTTATTTACGATGCCGCCGAGCGTATCCGCGACTTTCGCGACGGTCTGGAATTCTCGCCTGACGAGTATGACCGCATCGAAACGCGCACAAACCAACTCAGGCGTCTCGGCAGAAAGTATAACGCTGACGAGGAGGGAATGCTCAAGATACTTGACGATAGCAGGCGTGAGCTTGCTATGCTTGAGTACTCTGACGACATGCTCAAAAAGCTTGAGAAACAGCTTAATGAGCACAAGGATAATTGCACAAAAAAAGCTGCGGCGCTAACTGTATGCCGCAAAAAAGCTGCCGAAAAGCTTGAAGCGCGCATTTGCAGTGAGCTTCGTGATCTCAGCATGCCGTCTGTGAGGTTCAAGGTATCCGTTGAACCAATGGAATCCGTACTTGGGTTCGATAAAACAGGCGCCGACGAGGTCAGGTTTCTTATATCGGCAAATGCCGGCATGGAGCTTGGAAGAATATCAAAAATTGCATCCGGCGGCGAGCTTAGCCGAATAATGCTTGCAATGAAAACCGCATTTTCTGATAACGACCCTATCGAGACTATGGTGTTTGACGAAATTGACACCGGTGTTTCGGGTGTTGCCGCTCAGCGCGTAGGCGAAAAAATGAGCGATCTCTCGCGCGGCAAGCAGGTTCTGTGCATAACGCATCTGCCTCAGATCGCAGCCTTGGCCGACAGTCACGATAAGATCGAAAAGGCCGAAAAGGACGGAAAAACCTTCACTGTCGTAAAAGAGCTTGACCGTCAGGGCAGACGCATGGAGCTTGCAAGGCTCTACGGCGGCGACGTTATCACGGAAACGACCCTTGCCGGAGCCGAGGAGCAGCTTGCGGCAGCGGATAAATATAAGTTGACAAGAAACGATTAGTTTAGTATAATCTCACACGAAAACGCGTTGAAAAGCAGAAGTAATTCATTTTTTGCTGCACAGAGAGACCCTGTTTGCTGAAAAGGGGAGAGCGAGGATGAATGAATACGGCTTGGAGCGGCTCGCTGAAACTGTCAGTAGGCGATGACGGGTGCGCCCGATACAGCGCGTGAGTCATGCACTCACCGAGGCTTTATTCGTGAGAATGGAGCATATAGAGGTGGTACCGCGTTCACAACGCCCTCTGTCTTAGGACAGGGGGCTTTTTTACAGGAGGCAGCTATGGATATTGGACAACGAGCATTGGATTATCACAAAAACGGTTATAATTGCGCACAGTCGGTTTTCGCCGCGTGCTGCGAGTATACCGGTATGGACGAAAAAACGGCGCTTGCAATTTCTGCGGGCTTTGGAGGCGGCGCGAGAAGCGGCGAGCTTTGCGGAGCGGTCACCGGCGCCATAATGGCCGAAGGACTCGTTTTCCCGTTTAACGACGGTCAGGATACCGAGGCAAAGGATAAGATCGCAGCTATTGCAAAGCAGTGTGTTGCCATTGCACGCGAAAAGTACGGCTATGTGCGCTGCGCAGATCTAAAGGGCAATATAAATTGCAGTGAAATAATTGCATTCATGGCCAAAACGGCCGAAGATATAATGAAAAAGGAGAAAAACTAATGGGTATTTACGAAGAATTGGTCGAAAGAGGGCTTATCGCGCAGGTAACCAATGAAGATCAGATAAAAGACATGATCAATAACGGCAAAGCCACGTTTTACATCGGCTTTGACTGCACCGCCGACTCTCTGCACGTCGGTCACTTCATGGCTCTGTGTCTTATGAAGCGCCTGCAGATGGCAGGAAACCGCCCTATCGCTCTTATAGGCGACGGTACTACGCTCATCGGTGATCCCTCCGGCAGAACCGATATGCGCCAGATGCTCACCGAGGAGACAATAGCACACAATGCCGAGTGCTTTAAGAAGCAGATGGAGAAATTCATTGACTTCTCCGAGGGCAAGGCTATAATGCTTCGCAACTCCGAATGGCTCAAGCCGCTTAACTACATTGAGCTTCTTCGCGAGGTCGGTGCATGCTTCTCGGTAAACAACATGCTTCGCGCCGAGTGCTACAAGCAGCGCATGGAAAAGGGCCTCAGCTTCCTTGAGTTTAACTACATGATAATGCAGAGCTACGACTTCTACTACATGTTCCAGCACTACGGCTGCAATATGCAGTTTGGCGGCAACGATCAGTGGTCGAATATGCTCGGCGGCACAGAGCTTATTCGCCGCAAGCTCGGCAAGGATGCTCACGCAATGACCATCACGCTTCTGCTCAACTCCGAGGGCAAAAAGATGGGCAAAACCGCGGCCGGCGCTGTATGGCTTGATCCCAACAAGACCTCGCCCTACGATTTCTATCAGTACTGGCGCAATGTTGACGATGCCGACGTTCTCAAGTGCCTGCGTATGCTGACCTTCCTGCCGCTCGAGCAGATCAACGAGATGGACAGCTGGGAAGGCTCTCAGCTTAACAAAGCAAAAGAAATTCTTGCATTCGAGCTTACCTCACTTGTTCACGGCGAAGAAGAGGCAAAGAAGGCCGAGGCTTCGGCAAAGGCTCTGTTCGGCTGCGGTGCGTCCGGCGAAATGCCGACGACCGAGCTTTCGGAAACAGATCTTGCAGACGGCGCTATTGATATCATGAGCGCGCTCGTTCTCACCGGCCTTTGCTCTTCAAAGTCGGAAGCTCGCCGCAATATCCAGCAGGGCGGCATTTCCGCAAATGACGAGAAGGTAAGCGATATCGGCCGCAGTTTCACGACAGACGAGCTCAAAGCCGGCGTAGTTCTCAAGCGCGGCAAGAAAAACTTCAACAAAATTATTCTCAAGTAAGGTGGATCGGTATGTCCATAGAAAAAGGCAGAGCATATTTCAGACAGTTCGGAATGGAAGACAGAGTGCGTGAGTTCGATGTTTCAAGTGCAACGGTCGAGCTTGCAGCGCTTGCGCTCGGTGTTGAAGGCGCAAGGATTGCAAAGACACTCTCTTTCAAAAAGGATGATAGCTGTATCCTGATCCTCGCAGCAGGCGACGCAAGGATCGACAACCACAAGTTCAAGGAAAAATTCCACATGAAGGCCAAAATGCTCGCACCCGAAGAGGTTCTTAGTATAGTCGGCCATCCTGTTGGCGGCGTGTGCCCATTTGGCATAAACGATGGTATCGACGTTTATCTTGACGAAAGCCTCAAGCGCTTTGAAACCGTGTTCCCGGCGGTCGGAAGCGCAAACAGCGCAATTGAGCTTGATCTTGATGAGCTGTATAAATACTCAAATGCCATCGAGTGGATCGATGTCTGTAAGCTCCCCGAATAGTAAATAATATTAATAGCAGAAGGAAATCACGGTTTCCCTCTGCTATTTTACTTTGTAGCTCTTGTAATTCATACAAAATTGCTGTATAATGTTTATAATTGTGCGCAGACCGGGGGCACCGCAGCGCCCCCGTATATAAAAGCGGCTGTGCGCACTTTACCGCTGCAACATTTTATGCCGCCTGCTTTTCCGAGGTTATTGATATGATAAAGATTGCGCCCTCGATCCTCTCTGCCGATTTCACGAAGCTCGGTGCCGAGATTGAAGATATACGTTCTGCCGGCGCGGAATATGTTCATTTTGATGTTATGGACGGATTTTTTGTCCCTAACATTTCAATCGGCATTCCCGTTTTGAAGTCTGTGCGGAAAATGACCGAGATGTTTCTCGACGTTCATCTGATGATCGATAAGCCTGTCAGATACGCAAAGGCTTTTTGCGATGCCGGCGCCGATCTTGTCATGTTCCATGTCGAGGCAGACTCTTATCAGAACATATCTGATGCTATTGATATCATTAAGGAAAACGGGAAAAAGGCCGGCCTTGCGCTCAAGCCGAGAACGCCTGCGAGCGTACTGTACCCGTTTATAGATCGACTCGATATGGCTCTGGTCATGACGGTAGAACCGGGCTTCGGTGGGCAGAGCTTTATGCATGATCAGCTGCCTAAGATAGCCGAGCTTAGACATGAGATAGATATAAGGGAGCTGCGAGCTGGAGGTTGATGGCGGCGTTGATCCCGTGACGGCAAAGCTCGTAAAAGATGCCGGAGCCACTGTTCTTGTTGCCGGAAGCGCCGTTTTCGGAAAGCCGGACAGGAAAGCACAAATTGATGCGATCAGAAACGCATAAACACTTATTGGAGATAATATAAATGCCGTTTTTCCCTGCTTCACTTGAAAACCTGATAGATAAATTTGCATCTCTCCCCGGTATCGGCCGCAAAAGCGCGCAGAGACTTGCGTTCCACGTTCTTTCGTTGCCGGAGGGCGAGGGTGAAAGCTTTGCAAACGCGATTTTGGAAGCAAGGAAGAATGTATGCTGCTGCAAAATATGCCAGAACCTTACCGAGGGTGAGGTGTGTTCTGTTTGCTCAAGCACCAAGCGCGACAAGCATCGTATGCGTTGTCTCCGAGCCTCGCGACGTATTGTCAATCGAGCGCAGCCATGAGTATAATGGCGTGTATCATGTTCTGCACGGTGTTCTTTCGCCCATAAGTCATGTCGGTCCCGACGATATTCGCATAAGCGAGCTTATACATCGCGTCGCTGCCGATAACAGCGAGATCAAAGAGATAATCATGGCAACAAACCCCGACACGGAGGGCGAGGCTACCGCCATGTATATTTCGCGCCTTTTGAAGCCGTTTGACGTTAAGGTGACGCGTCTTGCATACGGTATCCCTGTCGGTTCAAATCTTGAGTTTGCCGATGATGCTACACTTCTTCGCGCCCTCGAGGGCAGAATTGAAATGTGATAAACAGGTTATAATTCCTGTACGATAAAAATTACTACATACCGAATATTAGAGGGGGAAAGCTTCACGGCACGCTGCGTATCGGGGCAGTTGTCGTGAGGGTCCCTTTACTTTGCGTTTTCGGAAATAATCACTCAAATGGAGGTTAATATATGACTCATAAGCTTAAAATCATTCCCCTTGGCGGTCTTGGAGAGATCGGCAAGAATATGACAGCCATTGAATTTGGCACGGATATAATCGTTGTTGACTGCGGACTTGGCTTTCCGGACGAGGATATGTACGGCATTGATATTGTTATTCCCGACATTTCTTATCTCAAAGCCAACGCCGAAAAGGTGCGCGGCATTGTTATAACCCACGGGCACGAGGATCACATCGGCGCAGTGCCTTACGTTATTCATGACCTGAACGTTCCCATATACGCGACTCCGCTCACTGCGGCGCTTATTGAGCTCAAGCTCGAAGAGCACGATCTGCTGTACAATACGCAGATATTCACCAAAAAAGCCGGCGATGTATTCCGCCTTGGCTGCTTCAGCGTTGAGTTTATTGCAGTTAACCACAGCATTGCAGACGCTGTTGCTCTTGCGATAAAAACGCCTATCGGAACGATCGTGCACACAGGCGACTTTAAGATAGACCTTACGCCGGTTCAGGGCAAGGTTATCGATCTGCCACGCTTCGGCCAGCTTGGAAACGAGGGTGTACTCGCACTGCTTAGCGACTCTACAAACGTGGAAAAGCCGGGTCTGTCCGCATCCGAGCGCAAGGTCGGCGAAACTTTCGATAAGCTGTTTAAAAACTGCGATCAGCGTATTATCATAACGACATTTGCGTCTAATGTTCACAGATTGCAGCAAATAATCGACGTTGCCGCAAAATATAAGCGCAAGGTTGCGATCACCGGGCGCAGTATGGAAAACATTCTTCGTGTCGCAACAGTTTTGGGATATCTCAACGCGCCGGAAAACGTGCTTGTTGACCTTGCTCAGATCAATAAGCTGCCCAAGGATAAGGTCGTAATAATCTCGACCGGCTCGCAGGGCGAGACTATGTCCGCTCTGTATCGCATGGCTTTTTCGGAGCACAGGCAGATAAACATTGCCCCCGGCGACAGGGTCATAATATCCGCATCCGCAATTCCGGGCAATGAAAACATGATCAGCAAGGTCATCGACGAGCTGTTCCACAAGGGCGCCGAGGTCATTTATGACCGCAACACCGCGCTTCACGTTTCCGGTCACGCCTCTCAGGAGGAGCAGAAGATGATGCTGGCGCTGGTTCGCCCGAAATTTTTTATCCCCGTTCACGGCGAATACCGCATGCTCGTAAAGCATGCCGAGCTTGGCCGCCTTATGGGCGTTGATCCGAAAAATGTTGTCATTGCCGAAAACGGCAAGATAATTGAGATTTCAAAGAAAGCGTCAAGCTCAACGGCTCGGTCCAGTCCGGCGCCGTTATGGTTGACGGCATGGGCGTTGGCGACGTCGGCAGCGTCGTAATGCGCGACAGGCACAGACTTGCCGAGGACGGCATGGTCGTCATCGTTGTCACGCTTTCCTCCTGGGATAATGCAATGCTGTCCGATCCGGAAATACTCACTCGCGGCTTTGTCTATGTTAAGGAATCAGAAGACATGCTTGAGGAGCTAAAGCGCGTTACAAAGGAAACCGTTCTTGCATGTGAAGAGAGCGGAGTTAAAGATTGGTCCGCGATAAAAAGCAGGATAAAGAGCAACGTTTCGTCTTATCTTTATAAGACCACCAAGCGCAGTCCCATGATTCTGCCGCTTATTTCAGAGGTATAATGAGCGTTCCTGTTTTTGATTGTCACTGCGATACAGCCACGCACGCACTTGAAAAGGGCGAGATATTGCGCCGCAATAAAATGCAGCTTGATCTCGAACGGCTCGCGGCATACGCTCCGGCAGGTCAGGTATTCGCGATCTGCGCCGTTGACGATCCTGATCCCGTCGCCTTTGCAGACAGGTCGATTGCGTTTTTCCTGCGTCAGATAGAAAAAAATTCAGACATAGCAAAGCTGTGCCTGAATTTTCAGGATATAGTTGCGGCGGAGAACGATGGTAAGATTGCAGCGCTTATTTCAATAGAGGGTGCTGAGCAGATATCTGACATAGACTCTGCATATGACCACGGCGTGCGCATTGTTCATCTTACATGGAACCATGATAATTTGCTCTGCGGTGCTGCCATGGACGGAGGTACCGGGCTTACGAATAAAGGCCGGCAGTTTGTTATGCGAGCGCAGGAGCTTGGAATAATGCTCGATATGTCTCATATATCCGAACGCGGATTCTGGGATACGCTCGAGATAAGCACGCGCCCCGTTATTGCAGGGCATTCAAACTCAAAAGCAGTCTGCAACGTTCCGCGCAATCTCAGTGACGAGCAGTTTGCGGCATTGGTTCGCCGGGGCGGCGGAGCCGGAATAAACCTATATCCCGAATTTCTCGGCCTCGGACGCGATATTGACGCTGTTTTTGCGCATATCGATCACTTTATGTCCCTCGGCGGCGAAAGGTCTGTATTCCTCGGCTGTGACCTTGACGGTATTGAAGAAACGCCGCGCGGCATAAGCGGCGTTCAGGATCTCGGCAAAATATACGAAACGCTGCTCAGGCACAATTATTCCGAGCAGCTTGTTTGTGATATTTTCAGGAATAATATTCTTAAAGTTATGGAGAAGGCGCTGTGAATATTCAAATCTTCGGCAAAAGCAAATGCTTTGACACGAAAAAGGCCGAGCGCTATTTTAAAGAGCGCAGAATAAAATATCAGTTCGTTGATATCATGAAATTCGGCATGAGCAGGGGAGAGCTGAACTCCGTTAAAAATGCCGTCGGTCTTGATAATATGATAAATCAAAACGACGTGGACTATCCGCTTATTCAATACCTTGCATCAAACGACGCAAAGCTTGAAAAGTTATTTGAATGCCCGTGGCTCATCAAAACGCCGATCGTCCGCAACGGCAAGCAGGCGACCGTCGGCTACGCGCCGGATGTCTGGGCAAAGTGGGAATAAGAAAAAAACCGCCTGACACGGCGGTTTTTTCCGTATATTGAGCGAGTCTGTAAGCCGGGTTCTGTCTTAAACGACCATCTATCTAATCCTGCCGTTGCCGGCAGGCTCAAGCCGCCTCCCGAGGACGATCGGGCCAATCACATGTCCTCCCACGGCGTTGCTCCGGATAGAGTTTACAGCATCAACATGTCTCCATGCGACGAGTGAGCTCTTACCTCACTTTTCCACCCTTACCGATGCTGAAAGCACCGGCGGTATATTTCTGTTGCACTTGTCCGAGGGTCACCCCTGGCGGGCGTTACCCGCTATCCTTGCCCTATGGAGCCCGGACTTTCCTCATGTACTTCCTTTCGGAATGCACCCGCGGTCGTTCGGCCCACTCATTTGATTATTTTACCCATTATTCACGCTTTCGTCAATAGAAAATTCTTGTCTTTAAACGTTTGCCGCCGTATAATATATTAGTTAACAGGAGGCTATAAGCATGACTTTGAATGAATATATAGACAGAATAAAACACAAGCGCATTTGCGTTATCGGTATCGGTGTGAGCAACACGCCGCTAATTAAGAAGCTTCTTGCTTCGGGCTGCGACGTGACGGCCTGCGATAAGCGCACTGCCGAGCAGCTGGGGCAGGAGCACACGGAGCTTTCAAAGCTCGGCGCAAAGTTTTGCCTCGGCGAGGATTATCTTGAGCATCTCGACTTCGACATTATCTTCCGCACTCCCGGGCTTATGCCGTTTGACGGGCATCTTCAAAAAGCCGTTGAGCGAGGAGCGGAGCTGACGTCCGAGATGGAACTCTTCATGAAGCTCTGCCCGTGCAGGATCTTTGCCGTTACAGGCAGCGACGGAAAAACAACAACGACAACAATAATATCCGAGCTGTTAAAGGCTCAGGGCTACACTGTACACCTCGGCGGCAATATAGGCAGGCCGCTGCTTTGCGATGTTGACGATATGAAAGCAAGCGACGTTGCCGTTCTCGAGCTCAGCTCTTTTCAGCTGCACAGCATGGTATGCAAGCCTGATGTTGCCGTTATTACTAACATATCTCCCAATCATCTCGATAAGCACAAGGATTATCAGGACTATATCAATGCTAAAAGCTCGATATTTGCATATCAGGACGAGCATGACCGCCTTGTTCTTAATCACGAGAACGAATTTTCCGCTTACTATGCAGGTAAGGCAAAGTCGAGCATCTCGTATTTCAGTCGTGCCGTGAAGCCGGATAACGGTGTTTACTGTACAGGCGGCTATATCTACCGCGTTCATGACGGTTTATATAATAAGATCATGGCTGCCGACGATATTAAGCTGCCCGGAACGCATAATCTTGAAAACTATATGGCGGCTTTTGCCGCGACGGACGGATATGTTGACGATGACACCTGTATATCCGTTGCAAAGAGCTTTTCCGGCGTCGAGCACCGCCTCGAGCAGGTGAGGGTACTCAACGGAGTTACATTTATAAACGACTCCATCGGAACAAGCCCCACACGCACCGCAGCCGGACTTCACGCGCTCAAGCAAAAGCCGATACTCATAGCCGGAGGATATGATAAGCACATACCCTTCGACGAGCTTGGCGACGAGATATGTCTGCATGTTAAAAAACTGTATCTAACCGGTGCTACGACCGAAAAAATCTATGCTGCAGTTACTAAGTCGAAGTATTTTGACGGAAACTTGCCGATCGAGAAAATCGATGATTTTAAAGACGCCGTTCTTGCTGCCGCCGATTCAGCACAGGACGGAGATGTAGTGCTGCTCTCGCCGGCATGCGCCGCCTTTGATAAATTCAAGAATTTTATGGAACGCGGAAAATACTTTAAACAGATAGTTATGGAGCTTTAAAATGAACGTAAACGATATAAGACCCGAAGTATACGAGCTTGCTCGTCAGGCAGAAGAGGAGATAAGACCTCAGTTTGAGCGCGTTGACCGCATCGCAATGCTCAACACCCGGAAGGTGATGACCGCATTTCAGGACAACAAGGTATCCGACTCCTGCTTTGCCGGAACAACCGGCTACGGTTATGATGATCTGGGCAGGGAAGTGCTTGATAAGGTATACGCCCAGGTGTTCTGCACGGAAGCGGCTCTTGTGCGCATTGGATTTGTAAACGGCACGCACGCCCTCTCAGCAGCTCTTTTTGGAATACTCAAGCCGGGCGATACACTGCTTTCCGTCACGGGGCTTCCGTATGATACGCTCAGAAACGCTATCGGCATTGAGGGCGATTGCCACGGCTCACTAAAATTCTACGGCATTAACTACAAGCAGGTCGATCTCAAGAACGGAGAAGCCGATCTCGATGCTATAAAAGCCGCGCTCGCCGACCGCTCGATATCGGCGGTGCTAATTCAGCGCTCAAGAGGCTATGAAAACCGCAAGGCACTCTCGGCCGAAGAAATCGGCGAGATATGCAGCGCAGTCAAGAGCGTTGCGCCGAATGTCACCGTTATGGTCGATAACTGCTACGGTGAGTTCACCGGCGAGCATGAGCCTACCGAGTACGGCGTTGACATCATGGCCGGTTCGCTTATCAAAAACCCCGGCGGCGGACTTGCGCCGACGGGCGGATATATTGTCGGCCGAAAGGACCTCGTCGAAAACGCCGCAATGCGTTTGACAACGCCCGGAATAGGTGGCGAATGCGGAGCCTCGCTCGGCAATAACAGACTTCTTTTCCAGGGCTTTTTCATGGCGCCGCATATAGTGGCGCAAGCAATTAAGACTGTTACCTTCTGCTCTGCCATGATGAAAAAGATCGGTTTTGAATCATCCCCGGCTCCCGACGAGGCAAGAAACGATATAATTCAAATGGTAACGCTCAAAAATGCCGAGAATATGAAAAAATTCTGCCACGGAGTTCAGGCAGGCGCGCCCGTAGACTCATATGTTACGCCCGAGCCGTGGCAGATGCCCGGATACAATGTGCCAGTCATAATGGCGGCAGGGGCGTTTGTTCAGGGCTCGTCCATAGAATTATCGGCAGACGGCCCCATGCGTGAGCCGTACACACTGTATGTTCAGGGCGGCATAACATATGAATCCGGCAAGCTCGGAATTATGATGGCCGTTAATGAAATGCTGAGCTGAAAAGTGCATATAATACATGGGGTGGTCTCATGTATTTTCGTCGGTATCGCAATCCGATGTACGCAAGGCAGCGCCGGCACAGGTCTGCCGGAATATTCGTTTTCGCCGTCACTGTTTTTGGCCTGTGTGCCGCTGCCAGCTGGTTCCTTGGGAAGCTCTCAACGCAGATAGCTGTGTCAGACGCAACCGATATTGTTACCAAGGCTGTCAACGATTCGATAAATGAGGTCATAGGCCAGGGTATCTACGGGTTTGACTACTTTGTAAATCTCGATAAGGACTCCGACGGCAGCGTGACCGCGATAACAAGCAACATGGCGCACATAAACACATTGTCAACGGATATACTAAACTCTGTTATCGCATCCACCGACAACGGAGTAATCAATGTTAGTATTCCGTTCGGCAATCTTACAGGTCTTAATCTCATGCTGAACAAAGGTCCCGATGTAAATGTGCAGATAATAATGCTCACCTCGTCTCGGGTCGATTTTCGCAACGAGGTCGTTTCATGCGGCATTAATCAGGCAAAATATCAGCTTGTGCTTGAAGTCACGATAGACATCGACGTGCTGATCCCGTGGGGAACAGAAAGCGCAACAACCGTCACCGAGGTCATAGTTGCAGATACCGTTATAGTCGGCAAGGTACCGAATACATATTTAAACATGGAGAACTGAGCATGGACGCAAAAAAAGAGATCGAAAAGCTCCGCGAGGAAATTGAATATCACAACAGGCTGTACTACGTTAACGATGCGCCTGTTATATCCGATTATGACTACGACATGCTCATGGTGAGGCTTACAAAGCTTGAAGAGGAGCACCCGGAGCTTATAACCCCCACATCTCCCACGCAGAGGGTGGGTGGCAAGGCTCTTTCGCAGTTTACGCCTGTGCACCATCAGGTGCCGCTCGAAAGCCTGAGCGATGTGTTCTCGTTCGATGAGCTCGCTGCTTTCGGCGAACGCATGGATCAGGCGCTCGGCAAGAACAGAGAATTTTGCGTGGAACCGAAAATTGATGGTTTGTCGATGTCACTTGAGTATGAAAACGGATATTTTGTCCGTGGTGCAACACGCGGCGACGGCATTACCGGTGAGGACGTTACGGAAAACCTCCGAACAGTGCGCAGCCTTCCGATGCATTTGGTCGATGCACCGGAGCATTTGATTGTCCGCGGCGAGGTTTATATGTCTAAAGCCGTATTCAATGAGCTTAACGCCGAAAGAGAGCTGAACGGAGAGGCACTGCTTGCAAATCCGCGCAATGCGGCTGCCGGCTCTATACGTCAGCTCGACCCGAAGGTTGCGGCGGCGCGTAAGCTCGACATTGTGTGCTTTAATATGCAGTATACCGACGGCGAGCCGTATGGTACGCACGCCGAAACGCTTGACGCAATGAAGCACATGGGCTTTCCCGTTGTGCCGTATAAGCTGTGCAGTACGATAGGCCAATGCTGCGAACGAATCAATTGGATAGGTCAATCGCGCGGCGAATTTGCGTATGATATCGACGGAGCCGTCATAAAAATCAACTCCCTTGCGCAGCGTGCCTCTCTCGGCAGCACGGCAAAGTTTCCGCGCTGGGCAGTAGCCTACAAATATCCGCCCGAGAAAAAAGAAAGCCGCGTTATTGATATCGTCGTTCAGGTCGGCAGAACCGGCGTTTTAACTCCAAAAGCCGTCATTGAGCCGGTTCGTCTTGCCGGAACTACGGTCAGCAATGCAACGCTGCACAATCAGGATAATATAGACCGGCTTGACATAAGAATCGGCGATACCGTTCTTGTTCAGAAAGCCGGAGAGATCATCCCCGAAGTACTTGCGGTCAACAAAGATAAGCGCCCTAACGGAACTGAACCTTTCAAAATGCCAAACTTTGCCCTGAATGCGGCGCACCTGTTATGCGTGACCCGGACGGAGTTGCACTCAGATGTACAAGTCCTGAGTGCCCGGCTCAACGTCTTCGCAATCTCGCTCACTTTGCATCGCGTGAGGCAATGGACATTGAAGGTCTCGGTATCTCGGTCTGTCAGGCGCTTATAAACAGTGGTCTAGCCGTTAGCCCTGCCGAGCTGTATTCGCTTGACGTGCAGTCTGTTGCCCAGCTCGACCGAATGGGCGAAAAATCGGCCGAAAACCTTATAAATGCCATTGAAAACAGTAAGAGCGCCGGCCTTGCACGGCTTATGTGTGCATTCGGCATAAGACAGGTAGGGCAGAAGGCCGCAAAGACTCTTGCCATGCATTTCGGCTCTCTCGATAAGCTTATGCAGGCCACGCAGCAGGAGCTTACAAACGTCCCGGATATCGGCGCGATCACGGCCGATTTTATCGTAGAGTGGTTCTCTCTTCCTCAATCACAGCATCAGATAAAGCTGCTGCGCGAAGCAGGCGTGTCATTCGACAGCACAGCTGCCGTTAAGGACAGCCGATTTTCCGGCATGACTTTTGTGCTCACAGGCGAGCTGAGCAGCTATAAGCGCGATGAGGCCGCGGCAATAATCGAAAGCTACGGCGGCAAAGCATCCTCGTCGGTTTCAAAAAAAACGACGTATGTTCTTGCCGGTGAAAATGCCGGAAGCAAGCTGAAAAAAGCCACAGACCTCGGAATTAATATTATAAACGAAGATCAGTTTATCGAAATGATCAAATAGCCAAAGCAGCGATCAGCGCACCGGGAATGCACCCGGTGCGTTTTTATTAACATTGTCGGCAGTGTCTCCATATAATGTGGTTGCAAAGGAGGACTGCACCAATGGATGATAACAAAAACTGCGGCTGCAAGGAAGGCACGCTTCCGGATTGCGCGCCGCTTGCTATGGCATATGTTCCGATGCAGCGGTCGGTAAAGCCTGTATACAGCACTGCGGAGGCTCTGAGCAGGGGAACACTGTTTCCAGGCCTTGACCTTCCGTTTATGAATATGGTCAACACCGGCGATCTGACCGGCACACCGTTAGGCGAGGTAATGGCTCTAGATTTCGTTGCGCAGGAGCTTGCGCTTTATCTTGATACGCACAGCGCCGATGAAGAAGCATTTGAATTATATAAAAGCATTCTCGCCCTGTCCAAGACGGCAAAGGAAAAGTATGTGAAGCTCTACGGTCCGCTGACGCACAGCGATCTTCTTCAGGCTCAGAGCTACACTTGGATTAAGAATCCCTGGCCATGGGATTACTGCGCAAAAACGGAGGGCTGAGTATGTTTATTTATCAGAAAAAGCTTCAATATCCCGTTAAGATATCTCGCCCCAATCCGGCGTTGGCAAAATTTATAATTAGCCAATATGGCGGCCCGGACGGCGAACTCGGCGCTTCGCTGCGGTATCTCAGCCAGCGCTACAGCATGCCGTATCCTGAGCTCAAAGGCCTCTTGACCGATATTGGCACCGAAGAACTCGGTCACCTTGAAATGATAGCGGCAATTGTCCACCAGCTGACGCGAAAGATGACTCCGGAGGAAATAAAAAAGGCCGGATTTGACGCATATTTCGTTGATCACACAGCCGGAGTTTATCCGCAATTTGCATCTGGTACACCGTGGACTGCAGCAACGATGCAGGTGAAGGGCGACGTCATAACGGATCTTAGTGAGGATATGGCAGCAGAGCAGAAAGCTCGCACAACCTACGACAACATTTTGAGGCTATCCGATGATCCCGATGTTAATGATGTCATAAAATTTTTGCGTGAGCGGGAGATCGTTCACTATCAGCGCTTCGGTGAAGGGCTGAGAAATGCGATCGAAAAGCTCGATTCGAAAAACTTCTATGCTGTAAATCCGGCTTTTGATTAAAAAAGCTCCCCCGCAGCCACGGGGGAGCATACATTATGCAAGTTTACTTTACTGCTTTTGCGGCCATTTTCCTGCGCTCGACCTTCGATACCCACATTGCCGCGGTAGCGTCACCGGTGATATTGAGCGTTGTACGGCCCATATCGAACAGCTTATCGACACCGGCAATTATCGCGATACCTTCAACAGGCAGGCCGACGGACATGAGAACCATCGACAGCATTATCATGCCTGCACCGGATACGCCGGCAGTACCGACGGATGCAAGTGTTGCCGTAAGAACGATCATTGCCATCTGGCCGAGGGTAAGGTCAACACCGTAGCAGCAGGCGATAAACACAGCGCAAACCGCCTGGTATATCGCTGTACCGTCCATGTTTATGGTCGCGCCAAGAGGCAGAACGAAAGAGCTTATCTCGGGCTCGGCGCCCATCTCATTGCAGCACTCAATGTTGATAGGCAAAGTTGCATTGGACGAGGTTGTGGTAAATGCTGTCAGCATTGCAGGGGCAAGACCCTTGAAAAAAGCTATCGGGCTCATGCCGGACAGGAATTTGATGCTGCATCCGTATACGATGATAACGTGCAGAATATAACCGATATAGGCGACACCGACAACTAGTGCAAGAGATCCGACGATCTTTGCACCGTTTACCGCAACAACGTCAGCCATCAGGCAGAATACGCCGATCGGGGTGAGCTTTATGATCATCATAAGGACTTTCATGGTGACTTCATTCATGCAATTGACAAGCTCGCCGATCTTCTTGCCCTTTTCACCGGCAGCAAGGATACCTGCGCCGAAGAATATTGCAATGCAGATTACGGGAAGCATGTTTGCATCAACCATGGGCTTAAGGATGTTATCCGGGAAGATGCCGACTATAACGTCCATGACTTTGGGAGCCTCGGCTGCCGTGTATTCAAGCGAATCGGTAACGCTTGAGTCAAGAACAGGGAAGAAGCCCTTGAAGCAGTTTACTACGACAAGGCCGATAACGACCGCAACAGCCGTTGTGCACATGTAGTAGATAAAAGTCCTTACGCCGACACTACCGACACGCTTGAGGTCATTGAGTGAAATTACGCCGTCCATAATTGAGAACAGGACGACCGGAACGACCATAAACTTAAGCAGATTTATGTATATCGTTCCGATGGGCTTAAGATAATCTGTTGTAAAAGTGCTTTTCGGCGCTACGAGCAGAAATACAAAGCCTACAAGGATACCGGCCAGCATGCATATGATTATCCAACCGGCCAAATTGATTTTACGTTTTTGCTGCATGACTATTCCTCCAAAAAATAATACTCGTATATTAGCATACGGGTAACTGCTTGGCTATAGTCCTGCGCAATTCTTAACGCGTTCTTTATGCTAAATTGCACAATTTTGAACCTTAAAACGCAAAATAATAGCCACTGTTTTGACCGCTTTGTCAAAACAGTGGCATTTTAATTAATTTTTCATTCAGTAGCTTCTTTCTCGCAGGGCTTTGCTTTGACCTTTTTCAGTCTCGCGTAGCGGGGTAGGGAATTGCTCTGAGGAATTCTTGGCTCGCCCTGTATTAGTGGGAGAACATAGTTAATAAATTCGTTTGTAACATAGTTGCCGTCTCTGGTTATCCATTCAAGGGGAACCTTTTTTTCGTAGTTAGCAACGCTGCTGAGTGAAAGAAGCGTAGGCTTGCAGGAGTACAGTCCCTGATTATCCTCACGTTCAAGTGCTACCATTTGTCCGGTAGCGCCATTTATCGCAGCTTCCACGGCATACTTGCCGACAGAGTATGCCTCATCAATGTCAACTGCCGAGGCGATGTGCGCTGCACTGCGCTGAAGAAGGCTGAGTTCAATGCCACGAACCTTTTTAAGTCCCATGCGCTCTTTCAGGTAATTTGCGAGTTTTACCGCCAAACCGCCGAGCTGAGCATGGCCAAATCCGTCAGTACCGGATGTCTTTGCCTCGGACACAAACGATCCGTCGGCGTAATGCAGTCCTTCCGAAACAGCAACAAGCACATTCCTTTTTCTGCTTCATGATCTTGGTGACATCTTCCGTGAACTGATCAAGATCAAAGTCGCGCTCTGGAAGGTAAATAAGATCTGGACCGCAGCCGTTTCCGTATTCGGTCGCAAGTGCAGCCGATGCCGTGAGCCAGCCTGCATGTCGGCCCATTATTTCAATGACAGTGACCATATCCGTATTATAAACGTCGGTATCCTTGCCGACTTCCATGCATGATGTTGCGATAAACTTTGCTGCGCTGCCATAACCGGGGCAATGATCGGTTCCAAACAGATCATTGTCAATTGTTTTGGGAACACCCATGACCCGGCACTCATAGCCGACCTTCTCCATATATCTGCTTATTTTATTGCAGGTATCCATGGAATCGTTTCCGCCGTTATAGAAAAAGTACCTTACATCGTATTTTTTGAATATTTCAAGTATTCTTATATAGTCTGTGTCGTCCACTTCGGGATCTGCGATCTTATATCTGCATGACCCAAGCTCGGAGGAAGGAGTGTTAAGCAGGAGCTTAAGCTCATAATCTTCCTCTTCGGCCATGTCATAAAGCTCATCATTAAGTACACCTTTGATACCGTATGCAGCACCATATACATTTGTTATAACATCACTGTCGAGTGCTGTTCTGATAACGCCGTAAGCGCTCGCGTTGATAACCGCGGTGGGACCGCCCGACTGGCCAAATATGCATGCGCCAATCAGCGGCGGCTCAAAAAAATTTATCCAAAACTACGCCTCCAATTCATAATGATTATTGATTATAACATGTTTTAGGTTTATAATAAATATGATTTTGAAAAAAATTGTGCAATATCACCATTTTTCTTACAGGAGGATCAATTATGCCACTCGTAACTACTACCGAAATGTTTGAAAAGCCTATAATGGCGGATATGCCATCGGCGCATTCAATGTCAATAACATGGAGATCGTGCAGGGCATCACAGAGGCCGCCGCAGAGCACAAAGCTCCGGTCATCCTCCAGGTGTCCAAGGGCGCGCGCGCGTACGCAAACCACACCTATCTGATGAAGCTTGTTGAGGCTGCGGTCGAGGAGACTGGACTTCCCATAGCACTCCATCTTGACCACGGTGACAGCTATGAGCTTTGCAAATCCTGCATAGACGGCGGCTTCACCTCCGTCATGATCGACGCATCCTCCAAGTCCTTTGAGGATAACATTGCGCTCACCCGTAAGGTCGTTGAGTACGCTCACGATCACGGAGTTGTCGTCGAGGCAGAGCTTGGCACACTCGCCGGCATTGAGGACGAGGTAAATGTCTCCGCCGAGGATTCGTCCTACACCCGTCCCGAGGACGTTCAGGAATTTGTCGAGCGCACAGGCTGCGATTCTCTCGCTATCGCTATCGGCACCTCTCACGGCGCATATAAGTTCAAGCCCGGAACGAAGCCCCAGCTTCGCTTTGACATCCTCGAGGATGTCGAGCGCCGTCTGCCCGGCTTCCCGATAGTTTTGCACGGAGCATCCTCCGTACCGCAGGAGTTTGTAAAGCAGATCAACGAAAACGGCGGCAATATGCCCGGCGCGATCGGTGTTCCCGAGGCTCAGCTCCGCCAGGCAGCATCCATGGCAGTGTGCAAGATAAACATCGACTCCGATCTTCGCCTTGCAATGACCGCATCCATCCGCAGCTACCTGAACGCTCATCCCGATCATTTTGATCCGCGCCAGTACCTCAAGCCGGCACGTCAGGCAATAAAGGACATGGTCGCACACAAGATAGTCGATGTTCTCGGCTGCAACGGAAAGGCATAATCGTAAAATTATCATGGCAGGGAGGTGCTGCAATGGCTAAATCGCACTCATCAAAAAACAGTAAGGCAGGCAGAAGCTATGCTCAAGAAATTGTGACCATGATCAGAGCTGCTCTTTCTGCTGCGCTGCTCATAGCCGCGTATTCGGTAAATGCAGCATCCTTTATTTCGACGCTCATGCTTATCGCGGCGGCGCTCATATGCGGATTTGATATAATTCTTGCCGCCGTTGATAAGATAATTAAAAAGCGTGATTATCTCAACGATCAGCTGCTTGTTTGCTTATGCGCCATTGCATGCTTCTGTGTCGGGTGCTATACGGAGACGATAGTTATGCTTGTTGTCTACCAAATAGGACGCACCTGCCTGAACTTTGTTATCCGCAAAACCAAGCTTGGGTTTTACAGTGCCGTTTCGCCCGAAGATAGGGAAGGAAGTCTTAGACTCAGGAGCATACTTAACAGCCCCGGAAGCCTCAAAAACTCGGTTTTTGACAAGTACATGCCGTTTCTTGAGCTGTTTTCAAAAGCGGCATTTATCGTCGGAGTTTTGTTTGCAGTTGCCGTTCCGCTTATTACGGACATGACGTATGTGATGAGCATCCGCCGCGGCAGCATGCTAATTATTGCGGCGGTTCCGATATCGGCGCTGGCAGCGCTGCCGATGTATTCGCTCGCAGGCCTCAGCCGCGCGGCAGAATACGGAGTTTATATTAAAAACGCGGCTGCGCTTGAAAACACAGGCGAGCTTGCAGCTGTTATATATGATAAGGCTGACGTTTTCACAGACGGTACACCTAAGCTTGTTTCGGTCAATTCTCCGATACTTGATAACGAGAGCTTCCTTAAGCTTGCCGCATACACTGCATATTCATCCGAGCAGCGCTTCGCAGCACCAATAGTCAGTGCATACAGCGGAGATATAATTGCTTCATATATAGCCGATTTCAAAGATATTCAGGGCTGCGGAATGGAAATTTCGCTTCACGGAAGATCGGTTTTACTCGGAACAGGTGAACTGTTCGACGCAAAGGGAATATCAATCCCAGACGCGGAGAGAAAGAGCGGATATATTCTTTATCTTGCTATCGGCGAAAGGTATGCAGGAAGCCTCACACTTAAGGAAAAGCTCAACCCGTATGCCGAAAGTGTTATATCGGATTTTGCAGCTATGGGAGGCGTAAAGAGTGTATTGCTGACCGAGGACGGAAGGGACGTCAGCGAAAGGCTGGCAAAAGCTCTTAATGTGGATGAGCTGCATTACGAATGCGGTTTTACCGAGAAATCGGATATAATCCAAAAGTGCAAGGAACAGCTTGCGCCCGATGAAAAGCTTATGTACATAAGCGCCGAGAACCTTGAATACCACACTGCTGCTGATATCGACGCAAAAGTTGGAACGGAATTTGAAAACGCGGATATGCTTATGAGCAATATCGGCATATTCGGACTTCCTGTTGCATACACTGCGTCACATATGGCAAAGCGCCTTTCTGCCGAAAATCTCGCATTCACAGCGGTAATCAAGCTTGTACTTGTCGTCCTCGCACTCACCGGATGTGCAACGCTTTGGTTTATCGTCCTTCTTGATTTTGCAGCCTCGGTATTCGGCGTTTTGAACATTGTTCGCATGCCGTCTGCCGATACTTTGAGCGAAGATCCTGAGGATTAAATTTACAACAAAAAAGACTAACGGAAACATCCGTTAGTCTTTTTTGTTATCAGGCTCAAAGTTGGCGAGGGGGATTGGCCTCAGCCGCAATTCGCAGCTCGGAATTATCAACGTGAGTATATATCTGCGTCGTGTTCAGATTATCATGCCCCAACAGCTCCTGAAGCGTGCGCACGTCAACTCCGTTTTGCAGCATAAGCGTTGCGGCTGTATGGCGCAGCTTGTGAGATGAATATTTCTCGGCATCAAGTCCTGCTCGGCGCAGTGAGTTCTTTACCATGCTGTGAACCGCCTCACGGCTCATTCTGGTGCGCCGGTTAGAAAGGAAAAGTGCATTTTTATCAATAGCTGCGATGCTTTTGCGAACGTCGAGATACTGATTGATCGCCTCAGCGCAGGCATCATTAATATAAATAATTCTCTCTTTGCTTCCTTTGCCGAACACTCGTATATGATCTTCGCGTATGTCAGAAAGGTTCAGTCCGACTATTTCGGATATTCGCAGGCCACAATTTAAAAATATACACAGTATACAGTAATCACGCTCTTTGTTTTTTCCGTCAACAGAGGAGAGGAGGGCCTGAGCTTCAGGCAAAGTAAGGTACCTCGGCAACTTATTCGGGATTTTCGGTACGTCGAGATCCTGCAAAGGATTAACGTCCAAAAGCTTAGCCTTTACGGTCAGATACTTATAGAAGCTTCGCAAGGTTGAAACCTTTCGAGCTCGGGTCGAGGCCATGGTACCATATTCGGCATCTCGGCTGTGCTGATTTTTGACTCGGTCGCGAGTCAAAAAAGCGAGATACTCATAAGCATCGGAAACGGTGATTGACTTAACAAAATCAAGATCAATATCATGTATGTCAATATCCTCAAGCTCGGTATCTCGCGAAACAAGGCCGCGGACGATCTTCATGTATCTGAAAAATGTTCGCAAGTCAAGATAATATTCCTCAACGGTTTTCGACGAGTGTCCTTTAATAGTCTCGTGATATATTAAAAAGCTTTTTATGATCTCAGGTGCTTCGGTTCTGTAGTCCATATTAAACGCTCCAATCATTTTCGTTGAATCTATTATAGCAGGGCAGCCGAGAGCATGTCTATTGACAAATTGACTAATAATTAAGCAAAATAAAGATTTTGTTCAATTTAGGGGAGATGAAAACGCAAATATGCGCAGCTAAGCCACCGGAAACAAGCTTACTGCGCATATTTTAAATTTCTTCAGTTATCGGTATTGCGCTGCCGATATCAAACATCGGCGCATTGGTCAAGTAAACCGGAGCTATATCGCGTTCATTTAAAAAGCGTTCAATGCGTGATCTTTCGCATACATCTGCAATCACACCCGTAAACGCCATTTTATTTCTGCTGATTTTAAATGATGCTCCGCCAATAAATCCGTGCTCAAATCCATCCAGAGCCGTAATCTTTTCGCTGACATGTAACACATCCATTCCGGTGGCTGACACAATTGCGGCAATTTTATTATCGGCAGTAATTATCGAGTTTTCGTCAACAACGCATATTGAGCATTTCGTATAGCCCTGTTTGCAGATTAGCTTCGTTCCTTCGAACTGCGATACGATCTGCATATTTGCGCTTTTTGGATTATAGATAAGCTTTTCATCGACTATGCAGATATTAAGCCCTGCATCATACGGATATTCCGGCCTTGAAGGATTTTCGGTGCAGATAAGCTCTATATTGTTAATTAATTTGCAATTGTCAGCAACGCTTGACTGTACAGCCAGCCGGTTTCCTCCAAGGTGCGCTGCCATAAGGTCGCAATGTCCGGAAAGACGCTCATCGACAAAATCATTATTTTTGAACCAAATTGGAGCTATATTTTGCTCGAAAAGTGCATTTTCAAGCACATTTTTATACTTTTCACCGATTATTATCTGCCTAACTTCGCCCTGCGGCAGATGCGGTTTTTCAACAAAGCGTATCATTATCAGCCAAGTGTTGCCTTAATTGCTTCACGAATGTCTTTAACGCTTATCAGCTCAAGGCCGTCGGGCTTTCTGATATCGTCCTTGACATGCCGGTATTACGCAGCGCTTAAAGCCGAGACGTGCTATCTCGGAAAGACGCGAATTGAGATTGCTCACGCTCCTTATCTCGCCGGAAAGTCCGACTTCGCCTACAGCAGCAAGATCGCGCCCGAGCGGCAGGTCTCTGAAGCTGCTGGCTATTGCAAGCAGAGTTGCAAGATCGGCTGCCGGTTCGTCAAGCTCAAGTCCGCCTATTACATTAATATAAGCATCACACGCCGAAACCGACATGCCGCCGCGCTTTTCAAGAACGGCAAGCAGCAGAGTGGCGCGGTTATAGTCAATCCCGTTTGAGCTGCGACGACCGGAGTTATATGCAGCCGGCGCGATGAGCGCCTGGATCTCGGCCAATATCGGGCGTGAGCCTTCGATGACGCATGTAACGCAGGTTCCCGGCGCGTTCTGCGGTCTGCCGGAAAGCAGTATCTCCGAGGGATTTTTCAGTTCTTTTTAGTCCCCGGTCGTTCATCTCGAAAACACCGATCTCATTAGTGGACCCAAAACGATTTTTGCCGGCTCTGAGTATCCTGAACGAAGTGCTGCGCTCACCTTCAAAATACAGGACGCAATCGACCATATGCTCAAGAACCTTCGGCCCGGCTATGCTTCCCTCTTTATTGATATGCCCGATAACGAATGTTGTAAAGCCTTTTTCTTTTGTAAGACGCATTATCGACATTGTGCATTCGCGCACCTGGCTTATGCTGCCCGGAGCCGAACTGACATCGGCGTCAAACATGGTCTGTATTGAGTCAATTATCACAATATCCGGCGACAGAGCCTCAACGTTCTCCATCACCTCGGTAAGCCCTGTTTCCGCCAAAACGTATATCTCGCCTTTATCTACGCCGAGTCTTTGCGCGCGCATTTTGAGCTGGCGCTCGCTCTCCTCACCAGTTACGTAAAGTATTTTCTGACCGGCTTCGGTCAAACCGCAAAGCTGCAGCAGCAACGTTGATTTTCCGATTCCGGGAGCACCGCCGACCAAAACAAGCGAGCCTCTCACAGCTCCGCCGCCGAGAACTCTGTCAAATTCGCCGATGCCGGTTGAAAAGCGCATTTCAGCTTCTGTGTCAAGCTCCGAAATGAGCTTCGGTTTCTTGATAATGGCCGAGCGAGCGGCGTTTTTGGCACTGCCCTTCCCTCTTACATCGGCTTTCACCTCAACGAGGCTGTCCCATGCGCCGCAGGCAAGGCAGCGGCCGCTCCATTTTACCGTTTCATTTCCGCATTCCGAGCAGCAGAACACCGTCTTTTGTTTCATATACTCTACTCCTTAAAGCTGTCGGCAGCTAAATTGAATGTATGACGCAATAAGCGTCATAGCTATTTTTGTTTGATAATTCCCGTCTGCAAGGAGTCCGGCCTCCTGTGGATTTGACATGAAGCCGCACTCGGCCAATATGGCCGGGCAGTTGACGCTCGATGTAAGCAGAAGCTGACTCGGTGCACTGTGTGCAACCCGTCTGTTTTCCGGATCCAATGCCGAGACCATGTTGCTCTGCGTGATAACGCCAAGCTCCTTGCTTTCGGGCGTTTGGGCGTACATGATCTCTGCTCCTCTAACTATATCGCTTGGGTATTTATTCTGGTGCACACTTATAAGCACACATTTCGGTATCGAATTTGCCATTTGAGCGCGTGCAACAAGATCGTCGTGTTCACTGTAGCTTTCGCTTTCAAGGCATCCAACATCCGATTCGCGCGTCAATTGATGCCCAATACCGACAAGATCACATATCCCGGACATTCTTAGAGCAATTGCAAGGTTAACATCACTCTCTTTAAGTCCATCGGCCGATACCGCGCCGCCGTCAACGCCGCCGTGGCCTGCGTCAATAAGCAGCGTTCGGCAATTATACGGAGCCAAAACGCCGACGCTCTTACCCGGAAAAGCCAAAAATACAGCCGCAACAAATAAAACCGCTGCAAAAACAGCTATCGCCGGTTTTGCAAGGCTTCTGATTTTAACAGTAATAAACATAAAATCACCCCACTAACAAGCTATGTCAATGGGGTGATTTTTATATCAGGCTCGGATTAATTTTGATATAATACCCATTTAGGCAATTATATCATTCGGTTACGAATTTTTCAAGGCGGTCAAGGCCTTTCTCGATGTTTTCCATCGAGGCGGCATAGGACCAGCGAACGAAATTCTTCATACCGAAGCCAGAGCACGGGACAACTGCAACGAGAGCCTTTTCAAGCAGCGCAACTGCGAAATCATCATCATTTTCAATGAGCTTTCCACCAAGTGTTTTGCCGATAAGCTGCTCTATGTTCATCATAACATAGAAAGCTCCGTTAGGAACTATGCAGCTGACGCCTGGGATTGAATTAATGCGCTTGACAATATAATCACGGCGCTCAAGGAAAGCAAGCCGCATTGCCTCAATGCCCTCCTGCGGGCCGGTAAGCGCTTCAACGGATGCCCACTGGCTGATAGTGGACGGAGCTCCAGTGGAGTGGCTCAGGAAGTTGGACATGATCTTTGCAAGAGTTTTGTTTGCAGCGCAGTATCCAACGCGCCAGCCAGTCATTGCATAGGACTTTGACACGCCGTTAACGAGCAGTGTGCGCTCTTTTACCTCATCGCCGAGGCTGGCTATGCTTGTGAACTCAATTCCATCATAAATAAGCTGATAGTATATCTCATCTGCAAGAATATAGAGATCGTGCTTCACGCAGACATCGGCAATGGCGCGCAGCTCATCTGCGGAATAGATCATGCCTGTGGGGTTCGAGGGGTTATTGAGCATAAGGCACTTGGTTTTTTCGGTAATGGCCGCCTCAAGCTGCTGTGCGGTAATTTTGAAATTCTGCTCCTCACCTGCTTCAACAATAACAGGTGTGCCGCCAACCATGCGAACCATTTCATAATAGCTGACCCAGAAAGGCGCCGGGATTATGATCTCGTCACCGGGGTTGGTTATCGCAGCAAGTGCAATGTAAACGCTGTGCTTTGCGCCGCTTGCGACTACGATCTGCGTGTAGTCATAATCAACGCCGCAATCCTCCTTAAGTCTATGGGCAATTGCCTTTCTCAGCGGAATTATGCCTGCTGCCGGAGTGTATTTAGTTTTGCCGTCGCATATAGCTCTGATACCGGCCATGTTGATGTTGTCAGGAGTATTAAAATCGGGCTCGCCCGTGCCAAAACCTACAACGTCAAGGCCGTCGGCTTTCATCTGCTTTGCAAGGCTGTCAACCGCAAGAGTAGTCGATGCTCTTACAGCTTCCGCTATTTTAGATACTGGTTTCATTATCTGTCACCTCCGTAATAATAAAAATATTATAGCTTCACTTAAATGCTTTTTCAATAATTAATTTATATAAATATTGACCGTATTTTAATTTAATTATGAGCAAATGGACATTTAAAAGCGAAGTGTGCAGTTTTGCACACTTCGCTTTGCAGTCACAGCAGTATACAGATCAGGGTTCCTCTGCCCTCATTTATTATTCTTTGCAGCGTCTCCTGAAGCTTAGCTCTTGCGTTCGGCGGAAGACTCATTAAGCGTTCGGATATCGCATTCTGCGCAATATCGTACAGCGGCTGGCCGAATATATTTGACTCCCAAAGCCTGCTCATGTCGCCGTCAAAGCCCTGAAGTAGGAAGCTGATTATCTCCTCTGATGCGCCGTCTCCGCCGATCGACGGCGTTACAACGGCCTCAACACCGGTTTTCAAAAGATGTATTGCCGGAGCGTGCGCCTTTAGCTTTACAGAATATTTTCCCCCCTGTTTGACCAACTGCGGTTCTTCGATTTGCAGCTGGTCCGGCTGAGGCATAACAACTCCGTAGCCTGTTTGGCGTACAGAGTCAAGCGCATCTTTGATTTTGTCATACTCCTGTTTTATTTGCCCAAGCTCGCGCAGAACTTTTACAAGACTGCCGTCATCATGTATATCTATTCCCGACTCAGAGCTTATAAGTCTGTAATACAGAGCTCGCGGCATATCTATTGCTATATTTATCGTTCCGCTCCCCATATCGCTGCTTTCAATATACGCCGCATCAACTATATCCAATTCAGATATACGCGTCAGCATTTGGCTCATGTCATTTACGTTTATTACGCAGTCGGATGCGCATATAAGCTGCCGGTAAAGCTCGCTTTTCATTTCGTTGCCGCAGTCAATGGCGCAGAACCAGTCGGGAAGGCGGATCGATATTTCGCAAAGCGGAAACTGTCCGAGAACCTTGCGCATGATCTCGCATATATCGCCCTCGGTAAGCGTTTGGCAGTTGACTCGGATGCACGGCGCTTCATACTCGTCGGCCAATTGCCGCTCAAGCTCTATTGCACGTTCGGAATCCGGCTGAGCACTGTTGAGAAGTATGACAAACGGTTTTCCTATGCTTTTAAGCTCCGATACCACTCTTCTTTCAGGCTCGATATAAGCCTCGCGATCAATATCGCATATACTGCCGTCGGTCGTTATGATAAGCCCGATCGTTGAGTGGTCGCATATGACTTTTCGCGTACCCGATTCGGCAGCCTCGGTCATTGTTACCTCGTGATCAAACCACGGCGTTGTAACAAGCCGTTCACTGCCGTCCTCGAATCGTCCGGAAGCCCCCTGAACCATATAGCCAACGCAGTCAACAAGGCGCACCATGCATGTGGTATCGTCACTAAGCCTGATCCGCACAGCGTCTTCGGGAACGAATTTCGGCTCTGCCGTCATAATGGTTCTGCCCGAGCCGCTCTGCGGCAGCTCGTCGCGAGCGCGCTCTCTGGCGTATTCATCCTCAATGTTCGGAATGACCAGCGTTTCCATAAAGCGCTTTATAAACGTTGATTTGCCGGTTCTGACAGGGCCGACAACGCCGATCATGACAGCACCGCCGGTTCTTGCCGATATATCTTTGTAAATATCTAAATTCGTCATATAAAAACCTCCGCAGCTTTCTCGTTTGTACGAGTTTATGAGCCGCGGAGGACAAATATAACTTTTCAGAAAAATTGAGCCGTTTGCTTGTGAACTGAAGATACGACAAAGCTTACATCTTCAAATCTGTCGGCAAGCTTATCCGCAAGCACCGGCACCACAACATTTTCGGTGCAGAAGTGATCGGCGTCAATAAGATTGATGCCAAGCTCCTTTGCGTCAAGGAAGCTGTTGTACTTAATATCGGACGTAACATATGTATCGCAGCCGGCAGCGATTGCATCCATGAGGCTTGAACCGCCTGCTCCACCCATAACTGCGAGTTTTTTCACCGGTTTGCCTGCATAATGATATCGAAGCCCGTTTGCATTAAGAGCAGTTTTGCAAAGCGTAAGAAAATCCTCAAATCGCATTGACGTTTCAAGCTCCCCCATTCTTCCGCATCCGACCGAAGTCCCGGCTGCATCTACGCCGCAGGCTTCTAAGCAGCCATATGTTTTTGCATTGAGCGCAGACATCAGCGCGTCGTTTACGCCGCCCTCGGCTATGTCAAGATTTGTGTGCATGCATATAGCAGATATATCGTTGCGGATCAGCGCTATTATCTTTCTTCCGACAAGATCATCGGCCGTAACGCTCTTTATCGCGCCGAAAATTATCGGATGGTGCGAAACTATAAGCTGAGTGCCGAGCCGAATTGCTTCTTCAATAACTTCATCCGTTATATCAAGTGCAACAAGGCACTTTTCAACTTTAGCTTCCGCATTACCCACCAGCAGCCCGACATTGTCAAAGTCCATTTTAAGCTCAACAGGGGCAAGCTCGTTTAAGTATTCAAATATCTGCCCAACTTCAGCCATGTTTAACTCCTTTCATCCGCTCAAGCTCACTTATCATATTCTCAATGAGCTTTTTCCACGCTTCAAGCGAAGCATCGCTTGCACTTTCAAGCCCTTTTGCTGCGGCCTTGAAGCGCTTTATGTGCTTATCTACTACTGCATCAAAGCACGGCTGATTTACGATGCGCTCAAACTTGCCGATATAAAGCTCTGAATCAATATATTTTTCGCTTTCTCCCGGCTCTGCACATATTATCTGATACAGTATGCCGTTATCCTCAACATAGGTCTCCCTGGTTATGCGAAAGCCATTATTAACGAGCCAATACCGAAGGATCTCCGGTTTTGTTACCGGATGAAGAATAAGCTTATAGTCGCTGCGCCCTGCCCATTCAGGCATGTCGTACAAGCTGCGGTCGAGTATCCCGGTTATTGTATCGCCGCCCATGCCCGCAACAACGATCGTATCGACCCTGCTGCCGTCAATGCCCTCCAGACCGTTGCAGAGTTTTAGCTCCACGTCATCTACTTCGGCTTCAAGAAGCCCTCTCTCGGCCTTTTTAAGTGGTCCTTCGTTGATATCCCCGGCAACGATATATCCGCTGTATCCATTGCGGCGCAGTATTATCGGCAAAATGGCGTGATCCGTACCGATGTCAGCAACTCCTCGACCTTGTGAGGCAAAGGACGCAATCAGTTCAAGTCTGCTGCTCATAAAAAATCTCCATATATGGCGAAAAGCCGGCATAACCGGCTTTTCACTTAGCACTTACTTACAGAGCCAACAGATATGCCTTGAGCTCAACGATGAACTCATCAGGATCAACGCCGTGTGCAGCACAGGCTTGTTCGAGGCTTTCGGCTGTTGCAAGTGCGCAGCCGAGGCAGTGCATACCAAGCTCCTGGAATTTAGGCATTGCTTCGGGGAAATTCGTCAGAATTTCCGAAATAATGGTTTCTCTGTTGATATCCATAATCTTAAGCATTTCCATTGTTGTATCTCCAATCATAAGATTTTACAAAATAAAGAACGGGACGTCGAGAGGACGTCCCACTCTATACCTGCGGATTATGTCCTCAGGCCTGTTCCTTCATCTTTGCAAAGCACTCGCTGCAATATACGGGACGGTCGGACTTGGGCTCAAAGGGAACCTTTGCCTCGCCGCCGCAAGCTGCGCAAACTGCGGTGAAGAACTCACGGGGACCACGAGCTGCATTCTTGCGAGCGTCGCGGCATGCCTTGCAGCGCTGGGGCTCGTTCTGGAAACCGCGCTCTGCGTAGAATTCCTGCTCACCTGCGGAGAACACGAACTCCTGACCACACTCTTGCAAATTAAGGTCTTGTCTTCGTACATTGTAAATCCTCTCTTTGAAAATCTCGCCTGTCGGCTTTTATATGCGTCAGCTATTGCTGATATCGCCTGATTTAAGCATTTGCGCCGTCTTGCGCCTTATCCTCTGTATCGCATTGTCAACAGCTTTGTCGCCCTTGCCCGTCAGCTTTGCTATTTCTTTATAGCTAAGCCCTTCAAGGTAATATGTCAAAACAGCTTTTTCATATTTGGAAAGCATGCTGACCAGGGATAAATATAACTGTTCTGTGTACTTTTTATTCTCTCTTGCCAGAACCTGCTCTTCAGGAGATTTCTGAAATAATTCAGCACATGCAACTGCCTGGGTCTGGGATTCATCCGAGAGTATCGACTCTAAAGGTACGCGATTGTTAAGCGGATCATGTTTCAAGCTGGAAGCTGATTTTACGGCTGAGCGCAGCCGATTTCTTATGCACCATTCTGCAAAAGTCTTGAATGACGCATTATGCTCGTTATTATACTGCCTTACTGCCGAGAGCAGCCCGAACATTCCCTCCTGAATGAGGTCCTCGCTCTCTCCCCCTGCAAGAAACAGAGGCCGGGCGCAGATACGCACAAGGCGCATATATCGGGAGACAAGCTCTTCTTCGGCATAACTGTCACCATCGGCGGCAAGCTTCTGCAAGGCACTATCTTCTAATTCGGCGTATTCGATCATATAAAACCACTATTACTTCCAACAATACTATTTTAGTATATATCAAATTTGTTGAAAGTCAATATAATACGAGCAAAAAATCGCTGAAATTTTATAAAAAATCTGATTTTATATGTCTATCTCCTGCTGGCCGAGCTGTTGAATGCCAAGGTGCTCGTAAGTTTTCCTCGTTACGCAGCGGCCGCGCGGAGTTCGAGTGAGAAATCCCTGCTGCAGAAGATACGGCTCGTACACGTCTTCAAGTGTAACAGAATCCTCATTTATCGTTGCTGCAAGTGTTTCAAGTCCGACAGGGCCGCCGTTATAGAACTCAATAATGCTTCGGAGCATTCGTCTGTCGAGCGCATCAAGGCCGCTTTTATCTACTTCGAGCCTTGACAGTGCCATATCGGCAACATCCTTTGTTATAACGCCGTCGGCTCTTACCTGTGCAAAATCTCGCACACGGCGAAGCATTCTGTTTGCAATTCTGGGCGTTCCTCTTGAGCGCGAAGCTATCTCAACAGCACCGTCGCGCTCGATATCAATTCCCAGAATATCCGCGGAGCGCTCAACTATGCGGCGAAGCTCATCAACGGTATATAGCTCCAATCTGAGCGTGACGCCGAATCTGTCGCGCAGCGGAGCTGTAAGCTGGCCAGAGCGCGTCGTTGCGCCAATGAGCGTAAACTTCGGCAGCTCAAGATGCAACGAGTTTGCCGACGGCCCCTTGCCGAGAATTATATCTATCGCGTAGTCCTCCATCGCCGGATAAAGTATCTCCTCATATGCGCGGTTCAAGCGGTGGATCTCGTCAACAAACAGGATATCGCCCTCGTTGAGATTTGTCAGCATGGCGACAAGATCTCCGGGCTTTTCAATTGCCGGGCCGGAGGTTATGCGCATGTTTACGCCCATCTCGTTTGCTATGACGGCCGCAAGTGTTGTTTTGCCAAGTCCCGGAGGGCCATGCAGCAAAACATGATCGAGTGGTTCATTGCGAAGGCGCGCGGCGTCAATGAAAACGCTCAGATTGTCCTTTGCTTTTTCCTGGCCGATATATTCGGTTATTGTTCTCGGCCTGAGGCTCCCCTCGCCCACATCCTCCGGCAAATGCGAAGATGTAGTCAATACAGGAGTTTCCTCCAGGCCTTCCGAAAAATTTATGCTCATTTATTGTTCCCTCACATAAGGTTTTTTAGCGCCGCTTTTACTATCTGCTCGGTTTCCATTGTGCCAATGTCCAAGCCCCTGAGCGCTGCGTTTATCTCCGCCGTACCGTAGCCGAGCACCATGAGCGCGGCAATGGCATCGCTTTTGCTCTTGCTGCCGGACGCAGTTTGCGTCATAACAGCCGGCATTTCTGATACCGATGAACCGCCCATTTCCTTGGAAACCTTGTCTTTAAGCTCAAGTATAACACGCTGGGCGATTTTTTTGCCTACGCCTTGCGCCGCCGTTATGGCCTTATCGTCGCCGTTCATTATGGCAAGGGCAAGTCCCTCGGGGGTAGCTGCACACAGTATTGCCTGAGCCGCCTTCGGCCCGATACCCGAAACCCCGAGAAGCATCTCAAAGCAGCGCTTTTCACTGAGCGTTGCAAAACCGTACAGGTCAAAGCTGTCCTCTTTTATACACTCCGAAATATACAGCTTTGCCCTGTCGTTAAGCTTGAGTCTTGAGAGCGTATTGGTCGTTGTATTGACGGCATACCCCGACTCCGTTGCAGTCAATGACCGCAAGATTCAAATCAATATCCGAAACTATACCGTTTAAATGGTAGAACACAGTCCTTCATCTTCCTTTCGGCTAAGTAGTGAGGTGCTGCTGCGGGCATGACATATGGCAAGAGCCACAGCATCGGCCGCATCATCGGGCTTTGGCGCTGACGGCAGGTTTAGAATGCGCTTTACCATCTCAATAACCTGTTTCTTTTCGGCTCGGCCATATCCGACGACGGCCTGCTTGACCTGCAATGGCGTATACTCAAAAACACGCACTCCGGCACGGTAAGCCGCGAGCAAAATAACTCCGCGAGCGTGTGCAACGGATATGCCGGTCGTTATATTCGTGTTGAAAACAACTCCTCTATAGACATCACATCCGGAGAAAATGTGCTTATAAGCTCGTTGAGATCGTCAAATATTCTATCCAGCCTACTCGAGAGAGAAGTGTGAGCTGGAGTGCTTATTATGCCGCAGGTAACGAGCTTCATTTTGGCTTTGTCCGCATCTATGATTGAAAATCCAACAGTTGCAAGTCCCGGATCAATGCCCAAGATACGCATATTTATCACATCCTAAGTATTGATTTTATCACAACGTCACTTTTATTACAACAAAAATGCATCTTCACACTTATTATTCATTCGATCAAAATAGGCAATGTAAAGTTTGTCTGAACAAAAATTGAAACTCTTGCCATACTGTACGAAATATAATATACTATTTGCATCATTTTTTACGGAGAGAGTTATGAAAAATTCCATCAAAGATAAGTTATTTAACTACATGTTCAACACGCTTTGCAAAGAGCGGCACAGCGACCTTATCCGCGCAGTTTCGGCTATGCAGTCAGGCGAAAAGCGCGGTAGCAAATCGACAGTGCTACGAAAATGGTTTAGAGAAACGACCGGAGAGACTCCGGAGCTTAGCTCAGAGCAGTTAAGCGACGTTCAAGATACTTGGAAGGATATTTGGGACACCGGTCTCGTTGATCCGCTTTGGGTTCAGGTTTACAGCGGCAAAACCGGAATATACAGCCCCGAGTACGTCGGGAGCGACATTCACTATTATAACGTTGAGTGGAGCAAGATAGATTTTGATTACCTCAGAGCCTTCCTTGACAAAAACTATATGGATGTTATCCTTCCCTGCGTAAAGCATCCGACGACGCTTATCAGGAAAATCCACGGGCAGTATCTCGACGTCGGCTTTAACCCTATAACCAAGCAGCAGGCAGTTGAAAAGCTGTTTGAAAACCTTGATCCGGGCGTGGTGGTCAAGATAAGCCGCGCAAGCAGCGGCGGTAAGGGCGTGCGTTTTCTCGGTAAGGGCAGCACCAGGGATGATATATCGGATGCGCTCGATGTTGACCGCGACGTTGCCGTGCAGCTTGTGATGCAGCAGCACCCGGAAATGGCTAAGATGAACGCCTCCTCAGTTAACACAATACGCATAATCTGCATTATGCTTGACGGAGAATCAATACCGCTTTCCGCCGTTGTCAGGATCGGAAACAGCGGCAGCCGTGTTGATAACTTCAGCAGCGGCGGCGTTGGCTGCGGAGTGAAGCCCGACGGACATCTTAACGACTGCGGATATACGCAAAAGGGCGAAAGATATGATGTTCATCCAAACGGCTTTGTTTTCAGCGAAGGCTTTGTGCCGAATTTCGACAAGGCTCTGGAGGCCGTCAAGCGCTGCCACATGCATGTGCCCATGTTCGGCGTTGCTTCGTGGGATATAGCTATCGACGCAGATGGTGAGCCTGTGCTTATCGAATACAACGTCGGCGGCGCAGGCATAGATATTCATCAGTATAACAACGGTCCGCTTTACGGAAAGTACAGAGAGCGTATTATAGCCGACGCATTCAAAAACTACGCCGAGCGCGGCGCAACACTTGATTTTAACTATTCTGTAGCGCACAGTGAGGCAACGCTGTCAAACGGCAGCAAAGATGTTCATAATCTCATCATTCCTGCATTAATAGACGGCAAGCCGGTTCGTACGATCGCGTCAAGCGCATTCAAAAACAGCGATAAGCTTGAAAGCGTTATAATTGAAGCCTCGCTCAACGAGATAGGCTATCTGGCGTTTTACAATTGTCCGAAGCTTAAGCAGATTGAATTTAAAGCACCTGTCAAAACCATATCCCGTTCGGCATTCAACCGCTGCACCGTGCTCGAAAGCGTAGTTATTCCCTCTGGATGTGAAAAAATATGCTCCTATGCTTTCAGAACCTGCAAAAAGCTGCGGCAGATAACGATCCCCGATTCGGTAACGGAGATCGAGCCCGACGCATTCCTCGAGTCACCAAACGTTATGATATGCTGCAAAAAAGGCAGCGCAGCCGAAAGCTACGCAATCGAAAACGGATTAAAATATAAAGCTTGACCGGCATTAATCCCTGTAAACATGAAAAACCTCGGCAATTAAAAATTGCCGAGGTCAGCCTGTCGAAAAAGGTCACCGCAAGGTGGCTTTTTTCTCGTAAAACAGGGAGAAATATGGTATAATAAGTACGGGTGATGAACGTGCTTACGAAAAATATAGAGAACAGAAACCAAGTTGAATTTGTAAGTCTGGAGGAAATGGTTCCTGCAGACCATCTGCTGCGTCAGATCGATGCAGCAATCGACTTTAATAAGGTGTATGAATTTGTAGGAGATTTGTATTGCAAGGACAACGGCCGTCCCAGTATAGATCCGGTCGTGCTGTTTAAGATCGTGCTGATCCAGCATATCTACGGTATCCGCTCTTTACGCCGTACGCTGGAAGAAGTCGGCATGAATGTGGCGTATCGGTGGTTTATTGGCTATCCGCTGAACGAGCAGGTCCCACACTTTTCAACGGTGAGCTATAACTTCAAACACCGTTTTAATACGGCATCGGTAGAGTATATTTTCCGCTGGGTATTAAAGGCAGCTGCGGACGAAGGCTATCTGGACACAGAAGCCGTATTTGTAGACGGTACGCACATAAAGGCAAGTGCAAATCTGAAGAAGCAGGCTCGCAAAGCTGTACCCAAAGAAGCAAAGCGCTATGCACACGAATTGTTTGATGAGATAAACAAGGACAGAGAAGCGCACGGAAAGAAGCCCTTCGACGAAAACAACAACGGGAATGATTCCGGCAGCGGAGATAATTCCGGTGAACCGGAAATGATAGAAAAGACTGTTTCTACTACAGACCCGGAATGCGGCGTATTCCACAAGGGCGAACACAAGAAAGTCTTTGCCTATGAAGCGCACACAGCATGTGACAAGCACAACTTTATTTTAGGTGTACATGTTACGCCCGGAAATATTCACGACAGCGTAGCATTTGATTGTCTGTATGATGATATCTGTAAGCATTACCCCGAACACAAAATCGTTGCAGCCGACAGCGCCTACAAGACCCCTTGGATCTGCAAAAGAATCTTTGAAAGTGGCAGAGTTCTTGACTTCTGCCTATACACGCCCCAAAACCAAAGACGGCAACCACCCTTGGTACACCTATGTTTATGATGAATACTTCGATGATGTGATCTGCCCGGAATACAAGGTTTTGCACTATTCAACAACCAACCGCGATGGCTACCGCGAATACAAAAGCCGCTCTTATCTGTGTGCAGACTGCCCAACAAAAGCGATGTGTACACAAAATGCCAAGTGCGAAAAAAAACCGTTACAAGGCATATCTGGCAGCGTTTTGTAGATATGGCTGAGGATGTACGACACACACCTTTGTACAGGGATATCTACAAGCTAAGACAACAAAAAATTGAGCGTGTGTTTGCCGATGCAAAAGAAAAGCACGGTATGCGCTATACGCAGTACAGAGGCTTGGCTCAGGTTACCAACTGGGTGAAGCTTAAATTTGCAGCCATGAATCTGAAAAAACTGGCCACTTGGAAGTGGAAACGGAAAAATCTTTCTCCGGGGAAGAGGCGGAGAAGGATTTTTGCGGCCGATTATTTTTCTTGGCTGCTATTTTTCCCTTTTCAAACGAAAAAGCCTGCCTTGGCGTGACTGCTAAGACAGACTTTTTCTACAGGCTGACCTCGGCAATTAAAAATTGCCGAGGTTTTTTGCGCAAATTGTGAAGATATCAGCCGTTATGCGCTCTGGGATGAGCCTTGTTATAAACATCCTTGAGCTGCTTTTTAACTAGCTGGGAATATACCTGAGTTGACGATATGTCCGAGTGTCCGAGCATTTCCTGAATAGAATGCAGGTCGGCGCCGTTTTCAAGCAGATGCGCGGCAAACGAATGACGCAGAGTATGCGGCGTGATGGTTTTTTCAATATGCGCTTTCTGCTGGTACGACTTGATTATCTTCCAAAAGCCCTGACGCGACATGCGCTCGCCGCTGACGTTGACAAACAGAGCCTGCTCGGTGGGCAGCGCAATCATCTGAGGCCTTACAAATTCTATGTATTCATTAAGCGCCTTGACTGCAGTCAAATACAGTGGGATAAGGCGCTCTTTTTCCGTGTTGGGCGCACACCTTACAACGCCGGCAGATGTGTTGACGTCACTTATGTTCAATGCAATGAGCTCGCTGACTCTGATGCCGGTTGCGTAAAGCAGCTCAAGCATCGCCCTGTCTCGATATCCCTTTGCATCGGTGCATGAGGGCTGCTCGAGCAGAAGATCAACTTCCTTACTTGTCAGTATCTGCGGAAGCTTATGCTGGCTCTTTTCCGGAGCGAGCTTAACGGTCGGATTTTCACTGACATATCCGTCCTCACAGAGCACACCGTACATGCATTTGAGCGATGCAATGGCACGCGACACCGTTGCGACAGATTTGCCGTTGCCTTTGAGCCAGTCAATATATTCGGAAAGCTCGTCCTCTGTTGCGCTGACTATATCCTCCGTCGTGTGTGTTTGCATGTAGTCACCAAATTGGCGAACATCACGCATATAGGAACTGAGGGTATTTGTGGAACACTTTTTGACCTCGACAAGATACTTATTAAAAACTTCGAGGCACTCAGAATTAAGCATCCGGCAACCCCCTTTCTTGGATATCACAGAATAAACAGCGCCGCAGAAACGATCGCGGCAAGCATAAGCGCAGCAAACACAGCACAGAATAGATTAAGCTCATATCGCAGCCTGCGGTCGGCACGAATAAATGCTCTCAGCTTAGGTGAAAGCGTAAAAGCTCTGTCACATGCATACACGGCTGCCGCCGAAAAAGCAAAAACGACCCCGCACAAAGCAAAAAACTCAGGTGAAAAAAGCGCAAATTTGGAATAACTGTACGAGATAAGCACAGCGTCGGCACCTGATAAAACAGCTAAAACCGCCGTCAGCACGCAAGCGCACGGCATTATAATGCACAGCGCTTGGGCAAGAACCAGCAGTGCAAAGCAGAGCCATAGATTCGTTACATCATACGTCGAGATAGACATAACGCCGCTCGAATCGCTTCTTAAAAGCAGCGTCAAAGAAGCTGCGCCAAGCGCAAACGCCGCAGATACGAGCGCTGTTCCAAGAGGAAAGGCACGCGATGCCCCGGATTTTTTGCGCAAATCAATATTATCCATCAGTTCCTCCTCACATTTACGAAAATCAGCGGAGAATAACTCATGGATTTACATAACTTCTGTGTAAACACAATATAATACAATTTTTCAATGTAATCAAGCGTTTTCTAAAAATATTATCAATTTTGTTAATTATGTCGATATATTATGTTAACATCATTATGTAAACCACATTACCGCCATCTGCTGTAACTCAGCCCTCTCAGGGTTTCAATCGCAATATTTAGGCCGCATATCCTGCACTTTTCACTACATATAGGTTATCAGCCTAAATTATGTCAACCGTTTTTGATATATACAAATAGTTATCTAAATTTTCTTTTTGCGATTTTTATGAAAGCTTTTGTTACTTTTGACTAAATTGATACTTCCGCCTATCGTTCCGCTCACCGCCGCTATGGCAATAATTCTGACGATCTTCAGCCAATCTACCTCAGTCGGATACGCAAGAAGAGGCACGGAAACAACGACAAATGCATATATGATACCTACCGCAAGACCGGATACGCCTCTCCTCCCCTGCCTTGGATTTGACAGCAGTGCACCTATAAATACTGCCAGAGCAATTGACGCGCTTATAATGATTTCCGAATATGCATCCGTTAGTTTTCCGTTTTTAACGAGCAGCGCGTACACGCCGCACATTAAAGCAGTCAACGCTATTGCAATTATCGTTCCGGTCACAACGCAGCTTTTTGATTTGCTTTTGCTTGCAGACATAAAAATACCTCCGGCAAGATGATGTTTGTACATCATATTTGTCCGAAGGTATTTTTATGCCGCAAAGCAGCCTGTTTACTTTTTCTCTTTCTCTTTTGCTTCAGCCGCGTCGGCTCTGACATTACTGCTGACAGCCCACTTCTTAAACTGAACGCGAACCTTGTCTTCACCGGTCTCGATGGTGATGTCATCCTCGGTGACATGGACAATAGTGCCCATAATGCCGCCGATAGTGACGATCTCATCGCCGACGCTCAGTGCGCTGCGCATTGCTTCTATCTTCTTCTGCTTTTTCTTCTCGGGTCTGATCATGAAGAACCACATCAGAACGAAGAACAGAAGAAGAATGATGATCATGGAACTGGAGCTGCCTGCTCCGGTAGCTGCTGCTAAAAACATATTTTGCTCCTTATATTAAAAAATTTTTTCGCTTTATGCTGATATCTAATTAATTATACATAGTAATGCCGAGTATTTCAAGTGTTTTATATCCTTGTATCCAACATTTTTGTATATTTTGATCGGAACTGTTCGAAATTATCGTTATCCAGACTCATGCGTATCTTTTCCATGAGCTTATTATAGAAATAAAGATTATGCATTACCGCAAAGCGCATGGCAAGCATTTCGTTTGCCTTGAACAGATGGCGGACATAAGCCCTGCTGTAGCGCTTGCACACGGGGCAATCACACTCGGGATCTATCGGCTGCTCATCGCGCATATACTTTTCGTTTTTTATGTTTATAATTCCGTTCCAGGTAAACAAATGCCCATGCCTGCCGTTTCGCGCCGGCATAACACAGTCAAAAAAGTCAACGCCGCGCGCAACGCCTTCGATTATATTGCCCGGAGTTCCTACACCCATGAGATATCTGGGCTTGTCCTTCGGCATATATTCCTCAACGGCCTGGATAGTATCGTACATTTCCTGATGAGTCTCGCCGACGGCCAGACCTCCGATCGCATAACCCGGAAGGTCAAGCTCGGCGATTTTCTTCATGTGCTCTATACGAACATCCGCGAAGGTGGCGCCCTGGTTTATTCCGAACAGCATCTGTCCGGGATTTACGGCATCCTCGCGGCTGTTATATTCCGAGAGCGCGGCTTTGCATCTGACGAGCCAACGATAGGTGCGATCGCACGATTTTTCAACATATTCGCGCGGCGACGGGATCTTTATGCATTCGTCGAACGCCATTGCGATATCCGAGCCGAGGTTTGCCTGAATGCGCATGCTCTCCTCCGGACCCATGAATATATGCCGGCCGTCAATGTGCGAATTGAACTTAACGCCCTCTTCGCTTATTTTGCGCAGACTCGCGAGTGAAAAAATCTGAAATCCGCCGCTGTCGGTCAGGATAGGGCCATCCCAGGTCATAAACTTATGCAGTCCGCCCATATCTCGCACCAGCTCGTCACCTGGGCGGAGATGAAGATGATATGTGTTTGACAGCTCGACCTGGCATCCGATGATCTTGAGGTCGGCAGCTGATAACGCGCCTTTAATTGCGGCCGCCGTACCGACGTTCATGAACACCGGCGTCTGAACTGTTCCGTGCGGAGTTTCAAGCTCGCCGCGGCGAGCATTGCCTTCCTGCTTTTTAAGTTTGTACATTGGTCCCCTCCCCTATTCGACGATCATAGCGTCGCCAAAAGAAAAGAATCTGTATTCTTCCTCGACAGCTACGGAATATGCATGCAGAACATTCTCTCTTCCGGCAAGCGCAGATACAAGCATGATAAGCGTACTTTCGGGCAGATGGAAATTGGTTATAAGCGCGTCAATGCATTTGAACGTATAGCCCGGATAGATGAAAATATTTGTCCACCCGGAGCTTGCCTCCATTGTTCCGTCTGCTTTTTTTGCAAAGCTTTCGAGCGTGCGGCATGAAGTTGTTCCGACAGCAATAACTCTGCCGCCGTTTTTCTTGGTTTCGTTAATTATATCTGCCGTTTCCTGCGGAACGATGCAGAACTCCGAGTGCATCTCGTGCTCCTCGATTTTCTCGGCCTTGACCGGCCTGAATGTTCCGAGGCCGACATGGAGCGTGACAAAGCACGTTTTCACGCCCATATCCTCTATCTCTTTTAAGCAGCTCCTTTGTAAAATGCAAACCGGCAGTCGGCGCGGCTGCGCTTCCAAGCTCGCGAGAATAAACGGTCTGGATAGCGTTCCGAATCCTGGAGCTCTTCTTTGATATACGGCGGCAGCGGCATTTTGCCGAGCTTTTCGAGCTTTTCGATAAATATGCCCTCAAAGTGGAATTTGACGATCCTGTTTCCGCCCTCTGCAACATCCATCACCGTTGCCGTAAGCTCGCCGTCACCGAATGTAAGCTCAGTTCCGGGCTTAGTCTTTCTTCCCGGACGGCTGAGGCATTCCCAGCATCCGTCACCGAGATCGCGCAGCAGCACAAGTTCAACAAGTCCGCCGCTCAGACGTGATCCAATAAGTCTCGCCGGAAGAACTCTGGAGTCGTTCATAACAAGGCAGTCGCCTTTTTTCAGATACTTCGTTATATCATGAAAGTGCCCATGCTCTATCGCACCTGTTTTTTTATCCAGGTGCAGCAGACGCGATGAATCGCGCTTTTCAAGCGGCGTTTGAGCAATCAGCCTCTCAGGCAGGTAAAAATCAAAATCCGATTTATTCATTGCAAAAATGCTCCGTTTTTATAATGTACAATTGCATGAGCTTATATTATAATACAAAACTCCGAATAATTCAACAAGTCATATGTGTGCAAGCGCAGTCATAATATTTAAGAGTACCATGATGGGGGGTATCTTATGTTTAAAACTCCGATATTCAAAGGATCATGCACCGCGATTGTAACTCCGTTTAACGAAAACGGCATTGACTATGACAAAATGGCTGAGCTAATTGACTTTCAATACGATAACGGAACATCTGCAATCGTTGTTTGCGGAACTACGGGCGAGAATGCAACGATGAGCCGCTACGAGCATGAAGAGCTTATTGAATTTACCTGCAGGCACAACGACGGGCGCATGAAAATAATCGCCGGCATAGGCAGCAACGACACGGCAAAGGCCTTAGGCTTTGCGCGCTGCGCCCTGCGCTGCGACGCCGACGGTGTGCTCATGGTGACGCCATATTACAACAAAAGCAACGCAAAGCGGCTTGATAAAGCACTTTACATACGTTGCCGACAGAGTTGATATTCCGATGATCGTGTATAACGTACCGTCAAGAACGAGCGTCGGAATAAAGCTCGACACCTACATTGAGCTTTCAAAGCACCCTAACATAAACGGAGTTAAGGAAGCCTCCGGCGATTTCAGCCTTTTGCCGCAACAAGAGCCGAGTGCGGCAACGACCTGTTCATATGGAGCGGAAACGACGACAACACCGTGCCGATGATGGCGCTTGGGGCTTTGGGTGTTATTTCGGTTGCATCAAACGTTGTTCCGGCCGCTGTTGCGAAGCTGTGTGAGCTTTGCCTCGACGGAAATTTTCTTCAGGCGCAGCAGCTTTATTTCAAGTATTCTCGGCTGTTTTCCGATCTGTTTATAGAAACAAACCCCATCCCGGTAAAGGCGGCAATGAAAATGATAGGCTTTGATTGCGGAAAGCTCAGGCTTCCGTTAACGGAGATATCCCCGGAGCATATGCATCGGCTGGCCGAAACCATGCGCGGCTGCGGCATTGGGATCAGAAGCGCAGATTAGAAAAGAACAAGGCATTGGTCAAATCCAATGCCTTGAAAATTTTATTCGGGATAATGCGCCCTTACTCCGCCTATGAGCTTCGGCCGCGTGTAAGCCGCCGTTACAAGTGCATCGCCTATCTTCTTAACCGACAGACGCAGAGGAACGGCAACATCTTTAAGGTGCATGCCGATAAGCGTGCAGCCGATGTCCATGCCGGCATGAGCTTTGACATGCTCAACCATAACCGGGTCGCTCATTCTGTCATACACGGCGGTTGCAAATGATCCGCCGGCCTTGGGCATGGGTCTTACGCAGACCTCATCAAGCATATATTTCTCGGCGGCGGCGCGCTCAACGACGAGCGCTCTGTTAAGATGCTCGCAGCACTGCGCTGCAAGATATATGCCGTTTTCGTTCAGCACCTTGAGTATAGCCTCGGCTACGACTACGCCGGTCTCGGGTGACGAGCCCTTGCCGATATGCTCGCCGAGTATCTCGCTGGACGAGCAGCCAACTACAACAAGTGAGCCCTTCTTGAGCTTTGACTTTTCAACAAGCTCTCTTACTGCGTTTTCAGTTTCTATTTTTATCTGTTCGTACATTGCAATCATCTCCTACATAAATACTAACACATTTCCGGCCGTTTGACAATATGCCCTGCAAATAGTATAATTAATTAGCCATATTTCCAAGCAAATCTACAAAATGTGAGGTGTTTTAATTTGAAGAGAATACTGGCATTCGTTCTTTCGGTTCTTATGGTGCTATGCCTGTTTGCAGGCTGCGGCAAGGATGAAGAAAAGTCCCCCAACGCGCCCGATGTCAACGGTGACGGACTGAACAAGAACGAAGTAGTGAGCGGTCCTATCAATCCACTGACGGGCGAAAAGGTCAGCGAGGACAAGAGCGATCTGCGTCCGTACTGTGTTATGATAAACAACCACCCCGACGCACGTCCCTCTGTCGGCCTGTCGCAGGCTTCGATCATCTATGAAGCGCTTGCAGAAGGCGGCATTACCCGTATGATGGCTGTGTTTAATGACGTTGACGGAATAACCGTCGGCTCGCTGCGCAGTGCAAGACCGTATTACATCAGCATGGCTCAGGCTTATGACGCGATCTACATTCACGCCGGCGGAAGCGAGCAGGCATATTCGGACATAAAGACACTCGGCATTGACAACATGGACGGTGTACGCGGCGCTCGTTCCGGTGAAGCTTCCAGCTACTACCGCGATCAGACTCGTCTCAGCCAGGGCAAGAACGTTGAGCACACCCTGTTTGCCGACGGCAGCAAGCTTGCCTCCTTCTGCAAGAACAATTACGAGCTCAAGCACGACAGCAGCTATGACAACACCTACGCTCTCAGCTTTGCAGAGGATGCCGTTTCCCAGTGCACAAGCTCTTCGGCCGACTTCACCGTTTACTACTCTTATTACAATACGACCTTTAAGTATGACGCGGACAAGAAATGCTACCATGCATTTATAAGCGGAGATGAGTATATAGACGGCGGAAATAACAGCTCGATAGACCTTGCAAATGTCATAGTCCTCAATATTCCCACCAAGACCATTGACAGCTACGGCCGTCAGGCCATGGAGCTCACAGGCTCCGGCACCGGATATTTCTTCACCGGCGGAAAATATGTTGAGATCAACTGGACTCGCGCCGACCGTGCGGATAACTTCCACTACACGCTCAAGGACGGCACTCCCCTTAACCTGAGCGTCGGTAAGACCTGGATCAGCATTGCTCCTCTTGACAGCACCAAGGGAATAGTTTTCAACGGATAATTTTACATTATTTAAGCGCTGCGAAAAACTCGCAGCGCTTATTTTTATTTTATTCGTTCAAAATACTCTCTTGTTGTTTGGGCATCACTCTTTATCTGGGCTGCAAGTTCGTTGACATCGTCAAACTTTCGCTCGGGGCGAAGGAATTTATAGAAATCAATGCGCGCACGGTGGCCGTAAAGATTTCCACAGAAATCAAGCAAAAAGCTCTCTACATTCACGTTGCCCGAATCACTGACGGTGGGGCGAATGCCGACGTTTGTGACTGACATATACTCCTGCCCGTCAATATATGCCTTTGCGGCATACACTCCGTGGCGAGGAATTATAACTCCCTGCGGAAAGCTCATATTTATTGTCGGCGTACCCATCTTCGTTCCGAGGTGATAGCCTGTGCGTATAACATCGGTGAGCGTATGCGGATGGCCGAGGTATTCATTGGCTTTTTCCATCTCTCCGGTTTCGATGAGCTGCCGTATAAGCGTTGAGCTTACAACAACACCGTCGCGGCAGACAGCCGGTATAATATCGCATCCGACACCGCGCTCTGCGCAGTAAGCTTTAAGCTTTTCGGCCGTACCGAGGCCTTTGTATCCAAAGCAGAAATCGTGCCCCACGACGATCCATCGGAGATTCATCTCGTCAATAAGCTCGTCAATGAAATCCTGCCAATCCATATGCATGACGCGCTGGTTAAAGTGGATAACAACAACATCGTCTATGCCAAAGCAGCGGCTGAGTATGTTCTCTCTGTCTTCGGCGCTGTTGATAAGCGGCACGGTTTTTTTGAAAACAAGGTTATCGGGGTGAACATCAAATGTAAGCACGGCAGGCTCTGCGCCCGTCTCTTCCGCGCGCTGCTTTATCTTGTTGATAAGCGCTGCGTGTCCGACATGTATGCCGTCAAAAAAGCCCAGCGCCATTACTTTCTGTTTTGTCATTGGCTAACCTCAAAAAAGCTTTTTATTGTTTTTAGTTTTCCGTTTTCGGCCTTGCCTACCAGCAGAAATTCGCCTGATTCGGAATACACTCTGTAGTCACAGTCATGTGCGGAGATTTTTATTATATTGCCGGTTTTCAGACGCTTTGCTGCGCTCTCAGGCACTTTAAGCTCAGGCAAAGCAGAAAAAAGAGTGTCCACAGGCAGCATTATGTCAACCATCCGTCCATCATTTGCAGCATTTTCGACTTCGTCGATGCTGTGCGCATCTTCAATTGAAAACGCGCCGGCGCTTATCCTTCTAAGGCTGCTCATGCATGCGCCGCAGCCGAGAGAAGCACCGATATCATTGCACAAAGTGCGCACATATGTTCCCTTTGAGCAGGCGATTTTTAATAGATAATCGCCGCCTTCTCTGCCGATGATCTCGATCGACGAGACTGTAATTTTTCTTGGGGAGCGCTCAACGCTTTGACCTTTGCGCGCAAGCTCATACAGCTTTTTGCCGCCGATCTTGACTGCCGAATACATCGGAGGTATCTGCTCAATATCCCCAACAAAGCCGTTTACGGCCCTGTACACAGCTTCTTCATCCGGTAGGTCACTGCATTCAGAGATAACATTTCCGCTTATGTCCTGCGTATCCGTACTCAGCCCAAGGCGAAGTCCGGCGATATACTCCTTACTGTCGGCCTCGGCAAATTCCACTGCTCTGGTCGCTCTGCCGACAAAAACAACGAGCAGCCCAGTTGCAAGCGGGTCAAGCGTTCCTGAGTGTCCGATGCGCCGCTCATGCAGTATGCCGCGCAGCTTGCAACAACATCATGGCTCGTCCAACCCTGCGGCTTATCGATGAGGATGATCCCGTTCATCAAAGCACCTCGCCTATGGCGGAGATGAGCATATCAAGCGTTTTTTCGGGAGATGCTTCTATCGTACAGCCTGAGGCCATTTTATGTCCGCCGCCGCCAAAATGGGCGCAGAGCGCGCTGCTGTCGAAAACTTTTTGCGATCGAACAGACACCTTGCACTTTTTATCTCCCATTTCGCGTATAACAAGGCTGACAACGCATCCTTCAACCTTGCCCGGTATACCTGCAATATCATCGCAGTCGTTTTCCGTTGCCCCGGCATCGCTCATCATTTTGCGCGTCACCGTTGCGGCAACAACTTCCCCATCAAAGAAGTATTTCAGTCCCGAAAGTATGCTGCCCTCAAGCGTCATTCTCGCCCGTGAGACCTGCCTGAAAAGATCAAAATTAAGCTTCTGCACCTCAGCGCCGTACTGCAAAATCTCGCTTGCCGCCGCAAACGTTTCGCTCGTTACATTTGCATAGCGGAAGCAACCACAATCGGTTGACACTGCCATGTACAAAAGGCTTGCCTCCTGCGCCGTAACATCGCCGCAGAGCGCTTTTATGACCTCAAGTACGATCTCGCCGCACGAGGCTTTGCTGCCGTCAAGCAGAAGCTTTTCGGCATAATGCGAGTTTGACGGGTGGTGGTCAATGCATACGTCAACCGTTCCGGTAAAGCCCGTCGGCAGCATATGCGCTTCGGCAACATCCACCGCCAGAGTGCATGCAAAATCAAAATTATCGGACACGAAGTACTTTACATATTTAAAATACTTCGGTGTAATATCCGGATTATTAAAAAGCGCGGCATTTTTGCCCGTTCTGCGCAGCGCCGAGCACAGCGCCGCGGCGCCGCCGAGCGTATCGCCATCCGGGCGGATATGGGTCAGGATGAGAATGTCATCATGTTCATTAAGCCACGCGGCACATTCTTTGATATTCATTCTTCGTCCTCATCGTGTTTAATATCAAGGCTGCTTATGATCTCGTTGATATGCGCGCCGTATTCGATGCTGTGATCGATCTCAAATACAGGTTCCGGGGTATTTCGAAGCTTGAGCGAGTTTCCAAGCTCACGTCTAAGCCAGCCCGACGCAGATTTGAGTCCCTTCTTGAACTCTTTTTCGTTTTTCAATCCCATTACGGAAAGCCATATCTTGCAATAGCGCATATCGCCCGTTGTTTCAACGCGCGTTACACTTATCATGCCCTGATTCACCCGCGGATCCTTGATCTCGCGCAGAAGCTTGCTCATAATGAGTTGAATATCATCGTTTGTTCTTGCTAATTTATTTGAGGGCATATTTCTCCTCCTGTATCTATGCGTTGGGCGGCCTGAACGACCGCCCAAAACTATTTATCAGACTTTTACCTGCTCCATAACGAAGCACTCAATAATGTCGCCGACCTTGATGTCGTTGAATTTTTCGACCTGCATGCCGCATTCGTATCCGCTGGCAACTTCCTTGACATCGTCCTTAAAGCGGCGCAGAGATGCAAGCTCGCCCTCATGGATAACGATGTTATCACGCAATACACGAACCGAACAGCCACGCTGGATCTTACCGTCAAGGACATAGCATCCGGTGACTGTGCCGACCTTGGGAGACCTTATAAGTCTCGCGAACCTCGGCATGGCCGATTATGACTTCCTCAAACTTCGGCGCGAGCATGCCCTTCATTGCTGCCTCGATCTCATTAATGCAGTCGTAAATTACGCGATACATGCGCATATCGACATTCGCTCTTGCGGCACTGTCGCGTGCGGCATTGTCCGGACGAACATTGAAGCCGACGATTATTGCGCCGGATGTGGCAGCGAGCATAACATCGGATTCATTGATTGCGCCGACGCCGCTGTGGATGACCTTAACGCACACTTCGTCGTTTGTGATTTTTTCAAGCGATGCTTTAACGGCCTCGGCAGAACCCTGAACATCGGCCTTAACGATGATGTTGAGAGTTTTCATCTCACCGGCCTGGATCTGGCTGAACAGATCCTCAAGGCTTACCTTCTTGCTGCTTCCGAACGCAGCGTTCTTCTGCTGAGTCTTTCGCTCTTCAACAAGCTCGCGAGCCATGCGCTCATCGGCAACGGCATTAAATGTATCACCTGCACTGGGGACCTCGGACATGCCGGATATCTCAACTGGAACCGAGGGGCCTGCCTCGGTGATGCGAACGCCCTTATCGTTTATCATCGTGCGCACACGGCCGACGGCGGTACCGGCAATGATGATATCGCCGAGCTTAAGCGTACCGTTCTGGACAAGAACGGTCATGATCGGGCCGCGGCCCTTATCAAGTCTCGCCTCGATGACGGCGCCCTTTGCGGCGCGGTTGGGGTTGGCCTTGAGTTCCTGAACCTCTGCAAGTATAACGAGGTTTTCGAGCAGATTATCTATGCCCTCGCCGGTTTTGGCCGATATCGGGCACACGATCGTATCACCGCCCCATTCTTCGGGAACTATATCATATTCGGTAAGCTGCTGCTTAATACGCTCGGGGTTTGCGCCGACCGTGTCCATCTTGTTGATAGCGACAACAAGCGGAATGCCGGCTGCCTTGGCGTGGTTAATGCTCTCAATGGTCTGCGGCATAATGCCGTCGTCGGCAGCAACAACGAGTATTGCGATATCGGTGACCATTGCGCCGCGCGCACGCATGGATGTAAATGCCTCATGGCCCGGAGTATCCAGGAAGGTTATGGGACTGCCGTTGATTTCAACGGTATATGCGCCGATATGCTGGGTTATGCCGCCCGCCTCACCGGATGCAACGTTTGCATGGCGGATATAGTCAAGCAGTGAGGTCTTGCCGTGGTCGACGTGACCCATAACAACAACGACCGGAGCACGGCCGACGAGCTCGTCTGCGCTGTCTTCATGATCGTCTATAAGCTTCTCTTCGACGGTCACAACGACTTCCTTTTCGACCTTGCAGCCGAATTCCATTGCAACCAGTGCCGCAGTGTCGTAATCGACAACGTCGGAAACGGATGCAAAAACACCGAGCTTTATAAGGCGCTTTATGACCTCGCCGGCAGATTTCTTCATTCTTGCAGCCAGCTCACCGACGTTGATCTCGTCCGGTATCATTACCTTGAGCTGCTGCTTCTTAGCGATCTCAAGCTGGAGCTTCTGCATCTTATCGCGCTCTTCCTGACGGCGCTTTGCCGATGCTGCCTGACCCTGCTGGCGCTGCTTTGCCTTGTTGACGATCTTCTCCTTGCCGCCTTTGCGGTCGCGGTCACGGTTGCGGCTCTTGTCGCCGGCCATGTTGTCGAACTTCTCGTCATACTTGGCTATGTTCACCGCTGCACTGCCTCGGGTATCGACAACGCGCTTCTCCGCTACCTGGCGCGGAACATGCGGCTTATTCTCTTTTTCCTTCTTTTCGGGAGCCGGCTGCTGCGCGGTGTGTGCTTTCTCGGCAGGCTTTGCAGCAGCGGTCTTTCCTGCTTTTTCTCGGCAGGCTTTGCCTCTCCGGCCTTCGGCGCGGACGCAAATATATCCGCAAGACTTTCGGCCTGATTATGCTGGGTCAGATATTCAAATATAACGTCAAGCTCGTTGTTTTCAAGAACCTGCATGTGGTTTTTAGGAGTCGTAGCATAATCCGTTAATATCTGAGTTATCACCTTGGATGTGGTGTTAAAGTCTTTTGCTACCTCGTGTACTCTGTATTTAATCATGCTCATGCATTAGTCCTCCTTTTACCTGTCCTCTTGTTTTTCTGCCGAACGTCGTCTTTGCGCTTTTTGCTTTCCTGCGCTCGCCTTTGTATGATCTGTGCCGCTTCATCGTATTCCTGGGGAGATATATCGCACAGTCTCTGCATAAGTGCGTCGGCAAAGCGATATCGCACACAGCAGCCATTGAGCAGCCCGGCTTGCCGACATGCTCGGATATCTCTTCCTTTGTAAACGGAACCGTTATCAGCGGCGCTTTGCTGCCGTACATGTATCCCGATGCACGCTTTCGCGCATTGGGCGATGCGTCGGACGCAAGCAAAACGAGCTTTGCCTCGTGCTCTCTGACAGCGGCGCCCGTTTCCTCCTCGCCGATGCGCAGAGCGTTTGCCTTGCGCATAAGGCCAAGCAGATTCAAGGCTTTCTCTCTCATTGGTTCGCCTCCATCTGCTTTTCGAGAGCGTCGTATATCTCCGCCGGGATCTGCGTTGAGAAAGCTCTTTCAAGCGCTTTTGACTTCATTGCTTTTTTCAGGCACTCCCCGTTAGAGCACAGATACGCACCTCTGCCGGGCATTTTGCCCTTAAAATCAAGGCTCACTTCCCCGTCCGGCGACTTGACCGCACGGATAAGCTCGCGCTTCGGTTTCATTTCTCGGCAGCCTAAACACTGCCTCATCGGTATTTTCTTCTGCACTGCGGCTGCCTCCTTTCGTTTATGCCTCCGACTCGGGCTTTATGTCGATCTTAAATCCCGTCAGGCGTGCTGCGAGACGTGCGTTCTGGCCTTCCTTGCCGATTGCGAGAGAAAGCTGACTGTCGGGAACGATCACGCGGCAGCTCTTGCCGTCTTCAAGCATGGTAACGCTGACGACCTCACTGGGAGCGAGAGCAGCGGCAATGTATTCCTCGGGGATCTCGCTGTATTTAATAATGTCTATCTTCTCGCCGCCAAGCTCATCGACTATGCGGGCAACGCGGCCGCCCTTCGGACCAACGCAAGAACCAATGGGATCGACGTCGGGATCGGTTGACCACACCGCCATCTTGGTACGGCTTCCGGCTTCGCGAGCGATGGACTTTATCTCTACCGTTCCGTCAAATATTTCGGGAACTTCAAGCTCAAACAGTCGCTTGACAAGTCCGGGATGAGTGCGGCTTATGAGAACCTGCGGACCCTTGGTTGAATTTCTGACTTCAACGACATAGACCTTTATGCGGTCGCCTTCCTTCAAAGGCTCGGTCTTGATCCGCTCATTAGGAGAAAGCATCGCCTCGGTATATTCGCTATTGGAGCTGATGCGGATCGAAACGCTGCCGGTTCTCGGCTCGATGCGAGAAACAACACCGGTGAGTATCTCATGCTCTTTGGATGTAAACTCCTCATACACTATGCCTCGCTCGGCCTCACGGATGCCCTGGATGATCACCTGCTTTGCAGCCTGAGCCGCAATACGTCCGAATTTTTTAGTCTCAACCGGGATCTTTATTGTATCACCAAGCTTTGCGCGCTTGGTGATCTTCTTTGCTGCCTCAAGATCTATCTCAAGCGCAGGCTCCTCGACCTGCTCGACAGCCACCTTGTTTACATACATTTCGATGCGCTTTCTGTCCTCGTCAAGCAGAATATCGACATTATCCGCACACTCGGGATTGTCGCGCCGGAACGCAGCAAGCATAGCCTGCTTGATTTTATCATACATATATTCTCTGGGTATTCCCTTTTCTTTTTCAAGATCTTCGATTGCAGAGAAAAATTCAGCATTCATTTTCAATTTACCTCTTCTTTATTATATGGTTACATGCAGCCTGACCTGCGCAATTTGTTCCTTTTTAAGCTCAACGCCCGAAACGGTGATATTTCCGTCATTGTATTCCTCGAGCGTTCCGACGAGAGTTTTTCTGCCCTCATAGGGCTGATATAGCTTAACTTCGACATCCGAGCCGATAAACTGCTCAAAATCGGACGTACGCTTAAGCTCGCGCTCCGCTCCTGCCGAGCCGACCTCGAACACATAGCTTTCCGGAATGGGATCGGCCTCATCAAGTATCGGGTCAAGCCTGCGGCTTATCGCTTCACAGTCGGCAATGCCGACGCCGCCGTCTTTATCAATGAAAATACGCAAATACCACGTTCCGGCTTCTTTAATATACTCAACACTCCACAGCTTGCAGCCCTCTTCCTCAACGACCGGGCGCGCAAGCGCTTCGACTTTATCACTGATCTTGCTCATAACAAAGCTCCTGTTTTTATAATCCGCAAAATGCTCAACAAAAAGAGTGGGCTGGAACCCACTCTCGCATACTAACTAACTTACCTTATTATAATACCACCTATATATCGTGATTGCAAGCATTTTTTGCATACTCACACACAATTTATCGGTTATTTATAGTGCGCAGCAAATTCTTCAAGGCACATTCCGTTTTTCATGATAAACTCAGCCACTTCTTTGCCCACATACCTGTAGTGCCATGGCTCATCCCAACCGGTGACGCTTTTCTTATTGCTCGGGTAGCGCTTTATAAAGCCAAACTGAGCGCAGTTTGCGTCGAGCCAATCAAAAAACTTTGAATCCATCTTGCTGTAATCTAGCACTTCATACTCTTTGTCGAGAATATCTACGGCAAGACCGGTCTGATGATCGCTTGTGCCCGGCTTTGCAACTATCTCTGCAGCTATCTGCTGGGCTTCTTCATATGTATACACTCCGTTTTGGCTCAGCTCCGATGCCTTTTCATTAAATAGCTGCTGCTGATCGGCATATGACCTGTATCCGACGCTGATATACGGCTCAAATCCTGCTTCCTTCGCCGCATCAATAAGCGCGGACAAGCTGTCGATTATGCGTTTATCAACATACGGTCCGTCAGAGCCGAACTGCCTGACAGAGGGCGCGTATGACTTGATAGGCGTATCTTTATTAATAAGCACATACTGCCACTCGGTTATGGTGATCGCCGGGAACTCAAGATCCGCGTATTTTTCAAGAGACGCTTTGCTTGAGTTTTCGTACTCGGCCATCGGGTCGGTCAGCGCATTGGTTTTGACAAATACGGAGTCTGCCCCACCGACAACGACTTCAGAAGTGAGCTGAACGCGCGAGTTAATTATCAGCACCAAAGTTGCCGCCATTATAAGCATGAAAAACGTCCACACAGTTTTCTTAATACGCACCCGAGCTCACCTCCCTGAGTTTTTCACGTTATTCTATCACAAAAGCTCGGCCTGCACAAGATAATTATATGTATGCGTCATCGCCAAGCTCGGATCTGAGTTTTTCGAGCGCTTTCTTTTCAAGTCTGCTGACGTAGGATCTGCTTATACTGCACACTTTTGCGGTTTCACGCTGAGTCATCGGAGCCGCGCCGGCAAGGCCGTACCTCAAGCGTATTATTCTTGCTTCGCGCTCGTTTAAGACACTGTCAACAAGTCCGCGCAGCCGGCCGCAAAGCTCAATATCGCCGATTTTTTCGCTCATTTCATCGTCCTGAGCCAGAACATCCATAAGAGATAAGTTGTTCCCTTCTCCGTCGGTATCCAGCACATCAGAAAGGCTGACGTCACCCATAGTCTTCTTAAGGCTGCGAAAATGCATTAGTATCTCATTTTCTATGCACCGTGAAGCGTAGGTGGCAAGGCGGATGCCTTTATCGGACTTATAGGTATTTATCCCCTTTATAAGCCCTATAGTTCCGATAGATATAAGGTCTTCGATATCGTTTGTCTGCGTATAATATTTTAATGATGTGAGCAACAAGGCGGAGATTGTGCTCAACAAGGACGTTGCGAGCGGAGATATCTCCATTTTGCCACTGCGTGAGATATTTTTTCTCCTCTTCCTGCGAAAGCGGACTCGGGAACGACCCTCCCGGCGAAAGTCTGAGCATCAGCAGCGCACTGCCGACAAGCATGGCCAGCGATATTCCAAGCATTGAATCACCTCAGGATATTGTATTCCGCCATTGCATGTACAAATCATATAAATTTTGCGCACATTTTTCCTAAAACATTGACAAATCAGTTAAACGTGATATTCTTAACGCAAGAGTGTTTGTACATGATGTGCATTAAAGTAAAGGAAGGAGCAACACTATGGCATTCAGACCTAAAATTCTTGCGCTTGCAAACAAGATCACGCTCGAAGCACGAACCGGCATACCAAACGTTCCCGGTGATCCGGAGTACAGGATTCTGGCCGAGGTAGTGACCGACGAGCAGGCAGACGTAGCCCTTGCGTGCAAGGTGCGGCACAGTCTTACGCTTGACGAGATCGCTAAACGCTGCGGCAAGCCGCCGGAGGTTACAAAAAGCTTCTGTGGGAGCTTGCAAACGAGGGAGTTATCGTTACTTACACAAGCCCCGATGACGGCCGCGACTACTATACTCTGCCCTGCTGGGTTCCGGGCATAATGGAAATGATGGTGGGAAACAAGGAGCAGGTCGAGGCTCACCCCGAAATAGCCAGATGCTTTGACGAATACACGCTGAAAAACATGAAGCTAATGACTCCAAACCTGCCGCGCGGTATGGGCGTTATGCGTGTTATTCCCGTGCAGAAGGCGATAGACCTCAATCGTCACGCAGTTTCATCCGATCAGCTGAGCAAATACATAGATAACGCGTGGAAGATTGCTGTTACCGCATGCTCGTGCCGACGCACACGCAGGATAATGGGCGAGGGCTGCGGTCACCTTGAAGAGGATATGTGCATCATGCTCAACAAGGCTGCCGATTTCCACGTTAAAACCGGTCACGGCAGAGAAATAAGCAAAGAGGAAGCTTATGAGATACTCAAAAGAGCCGAGGAAAACGGGCTAATACACGAGCTTTCAAACACGGACGGCACCGGCGAGGTATCCGGTATATGCAACTGCTGCGAGTGCTCCTGCCTATCACTGCGCGGCGGACGACTTTTCAACGATCCTACGATAATGAAATCCAACTATCGCGCGCAGGTGGACAAAGAAAAATGCGTTGCCTGCGGCCAGTGTGTTGAAAACTGCCAGATGAACGCGCTGCGCCTAGGTCAGAAACTTTGTTCTACGCAGCCGCTTAATATCAGAAAATCCGAAACTCCGGACGATAAGGTCTGGACAAAGGAGCACTGGAACGAGAACTGGCGCGAAAATCGTGAAAACGTCGTTGAAACAGGCACGGCGCCGTGCAAGACAAACTGCCCGGCTCACATCGCCGTTCAGGGATACATAAAGCTTGCCGCCCAGGGCAGATATCAGGAAGCGCTTGAGCTTATAAAAAAGGAGAACCCCTTCCCTGCCATATGCGGTCGAGTGTGCCCAAAATTCTGCGAGGACGCCTGCACACGCGGCGATATTGACGATCCGATAGCGATTGACGATATAAAAAAATTCATTGCCGAGCAGGACATGAACGCCGAGCACAGGTTCGTTCCCAAGATGGTCAACCAGATAGGCACAATGTATCCTCAGAAGATCGCGGTCATCGGAGCCGGTCCTGCCGGACTGAGCTGCGCATATTACCTCGCAGTAAAGGGCTATCCCGTGACCGTTTTCGAGAAAGAAAACACTCTCGGCGGAATGATGACCATGGGAATCCCGACATTCAGGCTTGAAAAGGACGTTGTTATGTCCGAGATTGAGGTTTTGAAAGAGCTGGGAGTTGAGTTTAAAACCGGCATTGAAGTCGGCAAAGACATAAGCCTCAACGAGCTGAGAGTTCAGGGATACAAGGCGTTTTACATGGCGATCGGCGCGCAGAAAAGCGCTCCGATCGGCATTCCCGGCGAGAAGCTTGACGGCGTTTACGGCGGCATTGATTTTCTGCGCTCAACGCTTACCGGCAAACCCGTGAAGCTCGGCGAGCGCGTCGCCGTAATCGGCGGCGGCAACGTTTCGGTTGACGTTGCGCGCAGCGCGATCAGACTTGGTGCGAAAGAAGTCACTCTTATTTACAGACGCGGAAGAGACGAGCTCAAAGCCGATCCCGATGAGGTTGAGGACGCGCTGAACGAAGGCGTGAAGCTGCACCTTCTCGCCTCCCCTGTTGAGATAATCGGAAAAGACGGAGCCGTCACGGCGCTGAAGCTTGAAAAGATGAAGCTCGGCGCTCCGGACACCTCCGGCAGGTGTTCGCCTGTGCCGACGGGCGAATTTGAGACTATAGACGTTGATAACGTTATCGTGGCTATCGGCCAGATCATCGACTGGGGCGGCATTGAAAAAGGCGCTATGCAGCTTGATAAAAAAGGCTGCGTTAAGGTCAATGAGCTGTCGTACCAAACCGGTGAGCCTGACGTGTTCGCAGGCGGCGATGTTGTTACAGGTCCTGCGTTCGTTATCCACGCCATTGCCGCCGGCAAGGAGGGCGCAGTTTCGATACACAGGTACGTTCACCCCGGTCAGACGCAGAATCTCGGCCGTGACAGACGAATTTTACCTCGCTGGACAAAACCAAAGCGGCGCTTGCCATCGGCGGATATGACACCGCACCTCGCCAGAAGGCTGCCGATGCCGGAGCCGACAAGGCTAGAAAAACGATGGACGATCTGCGAGGAACGTTCACCGAGGAGCAGATGAAAAAAGAGACCGAACGCTGCCTCGGCTGCGGCGCGGTCGTGCTCGACGAATACCGCTGCGTCGGCTGCGGAATATGCACAACAAAGTGCAAATTCGACGCAATAAAGCTCGTTTGGGTGGACGAATTTATATCTCCCAAGGTTGAGAAGATCGCTCCGCATCTGATCGCAGGAATGGCAAAGCGCGGCGGCAAAATCGCCATAAAGGCGCTTAAAGATAAAGTTGACAAACTCTGATAGCAAATAACATGCCGGGCAGCAGTGCTGCCCGGCTATTTTGCATTTCTGTCTATTGCTTTTTCTTGGTTATTGAAGTATTATTATAAAAACACTTCAGTAAACGGAGGCACTTCAATGCACAGACCAGACGAGGGATTTTACCACGATCACGGAGACGGTATAATCCACTGCCATGAGGCCAAGCCTTGCGACGACATAAGCGAGCACGAGGAGCACGAGCATCCTCATCACAATCATTCGCACTCCCACACGCAGAGCAAGGCCGTGATAAACCGGCTCTCGCGCGCTATCGGGCATCTCGAATCGGTAAAACGCATGGTAGAGGATGAGCGCGACTGCACCGACGTTCTTATACAGCTGGCAGCCGTCCGTTCGGCGCTGAGCAGCACTGCGCGCGTTATACTCAAAGATCACCTCGAGCACTGCATAAGCGACGCCGTTGAGACCGGCGACGATACCTTCATCGAAGAGCTTAACACTGCCATTGACAAATATATTAACTGAAGCACAAAAAACTTTGCTTCACGCAAAAACCGGCTGAGGAATTATCCTCAGCCGGTTTTTCATATTCTCTTAGTTGTTTGCGTTAAAGATTTTGAAGATGCTGTCAAATGGATCTTCCTCGCCGGAAGCCTTGGCAGGCTCTTCGGGCTTCTTTTCGGCAGCTTTTTTCGCTTGCTGCGGTGAACATGCCCTGCTGCTTATCGAAAGCAGGCTCAGCCTTCTTTGCCTGAGCAGGCTGTGCAGGCTGCTTTGCTGTGGGAGCCTCTTCAAAGCCGGTAGCGATGACGGTAACGCGGATCTCATCCTGCATGGACTCATCAAAGGTTGCACCGAAGATGATGTTTGCATCGGGATGAGCAGCCTCCTGAACGAGGTTTGCGGCTGCTTCTACATCCTCAAGGCCCATATCCTCGGAGCCTGTGATGTTGATAAGCACACCGTGTGCGCCGTTTATCGAGGTCTCCATAAGTGGGCTTGCGACTGCCATACGGGCTGCATCCTCTGCCTTGCCCTTGCCTGCCGCGCGGCCGACGCCCATGTGGGCGAAGCCGGCATTTTTCATGATGCAGGTAACGTCTGCAAAGTCGAGGTTGATGAAGCCGGTGTTCTTAATAAGGTCGGAAATGCTGGTGACGGCCTGACGCAGGACATCGTCGGCAATTTCAAACGCATTTGCGAGAGTGACCTTCTGATCGGTAGCGTACTTCAGGCGATCATTGGGGATGATAAGCAGGGAATCGACCTTGCCGAGCATCTCTTTAATGCCGTCGTTTGCCTGATCCATGCGGCGTTTACCCTCGAACTTGAAGGGCTTGGTAACGACGCCGACGGTGAGTATGCCGGCCTCGCGAGCGATATCGGCAACCGTGGGAGCAGCGCCTGTGCCAGTTCCGCCGCCCATGCCTGCGGTGATGAACACCATATCGGCATCTTCGACTGCTTTTGCAATGTTGTTGCGGCTTTCCTCGGCGCTCTTCTTGCCGACTTCGGGGTCGGAGCCTGCGCCCTGACCGTGGGTAAGCTTCTCGCCGATCTGGATCTTCTGATCCGCGCTGGACACGGCAAGTGCCTGCTTATCGGTGTTGACCGCTATGAACTCAACGCCCTGAGTTCCGGACTTGACCATTCTATTTACGACGTTGTTACCGGCGCCGCCGATACCAACGACCTTTATAGTTACAACATTTTCAGGGCCTACTTCGGCTTTGAAATCCATTTTGTTTCCTCCAGTACTGTTATTTAGAAGACACGGCAGATGCCGCGATCATTATTCGCGATATGTAACATTTTATAACTTTTTGGCCGCAAGGTCAATAGCTTTTTCCCCGGCTATGTAAACAAAGTATTAATTCGGATTGAAAACGACCTTATCGCCCGTGGATAAGTCAAGCGTTCCGGCATCGTCTGCCGTAAGCTGCGAAACAGCCGATAGCATCTTGCCGAATTTATACTCGGTATTGTCGAGCGCGCCGAGCTTTACAAGAAATCTGCCGTCATATTCAAAGGTCGGATTTGCAGCATCGCTCATATCTATGGCCGTTACCTTGCCGACAAGACCGCGCGCCTGGACCTGATAAAGTATGTCCGTCAAATAGGCAAGTTTATTCTCTTCACCGGCGGCGGATTTAATATGCTCTCCCGTTGCAGCTTCGCTCACGCTTATTCCGCTAATCATTGCGATATGCTCGCTGTCGCTGACGCTTATGCTGCTCAGGAATTTTCCGTTGCTGCTGACAGACCACAGCTCGTCCCCGACATTCAGGCAGCCGACGGCCTTACTCTCGGTCACAACGATGGTCACGAGGTTCGGCAGGCCGCGGTTTATCTGCACGGAGTCCACATACGGAAGCTTAACGGCAACGCGGCTTCCGGCAGCGATACCGTTAATGAAAAACAGGTTATCGCCGGTTTCGATGCCGGAAGCTTTTATCACTTCGTCAGCCGTATAAATCGAATTTCCCTTAACCTCTATGCGCGAGACCTTGAAAAACACGCTCATTATAAAAACAAGCGCAACTATGACAAGAAAAAAAGTAAGCGGCCGATTCACGTTCCTTGTGAATTTCGGCTTATACGGATCCTCGCGCTTTTGGTAATAATCATTAGTATTCGGCATTTTACAACTCCCAAAAATATATCTGCTCCGAGAGAGCGGAGCTTATGATCAAGATGCTCATAGCCTCGGGCAATATGCCCAGGATCCACGATAAGGCTTTCACCCTCGGCAGAAAGAGCGGCAATTATCATTGCTGCGCCGCCGCGCAGATCGCCTGCGCTGACAACGGCGCCCCTGAGATCGCGCACACCCCACACAGACGCCTGCCTCCCCTCAACGGAGATATCAGCGCCGAAGCGGCTAAGCTGCTTTGCGTGTCCAAAGCGCGAGTCAAAAACGTTTTCGATAAAATCGGTTCGCCCTACGGCTTTGAGAAGCGCCGCCATAAGCAGCGGCTGCATATCCGTAGGAAATTCGGGATACGGCCCGGTCGAAACGCGTCCGACAGCGTTCAGCTTACCGTCGGATATTAACCTCACGCTCCTGCGCGACGATATTATATCACAGCCGGCTCGCTTTAGGAAGTGCTCAAGGCGCGAAAATTGCCTTAAATCAACTCCGCGCAGCTCGATATCGCCGCCGGTTGCGGCAGCGGCGCACAAAACGTTGCCGATACGATCCTATCCGGAATGATGCGGTGGCCGACATGGCTTTCGCGCTCAAAGCCCGAGATTTTCACCGTGCTCGTTCCGGCTCCGGATATATACGCGCCGGCTTTGCGTAGGTACTCCTGAAGATCCTCGATCTCCGGCTCCTTTGCCGCGCCCGTTATGACAGTCTCCCCTTCCGCGCCGCATGCGGCTATCATGGCATTTTCCGTTGCGCCGACGCTCGGATACGGAAGCCTTATGTGTGCGCCTTTAAGCTTTTCGGCTCTGCATACTATCTCGCATCCGGATTCCTCAACGCTTGCGCCGAGAGCTTTCATTGCATCAAGGTGCATATCTATCGGCCTTGCGCCGAGTCTGCATCCGCCGGGCAACGTAAGATGTACCTCTCCGCAGCGTGCCAAAAGCGCGCCCATGAACAGTACCGAAGATCGCATACTTTCCATCATGCTCTGAGGTATGACGTTTGAGCTTAATGCACGCGAGTCTATGTAAACGTCGTTTTCCTGCTGCTGAGCCGTACACCCCAGGCTGCGCAGTATTCTCAGCGACATTTCAACATCGCTCAGCTGCGGAACATTCAGCAGGTCTGTTTCTGTCGGACATACGACCGAAGCCGCAAGGATCGGCAGGACCGCATTCTTCGCGCCCTGCACAAAGCATGCTCCCTCAAGGCATTTTTCTCCGCTGCAATGCCATATTGCCATATAATAAAACCTCGCAGAAAGAACTAAAATCATGCCATTCTATGCTGCGAGGTGCATTTTTGCTATTTTCGGTTTTCCGCGAGGAGCGAGAATATTCTGTCGCAGATCATATCGGTAGCCTCGGGCTTTGCAAGCTTTGCCATGGCCGCCGACATTTTTTCGAGCTTATCATCCGATGACAGGATATCGTTCACCGCTTTGAGCAGCTCCTTCGGCTCAAACCAGCCCTCCTCGAATATCAGCGCGCCGCCGGCATCCTCAACTACCTTTGCATTTTTGAACTGGTGATTATTCGTGACAAACGGAGACGGAACGAATATCGTGGGCTTATGCATATATGTAAGCTCGGATATGGTTGAAGCTCCGGCGCGGCACAAAACAAGATCGGCCGCCGCCATAACGCGCGGCATGTCGTATATATACTCGCGCACGTCCATACCGTTTTTCTCGTAGTTTGGAACGGTTCTGCGAAGGTGCTCGACCATTTTCTCGTATCCCTCGATGCCTGCCGAGTGGACGAGCGTAAATCCCGGCTTTTTGCCTGCAAGCTCGATGAACCTGCACATGACCTCGTTCATATTCTCGGCCCCGAGCGACCCCCACACGGACACAACGAGCGGCTTATCAAGCGGCAGACCAAGCTCGGCTTTCGCCGCCTGCTTTGAGTATGACGAAAACTCGCCACGCACCGGCGTTCCGGTCACTACGGTCTTTTCGGGATTTTTATAAAACTTCCGGCTTTCCTCAAAGCCGAGCATTATGGTGTCAACTATGCCGGAGAGCATTCGGGTGGTAAGCCCCGGGTCTGCATTGCTCTCGTGCACGGCGGTCGGTATGCCGAGCATTGAGGCGGCCTTCAAAACCGGAAAGCACACATATCCGCCGGTCCCGACAACGACATCGGGCTTAAAGCGTTTTATGATCTTCCTTGCCTTTATGGTGGAGCGGACAAGATGCCACGCCGCGCTTATGTTGTGGAAAAAGCCGCCGAGCGTCTTCCCTGCTCAGGCCTCTGACCCTAACAGTCTCTATCCTATAGCCTGCACGCGGAACAAGATCGGACTCCATCTGGCCGACGGCTCCGATGAACAGAAACTCACTGTCCGGCATAAGCTCCTTTATCCGGCCGGCAACGGCAAGCGCCGGGTTTATATGTCCGGCAGTGCCTCCGCAGGCAAAAATTATTCTCATATACTATCCTCCCACACGTCCTGCAGGCAAATCTCTGGATATGCTCAGAACTATACCCATTTCGGCCATCTGCATCAGCAGCGCCGTGCCGCCATAGCTGAAAAACGGCAGCGAAATACCCGTGCAGGGCACAAGATTGGTAACAACGGCTACGTTTAATATGACCTGTATCGCAAGCAGCGTGGTTATTCCGGCCGCGACCAGAAAGCTGTATCTGTCGGTGCTGTGCAGCGCTATCCAGTAGCCGCGAATTATAAGAAGCGCAAAAAGCGTGAGTATCAGCAGTGCTCCAATAAAACCAAGCTCCTCGCACACGACAGAAAATATGAAGTCATTATGCTCCTCGGGCAGATACAAATATTTTTGCCTGCTCTGCCCCAGTCCGAGACCCGTAAGTCCGCCGGAGCCGATCGAATACAATGACTGAACAATCTGATACCCCTCGTCCGAGGTGGATGCAAACGGATCGCGCCACGTCGTTATTCGCGTTGAAGCATACGGGAACATCGTCAGCACGGCTATGCCGCCTCCGGCGGCAACGGCAGCTGCAATGAACCATACAAGACGTGCTCCGCCCAAAAACAGCATAACTCCGCCTATAGCAACAATTATGATAGACGCCGAAAAATGCGGCTCCAAAACCAAAAGGCCGACTATCGCGGCAAGTATCGCGGCAAACGGCAGTATGCCGTATCGGAAGCTTTTCATTCTCCCCCGACGGGCGCAGATCATTGATGCAAAGGCAAGTATTATGCCGATCTTTGCAATTTCCGACGGCTGGATCGTAAATGCCCCAAGGCCGATCCAGCGCTTTGCTCCGTTTGCGTTCGTTCCGATTATCGGAACAAGCATGAGCAGGATGACGGCAGCTATGAGTACCGGCATCGAAAATCGCTTGTAAAAGCCGACAGGCAGTCGCGAGCATATTATCATTGCCGCAACGCCGAGAGCGGCGAAAATAAACTGCCTTATAAAATAATAGGTCGCCTTCCCCTTTGTCACTCCGCCCGGATCAAAATATGCCCTTGCAAAGCTTGCGGACAGCACCATTGTAACTCCAATGGCCAAAAGTATCACAACAAGCGCGAGGAACGATATGTCCATTCCTGCGCGCTTTGTTTTATCTTTCGTTTCCTTTATCCTGAGCTCGGCACTGCCGTACTGCATGGGCGACCCCTCCGTTATCAGAGCTGGAAACGATTATATATTCCTATGAATGAAATAATTGCAAAAACAAGGGACACGGAAGTAAAAAGTGCAAAAAGCTCTTCTTTCCACTTTTTGCCCGTCCAACCGCCCATTTCAAGGTGGTGGTGGAACGGAGCCATCTTAAACACTCGCTTGCCGTGGGTGAGCTTGAAATAAGTCACCTGGATTATATCCGACAGAGTTTCGATGATATACACGATGCCGAGTGTTATGAGTATAAGCGGCATATCGTAAGCAAAGGCAAGCGCCGCGATGGCGCCGCCGAGAAACAGCGAGCCGGTATCTCCCATGAACACCTTGGCAGGGTTGAAGTTATAGACAAGAAAGCCCATAAGTCCGCCGAGGAGAGCCGAGGCAAATATGCCGAGCGCCATGTATTTATCTCCCCAAAGGAAGCTGACTGCCGCAAAGAAGAGACATACAGGTATGCTCGTTCCGCTTGCAAGTCCGTCTACGCCGTCGGTAATGTTGACTGCATTGACCGTGCCGACGATTATAAATGCGGCAAGAATAAAATATATCACTTCTGGGATATAGACCTCAACATTCCAAAACGGAATGTAGAGCTTTGTCGAAATATAGCCCATCTTGCGCAGCAGCAGCACAAAAACGAGCGCCGCAACAAGCTGGAGCAGGAACTTTGCCTTTGCGCTCAGGCCGAGATTCTGCTTCTTGCGCAGCTTTTCCCAATCGTCGAGGAATCCTATGGCGCCGAAAACAAGTGCAAACAGCAGGACGAATATATGCGTAAAATCTCCGCTGCGCATTGATTCAAAACCGACAGTCAGACACACAAGTGTGCACGCGCTTATGAAGATGACGCCGCCCATAGTCGGCGTTCCTGACTTTGACATGTGCCATGTCGGGCCGTTTTCCTTTATCTCCTGCCCCGCTTTCATTTTTCTTAGCCAGGGTACATAAAACTTGCCCACTATAACTGCGGTTATAAAAGCCATAACCAATGCAAGGGTCAGTTTAAGAGTCATTTTTTGCTCCTCTTCTCTATATGTTCTGCGACTATCTCGCGCTCATCCATGTGATGCTTTTCATGTCCGACGACCTGATAGTCCTCGTGGCCTTTGCCGGCAAGCAATATTACATCATTTGCCCTATGGTTGTCAATCGCCCATTTAATTGCCTCGGCACGGTCACATATGGCAATGTGCTCAGTTTTCTTACCCTCAAGGCCAACAAGTATCTCATCGATTATCGACTGCGGCTGCTCCGTGCGCGGATTATCGCTCGTTACGATGACAAAATCTGCATTATCGGCGGCAATGGCGCCCATTATCGGACGCTTCGTTCTGTCACGATCTCCTCCGCAGCCAAAGAGCGCGACAAGTCTGCCGTTGTGATCGGCCCGCAGTGCCTTCAGCGCGTTTTCAAGCGCGTCGGGCGTGTGGGCATAGTCAATGACTATCGTATAGTCACCGTCGGTCGGAACAAGCTCCATCCGGCCCTTTACACCGTGAGCGGTTTTCATTGCCTTTGCGCAGTCATCAAGGCTTATTCCCAGAGCCAAACCGACAGCAATGGTGTTAAGTGCGTTATACACCGAAAATTTTCCCGGTATGGCAAGGCTCACATCGGCGCGCTTTCCGTCGCAGGATGCCGTAAAGCTCACGCCCTTTGCGGAAAGCTTTATATTCTCCGCTACAAGAGATGCCTCTTTTCCGTCGGCAGAATAAGTGAGCAATCTGCATGGGGCGTTCTTCATCATGTTGTCCGCCCATTTATCGTCAATGTTTATGCAGCCGACACGGCAGGCGGAGAACAGCAGCGCCTTTGCGGCGGCATACTCCTCCATAGTGTGGTGAAAATCAAGATGATCCTGCGTAAGATTCGTAAACGCACCGACCGCAAAATCAATGCCGGCAACGCGGCTGAGTACAAGCGAATGCGATGACACTTCCATGACTACATGCGTACATCCGGCGCTCTTCATTTCAGCAAAAAGCTGCTGAAGCTCAAAGCTTTCCGGCGTTGTACGCTCGGTGTGGATAAACTCACTGCCTATCATATTGCCGTTTGTGCCTATAAGTCCGACCTTGGCGCCGATAGTATCCTCAAGCAGATGCTTGAGAAGATATGTCGTTGTAGTCTTTCCGTTTGTTCCGGTAATGCCGATTATCTGCATTTCTCCGGCAGGATCACCGAAAAAGTTGCGGCTTAAAAGCGCAAGCGCCCTTCGGCAGTCGCGAACCAGAACGTAAGGGATATCTACCTGCGGCACTCTGTCGCTTATAACAACGGCCGCCCCTTTTTCGACTGCCGACGGGATGTATTTATATCCGTCGGTTTCAAAGCCCGAGATCGCCACGAAGGCATCTCCCGGCTTTACCTTGCGCGAATCGTAGCTCACGCCGCCGATCTCGCACTCGGAGGGCGCAGCGAGCGTTAAAACGTCTGTGTCTTTTAAAAGCTCAGATAATTTCATATGTGCATCATCCTCATATCTATCTATTAATATCGACCGAGAATACTCTCGTCATCAGAAACGAGCGTTACCTCGACGACGGTTCCGTGCTTTATGTCAGCTCCTGCTTTCACGCTCTGCGTCAGTACCTTTTGGTTCTCCGCATCGCGCACAACGGTGTTGCTTCTTGCAAAAACTCCGTATTTGCCGAGTTCCTTCACCGCGTCGGCATAGCTCAGGCCCTTAATTCCTGGCATGGTTTCCAGTGCAACCGACGGGCTTGCATCGGCATAGATAATCACCGTACTGCCCTCCGCAATGACGCAGCCCGTAAGCGGAAGCTGCGCCGTAACGGTCGTGCCGGAGCCTATAAGGCGGCAGTTAAAGCCGTTTTCAGAAAGCTTTTCCTTTGCCTCATCGACGCTCAGGCCGTTTAGCCCGGGAACAGGCTTATCAGCCTTCTCGGAGCTTTCATCGTACTGTGGCTCAATGCCCATATACGGCAGGATATCTGCAAACATTTTGCCAACGGTCGGTGCCGCCATCTGGCCGCCCGAGACATAAACTCCCGAACCGCTTCCGGGCGAATCGAGCATGACCAAAAGCGCTATCTGCGGATCGTCGGCAGGCGCAAAGCCGATAAAGGACACGATGTACTCTTTGCCTGTCTGCGCCTCATAGCTCACCTTTTCCGAAGTGCCGGTCTTGCCGCCGATACGATAACCTGCAACAGCCGCATTACGGCCCGTGCCCTCATTAGGGTCGCCGACGACCTGTTCGAGAATAGAGCACACGGTTTTGCTGGTTTCCTCACTTATAACGCGGCGCACAACTTTCGGCTTATGATTATACACCGTCAAGCCGTCTTCGTCCAGTAAACTTTCCACTACATACGGCTGCATTAAATATCCGCCGTTTACACAGGCGCTGACGGCGGTTATAAGCTGCAGCGGAGTTATGGTAAAGGTCTGACCGAACGAGGCAGCCGCGAGCTGTGATTTGTTCTTTTCGCTGTAGAAGGTATCCTCGCTCCACCATATGCTGCCGCTCTCGCCGCCGAGGTCAATGCCGGTCTTGGCGGTGAGCTGCTGCGAGCTGTCGCCTGTAAGCCCAAGGAAGCCGAAGGCATCGCAGTATTTATAAAAAGCCTGCGCGCCGACGCGCATTCCGATGTTCACAAATGCCGCGTTGCACGAATGCTGCACGGCCTGTGTAAGGCTCTGCGAGCCGTGGCCGCTTGTTTTCCAGCAGCGAACAGGATTTGTTCTGCCCTGCACCTGCACGCTTCCTCCGCAGAAGAAACTGTCGTCAAGACTCACTTTACCCTCTTCAAGTGCCATGGACAGTGTTATTATTTTGAACGTAGAGCCCGGCTCGTATGTATCTGAAAGGGTTTTATTACGCCATTGCAAACGCTGTGCATCGGCAAGAATTTGATCCTTCTCCTCCTGCGTCGGAGCTTCGTTTATGGCGTTTTTAGCCTCGTCGCTGACGTCGAGGAAATTATTAAGGTCATATCCGCCTATAGACGCCATTGCAAGTATCTTCCCCGTTTTTACATCCATTGCGATAGCGCCCGCACCGTTTTGAATGTCATAATCCTCAACAGCCTGATACAGCGACTTTTCAACATAGTGCTGTATCGTAAGATCGATCGTTGTTACAAGATCAAGGCCGTTTTCGGCGCCTGTATAACCTTCGTATTGATCAAACAGGAGATCGGTGCCGTAGGCATTGGCAAGGCGCATATATTTCCCCGACGTTCCGGAGAGAGCGGAATCGTACTGTGCCTCCACCCCGTCAAGGCCGTAGTTATCGGTTCCGACAAAGCCTATCACATGGCAGGCAAGCGATGAATACGGATAATATCTTTTCGTATCGCTCTCCAAGCGAACGCCCTTGAGCTTATACTCGTTTTTAAACTCGCGCACCTTGTCGGCAGTCTCTTTTTCGACCTTGCGCGCAACGGTAACATACCAAGAGCCGTTATTCTCAGTCTTTTTAAGGATATCCTCCCTATCGAGACCGAGGATCTCGGAGAGCTTATCGGCAATAAGCTCCCTGTCTTCGCCGTACATGGCGATCTCCGCAGGGCTCAGATATACGTTATCGACATTTGCGCTCATTGCGAGAACGTTCATATTGCAGTCGTATATCGTTCCGCGCTCGGCAGATGATCCTGTTTCGCGAAGCTGCTGGCTTATGGCAAGCTCCTCATATTTGTCATGATCGCGCACCTGCAGGATATAAAGCCGCACTGCAAGCACCGAAAACGCAAGTATGCCGCACACTGCCATCAGAAATAGTGTGCGGCGCACCATTGTCCTGTTAGGACTGCTTACCTGTTTTTTGCTCACGGTTTTGCGCATAGCTGCTCCTTCCGGACAAAATTTATTAGTTAATACTATAATTTTGCCGCGTAAAATATGCAGCTTATCCGTTATCTGCTATGTATGCTCTATCCTCGGGCGAAGTGTCAATAGTCTCGGTACGGCGCTGAAGCTCGCTCTGCATGCCAAGTCTCGATTTTGCATCCTTTTCGAGTGCATCAAGATCCTGCGAAAACTCATACTCAATGCGCAGACGGCGGTTTTCTTCATGAAGACTCTGTGCCTGTCGGCTCAGCTCAACATTTTTGTCGTTTATCTCGGTAAGCTCAACGCGCACGAAAAGTGACAGGACGAGCATAACAGCCGCCGCTATCGCAAGCGCTGCCATGAGCGCTGTGCGCATTGCTCCTCCGAGCTTTTTATCCTGCCGGGCGTTAACCCGTCGCTTTGCGCTTTTGGAGCCATATTGATATTCGCTGCCGGAGCTTTTCAAAAACCTCTACACCCTTTCGGCAACGCGGAGCTTTGCGCTTCTCGCGCGCGGATTGAAGTTCAGCTCATCCTCATCCGGCACTATCGGTTTTCTGTGTACGCTCTTTAGTGTCTGCTTAAAGCCGCAGACGCATATTGGTGCTTCTCTCGGGCAGGTGCAGCCGTTTTCCCTTGCGGCTATGCCCGTTTTAACTATTCTGTCCTCAAGCGAGTGGAAGCTAATAACGCACAGTCGGCCGCCTGTTTTTAGTCTGTCGGGCGCTGTTTTCATCATTCTGTCCACTGCGCCGAGCTCATCGTTAACGGCAATTCTTATTGCCTGAAAGCTGCGCTTTGCAGGATGCTGCTTCTCGCGCAGAGCGGCTGCCGGCATTGCCGAGCGGATGATATCCACAAGCTCAAGCGTTGTTTCTATCTTTTTCTGTTCGCGGCGTTCAACTATGCGCGAAGCTATTCTTCTTGCATAGCGCTCTTCGCCGAAATCGCGGAGAATGCGAACAAGCTCCGCCTCATCCAAATCGTTTACGACGTTCGACGCGGTAAGTGCGCTTGTATTATCCATGCGCATGTCAAGCGGCGCATCATTCATGTACGAAAAGCCGCGTTCGGCCTCGTCAAGCTGCGGTGACGAAACGCCAAGGTCAAACAGCATCCCGTCAACGGCGTCAACTCCGAGTTCGTCGAGGATCTGTGAAACGTCGCAAAAGTTTCCGTGCACAAGTGTCATTTTATCGGCATACTGTGCAAGGCGCTCGCCGGTGCGCCTTATGGCGCTCTCGTCGCGGTCAATTCCGATAAGTCTGCCGGTGTCGAGGCGCTTCAGTATCTGCTCGGAGTGCCCACCGAGTCCAAGAGTACCATCAACGTATATGCCGTCCGGCTTTATGTTCAAATTTTCAATACATTCGTTTAACAGCACTGATATGTGCTTTGCTTCATTCGACATATCAAAACTCCAGTTCATCCATTACGGAAGCAATATTTTCGGGTGTTATCTCACTCTCGGAAAGCTTCTGCCAGCGCTCGTCATCCCATATTTCAGCATGATTATTGCAGCCGATCACGGCAACGTTCTTGCTAAGATGCGCATACTCGCGCAAATGCGCCGGTATGAGCGTTCTGCCCTGATTATCAAGCTCGCACTTTGCCGCATATGCAAACAGAGGGCGCATTTTTCGCTGCTTTATATAGCTCATTGCATTTACTTTATCGGAAAATTCCTTCCAGCTTTCCGCGCTGTAAACAGAAAGGCAATCGTCCATCGAAAGAGTTATATAAAACACGTCGCCAAGCTCGTCCCTGAGCTTTGCCGGGATAAACAGCCGTCCCTTATTGTCGATGCTGTGTTTATATTCGCCTGTCAACGTGTTCACCTCCGTCTTTCGAGCATTTTCGATGCACTTTTCACCACTTTGCTCCACTTTATTCTGATTATAGAGATTGTCGGGCAAAAAATCAAGAACATTTTGGTAACATATAAATAGCAGGACGTTTTTGCGTCCTGCTATTTTCATATGAGTATTAAGTTATTTTAAGGCTGAATTTATTACCGAGTTTGAAACGATTATCTTGCAAATCTCAGTGGTTCCCTCGGCAATGGTCAGCATCTGAGCATCTCGGAAGCAGCGATCGACCTCAAAATCGGACGAAAGACCGTTTGCGCCGTGGATCTGGCGCGCGCTTTTGCACACCTGGCATGCAAGCTCCGTGCTCATAAGCTTTGTCGCCGCAACATCGATCGCCGACTGCCGTTCCTTTGCATCGTACTGCTCGGCAGAGCAATAGAGCATGCATCTTGACGCAGCAAGCTTTGTGTACATCTCGGCAAGCATGAACGCTATGCCCTGATAGGATGACAGATTGCGCCCGTATTTTCCAGTTGTCGTCGAATAATTATTTGCAAGCTCGAGCGCGCGTCCGGCTATGCCTGTGGCTATTGCCGAAACGGCGAGTCTGCCGAGCTGCAAAGTCGGCTTCAAAAGGGTATACCCCTGATTTTCGCTGCCGATTATATTCCCGAGCGGTATTCTGCAGTTTGTGAATGTGATGTGTCCGGTCGGGCAGCTATTAAGCCCGATCATGTGCGAACCGATGTCGGCTTCCAGCCCTTCTGTGGATGCATCGATATAGAAAAGGCTTATATCGCGGCTGCGGCTGTTAAGCGAGGTACGGGCGGCTATCAGATAGCCGTCGGCTTTGCCGGATGCCGTTATCCATGATTTTGAACCGTTAATTACCCATTCGTCGCCAAGCTGTGTTGCCGTTGTGTTAATGCTCAAAACATCCGAACCGCCGCTTTCCTCGCTGATCGCATACGCAATAAGCTTTTTTAGTGCAAATGCAGGCTCCATAATATCGGCTTTAAGCTCGGGCGATGCGGCCGTGTTCATTATGTCGCAGGCAAGGTAATGCGGAGTCAGCGCAAGCGCAAGCGACGCATTGCCGCGCGCAAGCTCTTCAAATATAACGCACATCTCTGACGCTCTGTAGTGACCGTCGGTCATAAGCTCGGGTGCGACAAATCCCAGCTCGCCGCAGCGCTTTATGAGCTGCGTCGGGAAAATTCCGTTTTTGTCAAGCTCCTGAGCTACGGGCATTACCTCTTTGCGAACGAAGCTGCCGACCTTATCTTTAAGCGCCTTCTGGCTTTCATTAAACATATACATTATTTATTCTCCTTGCTTTGCCGTGAACATGAGTATCGCCTTGGTGTATGAGCAGCTGTCGTCAAATATCTCCTCTTCAAGCGTGCAGCCCTGCTCGCCGCGCCGGGTGAGCTTGCTTGACAGCATGAGACTCTCGTGCGCGTCAATGGTTTTGGGATGCGAAAAAGGTTCCGCTTTCGATAACGCAGCCCTCGCCGAGAATTTCGCCGGCATGCCTCATGGCAGCCGTCAGGACGACAGGCAGCGTAAACTCCGACGGATCGGCAACTCCCCTGTTCGGTATGCGGATATTGTAATACTTCTCATCCTCCGTATCGGACACATCCGTCGCTTCAAGGAAGGACTCGAACATCGGAGCACTGCCGTTTCGGCCGGAAAACATAAAGTAGCGCATGATATCGCTCGAATCCAGAACGCCGCTGACCTTATCGCCGTCGGTAACGGCGGCTATGCTGTTGCCGGAAAGCAGCATCTCCTCGGCAACACGAGCCATAGGCGTTTCGCAATCAAAGTGCATACACTGATTTTCCGGGCGCAGGATACCCGATATGCGCTGCGACGGGTTTGCCGCGAAGGCCTTAGGCACATCGAGCGCGCCGCAGAGCATAAGATTCTCGTCAACTACGGGATAGGTCTGAATCGCAATGTCCTCGCACAGCTTTGCCAGTCGGCGACAACGTCGTTGCTGTACAGGTACTTCGGCATTTTCATCCACGACTGCGCATCATCTGTGCTTTCAATGGCCGGTGAATGAAGCTTTTCAAGCAGCATCATTATCGTTCGGCTGTCCTGCAAAGCACTTATAACGGAAAGTCCGCAGCGCTCGGCCTGAATAAGTGTGAGCGGCTGCGCGCTTGCACCGCCCGTAAGCATAAGGTTTGCTCCAAGCTCTATAACGAGCGCCTGCATATCCGGCCTGTCGCCTACAAGGCAGAGAACATTGACATTATCCTTAGGTTCATCAGACAGTGCTCGGCGCAGCTGCTTCTCGCTGCCGTCGCATATTACAACGCGCCTGAGCATTCGCTCGGCATCGGCAGGCTCTATTATCATAGTAAGCCCCAAAAACTTCGCCGCACGCTTCAGGCTGACGGGCTCCGCCTCACCGATAACTCCGGAATCGATCTTAAACGTTCCGGATTTGGGCTTTGTCACGACAAGTCCCTGCGCCTCGGCGGCTTTGATAGCTTTGTAAACTGTCCCAACGCTGACATTCAATATCTCAGACAGACGCCGAACAGATATCTTAGTTCCCACATCAAGCTCTTTTATATAAGATAGTATAAGCTCATTCTTTATTGACATCTCTGTTTCCCCACTGTTTTCAACTGTATCTGTTTAGTTATTATACAGATACGCAAGGGCTGCCGCAAGTATTTTTTCTATATTTGTTCACAATTTTAACGCCAAAATTATAACAGAATAAAACACAGCACATTTGTCAACCCTAATTTTGAGAAAAACTGTTGTATGAGATTGGGTATAATTTGTAAGTTTTTGTATGCGATTATGTCAGAAAGCCGAAAACGGTCAATTATGCTTGTTTTGTGTTGACACGCTGTTGCAGTCATGTTATTATTTTCACAGCAAGAGAGTTGATTTTAAAGCAAATTGATCTCAGTAGCAGTTGCAGAGATGTAACAGTCGTATTTTAATTATCCCACAAGGCGCAGTCTGTTATGTAACACATCAAAAATTCGTTTGAAAAGGAGCCAGAAGAAAATGTTCAAGTTCACAGAAGAGCAAATCATGATCCGCGACATGGTAAGAGAGTTCACCAAAAATGAGGTTGAGCCTCGCGACAAATGGATGGACGAAAACGGCTTTGACTGGGAAGTCCACAAGAAGCTGTGCGAGGCCGGTCTGATGGGTATCCATCTTCCCGAGCAGTACGGCGGTGGCGGCGGCGACGCAGTCATGAGTGAAATCGTCATCAACGAGATCGCAAAGGGCAGCGCAAGTGTCGCTCTGTTCCTGGACGCCGACTGGCTCGCAGCCGATATGATCTATGTTCACGGCAGCGAAGAGCAGAAGAACCACTACCTCCCTCTCGCAGCAGAGGGCAAGATCTTCGCATTCGGTCTGACCGAATCCAACGCCGGTTCAGACGCGGCAGCAATCAAGTCCGTTGCAGTTAAGCAGCCCGACGGCAGCTACGTTCTCAACGGCGGCAAGGCATGGATCACCAACTCAGGTGTTGCCGACTACTATCTGATCATGGCTAAGACCGATCCCGAAGCAGGTTCAAAGGGCATCAGCGTTTTCATTGTCCCGAAGGACGCAGAGGGTCTGACTGTCGGCAAGTTCGAGCACAAGATGGGCATGTGCGGCAGCGCAACCTGCGAGCTAAGCTTTGACAACATCAAGCTTCCTGCAGACGCACTCGTCGGCAAGGAAGGCGCAGGCTTCAAGATCGCTATGATGGCTCTTGACGGTGCACGTATCTCGATCGGTGCTATCGCTTCCGGCCTTGCACAGCATGCAATGGAAGTTGCTAAGAACTACGCAAACGAGCGCGTTACCTTCGGCAAGCCCATCGCAAAGTACCAGGGCGTTGCATTCAAGTTTGCAGACATGGCAGCAAAGATCCGCGCTATCGACCTGATGGTATGGGATACCGCCCAGATGAAGAGCGAAGGCCAGCGTCACACCGTTGAAGCAGCAGAGCTTAAGCTCATGAGCTCCAAGTGGTGCTGCGAGATCTGCGACGAGTGCATCCAGGTTCTCGGCGGCAACGGCTACAGCCGCGAGTTCCATGTTGAGCGCTTCTACCGCGACGCAAAGCTCCTCGAGATCGGCGAAGGCACCAGCGAGATCCAGCGCATGGTCATCAGCGGCGCAGTCCTTGCAAAATAATCTAAGCAAAGCTGAGAGATAGAAATGAAAATATTAGTTTTTGTTAAGCAGGTTCCCGATACGGACGACGTTAAGCTCGATCCCAAGACCGGCAACCTCAAGCGCGAGGGCGTGCAGAGCATGATTAACCCCCTCGACGCAAACGCAATAGAGGCTGCGGTGCAGCTTAAAGAAAAGTACGGCGGCACTGTCGCTGCGATCAGCATGGGACCTCCTCAGGCAGAGGATATGCTTAAGAAGGCTCTTGCTCTCGGCTGCGACGAGGCATACCTGCTGTCCGACCGCGCATTCGGCGGCGCAGATACCCTCGCTACCGCTTACACCCTCGCAAAGGCTGCAGAGAAGATCGGCGATTACGATCTGCTGCTGTTCGGCCGTCACGCAGTTGACGGCGACACGGCTCAGACCGGCCCGGCTACCGCAGCTTACCTCAACGTTCCGCAGATCACCCTCGCAACGAGCATCGACGTTCAGGACGGCTGGGTAATTTGCGACCGCAATCTTGAGGACTGCACTCAGCGCGTAAAGGCAAAGCTGCCTGCGCTCGTTACCGTTTGCGGCGAGATAAACACTCCGCGCTACGCAACCCCCATCAACATCATGAAGGCTCTTAAGAAGCCCAGAACCGTTTGGGATGCGGCAGCCTTGGAGGCCGACACTGCGCGCACCGGTATTCCCGGCTCGCCTTCCTCTACCAAGAAGGTGTTTGAGCCCGAAAAGCGCAATACCGACACCAAGTACTTTGAAGGCTCTGCCGAGGATATGGCAGTTCAGTTCGTTGATATGCTCGCAAACGAGCATCTTGTCTGAGGAGGTGCTGACATGGCAAAAGAAGATTACAAAGGCATATGGATATTTGCCGAGCAGCAGAACGGTGTTCTCAACCCCGTAACACTTGAGCTTCTTGCAAAGGCACAGGAGCTTAAGGCTCACAACGGCGAGGATATATACGCCATTCTCCTTGGCAGCGACGTTAAGGCTCTTGCCCCCACCCTCATCGCACACGGTGCAGACAAGGTCATCGTTGCAGAGGACGCAGCACTTGCATCCTACAGCGCACGTCCCTACCAGCAGGCTATGACTCAGCTTGCCGAAAAGTACAAGCCCTCGATCATCCTTTACGGTGCCACCAGCCTCGGCCGTGACTTTGCTCCGCGCGTGATGGTCTCTCTCAAGACCGGCCTTACCGCAGACGCTATCGACCTCGGCTACGACGAGGACGACGTGTTCTATCAGACCACGCCTGCTTACGGCGGCAGCATACTCGCTCACATTGTTATTCTCGAGTGCCGTCCCCAGATGGCAACCGTTCGTCCAAAGATGTTCGTTCCCCTCGAGGCCGACGAAAGCCGCAAGGGCGAGATCATCAGCGAATCTGTCAGCGTCGATGCAGAGGATTGCTACGAGATTATCGAAAACACCCAGAAGGTCAGAGACCACGAGCCTATCGACAAGGCTTCCCTGCTCGTTTGCGGCGGACGCGGCATAAAGAGCGAAGAGGATCTTAAGATGCTCGGTGAGCTTGCAGAGCTTCTCGGTGGTCATGTAGCCGCTTCCCGTCCTATCGTTGACAACGGCTGGCTGCCCCACGAGGATCAGATCGGTCAGTCCGGCGCAACCGTAAAGCCCGATCACATCATCAACATCGCAATTTCCGGCTCTGTCCAGTATCAGGTCGGCATGCAGAACTCCAAGTGCATCATCAGCATTAACCACACCGCAGGAGTTCCCATCTTCGATATTTCCCACTACGGTGCTGTTGCAGATTACCGCAGCCTCGTTCCGGCAATAATCGAAGAGATAAAGAAAAGAAAGTAAAACACTTTAAAATTCATTAAAAAGGAGCTAATTAAAAATGAGCGAACGTAAATCTCTTATTCCCGAGTACGGTCCTTTCGCAGGAATGCGCATTATTGACACTGGCTCTCTGGTAGCAATGCCTTTTGCAGCAACTCTGCTTGCAGACTTCGGCGCAGAGGTCATTCATATCGAGCGTCCCGGCGTCGGCGACACTCTGCGTGTTCTCGCCCCCTTCGCAAAGGAAGACGGCAAGACCGTCAGCACCTCCTGGGCACAGGACGGCCGCAACAAGCTTTCCCTTTCTCTCGAGCTTAACCTCAAGCACCCCGAAGTCAAGGAGCTGTTCTACGGCCTGATCAAGGAAGCCGACGTATTCATGGAGAACATGGTATGGCTCGAAAAGCTCGGCATCCGCGACGAGGATCTGCTTGCAGTCAATCCCCGTCTGATCATTGCTCACATCAGCGGCTACGGCAACCCGGCATTCGGCGGTCTGCCCGAGTACTGCGACAGAGCATCCTACGACATGATCGGCCAGGCATTCTCAGGCTGGATGGGTCTCAACGGCGAAAAGGACGGCGACCCCGTCGTCGGCAAGCCCTGGCTCAACGACTTTACCTCTGCATACGCTGCCGTATTCGGCGTCCTCGCAGCATATATCAACGTTCTCAAGACCGGCAAGGGTCAGGTAGTTGACATTGCTCAGTTCGAGGTTCAGGCAAGCTACTGCTGCGATCTGTACACCTCCTACACCATGGCAGGACGTGAGAACACCCGTTCCGGCAACAAGTCCGCTGCATTCCAGCCTTACGGCCTGTTCAAGTCCAAGGACGGCTACGACGTCGCTATCGGCGCATTCGGTCCCGGCGTTTACAAGAGAGCTATTCAGGCACTCGGTTTTGACCTTGACTACTTCAACTACAAAGACTGCTCCTCCGGACTTGAGGCAGTTGCTTCCGAAAAGGGCCGCGAGCTCGACGCAAAGGTCATCGACTGGTGCGCTGCTCACACCGCGCAGGAGATTGAGGACGCAATGGCAAAGTTCAAGGTTCCCTGCAGCCGTGTAATGGGACCCAAGGACTGCCTGGAAAATCCTCACTATCAAAGCCGCGGAGACTTCATCGAATACCGCGACCAGACTCTCGACAAGGATATCACCGCTTTCGGTATCGTTCCGAAGCTGTCCGGCACTCCGGGCAAGGTATGGCGCGGTGCTCCGAGACTCGGTCAGGATACCGACGATATCCTCAAGGGTATTCTGGGCTACGACGACGCTAAGATAGCTGACCTTCGCGAGAAGAAGCTCATCTGATCAAATCGCTATTTCTCATAATCCTCTTCCCCCCATATTTTCCGGAAGTCCGGTTTCAGATGCACCGGACTTCCGGAACCCCCAAGAAAGCATCTCTTAAATTTACCAAATCATTATTCTCCTTCCTTATTTCTTTTTATTGATTCCTTCCCCAAAGAAAATCAGGAGTCCGAACGGACTCCTGACAGCCTGTCGAAAAAGGTCACCGCAAGGTGGCTTTTTTCTCGTAAAACAGGGAGAAATATGGTATAATAAGTACGGGTGATGAACGTGCTTACGAAAAATATAGAGAACAGAAACCAAGTTGAATTTGTAAGTCTGGAGGAAATGGTTCCTGCAGACCATCTGCTGCGTCAGATCGATGCAGCAATCGACTTTAATAAGGTGTATGAATTTGTAGGAGATTTGTATTGCAAGGACAACGGCCGTCCCAGTATAGATCCGGTCGTGCTGTTTAAGATCGTGCTGATCCAGCATATCTACGGTATCCGCTCTTTACGCCGTACGCTGGAAGAAGTCGGCATGAATATGGCGTATCGGTGGTTTATTGGCTATCCGCTGAACGAGCAGGTCCCACACTTTTCAACGGTGAGCTATAACTTCAAAACACCGTTTTAATACGGCATCGGTAGAGTATATTTTCCGCTGGGTATTAAAGGCAGCTGCGGACGAAGGCTATCTGGACACAGAAGCCGTATTTGTAGACGGTACGCACATAAAGGCAAGTGCAAATCTGAAGAAGCAGGCTCGCAAAGCTGTACCCAAAGAAGCAAAGCGCTATGCACACGAATTGTTTGATGAGATAAACAAGGACAGAGAAGCGCACGGAAAGAAGCCCTTCGACGAAAACAACAACGGGAATGATTCCGGCAGCGGAGATAATTCCGGTGAACCGGAAATGATAGAAAAGACTGTTTCTACTACAGACCCGGAATGCGGCGTATTCCACAAGGGCGAACACAAGAAAGTCTTTGCCTATGAAGCGCACACAGCATGTGACAAGCACAACTTTATTTTTTAGGTGTACATGTTACGCCCGGAAATATTCACGACAGCGTAGCATTTGATTGTCTGTATGATGATATCTGTAAGCATTACCCCGAAACACAAAATCGTTGCAGCCGACAGCGCCTACAAGACCCCTTGGATCTGCAAAAGAATCTTTGAAAGTGGCAGAGTTCTGACTTCTGCCTATACACGCCCCAAAACCAAAGACGGCAACCACCCTTGGTACACCTATGTTTATGATGAATACTTCGATGATGTAATCTGCCCGGAATACAAGGTTTTGCACTATTCAACAACCAACCGCGATGGCTACCGCGAATACAAAAAGCCGCTCTTATCTGTGTGCAGACTGCCCAACAAAAGCGATGTGTACACAAAATGCCAAGTGCGAAAAAACCGTTACAAGGCATATCTGGCAGCGTTTTTGTAGATATGGCTGAGGATGTACGACACACACCTTTGTACAGGGATATCTACAAGCTAAGACAACAAAAAATTGAGCGTGTTTTGCCGATGCAAAAAGAAAAGCACGGTATGCGCTATACGCAGTACAGAGGCTTGGCTCAGGTTACCAACTGGGTGAAGCTTAAATTTTTGCAGCCATGAATCTGAAAAAAAACTGGCCACTTGGAAGTGGAAACGGAAAAATCTTTCTCCGGGGAAGAGGCGGAGAAGGATTTTTGCGGCCGATTATTTTTCTTGGCTGCTATTTTTCCCTTTTCAAACGAAAAAGCCTGCCTTGGCGTGACTGCTAAGACAGACTTTTTCTACAGGCTGTCAGGAGTCCGAACGGACTCCTGATTTTTTACTATATTCATTTAAATAAAGCTCAAGACTCACTCGGTGTCGTCATCGTCATCCTGCGTTACCGGCTGAGCCGGCGCTGCCGAGCCTGCGAGGCTGCGGAAGCTTGCACGCGACTGATTGATCGATTTGAGCGCCGAGCCGACCGTTTCTTCCGTGCGGCGGAGAATCTCATCGACATACTCGTTTGCAACTCTGCGCAGTTCCTTTGACTTATACTCGGCATTGGACACAAGCTCTGCGCTGTGCTGCTTTGCAACGCGCACTATCTCCTGCTCCTCGAGCATTGCGCGAGCCTTATCCTCGGCATTCTTGCGGATAGACTCCGCCTCGCGCTTTGCGTTGCCGATGAACTCATCCCTCGCGGAAACAAGGCGCTTTGCCTCGGCAAGCTCCACGGGGATGCGCGTTTTTATCTCATTGAGTATCTCAAGGACATTTTCTCTCTCGACGATGCACTTATCGTTTCCGAGGGGAACGCCCCATGCTTCGGTCACCATACTGTAGAGAGTTTCGATAAGCTCCATTACCTCAACGTTTCTCGCTCATATTACTGCTGCCTCCATAACTTAGCCTTTTCTTCTATCTCGGCCACTATCTCGCGCGGCACAAAGCGCGTAAGATCGGCGCCGTATGACGCGACCTCGCGTACGACGGATGAGCTCAGAAAAGTATATTTTTCGTTTGCCGTAAGAAACATAGTTTCCAGCTCGGGGTTTATCTTTTTATTGATATGGTTCATCTGAAATTCATACTCAAAATCAGATGCGGCCCTCAAGCCCTTTACAATAACCGCGCCGTCAAACTGCTTTGCATATTCGGCAAGCAGACCGGCGGAAGTATCGACTCTGACGTTCGGAAAACACTCGACGACTTTTTTGACCATCTCGACACGCTCACTTATCGTAAACATGGGCTTGGTCTTATTAGAGTTGAACATAATGCAAACGATGACGTTATCGAATATCTGCGCCGAGCGGCTGATTATATCAAGGTGTCCGAGCGTTATCGGGTCAAAGCTGCCGGGGCATATAGCAAGACTCATTTATCTGTCTCCCTGCTGTAGGTAGTAAGCTTAACTTTGCCGTAGTTATACTCCTTACACTTAAAGTAAGGCATATTCATCTCCGGCATGGGCTTTTCGCGCCCACTTTCGCACACAATTATACCACTTTCCGTCAAGATGTCAACGGAATTGATGATTTGCAGCGCTTTATCTATGAGATTTGTCGCATAAGGCGGATCAAGCAGTATCAGATCGAACTTTGCGCCGCGCTCGAGAAAGGAAATTGAGTCGCTCTGCACAACGCGCGCTTCAAAGCCGCAGCTTTTAAGGTTCTGCTTAACGATTGCTATGGCTTCCCTGCTCTGGTCAACAAATGTGACCTCCTTTGCGCCGCGGCTGAGGCACTCGATGCCGAGCTGACCCGTTCCGGCAAAAAGGTCGAGCGCTCGCCTGCCCTCGATATCAAACTGAACGATATTGAACATTGACTCCTTGACCATATCGGTCGTCGGGCGTATATCGTAATTATCCGGCTCTTTGAGCTTCTTTCCACGCTTTGTTCCGCTTATTATTCTCATTTCTTTTCCTCGTCCTTATGATAATATTCAAAAACCGCTTTGGCCGTATTTTTCGGAACAACTGCACTCAGTTCATCCAATCCGGCGTTTTTTATTGCCTTGATCGTTTTAAAGCTGCACAGCAGCTCGTTTTTCCTGACGCTGCCCACTCCGGGTATGGCGCTCAGCTCCGAACCGAAGCTCTCGTTTCGCAGCGAGCGCTGATACTCTATCGCAAAGCGGTGGGTCTCCTCCTGGATATTGCCTATGAGCGCAAACGCTGCTGGATTTCCGTTTATGCATATCTCACGGCCTGTACTCGTAACGAGCGCCCTCGTCCGATGACGATCATCCTTTACCATGCCGAATACCGGCACGCTTATACCAAGCTCGCCGAGCGCACGCTCTGCCGCTGCGGCGTGTGTTATACCTCCGTCAATAAGCAGCAGCTGCGGCGCTTCCGAAAAACCGCTGTCGCCGTTTTTTAAATGAGCAAACCGACGGTAAACAGCCTGGGTCATGCTCGCATAGTCATCGCGTATATCCAGATCGCGTATTCTGAACTTTCGGTAGTCCTTTTTATAAGGCTTACCGTCCTTATGCACCGTCATTGCCGCCACAATGCCCGTGTCGCCGAGGTTTGATACGTCGAATGCTTCGATACGTTCCGGATACTCGGGCAGCTCAAGCGACTTTTGAAGCCATATAAGCGTATTTGTTCTGCGCTGCTGAACGGTCGTCGCACGCAGTATCTCCTCGGATGCGTTCATCTCAGCGCGCTCGACAAGGCGAAGTCTTTCTCCGCGCTGCGGAACCTCAATGCTGACCTTGCGGCCGCAAAGCTGATTAAACAGTGCGCTCAAGGCTTCTGCATCCTCGGGCATTTCACGCAGGAGAATATTTTTCGGCATTATGCCGCGCGATGAATAATACTGACGCATGTAGGCCGATATGGCCTCGGCATCGCTCTCGAGCGGCTCGGAGACGAGTTCGAAGTCCTTGCCTGTGAGCGAACCGTCGTTAAAATGCAGCACAACAAAGCAGCTTTTTGCTCCGCGCGCAAAGCCAATTGCATCGGTATCGGAAAAAGCCGTGGCTATGACCTTCTGTTTGTTGGACACGCTCTTTATCGCCTTTATCCTGTCGCGCAGCTCGGCGGCGGCTTCAAACCTAAGCTGCTCGGAAGCTTCAAGCATTTTGTCCGTAAGCTCCTCGATAAGCTCTCCGGTTTTCCCGCCGAGAATAAGGCAGACCTGCTCCACGGCGAGGCGGTATTCCTCCTGCGAAAGCTCTCCCCTGCACCAGCCGCGGCAATTGCCCATGTGGTAGTTAAGGCAGGGTCTGTCCTTCCCAATATCACGCGGAAAATGCTTTGAGCAGGTCGACAGTCCCACCGCCTTTGAGGCAGCGTCGATTATATCACGCGTAACGCTTCGTCCGCCGAATGGGCCAAAGTATGACGCTCCGTCCTTTTTAGCGCTGCCGACGATCGTAAATCGCGGATACGGCGCTTTTTTATCAAGCCTTATAAACGGATAGCCCTTATCATCCTTGAGCAGGATGTTATAGTGCGGCTGATGCTGCTTAATGAGCGAATTTTCAAGAATAAGCGACTCAAACTCAGAGTTGACGACAATAACGTTAAAGTCGTTTACCTTCTGTACCATCGCCTCGACCTTTGGCAGGTGCGAGCCGCGAAAATAGCTCGTGACACGGTTTTTCAGTTTTTTTGCCTTGCCGACATATATGACCTGCCCCGATGCATCGAGCATGATGTAAACGCCCGGAAGCATCGGCAGCTTATTTGCTTTTTCAAGCAGCTTCTCGCGCATCTGTCGCCTCACTGTCCTTACTTCCCGCAATGCACCAGACGGTTACGGAAACGATAACGATAACGCCGCCTATAAGCGCGAACAGGCCGGGCTTTTCACCGTCGAATATCAGCACCCAAAGCGGGTTCAAAAGCGGCTCTACGGCGCCGAGAAGGCTGCACGCAAGCGGCGGACAATACTCCGACGCTCTGCCATAGAGAATATACGGTATACCAAGCTGCAAAACGCCGAGAATGACTATATACAAAACAGGCAGCGCGGATATCTCGGGCTTTGTGGTTATTATAAACGGCAGGCCGAATATAAAAGCGGTTGCCTGCCCTATGAGCATTGCCGAAAAGCGTTCCTCGGTATCAGCCTTGCCCATGGCTATGAACATTCCGCCGAGGCAGGCTCCTGCAAATATGGCAACGAAGTTTCCGAGCAGGTATCCGCCCTCGAGTTGATCGAGGAAGAACATCGCAATGCCTATGAACGTAAAAATGACCGCAACAAAATCGCGCTTTTTAAAGCGCTGGCCGAAAAACAGCGCCGAGAAAATGACGATGAATATAGGGTCGGTAAATTGCAGGACTATCGCGTTTGCGGCGGTCGTGAGCTTATTGGCCGCTACAAAGGCGATATAAACAAGCCCCAGCAGCAGTCCGGCAACTATCGTGCGGCGGTTTATGCTTATTCTGTAGCCTTTTATGCGTATGTATGCAAGCACCGTCAGTCCCGCAAAAAAGCTGCGCAGAGCCGATATAACAAACGAATTCCAAGGTATGAGCTTTATAAATATTCCTGCAATGCTCCAAAGTGCCGCGCACATTAGCATTTCAAGAATTGCTTTGTTTTCTTTTTTCATCTATTTCTCCGTATATAGCGAATAAGGGCGTGTTAAAAACACGCCCTTAGCTTCGTTTTTTAATATCACTCGGTAAAGTCGGATGCGATAAGCTCTGAAAGCGTATCGACAGCAGTTGCCTCGTCAGCACCGTCGGCAATGAGGTTGACAGCAGTGCCCTTAACGATGCCCAAAGAGAGAACGCCGAGCAGGCTCTTGGCATTGACACGTCTGTCTTCCTTCTCGATCCAGATGCTGCTTTTGAACTCGTTAGCTTTCTGAATAAAGAAAGTAGCAGGTCTTGCGTGCAGGCCCACCTGATTGTTAATAACTACTTCTTTGGTTACCATTCTCGCCACTCCTCTTGATCACAAAAGATTAATCCTACTTTAGCAAATTATTTAAAAAAGGTCAACTGATTTTGTTCATTTCGTAGATTTACACATTATTAATAAATTTTATCGATTGCTTTTATTTCAATTCGACTATTGTCACACCGCTTTCGCCCTCGCCGAATCGACCTAATCTGTAGCTTTTCACGGCCTTATTTCGTTTGAGCATCTGCTGCACGGCAGCTCTGAGGGCGCCGGTCCCCTTGCCGTGGATGATCGTCACGGTCTTGAGTTTACCCATAACCGCGCTGTCAATATACTGCTCGGCAGCATTCACCGCCTCAATACTCTCCATTCCCCGAAGGTCGATCTCCGGACTTACAGCCGCGCGAGGCGCCGTGCTGCCTGCAAGAGTTACGCTCTGCTTCTTCTGCTTAGCTGCATGCCCCTCTATAAGATACACATCGTCGGGCTTGAGCTTAACGTTCATGATTCCGGCGCGCAGATTGAGCGTTCCGTCCGGATTTACATCAATGACCTCGGCCTTGACACCCATGGACTTTATCTCCACCGTATCGCCTGCTCTTACATCGCGCGCCGATTTTTTCTCTTCCTTCGGCTGCTCGGGTGCCTTTGCTTTAAGTTTGCCCTGAGATTCATTGAGCTTGCGCCTGAGCTCGCTGCGTGCATGATTTATCTCCTGCGTCTGCTCATCATCATTCATTTTGCGGCGCATTTCATCAAGCTCTGCAAAGGTGTTCTCGGCCGTTTGACGCGCTTCCGCAATTATGCGCTCAGCATCGCGTTTGGCCTTCTCGTCGGCTTTTTCAAGCCTTACGGAAAGCTCGGCACGCAGAAAAGCCGCTTTTTTTGCGCTCTCCTCGGCCTCACGCAATTTTTTGGCAGTCTCCGCTCTATCGCGCTCCAAAAGTGCGCGTGTCTGCTCGAGTTTTTCTATTGTCGCTTCAAAGCTTGCGTTCTGAACTCCGATGCGGGCCTTTGCATCATCAATAATTTCTTTGCTAAGTCCCAAACGTTCGGATATTGCAAACGCATTGGACTTGCCCGGAACGCCGACAAGCAGCCTGTAGGTCGGGCTGAGCGTTTCAACGTCAAATTCGCAGGAGGCATTCTGAATGCCATTTTCATTCGTTGCATAAACCTTAAGCTCTGCATAATGCGTCGTCGCGGCAACGTTCGCACCCATTTTGCGCGCATGCTCAATAACGGCTATTGCAAGCGCCGCGCCCTCGGTGGGGTCTGTTCCGGCTCCAAGCTCGTCAAACAGCAGAAGCGAATCTGCGTCGCACTCATTTAAAATATGCACAATGTTCGTCATGTGTGCCGAGAAGGTGGAGAGATTCTGCTCTATCGACTGCTCATCGCCGATATCGGCAAGCACATGCCTGTAAACCGGCACTCCGCTGCCGTCATCGGCCGGTATGTGCAGGCCGCACTGCGCCATAACGTTTAAAAGTCCGATGGTCTTGAGAGTTACGGTTTTGCCGCCGGTGTTTGGGCCTGTTATGATAAGCGTATCAAAGTCCTCGCCAAGCTCAAGGCTTATAGGCACCGCCTTATCCTTCGGCAGCAGCGGATGCCGCGCGCGGCGCAGAACAACGCCCTTTTCCCTCAGCTCCGGCTCAATGCCGTTGAGCTTATATGAAAGCTTTGCGCGCGCAAATATGCCGTCGAGGGTAATAAGATAGGAATAGTCCGACGCGATATCCTCGGCATGGGCGGCGCAGTCTGCCGAAAGCTCGGCAAGGATGCGCTCGATCTCCGTTTTTTCCTTAGCAGCAAGCTCACGAAGCTCGTTATTTGCCTTAACGGCTGCCATGGGCTCAATAAAAAGCGTAGCTCCGGAGGCCGATATATCGTGAACGAGGCCCGGGATAGCGCCTTTGCACTCGGCCTTTACCGGAACGACAAAGCGATCCGAGCGCATGGTTATGATAGGCTCCTGAAGCACCTTCGCGTATGACGGTGAGGATATTATTTTTTGCAGGCAGTCACGCACACGGGCGCTCGCGGCGCGGATCTTGCGGCGGATGTTTGCAAGCTCGCTCGACGCGCTGTCGGCGATCTCGTCCTCCCCTACTATTGAGCCGGTTATTTTCTCCTCAAGAAATCTGTTCGCGTGCAGCGCGGCAAACAGATGATCTATGCAGCTTTTGCCGAGCTTATCATCGGATGTGTAGCCCTTAACAAGGCGCGCGCACTGCAAAACTCGGGCAATGTTAAGAAGCTCTATCGTATTGAGGCTTCCGCCGAGTTCGGCACGGCTCAGCGACGGGCGGATATCCTTGATGCCCGACAGCGAAGGGCTGCCGCGCACGACCATCATTTCCTTGGCCGCACTCGTTTCGGCCAGACGATTTTTTACCTCTAGCCTGTCCGAGCTTGGTCGGAGGCTGCGGCACGCTTCCTTTCCGCCGTCGGTAACGGCCTCGGCGGCCAGCATATCCAGCACGACAGGCAGCTCAAGTATGTTAAGTGATTTTTCGTAGAAATCCATTATTTTATCTGTCTCCAGTAATCAAGTGTTGAAAACTTTCTCTCTGTCTGCGCAAGAAGATATGCCTCGGATGCTTTTGCCGCGCGCGAGAGCGCATCATCGTCGATTTTAAACGAGAGCATTTTACGCGCAGACGCGTAAACTATATACCTCAGCGCCTGAAGCGACGCCGGACACAGCTCGTAATTTGCCTGTATCTGCGCATTGTTGCACTCGCGGCAACAGATAACGCCGTTTCGAGGACTGAAGCGCGGCAGCTCCGGATCGGACGCACCGCACACGCAGCAGCTCACCAGGTTCGGCTCATAGCCTGCGAGCGCCATCAGGCGCATCTCGAACGCGGTTTTTATATGCATCTGCGAATACATGTCGTTTGACAGTGCAAAAAGGCAGTTCAGTATAAGCTGCAAAAGCAGCGGATCGGGGTTTCCCTCGTCCGACAGCGCCTCGATGCACTCGGCAAAATAGCTTGCAAGCGAAAGCGCCGTTATATCATCGCGAAGTCCCTTGAATTCTTCGATCGTCGAGCCTTCGCTGACTGTCCAGAAGCCGTTGCGTTCGAGCATCGTAAGCTCGGAAAACACAAGAAACTGCGTAGCTGCGGCGATCTTGCTGCCCTTACGCAGCGCACCGCGCGCCTTGACGGTCATTTTGCCCATATCCTCCGTCAGAACGGTCAGTATCCTGTCGGCTTCCTTGTATCGAACCTCGCGCAGAACAAGGCCCCTTGTCGTTTTAAACATATGTACACTATCAGCTCTGCGGCGAAGGAGTCTCCTCCGCCGGCTTGTTACTTTTATTCTTCTCCGAAGCTCTGTACATGAGCCAGCTCATCGGATCGCCTGTATCGGCAAACATCTGCCAGAGAATTTCATCACTCATTCGGCTACCTCCGCTGATGTTAGTATCAGTTAGGCAGCGGCGGCATATGCGTGGTAATTATTCCGTGAAGCCGAAGTTGCGAAGCTGCGCTGTGCTGTCGCGCCAATTCTCCTTGACCTTCACCCAAGTCTGCAAGAAGACCTTTGTTCCCATAAAGGCTTCGATGTCCGCTCTGGCAAGCTCGCCGATCTTCTTGAGCATCGCGCCCTGCTTGCCGATGATGATCCCCTTATGGCTCGCTTTTTCACAGTAGATAGTAACGTCAAGGTCAATTATGCCGTTTTCCCGCTCGGAAAAGCGCGTTACCTCAACAGCAGTTCCGTGCGGTATCTCTTTATCAAGGCACAGCAGGAGCTTTTCGCGCACAAGCTCGGCGCATATCTGCTTTTCCGGCTGATCGCATATCATATCGTCCGGGAAAAGCTGCGGGCCTTCCTGAGCGTACTTTTCAAGCTCTGCAAGAAGCTCGTCTATTCCCTCGCCGTTTTTGGCCGACATCGGGATTATCGCGTCAAAATCATGAGCCGCGGAATACAGCGCCATGACCTCCAAAAGCTCTGTTTTTTCAACCGTGTCGATCTTGTTTATAACAAGGATCGCCGGAACTCCGGTTTCCTTTATGCGAGCTATAAGCTCTTCCTCCTGCCTGCCGATATTCGCTATCGGCTCAACGAGCAGCATAACGGCGTCAACGTCGACAACGCTCTCCTTTACGACATTGACCATATAATCGCCAAGGCGCGTTCTCGGCTTGTGGAAGCCCGGAGTGTCGATTATAACAAACTGTGTGTCGCCGCGGTTGACAACGGCGCTGATGCGGTTGCGCGTGGTCTGCGGCTTATTTGAAACTATGGCAATCTTCTCGCCGACAAGCGCGTTTGTGAGCGTTGATTTGCCGACATTAGGGCGGCCGCATATAGTTATCATTGCAGTTTTGCTTATCATATCATATGTCTCCCATTATTTCTTTTTCTCTTGCGCGCATCTGCTTTTTCATTTCGCTCTCATCGACGTGATCGTAGCCGAGCAGATGCAGAACACTGTGTACCGTGAGGTAGCTTACCTCCCTGTCAAAGCCGTGGCCGAATTCCTCTCCCTGCTGTGCGCACCTTTCGAGCGATATCATCATATCGCCGAGCATGACGGCTCCCGTATACGGGTCGGTATCGCAAAGGGCTGCGTCAAATTCGCCCGGTGTCAGCTCGTTGAGCGGAAAAGACAGGACGTCCGTTGCAGCATCAATGCCGCGAAAATCCCGATTTGTTTCACGGATACCCCCGTTATCGGTGAGCATAACACTTATAAGGCAGGGCCTGTCCACGCCTTCGGCGTCAAGCGCCATAGCTGCGGCTTTTTTTATGAGTGCAGCCGCATTATTGTGTCCCATGCCGCTTTTTTCGCGGCTTACATATATCTCATGCTTTATCATTGCTTTTTCCTCCTATACGGGCCGGACTTTGCGGCAGGCTCGGGCGGATTTTTCTTATCGTAGACCTCGTAAGCCTCGATTATCTTCTGAACGAGCTGGTGGCGCACAACGTCGGCGCCGGTGAGCTTGCAGATGGATATATCATCAATGCCGTCAAGAACCTTCATTGCAATTTTCAGGCCGCTGACCTTGTCCTCCGGCAGGTCTATCTGCGTAATGTCGCCCGTTATAACGACCTTTGAGCCGAAGCCTATTCGGGTAAGGAACATTTTCATCTGCTCGCGCGAGGTGTTCTGAGCCTCATCGAGGATTATGAAGCTGTCGTCAAGCGTGCGGCCGCGCATGTAGGCAAGCGGCGCGACCTCAATGTTTCCGCGCTCAAGATATTTCTGATATGTGTCGGCTCCGAGCATGTCAAACAGCGCGTCATAAAGCGGCCTGAGATACGGATCGACCTTGCTTTGCAGATCGCCGGGGAGAAAACCGAGGCGCTCGCCGGCTTCAACGGCAGGGCGGGTCAGGATTATGCGGTTTACCTCCTCGGCTCTGAACGCCGCGACCGCGGCAGCAACGGCAAGATAGGTCTTGCCCGTTCCGGCAGGGCCGATGCCGAGAGTTATCGTATTATTTGCTATTGCGTCGCAATAGGTTTTCTGGCCGAGGGTTTTTGCCTTGACCGGCTTGCCCTTTGCCGTTATGCACACAACGTCGCTTGCAAGCTCGTTTATCTTCGATTCCCTGCCCTCGGCAACGAGCTTGAGGATATATCTCACGCTCTGCGCGTCGATATTCTCGCCGCGCGCGGCAAGCGTCAGCAGACCGTTTATCGCTTTCTCGGCGAGCATGACGCTCTCCTCCTCGCCGCAGATGTGTATCTTATTCTCGCGGTCAAGGACTTTAACGCCAAGCTCGGATTCAATTATGCTCAGGTTTCGGTCGAACGAGCCGAACACGCTTATTACATGCTCCATTCTTTCGACTTCTATCGTTCTTTCAATCATAGTCTGCCTCCTTGGCAATATTCTCTGTGCACTGAGCGCGCAGCGTGACCGTCATGACATTATCGGTCTTGGACACGGAATACTTCCGCAGACACTATCTGCCCGTCGCCGATGCGGCGCTGAAGCTCATTTTTGAGGTTTTCCTTCATGCGCCCGACGGCCTTATCCTCTATGGGCAAAAGGCTCGTTTCATACTGCGTTGTTCGCTCGACGGCATATCCGATCGGCAAAACAAAAACGTCGCCGAGGGATATGTACTTTAATTTATTCATTTTATCACAACTATCGCATTTATTTCTACTGTCGGAGAAAAAATTTATCCGCTTTTTCCCGATAACAAGCGAAAAGGCCGTGTTTCGGCCGCTCTTTTCGGTTTTTCGCTCTTCAAGCATCGGCGTTTGGGCGCTTATCTCATACCACGTGTCGGCAATCACCTGCGCCATGGAGTGGACATAGCGCTCATCCCCCGTTTCGCTGCTCATAAGTCCGCGCACCAAAACATCGCCCTTTGCCACCGCGTTTCCAACGATAGCCGCGCTCTCGCCCTCGAGGACGGACATTTTCCTGATCACGCCGCTTTTTGACGCAACTATATCGCAGGGTGCTTTTTCGTTGACGATCTCGGGTTTATCGATGCGCTCGTGAACTATGATCTCGGCCTTTGACGAGCGAACGTTCAGGCTAAGCCATGCTATTTCCGGCATCTCTGCCACTATGCGGCTGCGTATCTCATCGGACGACAGCGCCGGCCAATACGCGCCGTAGTCAACGCCGCATTCTGAAAGCTTGCGCAAAATCTCTGCATCGCTGAGCTTATCGTTTCCGCTTATCTCGATTTTCCACAAAAACAGCGACGACACGGCAGCAAGCGAAACACAAAAAACGAAAGCGAGCAAAACACGGCTCGTCTTTTTGCGTTTCGCTTAAGCGTCCTGCCTCCGGTTTCTGTGATAAGCTTTACAGCAATTCCGTTTTTGCCGTTCTGCGCAAGCAGGCTATCGACATCGGATGCATGTACGCAAAAGGTGATCGAAAAATCCCGGCACGGGCTTGCGTTCCAAAACTTGATCCCGTTTTCGGCGCAGTAATTTAATATGCGCTCGGGCTGCGCGCCGGAGACTTCAAGCTCAGCCACTCCGCGCACAAAATCGTAAAGCTTTCTCATTATTCAAACTCCAATGCAATAATTCTGCCGCATATGAACATATCGCTGCCGCTCATCGCTTCAAGGCGCAGAGCGTCGCCGCGCACCGCGAGCTTTACACTGCCGCAGTCGATCTCAATAATGTTATCGTTATATGTGATTATTCCGCGGTGGTTTTCAACAAGCAACCGGCTTCTTCCGCAGAGGCTGAGCTTAACGCTGCCGAGAGCATCGGCCGGGATATCGAGCTTATCGGCAAGAAGCTCGGCTCTGTCGCGTTTTGTTTTCATTTACGCTCACCTCCGCAGTCTAAACCTATGCCGCAAAGCATAGCTTAATACATGGACAAGGAGTTGATAGGATGAAAAAGGCTCTGTATATTTTCGCATCATTCGGCATATTCGCCGCGCTGCTCGTTTTCCCGAAGGCCGCTGCCGAGGCGGTGAAAGCAGGGCTTATAATGTGCGCGCAGATGATCATACCGTCGCTGTTTCCGTTTTTCATTGCGGCCAATCTTTTAAACGAGCTTGGCGCATCAAAGCTCATGTCAAACGCGCTTGCGCCGCTTGGAGCACGGCTCGGTATGTCCGGCCACGGAGTTTCGGCATTCATCATTGGCGTCACCGGAGGATATCCGCTGGGCGCTGCATACATAGCACGGCTGAGAGCGCAGGGGCTTGTAAGCCGTGACGACGCATCTCGGCTCATAGTTTTCTGCAATAACTCCGGGCCTGCATTTATCATCGGTGCCGCCGGGGTCGGCGTTTTCGGCTCTGCTTCAGCAGGCTTTTTTCTGTATGCCGTGCATATTTTGGCAGCGCTCATTTTCGGCGTTATTATCTGCCCGAAGGCTCCGTGCGATATCTGCTATGACGAGGATATATTCTCCCCGGTGAGCTTCTCGGCGGCGTTCACGGCGTCGGTTAAGCGCGCTGCCGATTCGATGATAGGTGTCTGCGCCTTTGTGGTTGCTTTTTCGGCGATAAACGGCGTTCTCGACGCTATGGATATAACGCGAAGCATTGCCGGCGAGCTTTCATACATGCTCGGAGCCGAGCTTAGCTGGTGCGCAGCGCTGCTTGCCGGCATTCTCGAGCTTGGAAACGGCATAGGCAGCATGACAGGGCTTGCAATAAGCCCAATTAATCTCGCCCTTGCTGCGTTTATTCTCTCCTGGGGCGGTCTTTCGGTTCACTTCCAGACCTTTTCCATGATAGCCGGAACGGATATAAAAACCGCCCGATACATGATCGGACGGTTTTTGACGGCGCTTATCGCAGCGGCACTTGCCCTGCTAGGTGCGGCAGCAATATTTTAAAACACAAGTATGCCGACTACGGCAGATGCCGCGATGTAGAATATCGGATGCAGATCCTTCGTTTTCTTTATGAGATTTGTGAACACCCATATTACAGCCGCAAGCGCAAGTCCCTTCCAGGAAAACAGGTCAAGGATATTTCCGCTTGCCTTAAACGCATCTTCGCGGACGAGCGCAAGCATGACAACGGAAAAGCCTGCTGCGGCAATCAGTCCTGCCGAGGCCGGGCGCAGCCCGTAAAAAGCATGGTCAACAAAGCGGTTTTCCCTGAACTTTTTCAGGCAGGACGCAATGATGAGTATGATAATTATCGCCGGCGTCACAAGGCCGAGCGTTGCAACGATCGCTCCCAGCAAGCCGCCCGTTATATAGCCGACGTAGGTCGCCGTATTGACGCCTATCGGTCCGGGCGTTGACTCGGACACGGCTATCATATCGGCTATCTGCTGATATGTGAACCAGCCCGTGCGGTCGGATATGTCATAGATAAACGGGAGCGTTGCCAGTCCGCCGCCGACGGCAAACAGGCCGGTTTTTAAAAACTCCCAGAAAAGGCGCAGATATATCATGATTTACGCGCCTCCAATTCCTTGACGATGATTCCGGCTATCGCGGCGGCGAGAACATATATCACCGGTGAAATGCTCAAAAACACGCTGCATGCGAACACCGCAACAAATATCAGAAGCGTTTTCCAGTCAACGACGGACTTTTTCCACAGCTTCACGACTGCATTGAGAATAAGCACGCACACGCACACGCGGATGCCGGCAAACGCGCTCTGCACCGCAGAAAGATGCGCGAAATTCTGAATAAACGCGGCAATGATCGTTATTATCACTAGCGACGGGAACACAACGCCGAGAGTGGCGAATATCCCACCGAGCACGCCTGCCTGCTTCTGACCGACAAAGGTGGCTGTGTTAACGGCGATAATGCCGGGCGTGCACTGGCCGATGGCGTACCAGTCCATGACCTCTCATCCGTTGCCCAGCGGCGCTTTTCGACGACCTCGCGCTGAAGCGCCGGCAGCATCGCATAGCCTCCGCCGAAGGTCGTTACTCCGACCACGGCGAAGGTTATAAACAGCCCTCCGAGCTGTTTAAGTTTATCTTTCATTTTCTCAGGCCTTCCGCATATTCGGAATATTTTGCGATCTTAGCGTCGCATTCGGCTTTATCCGCACCCTTGCAGAGGATATAGACCTTGACCTTCGGCTCCGTGCCGGACGGGCGGACGATGAAGCTCGTTCCGTCGGCAAGCTCGAAATACAGAACGTTCGAGCCCTTTATCGGGGTCTGACCCATAACGCCAAGCTCGGGAACCTTTATGCTGCCGTCGGAATAGTCGCGCAGCCTGAACACCTCGACGCCGGCGATCTGCTTCGGCGGATTGCCGCGAAGCTTAGCCATAAGATCTTTCATCTTAACTATGCCGTCAAGTCCGGGCATAACAAGATTGAGCGTCTTTTCGGCGTAGCGGCCGTACTTTTCGTACAGGCTTTCCATTGCCTGGCTGAGATTCATGCCCTTATCGTGATAGTAAGCGGCCATTTCGGCTACCATCATCGACGCTGTTACTGCGTCCTTATCGCGGACATAGTCACCCATCATATAGCCGTAGCTTTCCTCATAGGCGAAGATATATTTATAGCTTCCGGCCTTTTCCCACTGCGCGATACGCTCGGCCATAAATTTAAAGCCGGTGAAGGTATCCTCAAAGTGAACTCCGTTGGTCTCGGCAACGGCCTTTGCCATCTCGGTGGTTACGATACTCTTTACAGCGCCTGCATTCTCCGGCAGAGTTCCGGCTGCCTTGCGCGCATTTATGACATAGTCGAGCAGCAGAACGCCGAGCTGGTTGCCGGTGATGGAGATATAATCCCCACCTGAGCGCACCATAACGCCTATGCGGTCAGAATCGGGATCGGTTCCGATTATAAGATCGCTGCCGACCTTCTTTGCAAGATCGACCGCAAGATAAAAGCCCTCGGGATTTTCGGGGTTCGGGCTTTCGACCGTGGGGAAGTTTCCGTCAATGACCATCTGCTCGGGTACGGGGTACAGCTGAGTTATGCCCAGTCTGCGCAGAGCCTCGGGAACGAGCTTATAGCCTGCGCCGTGGAACGGAGTGTAGACTATCTTAAGCTCCGGAGCTACCTTAGCTACGAGGGGCTTGTTTATAGCCTGTCCGAGCACACACTCTAGATATGCCTCGTCGGTCTCGGTTCCTATAAGCTCAATCTTACACTGAGACACGGCTTCGTCAAAGTCGCAGCTGACAAAGTCATCGAATATATCGATCTTGCTCATCTGCTCGGCGATCGCCTCAGCGTGCTGCGGCGGAAGCTGAGCGCCGTCCGACCAATATACCTTGTAGCCGTTATACTCCTTGGGGTTGTGAGATGCGGTTATGTTAAGACCGGCAGTGGTTCCGTAGTAGCGCACGGCGAAGCTCAGCTCAGGAGTCGGACGCAGAGCGTCAAAAATGCGCACATGGATGCCGTTTGCGGCCATAACGCATGCAGCCTCATGAGCAAAAAGCTCGCTGTTGTTGCGGCAGTCAAAGCAGATGGCTATGCCCTTTTTCATTGCCTCCTCGCCCTCGGCCTTGATGACGTTTGCAAACGCCTGGGTGGCGTGGCGGATGATGTGGACATTCATCTGATGCAGACCGAGCTTCATTGTTCCGCGCAGTCCGGCAGTGCCGAACTCGAGCGGCGCAAAAAAGCGGCTCTCGATTTCTTTTTCGTCGTTTGCTATTGAGTTGAGCTCCTCCCATTCGGACTCGCTCAGTGCGGGGCTGTCCAGCCAGCGCTGGTACTCTTCCTTATAATTCCTCGTCATATTCTGCGCTCCCTTCGCTTAAATTGACAGCGTCCTCATACATTGTCTTAGGTACATATATTTCAACACCCGTGCCGCTTGTCCCGAGGATCAGGCGGCCGAAATCGCCGTCGTTCGGATACTGTCTTATGCACGGAATGCCATATGCCTCAAGTAAGTTTACTATCATCTCGTCGCTGATGTCAAGACACTTGCAATGTGTAAGGAAAACAGGCTCTATAGGCTCGCCGTTTTCGTCCTTCGGCCACTTTTTGAGAAGATCGCCGGTGAGCTTTCTTCCCCATTCGAGCTTAACTTTTTCGTCCATTACTGCCCTCCGTTATTTATGATATCTCGATCCTTCGAGGATTTTGAAGCTGCGGTAGATCTGCTCGGCGAGCATAACCCGTGCAAGATGGTGCGGAAAGGTCATTTCGCTCATGCCAAGGCGCATGTCCGCGCGCTGCTTTATTTTAGGCGACAGGCCGAACGAGCCGCCGACTACAAAGCACAGCCTTCCCCTTCCGGAAACGGCAAGTTCGTTTATCCTCCGCGCAAAATCCTCGCTTTTAAGCTGCCTGCCCTCGACGCACATTTCAATAACGTAAGCGTCCTTACCTATTGCACGCTCAATATCTCCGGCTTCCTTATCCAGCGCCGCGGCTATCTCCTTATCTGACGGAGAAGCACCCAACTTTGTTTCATTCAGCTCAATACATTCAAATTTACAGTAGGCCGACAGGCGCTTGGAATACTCGGCGAATGCATCAACATAAAACTGCTCTCTGAGCTTGCCGACGCATATGAGTCTTATGCTAAGCATTTTAACCTCTCTCCCGCCTCGACTGCAAGCATATTATTTGCCGTAGCAACACTTATTTGCACGTTTTTAACGGAAACGGCGGTGCTGACAGTGCCGTACGCAAGCTCAGGCGTATTGTTATCGCGGCTCAAGTGCCCTAATATTATATGCTTTGTTCCGTGTTTTGCAAGATGTTCAGCCAAAATTCCGCTGTCGTCATTTGACAAATGCCCTGTGGGCGCAAGTATTCTGCGCTTCAAAAAATACGGATACGTTCCGTTTTTGAGCATTGCAATATCATGATTTGCCTCAATAAGCGCAGTATCCGCGCCTTCAAGCCCGGCAATAAGCTCATCGTTTATGCTGCCGGTATCGGTTGCAAAGCCTAAGGTTTCCTCGCCTTCAAAGCGATAGCCGACGCTGTAAGCGGCATCGTGCATGGTTCTAAAGCAGCTGACCTCAACGCCGCCGAGGGAGAGCCTATCATCCTCGGGTATGTAGTTTAAATTGCTTTTTATCTCCGGTTTTACCCGGCAAAGCTCCTCGCACAGGGGCTTTGGAGCAAATATACTCAGGTCGTGATGCTTAATGAGCATCGAAAGCCCGGAAATGTGATCGGAGTGCTCATGTGTTATGAGCACTCCGCACAGATCCTGCGGAGCAAGTCCAAGCTGCGCAAGAGCCGCAACGGTCCTGCGCATGGATATCCCCGCATCTATAAGTATATTCGCTTTGCCCTCAGAAACGAGGCTGCAATTGCCTGAAGAACCGCTGGCGAAAGTTACTATACGCATATTTTATCCTATCGAAATCACTTTATCATGCAGCTCAGGCTCGTCGGGGTAATCGACGATGCTGATATCTGCTCCGAGCTTTCTGAGCTTGCCTACGAAATTCTCATAGCCGCGCTCGATGAAATGTATATCCTCAATTTCGGTCTTTCCGCTTGCGCACAGACCGGCAATGACCATTGCAGCGCCTGCTCTCAAATCGCAGGCCATAACGGGCGCACCGGTGAGCTTTGCGCCGCCTTCAAAAATCGCAATGCGCCCGTCAACCTGAATATCGGCGCCCATTTTGCGCAGCTCGTTAACATATTTGAAGCGGTTATCGTAAATTCCCTCGGTTATGACGCTCGTTCCGTTCGCCATACAAAGCAGAGCGCCCATCTGCGGCTGCATATCGGTCGGAAATCCGGGATACGGCAGGGTCTTGATATTTGCCTTGCGCAGATGACCGTTACCCTTTACGAGGACGCAGTCCTCATATTCCTGAACGATCGTGCCGGTTTCGCGCAGCTGCCGAAATGCACTCAAGGTGCTTGGGGATGACGTTCTTGACAAGAACCTCGCCGCCGGTGGCCGCCGCGGCTGCCATATAGGTTCCCGCCTCAATCTGGTCGGGAATAATGGAATAGCTGCCGCCGTGAAGCCTGTCAACTCCGTTGATCTTTACCGTATCCGTACCTGCTCCGCGAACATCCGCGCCCATGGAGTTTAAGAAGTTTGCAAGGTCAACTATATGCGGCTCTCTTGCCGCGTTTTCAATTATCGTCCTTCCGTTTGCCATGGTGGCCGCAAGGATGATATTCATTGTTGCGCCGACAGATACTTTGTCAAGATAAATCTTTGCTCCGTGAAGACTGCCGTCGGTCGCCTCGGCATACACAAAGCCGTTGCGCACATCGACGTCAGCGCCGAGGGCGTTCATTCCCTTTATATGCTGGTCGATTGGGCGAACACCAAAGTTGCACCCACCGGGCATAGTTGTTTTTGCACTGCCGAATCTGCCGAGCATTGCGCCGATGAGATAATAAGATGCGCGGATCTTTCGCATAAGCTCAAAGGGAGCATCGCAGAATCTTACGTTGCGGCTGTCTATCTCTATAGTGCCGGGACAGATCACTCTGACCTCGGCGCCGAGCTGAGTCAATATCGTAAGGAGCATGTCGGTATCGCTGATCTGCGGCATATTCTCTATGCGGCAGATACCGTCAACCATCAGTGCAGCCGGAATTATCGCGACCGCCGCGTTTTTCGCTCCGCTTATATCAACCTCGCCCTGAAGCGGTTTTCCACCGTTTATGACGTACTTTTCCATATTTTACACCTTTCATAGGTACTGACGCACCGGTTTGTTATTATAGCATAGTGCATATGCAAAGGCAATTAGCAATGTAAACAAATCGTAACTATTTCTCGCTCTCAAGCAGGCGTTTTGCCTTAAGAACGGCGATGATGGTCTTGCCGTCGGCTATCTTTCCGTCCATGACAAGCTGCGTAAGCTCATCTATGTGGTGCTTTTCGACGCTCAGAAACTCGCCCTCGTCAAGATGGCTCTTGCCGCGGTGAAGTCCGCGCGCGAGATATATATGCAGCGTTTCGGTCGAAAATCCTGGGGACGAATAGTCCTCGCCGAGGCTTATGATCTCGTCGGCGGTAAAGCCCGTTTCCTCGGAAAGCTCGCGCACTGCACACTCATACGGATCCTCTCCGTATTCAAGCTTGCCGGCAGGCACTTCAAGCAGCTCCTTCTGGAACGGATAACGAAACTGCCTTACGCAATAGCAATAGCCCTCGTCGTCGATCGGCAGTATAGTCGCGCCGCCCGGATGCTCAACTACCTCGCGCTTTACGATGCTTCCGTCGCACAGCTCGGCGTGGTCAAGACGAACATTCACAATGACGCCGCGATACTTTTCTTCACTATCTATTTTCTTCTCAATGTAGCTCATAATGCGCCTCGGGTAAAATAATTATCTGCTTTACATAATGCTAAAACAGTATAGCACCTTCTTTGTGATATTTCCATAATTTTTGTATAGAAAATCAAAAAATTCCGTTAAACTATGCTTTGTTAACGAAATTTTGTGAACTGTTATTCAGTTTGAATCAATTTCGTTTCCAAAACGCAAACTTGTTAAATTCAGGAGCAAAATATTATGTTATCCGACGAAGCCACTGCACTTCTTATTAACGATAAGGAGCTTACAAACGACGAGATATCGGACCTTTTTGACGGCTGTCCGGGCGGCGTCGAGGCCGACATTTTTACATACGGCGGGCGCACTCTTATACTTGCCCACGCGGCCGAACCGCTGTGCGGCAGGTTCTCTGCGCAAATGCGCGTCAAAAGAAAAGCCGCACACGATAAATGACAGGACTAATGCCGCAGAGTATTACAAAGCTCAAGCAGCCTGTCATGCGCCGTTATGCTTTCAACATCTTCGCCAAGGTGCTTGAGCGCGCTTACGATTTCATCAATGTTGTCTTTGCACTTATCCGGATTTGAGATCATACTTCCGTAAATGTCATTGCAAACAATATAATTTGTCTCTTTATTTGTGCCCTGCACCAGCAGCACATATGCCTGCTCGAACGAACGGAATGAAGCGACTCCGCTCCAATAATCACCATCATTTCCGTTAGTCTGATACGATGAAAACTGCGTGTATGCATCTGTCGCACTCGCCTGAGCCAGCTGTTTTATATCGCTGTCATTGCTTTTCTCGACATACCAAAGATAAGCAAACACGAGTGCCGCCAGAGCAAAGCATACAGTCAAAACAGGCAAAGCGATTTTCTTCATACAGCACCTCGAGTTCATCATTTTTGTTGTCATATTATCATATTGCGTCACAACGGTCAATGTGCAAAAAGTCCACCACAGCTCAGCAAGACTGCGGTGGACTTTTATTTATGGTTTCAGACCGTTACTTCCTGTGAAGCGTAGACCTTTTTGAGCTTTGCGTATCTGGGCAGGCCGTCCTCATAAACTGCCTCGCTCTCGCCCTTGATAAGCGGCAGAGCATAGTTTATGAAGTCCTCTGTTACGAAGTTGCCCTCGGCGTTTATCCACTCTGTCGGTACCGTTTTTTCTCGGTTTGCAACATCCTCGAGGTCAATGAGGGTCGGCACGCAGCGATACTGTCCGCCCTCGGTAGCTCTGCCGAAGGCAGCCATCTTGCCGCTTACGCCGCTCAGCGCCGATTCAACGGCAAAGCGGCCGGCCATCTCGGCCTCGGCAATATCGGTGGCGGAAGCCTGGTGCGCCGCAGCTCTCTGCAAAAGGCTCAGCTCAATGCCGCGAACCTTGGCGCCGATGCGCTGATGAAGTACCGCAGCGAGCATGACGGCAAGTCCGCCGAGCTGCACATGCCCAAAGCCGTCGTTTGACGAGGTCTTTGCCTCGGAAACGAAGCTGCCGTCGGCATAGTGGATGCCCTCGGAGACGACGACGAGCGCCTTGCCCTTTTCCTTATACACGCGCTCGACATCGGCACAGAAGCTTTCCATATCGAAATCGCGCTCGGGCAGATAAACGAGGTCGGGGCCGCAGCCCTTATATGTAGCAAGTGCTGCCGATGCCGCAAGCCAGCCGGCATGACGGCCCATTATCTCAACGACGTTGACCGTGCCGGTGCTGTAAACGCAGGTATCCTTATAAAGTTCCATGCAGGATGTTGCGATATATTTTGCCGCGCTGCCGTAGCCGGGGCAGTGATCCGTTCCGAACAGGTCGTTGTCGATCGTCTTGGGAACTCCGATAACTCTGCAATCATAGCCGACACTGCTCATGTAGCGGCTTATCTTATTGCAGGTGTCCATCGAATCGTTGCCGCCGTTATAGAAGAAGTAGCGAACGTCATACTTTTTGAAAACTTCAAGTATGCGCTTATAATCGCTGTCATCCTCCTCGGGCTCGGCTATTTTATAGCGGCATGAGCCAAGCTCCGACGACGGAGTGTTCAGCAGAAGCTTAAGCTCCTCGGCGTCTTCTGCGCCCATGTCAAAAAGCTTGTCCTCAAGCACGCCCTTTATGCCGTACTGAGCACCGTAGACACGGGTTATATTCTCGGAAGCGAGAGCCGCGCTGACTACGCCATACATGCTGGCATTTATGACCGCGGTAGGGCCGCCGGACTGCCCGAATATGCAGGCTCCTTTAAACTGTTTGCTCATAGCTTATGCCTTTCCGTCGCAGCCGAGAACATCGACTATCTTGTGCGCGACCATGTCCTTTATTGCCTGACGTGCCGGCTTGAGGTACTGGCGCGGATCAAAATGATCGGGATGAGCGTTCAGGTAGCTGCGGATGGATGCGGTCATTGCAAGGCGAAGATCGGAGTCGATGTTTATCTTGCACACTGCCATGGATGCCGCCTGGCGGAGTTGAGCCTCGGGAACGCCGATAGCACCGGGCATGTTGCCGCCGTTTTCGTTGATCTGCTTTACAAACTCCTGAGGTACGGAGGATGCGCCGTGCAGAACTATCGGGAAGCCGGGCAGACGGCGCTCGACATCCTCAAGAATGTCAAAGCGGAGCTGGGGCTTCGTGCCGGGCTTGAACTTATATGCGCCGTGAGAGGTGCCGATAGCGATAGCGAGAGAATCGCAGCCTGTGCGCTCGACAAATTCCTGAACGTCCTCGGGACGGGTGTAGGACGAATCCTCGGCGGAGACATTTACCTCGTCCTCAATGCCGGCGAGAGTGCCAAGCTCGGCTTCGACGACAACGCCATGATCGTGAGCGTACTCTACGACCTTGCGGGTGAGCGCAATGTTATCCTCAAAGGACTTGGAGGATGCGTCGATCATGACGGAGGTGAAGCCGCCGTCTATGCAGGATTTGCAAAGCTCATAGCTGTCACCGTGGTCAAGATGGAGCGCTATGGGAAGTCCAGTCTCCTCGACCGCAGCCTCAACAAGCTTCATCAGATAGGTGTGGTTTGCGTACGCGCGCGCACCTTTGGACACCTGGAGGATGACCGGAGCTTTGTGCTCTGCGGCGGCCTCGGTGATGCCCTGCACGATCTCCATGTTATTGACATTGAATGCGCCTACGGCGTATCCGCCTGCGTAGGCCTTGCTGAACATTTCCTTGGTTGTTACCAGTGGCATAATCATATTCCTTTCATTGCTTTTTCAACGATATTCTCAACCGTAATGCCGTTGACTGCAAGCAGGCGCTCATACGGCGCGGACTGGCCGAAGCAGTCCTGTATGCCGATGCGCACGACCTTGCCCTTCCCTGCCTCGGCTGCGCGCTCGCACACCGCGCTGCCAAGACCGTTTATGATGTTGTGATCTTCAACGGTGATTATCTTGCCGATATCGTTAATGCAGGCATCGACAGCTTCGTTATCCAGCGGTTTGAGCGTGTGCATGTCGAGAACTCTTGCGCTTATGCCCTTGCTCTCAAGCTCGCGCGCGGCATCCAGTGCAAGGCGCACCGTATCGCCGATCGCGATTATCGCAACGTCCTTACCGTCGCGCAGACGGACAGCCTTGCCGATTGTAAACTCCTGATCCTCGTCATATATGACGGGAACGGCGTCGCGCGTGAAGCGCAGATACATCGGGCCGTAGGTCTCGGCCGCAGCACGGACGAGCTTTCTTGCCGAAACATAATCTGCCGGCTGGATAACGGTTATGTTCGGAATGGTGCGCAGAACGCCCAGATCCTCTATCGCCTGATGGCTTGCGCCGTCGTTTGCCGGAGTAACGCCGCCGTGAGAGCATGCGATCTTGACATTGAGATTGGTGTAGCACATCTCCTGTCGGATCATTTCGCACATTCTCAGCGAGCCGAACACCGCATAGGTCACGACAAACGGGATCTTGCCGGTGGATGCAAGACCGGCCGAGAGCGCGGCGCCGTTTTGCTCGGCAATGCCGACATTGACATACTGCTCCGGCAGAGCCTTCATAAACTTTGCGGTCTTGCAGGACTTGCCGATATCAACGTCAACCACATAGATATTCTTATTTTCCTTGCCGACCTCAACGATCTCGTCGCCGAAGCCGTCGCGAGTAGCTATCATTTTACCTTTTTCCATGATCTCAGCTCCTGTCTATCTGCGCTATTGCGTCGGCATACTGCTCGGCATTGGGAGCCGTGCCGTGCCACGAAACCTGATTTTCCATGAAATCAACGCCCTTGCCCTTAACGGTTTTTGCATTGATGAATTTGGGCTTGCCGTTTTTGGCTGCGCGTATTTTATCGAAAGCGTCAAGTATCTGCTGCATGTCGTGTCCGTCGATATCATAGACCTCAAAGCCGAAGGCTGCCGCCTTTGCGCTCAGGTCGATATGCGGCATGATCTGATCGCAGGGACCATCGAGCTGGAGACCATTATTATCTACCATCATGACGAAATTGTCAAGCTGATATCGATTTGCACTCATCATTGCTTCCCAGACTATGCCCTCGTCCATCTCGCCGTCACCGAGGAGCGTGAACACGCGGTAATCCTTATGGTCGCGCTTACCTGCAAGAGCCATGCCGACAGCGCACGAAGCTCCCTGCCCGAGTGAGCCGGTGGAGATATCTATGCCCGGGCATTTGAGCATGCTGGGGTGACCCTGAAGCATGGAGCCTTCCTGACGCAGGGTGTGCAGCACTTCCTCCGGGAAAAATCCGAGACTGCCGAGAGCCGCGTACTGGATCGGGCAGACATGGCCTTTTGAAAGGACGAACCTGTCCCTGTCGGGCCACTGCGGATTTTTCGGGTCAACGTGCATTTCGGAAATACAGGGCCGTCACGATGTCGGCTGACGACAGCGAACCGCCGGGATGGCCCGACTGTGCTTCGAAAATCATCGTCAGCGCCGTTTTTCTGAGTTCTTTTGCTTTTTCTTTGAGCATACTGACTTTTTCGTTCATTTGTATCCTCCTCGCTTAAAGGGTGTAGTAATCACCGAGAGCTATGGTTTTCTGCTCCTTAGCGGATTTAAGAGCTGCATTCGAGAGCTTGAGAACCTTCATGCCCTCGGACAGGCCGCCGATCTCAACAGGCTTATTGTTCTTCAGGCAGTCCTGGAAGTAAACGTGGACATGGTAGATGACCTCGTCCTTGTTGAGATCATAGGAATCATTGAATGTGATGCTCTCCTCGTGATCCATATCTACTGTTTTATATGTAAGAGAGTCAAACTCGAACATATTCCGGCCGCGCAGCAGGATGCTGCCGTTTGTTCCGATATAGCCCTTGAGGTTTGCGCCGGCGCCGGAGCTCCAGCTCGTCATTATCGAGGCGACTGCGCCGTTTTTGCATCTCATGACCATGGTCGAGTTGGTGTCGAACTGCGGAACGTTGCTTATGGTTCCCTTGACGTTGCAGGCAATGGTATCAAACTCGCCTGCCAGCGAGGTCAGGAGGTTAAACTCGTGCGATACAGACTCGATAGTCATTCCGCATGCGAGCTTGGGGTCGGTGCGCCAGGAGTTGCCGTACATGGCGTTATTCTTGCCGTAGCCAAAGCCTGCGCCGACACGGTAGCTGAAAACGTTGACGGGTTCGCCGAACATGCCGGACTTGACCATATCGTACATTTTGACAAACGCAGGACGGAAGCGGTGGGCAAAGCCGACGATTATCTTCGCGTCATACTGCTTTGCCATGGCAACTATCTTCTCTGCATCTTCCAGAGTTGTGGCAATGGGCTTTTCAAGATACAGCGGAACATGCTTTGACAGAACCATCTCGACATAGTCAAGGCGCTTCGTCGGAGGCGTCGAAATAACTGCGTAGTCTGCCTTTTCGACATACTCCGGGATCTGCTCGTAGCTTATTACGTCGCAGTAAAATTCCTTTTTGAAGGACTTGAGCGCATTCTCGCTTACGTCGAAAGCGCCTACAATCTCGCCGCCAAGCTTCTCAACGGCTCTGGCATGGGATTTTGCAATATCCCCTGCCCGATCATTAAAACTTTCATTGATATTCTCCTTAGTTCAAATCAGCCGCCAAGCATTCAATACAATCACTTTTGCTCTTTCATCATCATCAACAATTTCTATATAAATCTTAGCAGAGTTTTTGGTGCAAATCAAGCGAAAAATGAAATTTCATTTCATTTTTAAGCTTAAATTATGAAATTCGTTGCACTGCATAAAATGCACATTTTGTTTTTGGTAAAAAACACGAATAGTTTGTTAATAAGCAAACAATTTTATCTCCTGAAACGTAAAAAAGTACGGTAATTCATAAATTACCGTACTTTTAAGTTGAAGTTTACTGGATATTATATTCAGAATTTTTGATTTCCCGGGATACGTTTAAGCTCGATTGAGTTAGCAATACGCTCTCCGCGTTTCATTTGTTCGCTGTCACGTGTAAGCGCCATGATGGAGTGAAGGATCGAAACCGTCACAAGCTCGCACAGGCGTGCAGCGGAGATATCGCTCAGATAACTGCTGCTGAAAATGCATGTCGGCAGCTCGATATCAAGGTATTTCGACAGCGGTGTTCCCTTCGTGCCGACAACGCCGATGGTGTATATTCCGCGCTGCTTTGCGTAAGATGCATTCTGCAAAACGTTATATGTTCTGCCGGAGTTGAGGATCAAAAACAGCACATCGTTTTCGTCCATCATGCTTATCTCCATGATCTGAAACATTATATCATCAACAATGCGGCACGGTATTGCAAGTTTGAGAAAAATATCGTATGCAGCCCTCGCGATCGTGCCCGAACCGCCTTCGGCCAGTATCACAACATGATTTGCATCGGCAAGCTTATCGGCTGCCTTCTGCAAAAGCTCCGGCTCGAGCGACAGCTTCAGCTGGTCAAGCACCATCTTCATATACTGCAGGACCTTGTTAGTGACAGTCTCCGCATTGTCGCCCTTTTTCAGGTCCATATCCGTGGTCGAGCTTTCAATATAGTTCGTATATGCGGCGCTGTTTTTCATATCCGTCAAGCCCTTGAAGCCGAGCTTGCGGCAAAAGCGCACGACTGTTGCCGGACTTGTTCCCACCTTCTCGGCGATCGAGCTTGCAGTTTCAGCGTCAACTGCGCCGGGATGCTCGAGCAGATAGTCGGCTATGCGCTTATCGGATTTGGAAAAAATGCCTGTGTCGTATTGCGCGCGGATTCTTTGAATATAAAACAGCGATTCTGTCATTTTTGACATCTCATTTCATTATTTTTGATTCAGCTTACCATATTTTCACCGCGTTGGCAATAGAAAATCCACCTCAGCAGATATGCTGCGGTGGATATGGTGGAGATGGGGGGAGTTGAACCCCCGTCCGAAAGCACTTTAACAGGAACTTCTCCGAGCGCATACGGTCATTTATATTCCCTTCCCTGCGCGCCGGCCGTCAGGCTCGCAGAGTCGGTAGCTTCATTATGCGTGGTGTGCTCAAAGCTTTGCACACTCACGGGCACCACTGATCGACGCTCCGTTCCGGGCCGTGGTCCTCCCGGAGGGAACGCTCGCTAATTAAGCAGCGAGAAGAACAGTATCGTTGTTGTTCTTTAATTTATAAAGGCTGCCCATTTTTAGGATGGTAGGCGCATCCGCTCGCTATTCCTGCCTCCATACCCCCGTCGAAACCGGTACATCCCCATTTCAGTAGCGTATTTAGGCTGGTACTGTTCTATATTGCGTCAGCACGACCGGTGACATTATACCGTGTCGCACTGCAACGCCGTCCGGTAGTCGGGCGGTGATCTTCGCGTCAACTCGACGGTAACATTGTACCGCGTCGCACTGCAACGCCGTCCGGTAGTTTAGCGGTGATCTTTGCGTCAGCTCGACCGGTAACACTGCACCGTATCAAACTGCTGCGCCGTCCGGCAGTCGGGCGGTGATCTTCGCGTCAGCTCGACGGTAACATTGTACCGCGTCGCACTGCAACGCCGTCCGGTAATTGGACTATTGCTTTACACGGGGTGCGGATGACCGCACCCCATAGTGCGTTACATCTTTTCAGGTTCGGGATAGTCTATGCCGAAGGTGTCGACAGTGACCTTCTTCATTGCCTGACGGTGTATGGGCTTATCGTTTCTGCCGGTCATGCAATTTGCGATCTTATCGACATTTTCCATACCTTCTATGACCTTGCCGAACGCGGCATACTGGCCGTCGAGATGGGGTGCATCCTCATGCATGATGAAGAACTGGCTGCCGGCGGAATTGGGCGCCATTGCGCGCGCCATCGACAGGACGCCGCGAGTATGCTTGAGATCGTTGGGAACGCCGTTCATCTTGAACTCGCCCTTGATAGAGTAGCCGGGGCCGCCTACGCCAATGCCCTGAGGATCGCCGCCCTGGATCATGAAGCCGCGAATGACGCGGTGGAAGATAACGCCGTCATAAAACTTATTCTTTACCAGCGAGATGAAGTTGTTGACCGTATTGGGTGCGACCTCGGGATAAAGCTCGGCCTTTATGATATCGCCGTTTTCCATTTCGATTGTTACTACAGGATTGCTCATCAGTGTCTCTCCTTCAAAGTTCTTTCAATGTCGCGCGCAGCTTCTCGCTTTGCGTCGTCATTTCGTTTATCATACAATTTTTTGCCCTTGCACAGGCCAAGCTCGACCTTCACCCTGCTGTCCTTAAAATAAAGCGACAGCGGAATAAGCGCCACGCCCTCCTGCATAACTCTTGCGTTGAGCTTGACTATCTCGCGCTTATGCATGAGCAGTCTTCTCGGGCGCACGGGGTCTTTATTGAAAATGTTGCCCTTTTCATACGGGCTTATATGCAGCGATCTGACAAACAGCTCGCCGTTTTTGATCGTGCAGTAGCAGTCCTTCATATTGACCGTTCCCGCTCTGAGGGATTTAACTTCCGTTCCGGCAAGCTCTATGCCGGCTTCAAACCTGTCAAGCACGAAATAATCGTGAAAGGCCTTGCGATTTGACGCTATCTGCTTTGTTCCGGTCTGCTTCGGCATTCGCTCACCTCCCGACCGTTAAGCTATTATAACACACTTTGTGCGAAAATTAAATAACATTCTGTAAATCACATGTGTGCTTTGAGTATATCCGCGATCTCCGCGACGTTTTTGAGAACATAGTCCGGCTTGCGCTCGGCTTTTTCAATGTCCTCAAGGCTGCTCTCGCCCGACAGTACACACACGGACACTGCGCCGGCATTCTGCGCAACGGCTATATCGGTATAAAGCCTGTCGCCGACGCAGCAGATATTTTCGTTGGGAACGCCGGTCTGTTCGGATATTATGTCAACCATATTGCGGTTCGGCTTGCCGATAAACACCGGCTCGACTCCGCTTGCGGCGGTCAAAAGCGCGCAGATGCTGCCGCAGTCGGGCAGGACCTCATTTGCCGGCATGGGGCACACCCAGTCGGGGTTTGCGGCAACGAATGCAGCGCCGCGGCGAAGGTAATGCACGGCTTTATCGAGCTTTTCATAAGTAAGCGTCGTATCAAAGCCAACGCAGACAACGCCGACCTCCTCGCTGTCGCCAAGGGGAACGCCGTAGCTTTCAAGCTCGCCCAAAAACGCCGGAGTTCCGACGGGATAGACAAGCTCGCCCTTGTGGCGGCTGTTGAGATACATTGCCGTTGCCATGCCGGAGGTGAAAACATTTTCCTTCTCGCAGGGAAAGCCGAGCTTTCTAAGGCGTGTTATATAGTCAACGCCGGCGCGCGAGGAGTTATTGGTCAGATATATATACTCTCTGCCGCTTTTCTTAACGGTATCGATAAAGTCCACCGCGCCGTCAAACACCTCGTCGCCGAGGTAAAGCGTGCCGTCCATATCCAGCAGAAACAGTTTTGTGTTCAGAAGCTTATCCATTCTCATACTCCGATCTAAAAATTTCAGAAATATTATATAGTTTTATGGCCTTAAAATCAACTACATCTTGCATTGCATCGCGGATATGATAAAATTACATTAAAAATTCGAAGGAGCTACGATATGGACATTGCTTTCAATAACGGCTGGCTGTTTACCGAGGACTACGACGCAGGCTTTGACAAGGCGTCCTCCGTCCGTCTGCCGCACACGGCAAGGGAGATACCTTATAATTATATCGACTGCCGCGACTATCAAATGGTCTGCGGCTACCGAAAGAGCTTTACCGCTCCCTCGGAGTGGCAGGGCAAGCGGATTATACTGCGCTTTGACGGTGCAGCGCACGAGGCGACGGTATTCTGCAACGGAACGCGTGTCGGATATCACGCCTGCGGCTACACGGCGTTTTCCGTTGATATCACTGACAGCGTAAATTTCGGCGGCGAAAACACTGTCGACGTGCGGCTCGACACGCGTGAGAGCCTTAACATTCCGCCGTTCGGCTTTGTTATCGACTATCTTTGCTACGGCGGACTTTACCGCGAGGTAACGCTCGAGGTAAAGGATCCCGAGTATATCAAAGAAGTTCTAATCGAGAACACCGGCCTGCACGAGCTGCGAGTGAGGATAGAAAGCGAATGCGAAAGCGTTGCTACCGATATCGTTGACGGCAGCGGCAAGGTCATTGCCTCGGCCTGCGGCAAGGCGTTTGAGCTGAGCGTTCCGAATGCACAGCTTTGGAGCTTGGACTCCCCTGCTCTGCACACGGCGCGTGTTCGCGCAATGCGCGGCGGCGAGGTCGTTGATGAAAGAGCCTGCGTTTCGGCTTCAGAACCGTGAGGTTTGAAAACGACGGATTCTATCTCAACGGTCAGAGGATAAAGCTGCGCGGCCTTAACAGGCACCAGTCATACGCCTATGTCGGCTACGCCATGCCTAAATCGGTGCAGGAGCTTGACGCCGAGATACTCAAAAACGAGCTTGGCGTTAACGCCGTGCGCACCTCGCACTATCCGCAGTCGCAGCACTTTATATCGCGCTGCGACGAGCTGGGGCTGCTGGTGTTTACCGAAATCCCCGGCTGGCAGCATATCGGCGACGAGGACTGGAAGCGGCAGGCGGTTAAAAACACCGATGAAATGGTTCGGCAATATATGCACCATCCGTCTATCATGCTCTGGGGCGTTCGGATAAACGAATCGCAGGACTGCGACGAGCTTTACAGAAAAACGAATGCCGTTGCGCACACGCTTGATTCCGGCCGCCAGACGAGCGGCGTCAGATATCTCGAAAAAAGTCACCTGCTTGAGGATGTTTATGCATACAACGACTTTTCGCACACCGGCGACAATGCCGGTCTGAAAGCAAAAAAGAACGTGACGAGCAAGAAGCACAGGCCGTATTTCGTTTCCGAGTGCAACGGGCACATGTTCCCGACAAAGCCCTTTGACGATGAGCGGCACAGACTCAGCCACGCGCTCAGGCACGCGAAGGTGCTCGACGCGATGTACGCCGCCGACGATATATGCGGCATATTCCCGTGGTGCATGTTTGACTACAACACGCATCAGGACTTCGGCAGCGGCGACGGGATATGCTACCACGGCGTTATGGACATGTTCCGCAACCCGAAGCTCGCGGCCGCGGTTTACGCAAGCCAGAGCGACAACGTTCCCTGCTGCGTCGTCTCCTCATCCATGGATATCGGCGAGCACCCGGCCGGTGATATTGGCAAGGTCTATGTTTTTACCAATGCCGACAGCGTGAAGCTTTATAAGGACGGAGTTTTTGTCCGCGAGTTTTTCCCCGGAAAAGATGAATATCCCGCTCTCCCCCATCCACCGGTCATAATTGACGACTTTATCGGCGAGCTTCTTATAACGCAGGAGGGCTTTGACGTAAAGACGGCCGCCACTGTTAAAGAATGCCTGCTTGCCGTTGCCAAATCCGGTCCGAGCGCACTTCCTCCGAAAATTCTTGCAAAGTTTGCGCGGCTTATGCTAACAAAGGGCTTTAAGTTTTCCGACGGCGTTGAGCTTTACGGAAAATACGTCGGCAACTGGGGCGGCGAGGCCACGAAGTGGCGCTTTGACGCGATAAGAGACGGCGAGGTAATAAAAAGAGTGACTCGCTCGCCGGGTCAGAAGGTCCACCTTGAGGTAAGGCCGAGCAAAACCGAGCTTTCCGAGGGTAACACATACGATGCTGCCGAGGTTCGCATACGCGCGCTTGACGAATACGGCAGCCTCGCTCCGTATTGGCAGGAGCCTGTTGTTTTAAAATGCAGCGGCGCGCTTGAGCTTATAGGCCCCGAGATAATATCCCTCAAGGGCGGCTCCGGCGGCTGCTACGTCAAAACCGTCGGCAAAGCCGGGCTCGGCAGGCTCTCTGTAAACGATATTGAAATTGAATTTAATATAAACATGTAAATCACGGAGGATGTTACCATGAAGAGAAAAGCTTCTGTTATCGGCCTGCTGCTTGCGCTGCTTATGATACTCGGCGCATGCGGCGGCGCAAACGATAAGCCCGACGTCGGCGCCGCCGAAACTTTGCAGCCGACAGCCGAGCCTACGCAGCAGCCCACAGGTCCGGGAGTTGCCGCAACAGGTACTCCGGCCGTAACCAGCGGCAAGCTAATATACACTTTCGATTACGATCTCGGCATTCTTGACGGCAGCGGCACAAACGGCTGGTTTGTGGCATCGTGGCTTGCAAAAGGCTACGGCACTCGCTACTACGCGATAAATGTCGTAACAGGGCAGGTCATTCAAGGCGAAGAGGGTGCGGAGGTAGTTCTGTGTGCAAACGGTCTTGTACGCTTTATCTGGAAGGACGCAGACGGCAACGAGGTGTCTGCCGGCACCGTGTATTTCCCGGACGGCGAGCCTAAGACATTTGATCTTTATGCTCAGATCTACGGCCTTGACGGCACACTCAAGGAAGAGCGCAAGATATTAAGCTGGACTCAGACCTCGGAGGATCCGTATTTCACCGTTGTGCTGCCGGAAATGAACAAGATAATTTCCGAGCTTGGCGGCGGAAGCATTGCCGGCAATGAGCTTGTTCTCTCCGTTACCGACGATAACGGCGACGCAGTCGTTCTCGGCCTTGACGGCGAAGAGCTTATAAGACTCGCCGGCGTTGACGCATCGGAGGTTTACGCATATTCAAGCTCCGACGGAAGCTTTGTTTCCGTTTACCGTCCCGACAGCGACCAGACCGAGTTTTACCGCTTTTAAGGAGGCGAGCCTGTGAAGAGACGACTTCTTGCCGGTTTTTTGGCGCTTGTGATGGCGCTCGCACTGCTGCCGGCATCTGTCTTTGCCGCGTCGGATATTCCCGATGGCTATGTGCCGATCTACACTTTAGCAGACCTGAAGGAGAACATCGGCAGCGGCTATTACCTGCTGATGAACGATATCGACGCAAGCGCAGAGAACATTGCATACGACACGCTTAACAACGCAGCCTGCGGCACTTTGCCTAAAGGCGGAGTTGTTAACGGCAACGGCCACACTATATATAATCTCAAAAGCACGCTCATTGAGAAAAACTTAGGCACCATCAAGAATCTTAATGTTGCCGTAATAAGCACCGATGATAACGATGTTTTGGGCACTGACAGCGGCATTTGCGGCATTGCTTATTACAACTCATACGGTGATGACACTGGCCTTATTGAAAACTGCAATGTCAGCATGACAGTACGGCGCAGTTTTGATAAGCTCAACATAGGATTCATAACATGCGGTATTGCGAGAGGGAAAGGCTCAGTAAGAAACTGCATCGCCGACCTTGACATCGACCTTAAATACACCGGCACGAATAAAGACAGCGATATCAGCGTTGCCGGCATAGGCGACAACAGTCGCTTTGCCGATATTGACAGCTGCCTTGTTATGGGCTCGGTCAATATTCAGACGCCCGGTTATGCGCGTTTGGCAGGCATCAGCGACGAAGACTCAAAAAACTCCGCCAATGCCCTCGAAAAGGTCAATGTTGAATGCGCAAGCACTTCCCGAAGCGCATATGATTTCTTCACGCTCAGCAGCGCGAGCAGTGTTCGCAATTCCGGCGGTCAAAGCATTAATAACAGAGTCGCGGACGATCTTGCAGTAAACTATACTTACAACGGCAATGCTGTTCTCAACGGTAAGCCCGATGCCGAGAGCAAGCTCTACACTCTTGAAAGCCGCGCAAGCATTCTCAAAGAATGGGATCTTTCCAACGTCCCCTCCGAGACTCCGCCGACAGATCCAAAGCCGGGAGATAACGAGTCCATTACCGTTGACTTCAATTTCGAGGGCAATATAGGCCACACACGGTCTTGGCAGTTTAATTACACCGACGATTACTTCTACGCTCAAGATGACGGCTACGGCTACAGTGCCGATCTTGCAAAGGCCTCGCTGTGCCTTGAAATGACGACCTTCTCGACAAATGCTAACACCACATGGCGCGGCGAAGGCGTCGGCACGGCGATTTCCAGAACCGAAAATGTTCGGGAGCTGCTGAACAAGCTGAATTTCAGCTCGATTCAATACGTTAATTATGATGTGCCGCTTGATGATACCTCGGACAAGGTCGCCTACACGCTGGCAATGAAGTATATCAAGAATAAGGACGGCGGCACGGACACCCTGATCGCCGTTCCTATCCGCGGCGGCGGCTACGGCGGTGAATGGGCAAGCAACTTCAACGTGTACAACAGCGATGAAAAACTCAGCCGCAACCATTACGGCTTCCAGACTGCTGCCAACGACGTTCTGAGCGGTCTTAGTGACTATGTTCAGAGCCACGAGATCAAGGGTGACCTGAAGATCTGGGCAGTAGGCTTCAGCCGCGGCGCTGCCGTTGCCAATCTCCTGGGACGCGCGCTGAACAATGCGACGATCGGCGGAATAAAGCCCAACGTCGTGGATATATACGTCTACACATTTGCAACTCCGGCAGGCGCATCCCGCGACTCGGCAGAAACGTTTTTTGACCCTAACATTTTCAACATAGTAAGTCCTGTGGACCTTGTCCCTCGCGTTGCTCCCACGGCATGGGGCTTTACGCGGTACGGAACAACGCTGTCGCTTCCCTACGATAAAAACGACAAGCTGTGGGATAAATTTGAGGAGATCTCCGGAATGTTTACCCGAGAAATCAAACCCTCTCAGCGCACATTTTTGGATAGGTTCTGCGAGGTAGCCTTCACAAACGGTCCCGGCGGCAGCTCCGCATTCGGAAAAGTTCTCTACACAGATGTCCAGCAGGATATAATGGACTTCACCGGAAGCGAGCTCGGTACCCCTCCCGGCTCTCCTTGAAAAGAGCGACACTTTAAGTTGCGTGCTCTCAAACAGCGCACTCAAGAAAGTGCTCAGTTGTGCACTGTTAAATTATACGCTGATCCCCGATGCTCTTCTGAATCTCAACACGCTCGGACTTGCCCACTATCCCGAGCACTATCTTGCGCATCTGGAAGTTGACAATTTGCAGAGCGAAGACGATTTCGTAAGCTCCTATCACGCACGCACCGTCCTGGTGTATCCGCCTGCGGACAAGCAGCTTAAAACCTGTGACATCAAGGTCGATTTCTGGAACACAAAAGGCCAGTCCGCCGGCAGCTATGCAAACGGTACCTGCGTCAGCGGAGAGGTATCACTCGAGATGACAGATATCGGACTCATCGCCACTTTGCCCGAGGGTTCGGGATACAGCTTCACGGTTTCCGGATCAGATGCAGCCAACGTCGGTGCAGAGATCTACACTTACGACGCATCCGAGCTTGAGCCTGTCCGCACCGTTGACTTTGCTTCTCTCCCGATATCTGACGGCGAAAGCAGCACGGTTTTCATACCCATGGATGAATACGATGACTATTACGCAAAAGATGGCAGCGGGAACATATATGCCCCCGACAGCGACAGCGAAAATCCCGACCTGCCGGATGACCCGGATGAACCGTACACAAACAACTTTACCGATGTTTCGGAGGGGGCATACTACTATGATGCTGTTTTGTGGGCAGTCAATGAAGGCATAACTAACGGAACTACAGAAACGACTTTCAGTCCGTATGCAAGCTGCACCCGTGCTCAGGTCGTCACCTTCCTGTGGAGGGCAGCCGGATGCCCCGAGCCCGCATCGACCGTCTGCCAATTCGTCGATGTTCCAAAGGGCAGTTTTTACTACAAAGCCGTTCTGTGGGCCTCCCAGGAAGGCATCACCACCGGTGTCACCGCCGATCACTTCCAGCCGGGCGCGACCGTCACCCGGGCCCAGGTCGTTACATTTCTCTGGCGCTGGGATATGTATCCTCAAGCCGATAAATCGGCCGGTTTTACAGATGTCCCGAAGCATGCATTTTATGCAGATGCAGTAGACTGGGCGGTCGAAGTCGGCGTGACAAAAGGCACCACGGCAAAAACATTTTCTCCGAATGACAAGTGCATACGCGCGCAGATCGTAACTTTCCTCTATCGCTACTTTGTAGTCGATTGAGATACGAAGCAAAAACAAATTACACGGTGCAGCTTTCAGGATGCACCGTGTTTTTACATGTATAATGTAAAATTTATAATACGCTGCCGTAATGACGGCGGCTGTGTTATAATGATCTCATGATATATAGAAAGTAAGGCGAACATTATGTGGATACTTTTCGCGTTCGGCTCGGCTCTCTTTGCCGGTCTGACGTCGGTTCTCGCAAAATGTGGGATCAAAAAGACCGATTCCGACGCCGCAACTGCAATACGAACCATAGTTGTACTTATTTTCTCGTGGCTGATGGTTTGGATAGTCGGCTCGGCTCCGACCATCACCGGGCTGAGCGCAAAAACGTGGATATTCCTCATCCTGTCCGGCATTGCGACCGGCGCATCGTGGCTTTGCTATTTCAGGGCGCTGCAGCTCGGCGATGTGAACAAGGTCGTGCCGATAGACAAGTCCTCAACGATACTCACCATAATTCTGGCGCTGATCTTCCTCGGCGAGCCGATCTCGTGGCTTAAAGCGGCGGCTGTTGTCCTCATCGGCATCGGCACGTTCATGATGATCGAAAAGAAGGCTGATACCGAGCAGAAGCAGGAGAAAAAGAGTTGGCTGCTGTATGCCGTTCTGTCGGCAGTATTTGCGTCGCTGACCTCTATCCTCGGCAAGATCGGCATTGACGGCGTTGAGTCAAACCTCGGAACAGCCATCCGCACAGGCGTTGTGCTGATCATGGCGTGGCTGATCGTGTTCATAAAGGGCAAGCAGCACACGCTAAAGGATATTCCCAAAAACGAGCTGGGCTTTATCTGCCTTTCCGGACTTGCTACCGGCGGCTCGTGGCTGTGCTACTATAAAGCGCTTCAGGACGGCCTTGCAAGCGTGGTCGTTCCGATAGACAAGCTGAGCATACTTGTTTCGATCGGCTTCTCGGCGCTTGTTTTCAAGGAGCGGCTGTCAAAGAAAGCGGCCGTCGGCCTTGTGCTCATAGTCGTCGGAACGCTTATGATGCTGATCTAAACTTACGCCCTAATAAAATCATTGTTGTCTCCTCATTGCAATTATAATCACGGAGGATATGAAAGGAATATCTCGAGCTTTGCCTTGCCGGAGAATCGACCATTATCCCACGAAAGGAAATGCAGGCTAAAAAGCAGGAGCGTCTGCGCCAAACGATCAAGGAGCTTGAAGACAGCACCGCCTATATCGACTGGAAGCAGAATTTCTATGACGAGGTACTGTCCGGAAAGCGTCCGTATGTCAGCAACCTTATCCGCACCGAAAAGGACTGAAAAAAGTCTGCGGCAGTTTGCTGCAATAAAAAGATCACCGGGAAAAGTCAAATACTTTTCCCGGTGATCTTTTCCATGGAGCTGGTGGTGAGAATCGAACTCACAACCTTCTCATTACGAGTGAGATGCTCTACCATTGAGCCACACCAGCAAAGGACATTTCGCATTTTAGCACATGGCGGCGATAAAGTCAAACAAAAAAAGTTATAACTGCTCGTTATTGCTCAAATTTGTAAGACATTATGCTGACAATTTATGTTTATAAAAAATATAAGAATTTCAGCACTTTTTCAATGCTACAAAACAGTCGCAAACCGTTTACATAATTATTTCAAAAAATTATTTTGCAAATAGTTATCAACATTTTCAACAGAGTTTCCAACACTGAAAAATCATTGAATTTCAGTATTTAGCGCCGATATGTAAAATTATGTAGAGTCCTGAAGTCGAATTTTGTTACATTTTGAAAACATCATTTCGTTTACATAAGTCCATTTTTGTTAAGAGATTGAAACTCTTTGCCACCGACGATAATATGGTCAAGTAATTTTATATCGACAAGCTCCAAAGCTTTCTTCACAAGAACGGTACAGTACTCATCCTCCTTCGACGGAAGCGGCAGCGCACCGGGGTGGTTATGGGCAATGATAACGGCAGCAGCGTTGCTTTTTATAGCCGCCTCAACAAGCATTCTTATGCCGACCTCCGTTGCGTTTACAACGCCTCGGCTTATCTCCTTGCAGGCTATTATACCGTTGGATGAGTTTAAAAGCAGCGCATAGCATATCTCATTTACCTCGTACATGAACTTGGTGACAAAATATGCACCGGCATCCTCGCTGCGGCGGATGACCTTCGTCGGTATGCTTTTAGTAAGCAGATAGCGACGGCTGACCTCGGGAATGAGCTTTATGAGCGTTGCGGCGTTCTCGCCTATCCCGTCAACGCGCATAAGCTCCTCGTGCTTTGCTTCAAAAACGGATGCGAGCGAGCCGAACTGCTTTAAAAGCCTATGCGCAAGTTCATTTGTGTCCTTACGCGGAACGGCGTAGAAAAGCAGCATCTCAAGTGCGTTATGATCGTTAAAGCCATCAAGGCCGGCCTCGACAAAGCGGCTTTTCATCCGCTCCCTGTGTCCGTCATGTACGCCCATACGTTCTCTCCCTACAGTTCCATATTCGCGTAGGCATTGAGATCCCAGCCGGCAGTGTTCCCGGCGAGGTACTCATAGTAACCCTGACAGCCTATCATTGCCGCATTATCGCCGCAAAGCTTCAACGGCGGAACGAACAGCTCACAGCCGTTTTTCTCGGCGGCAGCCTTGAAATCGGCACGGATGCGCGAATTTGCCGCAACACCGCCGGCAATGGCTATTTTTTTATAGCCGAGCTCCTTTGCCGCCATCATTGTGCGAGGCACAAGAGCATCGCTCACGGCGGCCGTGAAGGATGCCGCAAGCGAGGCTCTGTCCAGTTCCTCTCCCTTTTGCTCGGCATTGTGCACGATATTTATCACGGCAGTTTTAAGGCCGGAGAAGCTCATTTCATATGGATGCCCCTCAATATGCGTGCGCGGCAGATGATATTTTTTATCGTCGCCGCCTTGCGAAAGATCGTCAATGGGCTTGCCCCCGGGATACGGCAGTCCGAGCACGCGTGCGGTTTTATCAAAGCACTCGCCTGCCGCATCGTCGCGCGTTGCGCCGATGACATTTAGATCTGTATAGCTCCGCACGTCGATTATAAGCGTATTGCCGCCTGATATCGCAAGGCACAAAAACGGAGGCTCAAGCTCGGGATATGCTATGTAGTTTGCCGCAACGTGCCCCTTTATATGGTGCACGGGGATAAGCGGAACGCCGAGGCTCATGGCAGCTGCCTTTGCAAAGTTGAGTCCGACAAGCACAGTCCCGATAAGTCCGGGCGCATAGGTCGCCGCGACGGCATCGATATCGCTTTTTTCTATTCCTGCAGCCTCCACGGCGCGCTGCGCAAGACGGGATATGACCTCGACATGGCTTCTCGACGCTATCTCCGGCACAACACCGCCGTAAATGGCGTGCAGGTCGGCCTGCGAGAATATCTGATCTGTCAATACGTTCCGTCCGTCTTCTACAACAGCGACGGCTGTTTCGTCACAGGATGATTCAAAGGCAAGTATTTTCATTTCTCTTCCTCACTTAGAAAACAAGTCATCAAAACGGCGTCCTCCTTCGGCAGGCTGTAGTATCCCTTTCGCCGGCCGACCTCGATGTAGCCGTGTTTTTTATATAAGCTCTGCGCCGGCACATTGCCAAGGCGCACCTCGAGCGTCAGAAAGCTTAGCTTCTTAGCCTCGGCTCGTGCGCGAAGCTCGTCAAGCAGCATATCGGCTATCCCCTCGCGCCGCCTGTCCTGCGACACGGCGACGTTTGATATATACCCCTCGTCAAGGACGTACATAAGGCCGACATAGCCAACTGCCCTGCCGTTTTCGGCCTCGGCAGCAAGAAAAACATGCATGGAATCCGTCATTTGAGCTGTAAGCTGCTCGCGAGTCCACGGCAGTGAAAAGCACTGCTGCTCGATGCGCAGGATATCGTCAATGTGCTCGGCTCTTGTATCGACAATGCGCACCATTACATGTCCTCCTCGCGCAGCTCGTCGATAACGGCAAGAGCTTCATCCTCAATGCGCAGAACACATTTTTTCCAGCCAAGCGGCAGCGTCGGCGGATAGATATCCTCATCGGCAAGACACATTATGCGCTCGTCCATATCCTGATATTCGTCCGACAGCTTCTGCGCCTGAAGCGCCGTCATGCACAGCACGACATCGCATCGTTCGATAAGCTCGCGCGTTACCGGCACAGGATATCCGTGCGGCAGCCTTATATCGAGCGCTTCGCAGCATTTTTTCACACGCGGATTTATTTCGTCCTTAACGTCGATCCCGGCCGAATATGCCATGATCTCCGGGCAGTAATCGCCCTTTGACGAGTTAAATACCGCTTCTGCAACAAGCGACATGCTGTTATCATCGCACACAAACAGTATGCTTTTTACGTCAATACCGCCAAAACCATAAAGCTCGGACTGGCGCTCGTCCCAACGCTCAAGGCTGCGGTCGCCGGCCTGGCTTTCGATATGGTGCGTAAGCTCATGGTGGAGCGTGCTCTTTAAGCGTCGGCGGAAGGTCTCATCATCCATGTCTCCGTAAAGCTCTGTAAACGAACCGTAATACAGCTCGATATGCCGCCCCATTTTATCGCGGAAATACATGCCGAGCGTGTATCTTCCGTCGTCGCTGCGCACGGCGTCCTCAACGAAGCTGACGCCGCCGTTTAAGTTTTTGAATATTTCCTCGGGCAGCTCGTCAACAAGATCGTCGAGAACGTCCCCGGCTTGTTCATAAGTCAGCATCAGTGTGCCTCCGCCCAGCTGTGGCCTATTTTCGCATCGACCGTGAGCGGTACGCTGAGCTTGGCAGCTCCGCTCATCTCCTCGCGCAGAATGTCTGCAACCGTCTGCGCCTCGGACTCGGGGCATTCGCAGATAAGCTCGTCATGCACCTGCAAAATGAGCCTTGCCTTTAGTCCCTCGGCTTTGAGCCTGTTATACACATTCACCATTGCAAGCTTTATAATATCCGCCGCAGTGCCCTGGATGGGCATATTCAGCGCAACGCGCTCGCCAAACGATCTTGTGTTGAAATTCGACGATTTAAGCTCCGGCAGATCGCGGCGGCGCGAATAGATCGTCGTGACATATCCGTCCTGCTTTGCCTTTTCGACGATGGACTTCATATATTCGCGCACACCGTCGTATTTATTTAAATACGCATCCATGTACGCCTTTGCCTCCCCCTGCGTTACGCCGATATCCTGCGCAAGCGACCACGGTGATATGCCGTAGACTATGCCGAAGTTTACGGCCTTTGCGCGGCTGCGCTGCAAGGGCGTTACCTCATCGATCGGCGTATTGAACACCTGCGAGGCCGTAACTGTGTGTATATCTTCGCCGCTTAAAAACGCCGCGCGCATATGCTCATCGCCGGATATATGCGCAAGCAGCCTCAGCTCTATCTGACTGTAGTCGGCATCGACAAGGACATTTCCCTTAGATGCAATGAACATCTCGCGGATATGGCTGCCGAGCTCCTTGCGTATGGGTATGTTCTGAAGATTAGGGTCGGTGCTCGACAGTCGGCCGGTCGCGGTGACGGTCATCTGGAACTTGGTTCTTATCCTGCCGTCCGGATCGATGAGCTTCAAAAGCCCGTCGGCATATGTGCTCTTGAGCTTTGTGAGCATGCGGTAATCGAGAACCATGTTCACTATCGGGTGCTTGCCGCGCAGCTTTTCAAGAACGTCGGCATTTGTGCTCCAGCCGGTTTTCGTTTTTTTGCCGGCCGGGAGCATGAGCTTATCGAAAAGCACCTCGCCGAGCTGCTTGGGCGAATTGATGTTAAACTCGCACCCGGCCTGCTCGTATATGGCGCGCTCCAGCTCCGCTATCGTGCCGGTCAGCCCTTCGCCAAAGCTCATGAGAGCCGCCTTATCTATCATAAAGCCCTGCTCCTGCATATCGGCCAAAACGCGGCACAGCGGCATTTCTATCTCGTAGAAGAGCTTTGTCATGCCAAGCTGCTCAAGCTTTTTCTCGGTCACAGGGCGCAGTCTGTACACAGCCTCCGCTCCGTCAAGCTCCATGCCGCAATAGCCCATGCTGAGCCTGCCGAGGCTGTAATCTCCGGCAGTTGCGTCAAGCAGGTAGCCTGCAAGCGCCGTATCGTATACAAAGCCGTCAAGCGGCAGCTTTCGGCAATGAGCTGCGTCATCAGGTTTTTGACATTGTGCGCAGTCTTCTTGACTTTATCCGAAAACACAAAGCTCAGAAGCCTTGAATAGTCGTCTCCGAGGCTGCTCCAACGTGCAATGTACACTGCCCTCCCGTCACATATCTCAATACTGTCAAAGCTTTCATCCGCCGTTACGGCAATCTCGTCGGCACTCTGAACAGCCTGCATTATCTCGTCAAACGAGGCATATTCAACATATTCAATGCGCTCTGTCACAGCCTTCTGCGCGCTCTCGGCACTTTCGCTCAAGCCCCATTTTTCGATGAATTTATTAAATCCGAGCTTTTTGAGCACATCGTACAACTCAGGCTTATAGTCCTCGTTCCACTTTGCGTCATCGGGTGCAAACTCTATCGGCGCATCGGTGTGTATCGTTGCAAGCTCATAGGACAAAAAGGCGCTCTCCCTGCCCTCGCGCAGTTTTTTGCGCATACCCTCCTTGACATCTATGGTGTCAAGCCCGGCATATATGGTTTCGATATCTTTATACTTCTGCACAAGCCCCATAGCCGTTTTCTCGCCCACTCCGGGCACGCCGGGAATGTTATCCGAGCTGTCGCCCATCAGAGCCTTGAGATCGATAATGTGCTTTGGCTCAAAGCCGTACTCGTCAAAAAACAGCTTTGGAGTATACTCTGTCGTCGTTGTCTGACCCATGCGGCTTTTGACATGGCAGACATGCGTCGTTTCACTTATAAGCTGAAAACTATCCTTATCGCCGGTAACTATGCGGCAGTCCCAGCCGGCTACGCTGCACCGCACAGCGACCGTACCGAGCAGATCATCGGCCTCGTAGCCCTCAAGCTCAAGGCGAAGAATGCCCATTGCGTAAAGCACCTGCTTGAGTACCGGCATCTGAACGGCAAGCTCCTCGGGCATGCCCTTGCGCTGAGCCTTATATCCGGCGTATCTCAGGTGCCGGAACGTCGGCGCTTTGAGGTCAAATGCAACACACACGGCCTCGGGCTTTTCATCGTCAAGCAGCTTGCGTAGTATGGCAAGGAAGCCGTACACGCCGTTTGTGGGCGTTCCGTCGGGAGCCGTGAGCGCGCGTATGCCGTAAAACGCGCGGTTTACTATGCTGTTTCCGTCAAGTATAAGAAGTTTCATCATTTCACCTCGCCGCGCAGGCGGACGATCTCGTCTCTAAGCTGAGCCGCAAGCTCGAATTCAAGCATTTTTGCCGCGGCTTTCATTTCCTTTTCGAGCTTTTCGATAAGCTCCTTGCGCTCGGACTTTGTGAGCTTCACTCCGTCGGCACGGCGCAGAGTTTTCTCGCTCTCGCTGGATATCTCGATAAGCTCGCGAACGCTTTTTACTATCGTTTTCGGCACGATGCCGTGCTCTGCGTTATATGCCGCCTGCTTTGCGCGGCGGCGCTCGGTTTCGTCGATCGCAAGACGCATTGACCGCGTCACGGTATCGGCATACATGATCACCGTGCCCTCGGCGTTGCGTGCCGCGCGGCCGATGGTCTGGATAAGACTCGTTTCGCTTCGAAGAAAGCCCTCCTTATCGGCATCGAGAATTGCAACAAGGCTCACCTCCGGGAGGTCAAGTCCCTCGCGCAGGAGGTTTATGCCGACAAGCACGTCAAAATCGCCGAGGCGCAGGCTGCGGATTATCTCCATACGCTCTATCGCGCCGATATCGTGGTGCATGTACCTGCACTTTATGCCGGCGGCTCCGAGGTATTCGGTAAGATCCTCTGCCATTTTCTTTGTGAGCGTCGTTACCAGAGTGCGCTGGCCCTTTTCGATGCGTATATTTATCTCGCTTATAAGATCGTCTATCTGCCCCTCTATCGGCCGAACGGATATCTCCGGGTCGAGCAGGCCGGTCGGGCGGATTATCTGCTCGGCTATCTGCCCTGCCCTTTCGCGCTCGTAGTCGCCGGGCGTTGCGGAGACATACACGGCCTGATTTATGCGCTTCTGAAATTCCTCGAATTTGAGCGGTCGGTTATCATAAGCCGACGGCAGACGGAAGCCGTATTCAACCAGTGACTCCTTGCGCGCGTGGTCGCCGCGGTACATCGCCCTGACCTGCGGCAGCGTGACATGGCTTTCATCAACGAACAGCAGGAAATCCTTTGGGAAGTAATCGAGCAGCGTCATGGGTGCGGAGCCTGCCGGGCGGTTTGAGATTATGCGCGAATAGTTCTCGATGCCCGAGCAGTAGCCCAGCTCCTGCATCATCTCGATATCGTAATTTGTGCGCTGCGATATGCGCTGAGCTTCAAGCAATTTACCGTTATCCTGAAAGTATTTTACGCGCTCGGCGCACTCGGCGCGGATATCGTCGATAGCGCGCGCCATCTTATCGCGGCTTACGACATAGTGGCTGGCCGGGTATATCGCAGCGTGGTTCAGATAGCGTACGGGCGCGCCGGTCACGACGTTCACCTCGCTTATTCTGTCCACCTCATCGCCGAAAAACTCGACACGGATGGCCTTATCCGTCGCATAAGCCGGGAATATCTCGACCGTGTCGCCGCGGACGCGGAACATATTTCGCTCGAAAGCAATGTCATTTCGCTCATAGCGTATCTCGATGAGCTTGCGCAGAAGCTCGTCAAAATTGCGCGTCTGCCCCGGGCGCAGGGATATGACCATGTTTTTATAGTCGATCGGGTCGCCGAGACCGTAGATGCACGAGACGGATGCAACGACTATGACGTCGCGCCGCTCAAAAAGGCTCGACGTTGCACTGTGGCGCAGGCGCTCGATCTCATCGTTTATGGCGCTGTCCTTTTCAATGAAGGTATCCGTGTGCGGAATATACGCCTCGGGCTGATAATAGTCGTAGTACGAGACGAAATACTCCACGGCGTTATCCGGAAAAAACTCGCGAAACTCCGAACACAGCTGCGCCGCAAGTGTCTTATTGTGCGCCAGAACGAGCGTCGGGCGATTGAGCTTTTCGATAACGCTCGCCATGGTGAAGGTCTTGCCCGAGCCGGTGACGCCGAGCAGCACCTGCTCATCGAGTCCGTTTTCGATGCCGCGCACGAGCGTCTCTATGGCCTCCGGCTGATCGCCCATCGGCGAATATGAAGATTTCAAAACGAATTTATCCAAATCGGGCAACCTCCGCATAGCATTATCAATAGTATTATCATTTTATTATACCACGCACATAAAAAAATCACAAGGCAGACAAGCTGCCTTGTGATAGGTTTTGGGATTTGCGATCAGATCTGGTAAGATGCCCAGTCGATGTCGGGAACCTTCTCGGTCCACTTCTCGTAGACGCTGTCGCCCACGCGGTCGCACTTATGATAGTTCGTCGCTTCCTGTACGTCCTTGTAGTACCATGCGTTTTCGTTCAGGTTATCGCTCCACATGTTCATCTCGGACGTCGGCAGGAGGTCGGACACGCTCTCGGTCTGGCGATCGAGGACGCGGTTTATCATTGCGAAGGTCTCTGCGCGGATGATGCTCTTGTTCGGGCGGAAGGTGCCGTCGGTGTAGCCGTTTATCCAGCCGTTGCCTGCGGCAAGCTCGATGCTCTTCTGTGCCCAGTGGCCGTTGATGTCGCTGAAGGTCTTGGTGTTGACGTCAAGCTTTGCAAAGCGCGCTATGATCGTTGCAAGCTCCGCACGGGTGATGCTCTTGTTCGGCTGGAAGCTGCCGTCGGTGTAGCCCTTGATGATGCCCATGTTCGTAAGCGTCGATACCGCGCGGCAGCACCATGCGCCGTCCTTGATGTCGCTGAAGCTGCTGGTGGTCTTATCGTACTGCGTGCGCGCCTCGTCGGTCAGCAGGCGGAAGAAGATAGTTGCTACCTCTGCGCGGCTGATGTCGTTATTCGGGCGGATGGTGCCGTCGGTGTAGCCGATGACGTAGTTGAAGTGGATCTCCTTATTGAGGACCTCGATGGCCTTGAGAACGCCGTCAACATAGGTGATCTTGTAGTTTGCGGTGACATCCTCGCCCTTTGCGTTCTTGATGACTGCGTCGGACGCTACGTTCGGGGACTCGCCCGGCTCGCTCTGGATGCCGGTGATCTTGACGGAATCGACCTTGTCGCCGGTCGCAAGGCCTTCGACGGTGTACTTATCGCAGGTCACGGGGGCGATGCCCTCGGCGCTGCCGGCGGTGATGGTCAGAGGACGCTGCGTGATCGTCAGAACGCCGTCTGCCTTGATGATGAACTCAACGTTCGTGAAGCGCGCGTTGGTGTTCTTGAACTGATCGGCCTTGAGACCCATCTCGTAGGCTCCGGCATTGACGCCGCTTGCGAGCGCCTTGCCGCTGAAGGTGAAGTCCTTCTCGGTGTAGCGGGAATCGCTTATCTTCACGGTGTAATCCTTGACGCTGTGCTCGGTACCGTCATACACGACGCTGTCGCTGTTGCCCGTGATCTCGACCGTGATCTTGTCGGTTATCGGGGGATTGACAGGGGGGATATAGGGGCGGCGATTGATGGTGAGCGTGCCGGCATTGTAAGTGACGGTGTAGTTGCCCTGTGCCTCAGCACCGGCCGGGGTGATCGAATAAGTTCCGGCAGTCTCGCCCTTTTCGCGGCTTATGGTGTAGCTTACCGTATCGTTATTGATAGTTCCGGTGACAGTTGCCTCAAATGCAGGATCCTTTTCGCCAACGTACTTGGTGTAATCCTTTGCTGTTACGGTTACGGCAAGCGGAGTGATGCTGAGTTTACCTTCGGCCTTTGTGATATTGTAGTTATCTTCTACGAACTTATCTGTAGTAGTATATACAATCGTATTTGTTACAGAACCTTCGCTAACGTTTGTTACACTGCCGGTTGCCTTGATATCCGTAACTTCGCCGTCAACAAAACCGTCGCCGGTTACTGTAACAACAGGACGTGTAAGCGGAGTGCCGTCATAGGTCTTGCTTGCAGTTTCGGATGTGAGGGTGACGGTGCGCGGAGTGACTTTCAGGGTGTACGTTGCCGTCGCGTCACTGTAGTTTGCCATCGACGCCTTAACGGTGACATTAATTTCGCCGACGTTCTTTATTGTGGGTTCGGTTGCTATCCACGTATTACCGCCATCGGTGCTGTAGCTGAGTGTCGCACCTTCTGTTGCAGTTACATTGCCGTTATGCGTCTGGCCGTCATATTTGCCATCATAACCTTTAGCATTTACGGACAACTCCCCGGACTTGGTGATGGTCAGGGTGCCTTCGTCCTTTGTGATATTGTAGTTATCTTCTACGAACTCATCTGTAGTAGTATATACAATCGTATTTGTTACAGGGCTATCGCTAACGTTTGTTACACTGCCGATTGCCTTGATATCTGTAACTTCGCCGTCAACAAATCCGTCGCCTCCGATTGTCACAACAGGACGTGTAAGCGGATCGCCGTCGTAGGGCTTGCTTGCAGTTTCGGATGTGAGAGTAACGGTGCGCGGAGTGACTTTCAGGGTGTACGTTGCCGTCGCGTCACTGTAGTTTGCCATCGACGCCTTAACGGTGACATTAATTTCGCCGACGTCCTTTATTGTGGGAACGGTGTCTGTCCACGTTGCGCCATTGTCGGTGCTATATTCTATGGTAGCGCCATCAACATTTGCCGTTGCGGCTTCACCGTGGGAAGCGCCGTCATATTTGCCGGTGTAATTGTTGCCGGATACGATGAGTCCTGTGTTTGCGGCAATGCTGAGCGTCATGGTGCCGGACGCCTCTACAGAAGCCGCACCGTTCTCCTTGTTTACGTCGCTGACAACGCACGTTACTTTGTAGTTATAAGTGCCTACGTCAGGAGAAGTGATAGCAGCTGCTGATCCTGCCGTCCAAGTGCCGGTTGTTTTATTTGCCTCGATAACATATGTACCGACAATACCGCCTTTTTCATCAATGACAGTGTAAGTGATATTTACATAGTCGTTCTTTTCGCCGTCTGCAATGTTATCTTTCTTGAGCATTGCTTCGAACTCATCTTTGATGGTAAAGCCGTTGCCGTCGTAGGTTTTGCTGTTTGTGTAAGAAGCGCTGAAGCCATTTACTATACTTACAGGAACCTGGGGGTTCCCGACAGATGCAATCGTTTCTCCATCAAGAGTTATGTTTGCACCTGCGTTTGCAGGCTGAGTGCCGCCATAGGTCTTAGTGCGATCTACGGTGATCTTGAACTCTACAATGAGTTTCTTTCCGAAGTCATTATCTGTGCCGGGATGTTGGGTTTCGGATACGTAGTTTGCGCTGTAGTTAAAGCCGGTTACGGTGACTGCATTGCCAGAAATCTTGACATCGCCGGGGAAGTCTTCCCAGTCGCCAAATGTCTTGCTATTGCCGTCATAGTCTGCGGTGTAGACTTTAACGTCTGCGACATTTGCAGGAGCAATGAAGTTAGACGCGATATTATCCGTCAGGACAGCGGTGCTGCCAAGATCAATGCTGGGCTTGCCGATGGCTTCGCCAAGCTGAGTAAATACGCTGCCGAGAGAGTTTGCATCGCTTGCGACTTTGTAGAAGCCTTTTGTTACGTCTCCGGTGCCGGTGTCCTTCATGCTGCTTGCTTCAGGATAGTTGGACGAGACAAGGTGCATGTAGCGATTGGTTCGTCCGTTGTCGTTATTGGCAGGAAGCGACTCACCTACGCTTGCCCCATCGAAAATACCAATGGTATATACAGATGCGCCGTAGGACTCATTCTTGAGAGTTTTTGCCTTATCTATTGCAGCCTTTGCTACTCTTCCATCAAAGCCGTTGTCGTGATTCGGTTCACCATCGGTAAACATAATCACAACACGATTGCGGTCTTTCGGCACCTGGCCAGCAGCACCAAATACATCGATTGCTTTTTCAAGGCCGTAGTCAGCCGCTGTTGCGCCGCTGGCTGTGAGAGCGTTTACCGCAGCCTTCAACGATGCTGCACCATCTGTATTAGCCTCTGTCAGATTCTGCACTATCTGAGTGTAGTTATAGGTATACCTGCCCTCTTTATATGTATCATTGCCGACCGTGTCTTTTTTATCGCCGGCAAACTTTACGATAGCAATTTTACTTGTGGGGTTATCCTCGGCAATAACATCAATAAACGAATTGACGGCCGATTTAAGAGCGGTAATTTTTGTATTGCTGCTAAAGAACTGCACATGGTCAGAAGCTATATCTTCGGCAGAGGTCATGGGAGTGTACTTTTTTCCCGCAACATGACCAAAGAACCACGTACAGCCGTCGGTAAATTCTTTGCATTTGGAGCACCAGCTTACTCCAGTGTAGCTTCCATTTGCATCCTTGATGTAATAAGTATAATTTGAATTTTCAGGATTGTATTCTTCGACATAAGCAGCGTCTCCCTCGCCAAACCCCTCATCCATAGAGCCGGATACGTCGAGGACGAGGACGGCATCGATCGGAGTCGTCGTGCCCGGGGTAACGCTGCCGCTGACGTACTGCTCAAGCGTCACCTTATACGTGTCGTCGGAGACATGCGTAACGGTCTTGTCCATGACAACGCCGCCTGTCTCGCTGTGCGTATTGTATGACTCTCCGTCCGCAAATGCCGAGAACGGCAGGAGCGTGAAGATCATGCAGATGCACATGAGAAGCGCAAGTCCGCGTTTTCTTACATTCATTATTTTTCCTCCTTTTAATTAAAAAAATCCACCGCCTGCGGCAGAGCACCACATATTGTATCGCCTGCCGCGAACGCATACTATTGCGTGGCTTTATTCTACTAAGAGTTAGCAAAAAAATCAATAGTAAATATGATTTTTAAGCGAAATTTTACATGCAGTGTCATTACATTGTGGTGACAGGTGTCGGTTTTTGGCGGTTTTTGCGGCTTTGTGCAATTTTGGTTGTGGATTTTTTAATTCAACCCCTCGTCGGCAAAGCCGACTGCTCCCCTTGACAGGGGGAGCCAATGCGGTGAGCGGTGATAAGGTGTGGTTCTTTTTCGCCTCCCCTGCCAAGGGAAGGTGGGGCAAGACGCGCAGCGGATGCCTCGGTGGGGTCTTAGTGGCGGATTTACATTGACCGATACATTTCTTGCGTCAGCCCGACCGGTGGGTGCAGGCAAAACCGATACAAGCGGAACGGATAAATCCGTTCCCTACGGCTATGGATTTTGGTGCAGGCAAAACCGTAGCAGGCGGAACGGATGAATCCGTTCCCTACGAGCGACCGGTTGTCGCAGCGGAGAGCTAATAGCTGATAGTTAATAGGTTTGAATTCAACCCCTCGGCAGCAAAGCCGACTGCTCCCCTTAACATGGGAGCCAATGCGGTGAACGGTGCAAAAAAGATGCCTCGCACTTATGCAGTGCGAGGCAGCTATGGTTTTTTATGCAGTTTCCGGTCGGGATGCCGGAAATATCCGTATCGGCAGGGGCGGCAGTGCGCCTCTAAAAATTCGCCATTGAAAAACGGGAGATCATGCAGGTAAATTCTGCGCGCGTTGCGCTGCCGGTCGGGTCGAGAACGCCGCCGGTACGGCCGTTTATGATGCCGTTTACATTCGCCCAGCGCATGGCCGGGACAGCATAGGCGCTGACGGAGGCTGCGTCGCGGAAGCTGTCGGCATATGACAGGGGCGCTTTGAGCGTGCCGCCGGATACGACCTTGTCGGCATAGCGGAACAGGAACGCCGCGAGCTGCTCGCGAGTTACGGTAGCAGAGCCTGCAAAGCGAGAGTCGGTGAAGCCGTTGGCGACGCCGGCATTATATGCCCATGTGATCGCGTCGCGGCTCCACGCTGCGGTGTTGTCGGCAAAGGGGCATTTCATGCCCTTGACCGAGGGCGAGCCTGCCATGCGGTATAGTACCGTCACGACCTGCGCACGCGTTACGATGGCGTTCGGCGAGAAGGTGTTTGCCGTCGTACCGTTGACAAGGCCGTTTTCGTAGGCGTAAACAAGCTCGGGGCGATACCATGCATTATCGGGAACGTCGATAAACGGCAGCGGCTCGTACAGCTCGCCAGACTGCTTCGAGGTCATGTAGTCGGCAGGGATGCTCAGCATCCAGGACATGCCCAGCTCGCCGTAGTGCGCGCTCATGATGCCGACGATGTTATAAAGAAGCGTGGCGGTCTCGTCCGGGCAGGCCGAGACGAGCTTCATGAGCATCTTGACCAGCGGCCGCACCATCTCCTTGACCTGCTGGGCGTTATACTCGGTGATGCCGGCTGCGCGCATGGTGTCGAGCAGGATATCCGCAACGACGGTCACGGCGCTGTCCTCGCCCTTCATCAGCGACGAGATCAGGCGCGCCATGTTATCCCTCGCGTTTTCCGCGAGGCTCTGCTTGACGGTCTCCCACTGGTCGGGATAGGTGCCGATCAGCGGCAGAACAAGCTCCTGAATATCGCCCTGCGCGGCATAGACCTCGGCACGGGTGGTGAACACCTCAGTGAAGAGCTTCTCGACGAATTTGTCGAGGAACTCGCCCTGAGTCATAACATTGCCGCGGATGCCGGAGATGATCTTGTCGGCAGTCGCGCCGGGGGTAACGGTGACATATTTGAAGTCGTCGATGCGGTATTTGCCGGCGTTTTCAAAGGTCGAGAACACCTTGAGCATGCTCTCCTTGAGCTGCGAATAGTTTGAGTCGAGCTTTGCCGACGGCATGACGTGGTCAACGCCGTAGCGCGCAAAGCCCATGCACTCGGGCGCTACGCGAACGACGAGGTCGTTGTAGTTAATGACGTTGTGGATGTTCTCATAGATTCTGCCGCCGACCTTGGAAGCATCGGCTCCCATGGGTGCCTCGAAGGTGTAGATATACATATCCTTTGGCGAGAGGGTGACGTTTTTGCCGACGGAAGCGCCGGAGAGATACATGTCGTCAAGTGCACCTCCGAGCAGGTTTGCCCCTGCCGCTCCGCGGCTGTAGCCGGTGCACCAGAGCTTGATCTTGCCGCTTATCTCGCTGTGCTTTGCAAGGTAGGTCTGAAGAAACGCAAGCGCCTTTTCGCGGCAGATGGCAAAGCCGGTGTGCTCGCCATCGAGGCCGACGTTCAGATCCCCTGCCCACTCGGCATAGTAGCCGCAGCCGCGCAGACCGACGGCGATAACGGTGTACTTCTCGCCGTTTACGCGGATCTCCTTGTTAGCAATGCCCACGCCGAAGGTGTTGCGGCCGGGGCGCGTGGTGAAGTCGGCATTCGCCTCGAAGTCCTCAAAACCGATCTGATCGAAGAAATCTTCGAGATTTGCCGGGCCTTCCCTGTATCGCTCGGGGTCGGCGACGTTTCCGGCGGCAAGGCACATTGCCATGGTAACCGCGGCGAGATCCTGCCTGTACTTATACGCAGTTTCGGTAAAGTAACCGTCACTGTAGGTAAACGGACACGGGTGATCCGTCTCCATGTCATCATGTCCCGCGTTGAACATGATGGTGCCTGTGATGGTATCGTAGCCGTTATCCGCCGCAAACACCGACATTGGCGCTATTGAGACGAGCAGCACGAGTACCAGCACGATGCTGAGTGCTCTTTTCATTTTTCTTCCTCCATTTTATATTTTTTCTTCCTCTTTTTCTATAATTGCAAACATAAGCGTTATAAGTCCTGCTTCTGGGAACGGGCAGAATATGCCGGGGTTCGTCATACTCATTAAGCCTATGCCTATGTAAGACAGCGCAAAAACGGCAATGCGCTTGCGTTTTCGCCCTATCCACAGCATTTTGAGCCGTGAAAACAGCATCCATCCATAGGCCAGAACGCCGACAAGCCCCATCGAGCTTATGATCTGAATGACAGCGTTATGATAAAACATCAGGCTGCCGGGAACATAGGCCTTGAATATGCCTACATCCTTCATGTTGGCAATGCCTATGCCGAATATGGGATGCGACAGGAAATTCTCAATTCCGAGCTTTATAAACTCAATACGCGTTTTATCTCCGACCGCCGCATTTTCAATGCGTGCGGCATACAGCTGCGGCAGAAGCGCGATCGCAAGCACGGCAATCACTACAATAGACACACCGAAAAGCCAATTGTAAAATCGGCGGTGCTTTTTGTTTTTAATATAAATGTATGCAAGGCACACAAGGAGCAGAAACGAGCCAAACAGAAGTCCGCTGCGCGAGCCGGTCATTATCATTGCAATGTACATAAGCACCGTGCCGATAAGATACAGATTGCTGCGGCGGACAAGGATGCATATCATGGGTATGACCATGAGGAAAACGCTTGTGACAAAGTTGCGCTGCTTGAAAAACAGCACTCCGCCTTTCTCTATAAATTTATCCAGGTTCTGAATATAAAATCCAAGGACCACGACAACGAACAAAAGTCCTCCGGTGTACAGGATTCGGGCAACGCGCTCGACGCGGTCATAGCTGCACTCATTCTCGAGCCGCGATCGGAAGATCAGATAGAGCACAAACTGACCGAGGCCGAGACCGAGAGTGTAGTAAAGCCCAATAGGCTCAAAGTAATCATCTGCGGATATTACTCCGACACCTCCGATGATAAGCGCCGCCGAAACGGCAATATAGGGATATGTGAGCTTGCCGAAAACGATTTTTCGGCGGTAATAAATAAGGTTAAACAAAAGCGCGAGGGCAAACGGCACTATCGCATACCACATGTACTGCGTAAGCACGGAAAAATCCTTGTAGTACGACACTGAAGTCAGAAGTGTGAACATGACGGTCGGAATGATGGACAGAAGATCATCCGAAAATATCATGAACAAAACGCATAGGAACACATAAAAATACATGCACTCAAGCGCCGCATCGCAGAACACTGCGATAAATTCCGTCAACAGCAGAAACGGCAGATAATACTTGCTATTCCAGACCGCTTCGGCCGCAGTCTGCCCTTTTTTGAATAGTGTTTTAAGCATGGATACCTCGCTGGTTTTCAAATATGCCGGCAAGCTTTGCGTAAAGCTCATCCGGCTTTACGGGCTTTATGATATAGCCCGAGAAATCGCTCAAAGCTCCGCCCTGCTCGTTTATAAACGCATCGGCCGTCATCGCGAGCACCGGCACCGTCGGCCCGTATCGCTTGCCGGAGGCACGGATGCGCGAGACAGCCTCGATGCCGTTCATCTCCGGCATCTGGATGTCCATAAGGATGCAGTCGTAATAATAATCGGGCTTTGAGGCAAAGCTCTGTCGCTTCCCTGCCGTTTTCGGCGCAATCGACGACGGCTCCGTGCCGCTCGAGCAGGCGGCAGGTGATGGTTGTGTTGATGGCAACATCGTCAACGACCATTATTCTGCGTCCGTTAATCGCAGAGCAATCGACCGCCTCAATTTCTTTGACAGCGGCTTTGCCGAACGAATACGGGATATCGACATAAAATGTCGTGCCCTCGCCGAGTCTGCTGCGAACGGATATGCTGCCGCCCTGGAGATCGATCATGCTCTTGCATATTGCCATTCCGAGGCCGCTTCCGGCCGCCCGGCCGCCGTTTTCGCTCATTTCCTGCGTGTACGGCTCGAACAGATGGCCAATAAACTCCTCGCTTATGCCGACTCCTGTGTCGGCAACCTCAAGATGCAGGATAGACGATTTTTCATTCATCTGCTTCTGCGAGGCAAAAATCGTTACTCTGCCGCCGGCTCTTGTAAACTTGTTTGCGTTGGACAAAAGGTTGTTGAGTATCTTCCGAAGCGATATCTCGTCGCCGATAACATCGGGACTTGTCACGGCGTCGGAATTTATAGTAAGCCTTATGCCCTTTGTGCTCATCGTTGCACCGAACACGGAATAGACCTCGTCGAGCACCGACGAGATGTTGAACGGCTTTGCATTTATCTCGTACTTGCTGCTTTCGATCTTGCTCATGTCCATGATATTGTTCAGCAGGCTGAGAAGATACTGGGACGACTGGTCGATCTGGTTGAGATAGTCGCGCAGCTCATCATCACGTCCCTCGCCGACCATCTCGCGTGCAAGGTATGTAAGCCCGGCTATGGAGTTCATGGGCGTGCGTATCTCATGCGACATGTGCGACAAAAACTCGCCCTTTGCACGGCTGGAGTCCTGCGCAAGCTCAACTGAGTTGCGCAGAAGAAGCTGAGCGTCGATATCACTTGTTATGTCCGTTGCAACGCAGACATAGTGCGACTTCACGCCGCCCGTTACTATCGGAGAAAACGCGCACCTGAGCGTAATATCCCTGCCGTCGCCGGTCTTGAACGGTATATCGACCGTGCATCCGCCGCTGCCGTCGGATTCGGAAAGGGTCTTTATGACCTTATCCGCGGTTTCTTCATCAACGTTTTCTCTGAGCGTGCGTATAGCGGAGCGCCCCGTAAAATAGCTTGCAGGGAGTCCGAGCACCTTTTCGGTGTTTGCGCTGACAAAGCAATATTTGCTCTCGGCCCTTGGGCTTTATTAAAATGACGTTCGGGATAAACGCCGTCATGCTTGAGAAAAGATGCTCGCGCTCGGCCACCTGCTTATACAATGCCGCGTTTTTGATGGCGATAGACGCTATTGCAGAAACCGTGCTCAAAAACGAAAATCCGAATAGGTGTAGCCCACGCCCTTTTCCTTATCCGCAAGCAGCAGAAGTCCGACAACGCTGCCGCCGTCCTTGAGGGCGCAGATGCAGGATATGCCGTAGCTTGCAAAAAGCTCGCGCTCGGTGCCCCACATTGATTTATACAGGGGATCGGTTTCAAATTCCTTTATTACGATGTGGTTTTTGCCCGTGTCTTCGCCTTCAAAGTATTTTACGCACGGATGATCTGCGGCAATGGTAAACGCCGCAGGCTTAAGCGGCATCGCGCTGCACATAGGAACATACTTTCCGTTTTGCAGAAGGCATATGTAAAGCTGATTTACATGTATCTCATTTTTTATGACCTTGACAGTCTGGCGCAGAATGCTGTCAATATCCAGTGTTTTGGAAACACTGTCGCTGTACTGCTTTATGCGGCTGCCCTGCCGCTCTTCATCCGAGAAGATCGACGTGAGCAGCTTGCGGAATGCGGATATGGCGATAAACAATATGATAGCGAGGAACAGGAACGCTTCGATCTCGGGGTTTCCGAGGTGGCCGCCAATTTTTCTGAACAGCTCAACCGTTTTCTCGAAAAACAGCGCGGCAACGCCGACGCACATCGCAGCCGACACGAGCATGAGTATGCTGCTTGAAATGACCGGCTTTGTGTTAAACATTCTGCGCTTATACAGCGAGCGGATAAACAGCACGGCAAAGGCAAGACCGAACAGAGTGTCCCACGGGAAGGTATTGCCCGGGAGTATCTGCACGATATTGCCGATTGCCATGAGAAAGCAGCCTATGATAAGCTCGCTTACGCCCGGCGCTTTTTTTTTGCCCTTAGTGTCAAGTATTCTGCGGAATAGCTTTATGATAGAGCCGACGATGAGCATGAAGAACACCGTCGGAATGCCGATCTTCCAGTCCATCGCGTAGGTGAACACGGCCATACCGTTTCCGTCAACCGACACCGTTGGCGGCGCAAGGAAGAATCCGGTTGCCGAAAGAAACTATGAGGATTATGACCGTGCCGGCAAACCACACAAGGCGCTCAAGCCCGTTTTTTACATTTGCGAACTGATAAACGTAGTTATACACCAGAAAGGCGATCGAAAACAGCGCGAGCAGCGAAACATAATACCAGAACTCGTAGCTCGGGAAAACGTGAAGGCGCATGAACACCGTTCCGCCCGTCCACAGCACAAGGTCGCCCAGCAGCACGAGCCATGCGCGCATTTCGCGGCTGCGTTCTGCCGCGCAGAATGCCACGAACATCAGCGCAAAGCACAAAAACGCCGCAATATTTATGTATATGTACGATACATTCATATATCTGCCTCCGTATGCTGCTTTGGCTTTATTCCGCCGAGCATGGCCTTGAGCCACAGTGGATCGGGGTTAATTCGGCTTATCCTTGTCCCCTGCTTTTGCTCAAAGCTTTCGATCGTTTTATACGGCAGTATGCTTATCTGAAGCGGCTCGATATTAAGGAGCTTTTTCAGATCCTTATAGTCGCTGTCAAAATACCTGAAATAGACCGAAAGATGCTCGGTGAGCACCTGCTTTGTGACAACGTCGTTTGCCCTCGCCTCCGGCGTTACCTCAAGATAAATGTGCAGAAACGGCGTATTGTCCTCATCGTACTCCTTTGCAGCTATCCAGTCGCCTATACCGAGCTTGGACATGCGTATGACCTCGGATATGGAGTTTTCGGTTATGCGCGTAAAGCCGGCTATGTCTATGACCGTGGGTATGCGGTCAACATAGGTAAAGCGAGGAACGCCAGTCGCTTTATCAACCTCCGTGCATCTGTAAACATCGCCGATGCGATAGCGCATGAATGCGCCGCCGTGCAGAACGCTTATTACTATCTCGTACTTTGCGCCGGGGCAGACCTCGTCCATAAGGCAGGTCAGCGGCGTATACGCAGGGTCTGAAAGATTTCGGAGCATCTCGCTTTCGGGAATGAACTCATAAAAGCAGGAATCGGGAAACAGAACCATGCCGCGCTGCTCCCATGTGTCGCAGCCGACGCAGGTCGACTCCGTGCCTGCCGCGACCTCAACGGGCGTTACGCCCCACGCGGCGGCAAGCTTATCCTTATAGCATTTACCGTCCGTTCCCGTGCAGGCAAAGCCCGTGATCTTAAAAAGATCGGAAGGCCTGATCTTTCTGTGCTCTTTGCGGCAATTGTATTTTGCCTTTATGTATCGCGCAGCAATGACCGGGGATATCTGCACTCCCCCACCGCCGCCCGAGGATATCTGTTTGTCAAAATTTTCGGTTATGTAGTTTGCAACGCTGCCCATGGCAAAGAAATAGTCAATGCCGCCGTTAAAGGCCATTTTGAAGCCCTTTTTCATGCGCTGGCTGAAGCTGAGGTCGGAATACTCGTCGCTGTCGGGCAGCCACTCAAAGCGCATTTCCTCGTTCATAAGGCTCGGTATAAGCCCCGTTTCATACGGAAGCGGCGCGCCGCCGTAAAGAAATCTATGCCCCGGGCGAATGTTGAAGTCGGCCTTTCCGTGGCCGGATACGAGCATCGCCATGGCCATGATATTGTGCTTGTAAGAATCGAGCATGCTGCGCGTATACGGCGCTATTTTTATCGGGCGCAGTCCGCCCTCCCAGGTGGTTTCTATCCATATTACCGGCGCTTCGGGCAGCATGTCCGGATCGCGGCGAAACAGCACCTCGGCATAATCGGCATAGCCTGTCAGCGGCATGCTGTGCAGAAACTCTTCTATACTCTCGGGCGCGGAATTTTTGTATATGTGCCGGCCGAGGTCGGATGCGCACCACGAGTTAATCTGCTCCTGCATGAGCCTGCGCTGGATGTACATATATTCTTTTATATTAAGCTCCAGGTAGCCGCAGTATTCGTTCCATAGCTGCTGCTTGCTGAACTTCCGCAGTTTCTGTTGAAATGTCATATCTTCATCCAAAAAACTATTTTTTAAAGATCTCTTTTATTCCGGCGGATGTGGGTATGAGAAACGGAACGCGTTTTTTATACTCATCGTATCCGCCGATGGAGCGTGGGAAAAACCACTTATCCTCTGCCGACGCAAGCAGAAGGTTGAGCGCACTGTACAGCGCGGCATCCGGCCACGGAAGGGCGAAAGCATAGTGCAGCGAAGCATAAAGCCCCGCAAAAAACAGCACTCCCGGATGGCGGCACAAAGCATAAAAGCCCTTGTCATACACCCGGCGTCCGCTATCCTGGCGCACATATGCGTCCTTCACCGAAAACGAGCCGAACAGCACATACAAAAGCACGAGCAGAAACGCACCCGAAACGGCGCACCACGCGGCATCGATGCCTGAATGATCAAGCCTCAGCGCAGTTGCTGCCGCAAGCAGCACAAATCCAATGGGAAAGCACAGGCGAAGCGCTCCTTTGTGCCACACAGCGTCGTTTACATCGCCCAGCAGCATAAGCAAAAACGCCGCCGCACCGATAAGCATTACAGGCATTCTATCATGCCCACAGCTGCTGCATACTCGCGCTCGACCTCGGCGCGGTATTGCAGCGCTTTTTCCGCATCGCCGCTGCGCAGCGGCTCGGTTATGAGCTTCATCGCCTCATACAGGCCGGTCATGCCGAGCATGCCGGAGCTGCCCTTTAGCGAATGCGCGGCGTGAAAGCCCTCAAGTGCATCGTGCGCATCCAGCGCGGACATGAGCTTTAAAAAGCTCTCGTCGGCGGCAAACATATCAAGCAGACTGTGCAACAGCTCCTCGTCGCCTGCTACGCGCTCGATCGCGCCGGCATAGTCATATCCGCGAGCGGCATATGCAAATCTAAGCTCAGCCATTTGCCGTCTCCTTATACTCAAATATCTCCGACGGACGTCCGCCGGTCTTGCAGTCAAGTGTTATGTCAACCTCTCCGAGAGAGTGCATGTATTTAAGATATCTGCGCGAAGTGACCGTTGACAGGCCAAGCCCGTCGCTTATCTCGGTAAGCGGCATTTTTATGCCGACCCTTGCGCGCATGAAGCCGCGCACGGTTTCGAGCGTTGTTTTGTTTATCTTACCCGGATTCGGCACGCCGGCTACAGTCTGCTGATCGGTGTTGTAATTTCTGTGTGGGCAGAGCAGAATATCCACCTTATCCTGCGTCCAGACATGGGTGGTTTTTACAAGCTTCATTACCGTGTCAAAGCGCGCTATCGCCTTTCAAGGCGCGCGGAGTTAAACGGCTTTAATATGTAGTCGCATATTCCGTAGCACATGGCAGAACGGATGACCTGATAATCGTCGGCCGAGGTTATCATGATCACCTGAATGTCAATATTAAATTTCCGCAGCTCGGCAAGAAACTCGATGCCGTTCATGCCGGGCATGAAATAGTCGAGCACCACAAGATCCGCACCGTCGGGCTTCTGCCGCAGATACTCAAGCGCATCGCCGCATCGGCGAAAGTCTCCCTCGAGCTTGAGCTGGGTAAATTTACCGAGCTGCTTTTCGAGGATGGAGCAGACCATAAGGTCATCCTCAACAATAATAGTTTTATACACGAAAACACCTCTGTCCGATATACAGCCGCTCAGCAGCCGATTTGTTTATTATTAATTTACATATATTTATTTTACCAACTTTTTTTATCCGGGTCAACACAAACAGGATAAATAGTTATTAAATATCGGCAGCACCTAAGCCGCTCCCGGTCTTTTCCACTTGCAAGCAAATGCATATCGTGATACAATTAGCAAAAATCCATCGGAGGCTATGCCATGACAAACGAAGAAAAGATCGATCTGAAAAAAGAGATCGAGGAGCAGGACGGCTATGAATACAGCGACGAGCTGTTTTTCACCGGCGAGGGCGATCTGCTTGACACTGCCGAGGGCAGAGCCAAGTTCTGCCGCATAAACGAGACGACGGTTTTCAGAAAGAAAGACCCCACCGTTTGGAACAATTATATCTGGGTGTTCAACAATCAGGGCGTCGGAATGACGATAAAGCGCCAGAGCCACGTTGATCCGCAGCTTATGGAGTGCATCGACTTTGACGCGGACGGAAATCCCATCGGCAAGGCTTACGAGCCGACATGATGTAAACAGCAAAAAATCAGCTTCACCGAAAAATCGGTGAAGCTGATCTCACATTTATGGGCTGTATCGTTCTCCGCGCCTGACCGGCGCGGATCTTTTCTACGCGTTTTTCTTTCTTGCCGCCATTTTTGTAATTAAATACGTTATTCCGCTCAGAATAAACGCTGCGATCGCCGGGATGGAAACAACAGTAACGACAAACCATATGGGCAGCTCAAACGGGGTGAAAAATCCGCCGGCTCGTATAATCTCGGGAACAAAAAACCACGCAAGAAGCAGCAGCTCAAAAACAAGTAGCATCAGGTAATCATATCTGCCGCGCTTTATGCCGACCATCGCCAGAACGGCGGCGCCGAGAACGGGGAGAATATATAGATACCATATTCCGTATATCGTAACAGGAGGTAACATCGGCCCACCGCCGTACACCTGCGCCAAATAACTCACCCCACACAGACAGAAAAGAATAACGAATGCCCACCATGGGCGCTTTTTCTGTTTTCCATAGTAAATACCTCCGTTGTAATTAAAGTTAGGGCGTATTTGCTTGGGGATGAAAGAGTTATAACAGTATTCTGTTGTAAATATAGTATCATATGGCAAATATTTCTGCAAGATATTTTTACATTTTTGCAAAAGTGTATGATCACGCAATGCACAACTTGCTCAAAAAAACAGCTTCACCGAAAAATCGGTGAAGCTGTATTTGTAAGTTACTTATTCCACTCGGCGACCTGAGTGCGCAGCCAATTTACCCACTCATCGATACCCTCGCCGGTTCTTGCGGATATGGGGATGATGGTTATGTTCGGATTGAGCTTCTTGACATACTCTCTGCACTTATCAAGATCAAAGTCAAAGTACGGCATGACGTCGATCTTATTGACGAGGAGCACATCGCAGATCGAGAACATAAGCGGATACTTAAGGGGCTTGTCGTGACCCTCGGGAACGGAGAGGATCATCGCGTTTTTGACGGCGCCCGTGTCAAACTCCGCCGGGCATACGAGGTTGCCGACATTTTCGAGTATCGCAAGGTCAATGTTCTCGGTTCCGAGACCTTCAAGACCCTGCTTGGTCATGCCGGCGTCCAGGTGGCACATGCCGCCGGTGTGCAGCTGGATGACCTTCGCGCCGGTCTCGGCGATCGTGTGCGCGTCAACATCGGAGTCTATATCCGCTTCCATTACGCCGATGCGCATTTCGTCCTTCAAGGCGGCGATAGTTGCCTTGAGCGTGGTAGTCTTGCCCGAGCCGGGGGACGACATGAGGTTGAGGAGGAATGTTTTTTCCTTTTTCAGCTCCTGTCTGAGCTTATCCGCTTCCCTGTCGTTATTTTCAAATACGCTTTTTTTGATCTCCAGTACTCTGAAGCCTTCCATAATTCATGCACCTCTTTATATTTTAGTTTAGTGAATTCATTATCGTATTTAGGACACTGTCGAAGTTTCTGCTGTTTACCGAATACTCTGCGCTGGCCGCTCTCGTAGTGCTGTCGCCCTTTTTGCGCATTGTTTCGACTGCATCCATAAGCTTATCATAAAGGGCAAAGCCCGAGGATGAGCTTTCTTTGCCTATTGCGGCAAGATAGCCCGAATCGCCGACGAAGCTGCTGTTTACGCTCTGCGAGGTGAACCAGCGCAGGAACATAACGGCGGACTTTTCGTGAGTTTTATCCGATGCAAGTATCGTCATTCCCGTGACCTTCTGCGTATATGCAGGCTTGCCGTCCTTCATATAAGGAAAGCTCACGAACTCAAACTCGCCGCCGCTGAGCTTATCTGCATACTGCATGAGATCTGCCGAGGACACAACGGCAGCGGCAATTTCGCTGTCGGCAAGCTTTCTTGCCGCCTCTCCGCCCGAGGATGTGAAGCCCCGGTCATATGCCGTTTCCGCAAGGATCTTATAAATATACTTGCAATTATCACTGTCAGTGTCATGGGGACTTACTCCGTCAAACCTCTCTCCGAGCTGCGCAACGGCATCACGGAAAAACAACGAGTAATCCGATATCGTGAAAAAGCTCTTGGAAGTGCGTTTATAATACTCATCTGCGACCGAACATAGCTTTTCAAAGCTCGATATCGCCTCGTAGTCGGCAAACATATCGGTGTTTACAATAAAAACATTCGTTTCGGCCGCTATGGGAATCGAGGAAAGTCCCTTTGGTCCTTTCGCCGCCGTTGTCATGCTCTTATCATAGCCCGAGGTCTCCCAGCTTCCGAAATACTTATCCATATCCGCAAGCCTGCCCTCATCATCGAGATACGCGGCAAAGTCCGTATCACAGGCGAGGATGTCCGGAAGCTCGCCTCCGTTTTCAAGCGCCGAGCACACGCTTTCGTAAAGCTGAGCCTGCGTATCAAAGGCCTTGGCGCTTATCGTTATGCCGCAATCCGCTCCGTTTGTTTCGTTATACTCGCCGCACATGGCGTTAAAGCCCGACCACATGGCATCATCATTTACATACCAAACGCTCAGCGTCTGCGCCTCATCCGGTTTAAACGGTGCATAGTGGGCAAAGTATATGTATATTACGCCGCCGAACAGCAGCACCGCTGCTGCCGCAAGTGCGATCTTATACTTCATCTTTGACATTATTTCGTTCCTTTTTGTCTGCCATTTCGCAGACTTTTTTGATTTTACATAGTTTTTATATCACATTTTTTTGTCGTTTTCAACCGTATTGTGTCGCCTCCCGTGCAGGATGCGTATATATTGTGGTCATAAAAACAAAACATCAGGAGCGTTTGCTCCTGATGTTTTCTGTAATGTGGGCTTTAGTATGTGGTAAGGAATGATGTCAGGCGGCAGGTATGATCGCGGTTGCGATATGCTTTATGACTCTTCCTATCTCGCTTTGATTTATCCAATCGGTCACGGTGCTTTGGCCGATGCTGATTATAGCGCCGTGGTTGCCGATGTTCTTTGTAAGACTCTCGGCCAGAACCGCCCAGAGCTTTTTGCCATCCTCAGAGCTGCTTTCGGCAATGCTGAACTCATAGCCGATGCGCTTGGCAACGTCGCCGGGACTGTAATACTCGCTGAGCTTATCGTAAAAATCGCTGATAGCGCTCGTGAAGCTTATAAGCTCATCGCAGTTAAGCTCGCCGAGATTGAGCTTTTCCTCGTACTCGGACGGAACAACACCCGCAACGGCGCCGATACGCTCAACGCCCTCGGGAAGTCCGATATACTCAAACAGCTGATTAAGAAGCTGAATATTATTCTCAACAAGCTTGTCAAAGCTGTAATCGCTGTGCTCGGCAACGAATTTGTTTATGATATCAACGCGGCCTTCGGATATGCCATACTTTTCGGCCGTTGCCTCTGCCGCATCGTCAAGGCTTACTATCTGACTGAGTATCGACAGGCCGTAATCAATGGCTTTGTCAATGCTTTCGACGGTTTCGACAGCTCCGGAGAGTATTTCCTTCGACATATCGTCATTCGGCGCGGCAACGCTTATGAGAATGGAGTTTTTGAGGTTAGTTATATACTCTTTTTCCTGAAGCGAGGTCACGATCTCGGAAACGGCGGACTTATAGTCCTTGCCTTTAAGCTCAAGCCCCTCGAGCACGGGCTTTGAATCATCGTTGAGTCCTTCAACGGCAACAACTGTGCTGCGGTCGTTTACCTCAACGCGGATGCTCGGGTTAACGTCTATCATTATCACGCTGTTGCGCGCCATCTGAATGCTCTGAACGCTGCCGTCAAGAGACATCTCGTCCTTTTCAACGTTAGCGCCGTTTGACGCCATCACAGCCGTTCCGAGTATTACTATCGCAAGGCTTGCTGCGATCGAGGCAACGGCGTTCCGCTTCCCCGAGCTCCGGCGTGCCGATCTGACGCTTTCGGTCATTATCTCTTCAATATATTCATCTTTTACGGAACTCAGGTGTCTGAGCAAGTCATCGCTCTTCAAAGAGATATACCTTCTTTCATAAAATGTTTTTTCAGTCTGCCGCGCAGCCTGAAAAGCATTGTTGTTGTTTTTGAAACTGATATGTCATACCGTGCGGCAACATCCGCTATCGGCTCCATCATCCAGTATCGCCGCATGAAAACGCCGCGCTCGGTCACGCTGAGCGTTTCGAGAAAGCCGTTGAGCGCATCGATTATCTCCGCCGAGTCCTGCCTGCGCTCAAGCTCGTCAGCGCCGGAAACGCACTCGGCAAGCTCGTCAAGCAGCACCGGCACCTCGCCGTTTCCGCGTTTTGAGCTGTTTTTCTGCCGCAGCTTATCGAGCGCGATATTGCGCGTTATCTTGCCGACATAGGCCGAAAGCGAGCTTGGCTCGTTTGGCGGAATGCTGCCCCACACCCTCATATAGGCATCATTGACGCACTCCTCGCTGTCCTCAGCGTTTCCGAGTACATTGAATGCCACGCGGTGACAATAGCGGCCGTATTTAATATCTATTTGTAGCAAGGCTTCTTCCGAACGATTCAGAAAAAGCTCAACAATACGCCGATCGTCCAAAATTATCTCCTATCTTCCAACTATAGAGACGGATTATTGGCTAAAGTATCACATTTTTTTGCGAAAATTACAAGAATAATTTTTCAATATATGCCGTTTTGCAGGATTTGCAACCATTTGTTGTTGTAGATGGCGCATTAATATGTTATATTAGGTATTAATTTTGAACATTTCATGAAAGAAGGTCCGTAACTTGAAAACAAGAGTTATTTCGGCAACGGTGCTGATAATACTGGTAGTTGCCTGCTTTGCATTGGGTCCCGTGACGAGGGCGCTGTTCCTTTTGGCTGCCATGATAATGGCCGTTTGGGAAACATGCCGCGCCATCGGATACAAAAACGTCGTATGCCAGCCGTGGATACTGTACGCTTACTGCGTTGCAACCGTGGCGGAGCTGTGGTTTAATGCCGATGCTCTGGCATTCGAGATAACGTTTTTCCTTGCCGTGTTTGCGGCCATGACCGCCGGCATAGTCTCGAAAAAGATCCGCGGCGCCGGCGCGCTTGCAACGCTGGGCGTTCTTGCGTATCCGATAGTTCCGTTCGTTATCGTCTGCAAGCTTGCGCTTATGGAAAGCAGCGTATGGATCCCCGTATTTGCGATAGCATGCATATCCACCTGGGTGTGCGACAGCTTTGCGCTTTTCGGCGGCAAAAGATTCGGCAAGCACAAGCTCTCGCCCGAGGTAAGCCCTAACAAAACCGTTGAGGGCAGCGTCTGCGGCGCAATAAGTGCCGTTGTTGCAGGCGTTATACTATTCTTCGTGCTAAAGCAGTGGTTTAATGTCAATATCCTCGGCTGCACGCTCACTGCGCTGATATGCTCAAGCTTCGGCCAGGTCGGCGATCTTGCCGCATCGCTTATAAAGCGTATGGCAGGTCTCAAGGACTACAGCAATCTCATTCCCGGTCACGGCGGCGTTATGGACAGAGTTGACAGCCTGCTGTTCTCTATTCCCTCGGCTTACTTCTGCCTTCTGATCGCAGGAATCATCTGATCTTAACGGAGTATTATTCTGATGAAAACCTTTTCCCAGTTAAAAAAACTTCTGCTTATTATAAATCCGGTTTCGGGGCGGCGCACTTCCCTGCGTTTTCTGCCCGATATAATAAGAATTTTTTCCGAAGGCGACTATGCTGTGACGGTTTTTCCGACCGGCAAAAGCGGCGACGCAACGCAGTTTGCGCAGCTTTACGGCAATGAGTTTGACCTGATCGTCTGCATCGGCGGCGACGGTACGCTCAACGAGATCATAACCGGCATTATCCGCGGCGACTGCCGCACTCCGCTCGGATATATTCCATCCGGCAGCACAAACGATTTTGCAGCCTGCCACGGCATATCCTCCGACATGCTCGAGGCCGCACAGAACATAATTTCCGGAAAGCCCAAAAAGATCGACATCGGCAAGTTCGGAGATCAGTATTTTTCCTATGTTGCAGCGTTCGGCGCGTTCTCCTGGCTGTCGTACACGACGCCGCAGAACCTTAAGAACATGCTCGGGCACTCGGCGTACCTGCTCGACGCCGTGAAGGATCTGCCAAAGATCAAGGCTCATCATCTGAAGCTTGACGTGGGCGAATTCACATGTGAGGGTGATTATATTTTCGGCGCCGTATGCAATTCGACATCGGTCGCAGGAACCATCACGCTGCCAAAAACCGTTGTTGACACCGGCGACGGCAAATTTGAGATACTCCTTGTTCATGAGCCGAGGACACTTATTGATTTCCAGAACATTTTGATCGGCGTTTTCACGCAGGATTATTCCTCGCCGTTTCTCGACTTTTTCCAGGCCGATTCCGTGAAGATAAGCTCGCCCGAGGGACTTGACTGGTCGCTCGACGGCGAACTCGGCAAAGGCTCGGAAAAGCACGAAATTGCCAATCTTGCCGATAGGCTTACTTTAATATGCTGAAAAATTACCGTCCTTGTGGGCGGTAATTTCATGAGGTTCTATGAAAAGTTCTTCAACACTATAAATAAGTTCATGACCGAGATAAGCGAGGACAACATAAACGCCCATGCTGCGGCAAGTGCATTTTATATGTTTATGTCTCTCGTTCCTTTTGTCGCGCTGCTCACGGCGATAATCCCTTACACGGGACTTTCACAGGAAACGCTGTTTGACGCCGTTGAACGCTATATGCCCGATGCTCTGCAAGCAATAATCGAATCGGTCGTCGCTGATATATATTTTGCCTCCGGCGCTGTTCTTCCGCTTTCAATATTGTTTACAATATGGCTTTCAAGCCGCGCATTTTTTACACTGATAAGAGGCATTGAGGATATCTTCCACTCGCCTAAATACTCATCGTTTTTCAGACGCACCGTTATTGCATGCTTCTATACTGTCGGAATGATCGCCATTGCTATAATCGTTCTTGCTCTGATGGTATTCAGCAAGGAGATATATGGTCTTATAAACATCCATCTGCCGGCAATATCACCGGCTCTGTCGCTTTTGCTGAAATTCAGATTCGTCGTGGCGTTTTTAATACTGGCAATTGTCTTTATTGCGATATACAAGGGCGTTCCCGGCATTAAAATTAAGATCCTGCACCTCATCCCCGGCGCTGCCGCAGCAGCGGGTATGTGGCTTCTGTTTACATGGCTGTTTTCGCTTTTTATACGCTACGCAAACTACTCGACCTACGGAAGTCTTGCAACGATCGTGATCTCGCTTTTGTGGATGTACTGGTGCATGTACATAATCCTGCTCGGCGCTTCGATAAACCAGTTCATTCGTGAGGCTCATGAGGAGTAATTTTGATGCATTGTATACAAATTTTAAATGTTAATTTTATATACATTTACAATACATATATACTATGCTATAATTATCCCCGTTTGAATTTTTAGATCAGATACAGGTGATATGATGAACCAGAACAATTCGCTTGCCATGTTTGAAAACGAATCTATCGGCAAGCTGATGCTTAAGTTTTCTCTGCCGGCTATAGCGTCGATGGTCGTAAACTCTGTATACAACATAGTTGACCAGATATTCATCGGCCAGGGCGTCGGCATGTACGGCAACGCCGCAACAAACCTTACCTTCCCCCTTGTTACAATCGCAATGGCGATCGGCACGCTTATCGCCGACGGCTGCGTTGCGTATTTCAGCCTGAAGCTCGGGCAGAAAAACTATGACGAGGCCGCGCGCACGATGGGCAACGGTATCACGATATCGCTGCTGGCCGGTCTTTTTATAACGCTTTCGATGGAGCTTCTGCTCACGCCGGTGCTCAATCTCTGCGGCGGCGCAAAGGTCGCGGAAGAAACTTTCAGATACGCGACGGAATACGCTCGGATAACCCTTATAGGCATACCGTTTGTGTGCATAAGCATGACGGTAAACAGCATAATCCGCGCGCAGGGCAATCCGCGCTACGCCATGATATCGAACATATCCGGCTGTCTTTTGAACGTTGTGCTCGACGCATGGTTCGTGCTCGGCCTCGGCTGGGGCGTTGCAGGCGCGGCTTGGGCAACGATAATCGGCCAGATACTCAACTTCGTGCTCGCGGTTGTATACATACCCCGTCTCAAGGGCATCAAATTTAAGCGCGAATACGCCATTATCAGAAAACACTCTGTTTTCATTTCTGCCGCTTGGTATTTCGAGCTTTTTCACGCAGTTTGGCTCGACCATAGTAGTTATTTGCGTAAATAATCTAACCGTAAAATACGGCATACAAAGCATTTATGGTCCGGACATCCCTCTCGCCGCTTTCGGCATAGTAATGAAGGTCAACTCCATCATCATCAGCGTTATGGTCGGTCTCGGCATCGGAAGTCAGCCCATCGTCGGCTACAACTACGGCGCGAAAAACTTTCACCGCGTTAAGGCAACATATCTAAGAACTATCATCGTAGGTCTTATCGTGGGTGTGATCGGTTGGGCTTGCTTCCAGTTCTTCACCCAGGAAATTATCAATATTTTCGGACAGGAGAACGAACTGTACAACGAGTTTGCCCTCAAGTGCTTCCACATCTTCCTCGGTGTTATCTTCCTCGTCGGCTTTCTTATTCCCTCTGGTATCTTCTTCCAGTCTATCGGCAAGCCGACAAAGGCTATGGTCTGCACGCTTACAAGGCAGCTGCTCTACTTCCTGCCCTGTGCATACATTTTTTCGGGCATCATGGGCATTGACGGTCTGCTGTACGCAGGCCCCATTGGCGATTGCCTTGCGGCCGTGACTGTCGCAATTCTCATAATCGGCGAGATGCGCATTATAAACCGCAGCATAAAAGAGCAGAACACTTGATAGAACACTTGATATGAAAAATGCTTTCCGAAAGGAAAGCATTTTTTGCACGGAAATGTTGACATATTTTACATGCGGATATATTATGTTCCCATGAAGATATTATTTGCAGCCATTTCAATAACCGCCGTCGCTGCCGCTGTTATGTTATTTGTGCTTGCAGCGATAAAGAGCCGGAAAGCGTACATTGGAAAAGCCGTTATATGCTGCTGCATATTTGCAGCGTCAGCTGTGGGCTTTGCATTGTCATCCGACACTGTACGGGATGACAAGATAAGCGAAGTGCATGTCACCGTAAGCCCGGTGAAGGGCACTGAGGCACCGGAACCAAGTATTGACCCAACGCTCGCTCCGTCGGCTCCTGCGCAGGCTCAGGGCGCTTATGAGGCAAGCAGCAGGTCGGATAAGTTTCATCTGCCGTCATGCTCGTCGGCATCGCGCATATCCGAGGATAATCGCTTATGGTTTCAAACGCGCGACGAGGCAATTGCCGCCGGGTATTCCCCGTGCGGAAAATGCCAACCTTAAAACACAGCTCATCGAAACCGATGAACTGCTTTTGGCAGCGGATGAAGGATTCGAACCCTCGAAGCGCCTTCGGCACTTCGTGCGCTGATTTGATTTGTTTTGTTCGGGTTCTGGTGCCAAGCGGCAAATAAAAAAGCAGCTCATCGAAACCGATGAACTGCTTTTGGCAGCGGATGAAGGATTCGAACCCTCACAAACGGAGTCAGAGTCCGGTGTGCTACCATTACACAAATCCGCTAAGCGCAGTAGCTATTATACCGTAAAATCGGAATTTGTCAATACCCATTCCGAAATTTTTGAGAAAAAACAGGCGATCTTTTGACCGCCTGTTTATTACATTATTTCGTTATCCGTTTATCAGCGAATGATGAAGTTAACGGAGGTGTCGCCCTGTTCGTCAACGCCGAACTCGTAGTCCTTGCCGGGCAGGATCGCGTTTACTGCGATGCCGACGAGGGATGCTACTGCGAGGCCGGAGAGGGATACGATGCCGATCTGGATGCTGCCGACGGAGTAGTTGATGCCGATCGCGAGGACGAGGATAAGAGCTGCTACGATGACGTTGCGGCTGTTGGTGAAGTCGACCTTGTTCTCAACGACGTTGCGGACGCCGACTGCGGAGATCATACCGTAGAGGATGAGGGATACGCCGCCGATGGTTGCGGTGGGCATTGCGGTGATGAGGGCTGCAAACTTCGGGCAGAAGGAGAATACTATTGCGAAGCATGCCGCGATGCGGATCACGCGGGGGTCATAGACCTTGCTGAGTGCGAGAACGCCGGTGTTTTCACCGTAGGTGGTGTTTGCAGGTGCGCCGAAGAGAGCTGCCAGGGTGGTTGCAAGACCGTCGCCGAGGAGGGTGCGGTGCAGGCCGGGGTCAGCAACATAGTTTTTGCCGACGGTGGAGGATATTGCGCATACGTCGCCGATGTGCTCGACCATGGTTGCAAGAGACAGAGGAACGATGGTGAATACTGCGCTCAGGAGCATGCCGGTGTCAACATTCATGTTGAAGAGGTGGAACACGGTCCTGTCCCAGTTGATGGGAAGGCCAAGCATATCAGCCGCTGCGACGGACTCAACGACTTTTGCACGGGATGCCGGGTCAAAGATCATGGAGATGACATACGAGCCAAGGACACCGAGGAGGATGGGGATGATCTTGGTCATGCCCTTGCCCCAGATGTTGAAGCAGATAACGATGACTATTGCGGAAACGGCGACGAGCCAGTTTGCGTTGCAGTTAGTGATCGCGGAGGAGGACAGGATCAGGCCGATGGAGATGATGATGGGACCTGTTACTATCGGGGGGAAGAACTTCATAACCTTCTTTACGCCGAAAGCTTTGAACAGTGCCGACAGGATCACATACATAAGTCCTGCGCAGGCAACGCCGAAGCAAGCGTAGATAAGCAGGTCGTTATTGTATATCGGCTGTCCGGCTGCATCTACGCCAACCTGACGGATGGCATTGTAGCCGCCGATGAAAGCAAAGGACGAGCCGAGGAATGCGGGAACCTTGCGCTTGGTGATAAAATGGAACAGCAGAGTGCCGAGTCCGGCAAACAGCAGGGTCGTTGCGATGTCAAGTCCCGTAAGGATGGGGACGAGGACGGTCGCGCCGAACATTGCGAACATGTGCTGGATTCCCAGAACCAGCATTTTGGGAGTGCCAAGGGTGCGTGCGTCGTACACGGGTCCATTAATCACGGTTTTTTCGTTCATTAGTGATTGTACCTCTCTTTGTGTAGTTTTGATTTATATTAAGGGTATTTGCTGACTTATTATTCGATCTCCATAAGATAAACGCCCGTTTCGCCGTCAAACTCCGGCAGGCGAACCTCAATTAGCTCGGCGCGTGAGGTCGGAACGTTTTTGCCGACGTAATCGGCTCTTATGGGAAGCTCACGGTGGCCGCGATCGACAAGGACGGCAAACTGGATGCTGCGCGGACGGCCTGCGGTGAACACGGCCTCGATGGCGGCGCGCGCCGTGCGGCCCGTGTACAGCACGTCATCGACCAGAACGACGTTTTTATCGTTTACATCCGCGCCGATATCGGCCTTTGTTATGACCGGCTGATCGCTCTCGTGCGTGAGATCGTCGCGGTAAAACCTTATATCCACGCTGCCGCAGGGAACGGTCGCATCCTCGATCTTCTTTATGTTATCGCGTATGCGCTCGGATATGGGCACTCCCCTTCTGCGGATACCGATCAGAACGACGTCTTCGACGCCCTTGTTCTTTTCGGTTATCTCGTGGGATATTCTCATAAGTGCGCGGCTCATTGCCGCCTCATCCATAAGTCTTGCCTTGAGCTTCACAATATCACCCCGAACAAAAGAAAATCGCCCTGCCGACAAACCGACAAGACGCACAAAAACATGACCCTCCGCGCGGAGAGACACACTATATCTGCGATTTTGCCGGCTTCTCTGAACCGTCTTAAAAATCTTTTCTATGCGATTATACTTGCTCATTCACAATTTTGCAACACCTTTTTTGCATTTCGGTCAATATAACAAAATCCGGGGCATTTCGCCCCGGATTTTATGCTCATTTAGCCACATTGTATATATCTTCGCGCAGATGCAGGAAGGTCGGAAGCTGGCGGCGGACGGAATCGACCTCGTTAAGGTCGATATCGCAATAAAGTATCTGTTCCTTTTCGTCGCAGGAGGCTTTGACCATGCCAAAGGGGTCTGCTACCGTCGAGTGCCCCCAGCATTCGTAATCAAAGCCCTCGTATCTCGCAGCCGACGCTCCGACGAAGAACACCTCGTTATCCATAGCTCTTGCGCGGACGCTCAGCTCCCAGTGTCTCGGACCGGTGGTCATATTGAACTGCGCAGGGCACAAAATGACCTCGGCTCCCCTTTTGGCCATGGCTCGCGCAAGCTCGGGAAAGCGGATATCAAAGCATATCTCAACTCCCATTCTGCCGAATTTCGTATCGAACACCGTGATATCCTCGCCGGGTGCAAAGCTGTTGGACTCTTTAAACCGCACTCCGCCCTCGATATCTACGTCAAACAGATGTATTTTTCTGTGACGCGCGATCTGCTCTCCGTTTTCGTCAAACACAAAGCAGGTGTTATAAAGCTTATCGCCGCACTTTTCCGGCACAGAGCCGCCGACAAGTATAACTCCGTTTTCCCTCGCCCAGCGCGACATGGCTTCCCTGCTCTCGCCGTTTTCGCTGTCGGCAAAGGCGTGGAAATACTTTTTTGAATACGGACAGCTCCACATTTCCGGCAGAACTACAAGCTCAGCGCCGTTATCGGCGGCCTCGCTTATCATCTTTTCCGCTTTGGCAAACGTCTTTTCCTTATCCGTTTCCGTGCGTATCTGCACAACGGCAAGCTTGAATTTCGGTTTCATACCCTCACCTCACAGGCAGTTTTCGAGATAGTCGACTATGTCAAATTCCTCGGTGGAAGCATCCTTGCGCAGATACAGCGGATGGTGCGGATGCCCCTTGACCGAGCGCTTACCGGCACTGTACCACTTTGCGCCGTATTTCCGGCCGAGAGACACCATGTCGAGAACGCAGTCCTTCAGATACGGGCGCTTTTCGATTATCGTGCCCCATGCCGCCCATACCGACGGCGACACTCCCTCGCCTACATTTTAATATGTATTCAAACGCGCGCATATTCTCGCGGTGCAGCGTTTCGTTGAGCGTCAGGTCCATATCGTCGGGATCTGTCGCCCTCTGGGCATAGACATTAAACATTATCCAGCTGTCGTAACCGTTTCCGGCGGCAATGCGCGACACGCTTTTGAGCGTATTGTCAAGATCGTCCGGCGCGGCTGTCGAGGGATTTATGCCGATGCAGATGAGCGGATCGTTTCCGCGAGTTCCGAGGATATATCGGTAATCGGTATAGTAATCGGGAACATACAGCCACTTTTCGGCGTCATAGTCCCCCCTGCCGCCGGACGCTGCAAGCGCATCGTCAAAGCTTACGATATCAAGAAGGCTGCTTTCGCAGGTCGGGACATGCATTACTTCACAGCCTCAAGCAGAGCGTCGACTCTGTCGGTATCCTCCCAGCGCACGCCGAGATCGGTGCGGCCCATGTGACCGTAGGCTGCAAGCTTTCTGTAAATGGGCTTAGTAAGCTCAAGATCGCGGATAATTGCGGTCGGACGCAGGTCAAAGACCTTATTGACGGCTTCGGCAAGCTTCTCATCGGAGACCTTGCCGGTTCCGTAGGTATCGACCATGACGGATACGGGACGAGCAATGCCGATAGCGTACGCAAGCTGAACAAGGCACTTGTCGGCAAGGCCGGCCGCGACGATGTTCTTTGCAACATAGCGTGATGCGTATGCAGCGCTGCGGTCGACCTTGGTGGGATCCTTGCCGGAGAATGCGCCGCCGCCGTGAGGTGCGCTGCCGCCGTAGGTATCAACTATGATCTTTCTGCCGGTAAGGCCGGAGTCGCCCTGAGGTCCGCCGATGACAAAGCGGCCGGTCGGGTTTACATAATACTTAGTGCTCTCATCTATCAGCTCGGCAGGAACGCTGGGCTTTATGACAAGCTCGACCATATCGTTTCTGATCTGCTCAAGGCTTACGTCGGGAGAATGCTGAGTTGAAAGAACAACGGTGTCAACGCGCACGGGCTTGCCTGCGTCGTCGTACTCCACAGTGACCTGAGTTTTGCCGTCGGGACGCAGGTAGTCGACAAGGCCGGATTTTCTGACGGCTGTGAGGCGTTTTGCGATCTTGTGAGAAAGGCTTATTGCCAGGGGCATAAGCTCCTCGGTCTCGCGGCAGGCGTAGCCGAACATCATGCCCTGATCGCCGGCGCCGTTGTCAAGCTCGGCATCTCCGCTTTCCTTGGCTTCAAGCGACTTGTCAACGCCGAGGGCTATATCCGCCGACTGCTCGTCGATATTGGTGATGATGCCGCAGGTGTCGCAGTCAAAGCCGTACTTGGCTCTGTCATAGCCGATATCTCGAATAACGCCGCGTGCTATCTTCGCAATGTCGATATAGCACTCGGTGCTTATCTCCCCCATGATGTGGACAAGGCCGGTGGAAACGGTCGTCTCGCATGCGACGCGGCCGTTGGGGTCCTTCTCGAGGATAGCGTCAAGGATAGCGTCCGATATCTGGTCGCAGATCTTATCGGGATGTCCCTCGGTTACAGATTCAGATGTAAACAGTCTTTTGCTCATTTCTTTTTCCTCCGAAAATAATATTTCCGAACACGCATCAGGCAATTAAAAAACTCCGTCGACCGACGGAGCAACAAATTTGGTCATAAGCCTCATCTTTCGATAATCACCGCCGGATTTGGCACCTTGCCTTCGCAGGTTGCCGGGCTTCACAGGGCCGTTCCCTCCACCACTCTTGATAAGGTGTTCAGTTTTCGTATGAATTATAGCAGATTGACGCACATTGTCAAGTAGAAATTGAAAAACTTCCCGATATACTGTATACTGTGTCTAAGCTGACGAGAGTCGAACACGTATCGGTTTTGACGGACAGATTTCCGCCCATGCCGCGTTAAAGCTCTTGACAATACGTCAGTATTCTCTGCGAGCTTTGCCTTGCCTGAACAAAAATCTGCTCCGGCAAAACTGCAAAGCACCTGTCGGATGTGCTTTTCGAGATATTTTCGGCTTTCTTTGATGCAGGTGGGCTGGCGCCCATCAAGGCAAAAAAGGCGAAAATAGCCGGAAGGGTACGCCGACAGGCGATATGGGTTCAACTCTCGTCAGCTTAAAACGAAATTATATTCGGAGGTCTACGCCATGATAATAGTATTAAAGCCGGACGCATCCCCCGAGCAGGCCGAGGAGCTTCGCTGCTGGATACGCTGCCACGGTCTTGAAGTGCAGACAACACGCGGCGAAAATCAGGCCGTGCTCGTCGTTATCGGCGAGGCCGACAGGCTCGATGCGGCATATATCGAGGATATGGAGATCGTCGAATATGTAAGAGCCATCACGCAGCCATATAAGCTTGCCGGGCATAAAGCGCCGAACGACAGCAGTGTAGTTAACGTAGGCGGCGTTAAGATAGGCGGCGGCACGTTTACTATGATAGCAGGCCCCTGTTCGGTCGAGAGCACTCAGCAGATAATCGGCATAGCGCGCGAGATAAAGCTCGCCGGAGCACAGCTTCTGCGCGGCGGCGCATTCAAGCCGCGCACTTCGCCGTACAGCTTCCAGGGCATGCGTGCCGACGGTCTGCCGCCGCTTATCGAGGCCGGGCGAAAATGCGGCATGCCGATAGTCAGCGAGATAACCGACAAGGAGCAGCTGCCGCTGTTCGAGAATGTTGACATGATCCAGGTCGGCGCGCGCAATATGCAGAACTTCGAGCTTTTAAAGGCGCTCGGGAAGCTCGATAAGCCGGTGCTTTTAAAGCGCGGCTGGGCAAACACGGTCAAGGAGCTTCTGACCTCGGCAGAGTACATAATGAGCGGTGGAAATGAACAGATTGTGCTGTGTGAACGCGGCATACGCACATTTGAAACCGCAACGCGAAACACGCTCGATCTGTCGGCAGTCGCTGTGATAAAGGATCTGAGCCGGCTGCCGGTCATCGTCGATCCGAGCCACGCAACGGGGCACGCAAAATTTGTTGAACCCATGGCGCTCGCCGCGGCGGCCGCCGGAGCGGACGGGCTGATGATCGAAGTTCATGACGATCCGGCGCAGTCAAAATGTGATGCGGCGCAGGCCGTGACTCCGGCGCAGTTTGCCGTCATTGCCGAAAAAATCAGCGCACTGCGCAAAGCAATTTTCTGAACATTTTCTCGCAAATAAACTTCTTGACATCGCCGGTGGGCTATGCTATTATATTTCAGCGGCAATGTGCAGAAGTACCCAAGAGGCCGAAGGGGCTCCCCTGCTAAGGGAGTAGGCGTGTAAAAAGCGCGCGAGGGTTCAAATCCCTCCTTCTGCGCCACGAAAGAGCACACATTTGTGTGCTCTTTTCAATAGTTGAATATTCGGAGAGTTATCGAAGTGGTCATAACGAGGCGGTCTTGAAAACCGTTTGGGCTAACGCCCACGTGGGTTCGAATCCCACACTCTCCGCCAGATATTGTAAAATCCCGAAGTCGTTGAAACTTCGGGATTTTCTTTATTTATCAATGGTTTGCGGCGTTTTTGCGCCGTATATTTTCTAACGTAATCATACAAAAATTAACGTAGATATACACGTTTTAACTTAGGTTTTTATACAAGGGCATAATTATAAAACACAACAAAACCGAGCCAACCTACACTAAAACGTCGCTATTTCTTTGTGAAAAGCGACGTTTTTTTATGGCCCGGACTGAGAAAGGAGTGGTGGCAACCATATAATCTAAAAAAGAAAGGGGGAAGTTTTTTCGTTAGCCAGGCTGAGAGGTCTGGCTTTTTCATTTCAAAACAAGGAGGTTAGCGAATGGCAGATGACAAACTGAAAGCAGGCCCGGAGTCCCCTGGCGAGGGCTCTGTTGGGGATGCTCAAACTGTGACGAAGCCCCCTGTCCCGGAAACGGTAGAGGAGCCCGCAGCTGGCACCGGCCCGGTACGCCAGCCGGAACAGTCTGTTACCCCTGGAATGGGCGGGGATGTTCCAGCCCAGCCTGCGCCGCAGGTTGAAGCTGATAAGGTGGAAAAATCCCCCGACCAGGATAAAAAAGTGGAACCGGAGGAAAAGACGGCAAAACGCCGGGGCCGTCCCCCCAAGGAGCAGGATTCTCCCCAGGGGGACAAACCGGAAAAGGGGCCGGAGCCCCGCACAGGCCGCCCGGCAAAGGCTGACAAGGCGGCCCGTGGCAAGTCCCCGTCCCCAGCTCTGGACAAAGTGTCCAGAGGTAAGGAACAAGAGCTTACCCCCGCCCAGCGCGGAGGAAAAACACGCCGGGAACGCAATCAAAATGTGAAAGATTTTTTGGCGGGCAAGCGTGAAACTCCCTTTGCCGATGGTAAGCAGCCGCCTAAATCCACTAAGGGCGCCCCGGTCAAGGAGGCGGAGGCCCCCGCCCCGGAGATCAAGCTGCCGCCCACGCCGGAGGTGCCGCCCCGCCCGGTGGAGCAGGGAAAAATCGTCTATTTGAAGCTGTCAGAGCTTCATCCATTCCATACCTTGCGGGATCACCCCTTTAAGGTGCAGGACGATAAGGCGATGGACGATCTGGTGGGAACGATCAAGGAACACGGCATAATGACCCCCGCTACCGTCCGCCCGGAAAAGGACGGCAAGGGCTATGAGATCATCGCGGGCCACCGCCGCTGTCATGGTGGTGAACGGGCTGGACTGGATGAAATTCCCTGCATTGTCCGCGAGATGACCGATCTTGAGGCTGTCCGTGAAATGAAGAACAGCAACAAGCAGCGGGGCGACCCTCTCCCCAGCGAATTGGCAAAGCTCCTGGATTTGGAGCTGGAGGCCATCAAGCGCCAGGGGGGCCCGGCCCAAAAATGACAAGGAGGCGGAGGCCCTGGGCAAGCTCTCGGTGGAGATCGTGGGCAAGGAGCACGATATGAACTATAAAAAGGTGCTCCGCTATGTTCGCCTTAACCATCTTGTCCCGGAGCTTCTGGAAAAGGTGGACGCAAAAAGCATGGGCTTTATGCCTGCTGTGGAGCTGTCGTATATCAAGCCGGAAAACCAGCGGCTGATCGCCGTGTCCATTGATGGGGAGCAGTCCTCCCCCTCGGTCAAACAGGCAAAACGGCTCCGGGAGCTTGACCAGGAGGGCCTGCTCAACGGCGATGTCATTGACGGTATTTTGAGCGAAGAAAAAAGGGAGGTTGACAACGTGATCATCAGTACCGACGAACTCAACAAGTATTTCGGCAAGGAGGTCACTCCTGCCAAAATGAAGGAGCAGATCATGGCCCTGCTGGACGAGTGGAAGGAGAAACAGCCGCCCGAACTGGCAAAGCCGGAGAAGAAAAACGAGCTCGACAAGTGACCGGGCCCCGCTTCTGGACACTTTGTCCAGAGGTACGCGCCCTGCGCTTGGGATGGGCTCTGCGGTGATATATCCCCCGTCGCCGGGGTTTATGCTGCACAGCCGGGAGTGGGCCGTCAAGGGGCGGAACGCCCGCCGCATTTTGCGGTGGCCTGCCCTTTACGGTCTGCCCCGGCTGTGCTATTTCCCCGGCAAGCGGCGGGGGTATATCCTCCAGAGCCGCCCCCTTTCCCTGGATAGGGAAAGGGCGGGGGATAGGGTTGACCCCCTACCTATTATATATAGAAAAGAAACGGAGGTTTTGATTATGAAGCGACCCCTTGCGTATGTGACCGCCGCATGGCGCGGCGGCGAGTGCGAGGTCATGGAGCAGGCAGCTAAATACTGCCGCATTGTCTATGATGCGGGATATTCCCCCATCTGCCCTATGCTCTATCTGCCGCTGTTCCTCAATGACGCGGTGCCGGAGGAGCATAAAAGCGGTATTGATATGGGGCGCGACCTGCTCCGGCGCTCCCGCGTGCTGGTGGTATGCGGGAGCTATGTCGATGAAGCGGTAAAAAATGACATCGCTGTGGCCCAGCGGCTGGGGATCACCGCCACCACCCTGGACGGCATCCTCACCGTCAAGGGCCAGAGGCGGCGCTGATATGGCGTTCATTGAGGCGTATGTCACTAACCTGGGGAAATACAACGAGGGTGAGCTGGCAAGTGAGCCGTTGAAATTCCCCACGACTACCGAGGAAGTACAGGCGCTCCTTAAACGGATTGGCGTTGACAATATCCAGTATGAGGAGATTTTTATTGCCGACTATGGCGGCGATCTGCCGGAACTCAACGCCTGCCTGGGAGAATACGAAAGCATTGACGAGCTCAACCATCTGGCCTGCCTGCTCTCCGAGCTGGATAAAAGCGATTTGGAAAAGTTTGAGGCGGCTGTTGCCAGCGGCGAGCATACCTCCGGCGTGGGCGACCTCATCAATCTGGTGGAAAATCTGGATTGCTACGATTTCTATATCGGCGTGTCTGATGATGAAACCCTGGGCCGCATTTACGCGGAGGACATGGAACTAATCAACATTCCCGAAAACCTGCGGGATTATTTCGATTATGAGGCGTATGGCCGGGATATGCGGATCAATGAGGATGGCGGGTTTGTCAAAGGCGGTTTTTTCCTCCCCAACGGCAGCCAGTTTATTGAATACTACCACGGGCTGGAGGACATTCCAGACGATCACAAGGTTTTTGCTTATCCGCAGCTTTCCATCCGGGAGCAGATGGCGGCTTATAAAGAAGTCATTGACCGTTTTCCCCAGGCGGCGGAACGCCCCCCGCCCGGAGCAAGGCCATACAGACCGATAGCGGCACTTCTGGACACATTGTCCAGAGGTGCTTTTTTCGTGTGGAAGGAGGGATAAGGGCTGATAGACGAGGACGTTTCCAGACGTACCATAGCAGTATCTATTAAGGCAAGCAAGCTCACGGCGCGGGGGCTTGCCTATGTTCTCCAGGCGGTAGGCCGGAAGATCGCCAAACACCACCGGGCCAAGCAGACGCCCCACGGCAGGCAGACGGTGGGGCAGCTCATGGGCCACGGGGCCGCCACCAACAGTATCGAGGTGGAGGCCCCGGCCCTCTTTGACCGGGTGGCCCGGAAATGGAATGTGGACTACGCCTTTTATCAAGTCGCGCCGGATAAGCACTTGCTGTTCTTCAAGGCGGGGCAGGCCGACGCGATCACAGCCTGTTTCTCCGAGTATTCCAAACAGCTGCTAAAGCGCACCAAATCCGCAAAAGCCCCCATCCGGGAGCAGATCAAGGAGGCCGCCGCAGAAGCGGCCCGCCAGCCCGCCCAAAAGCTGGAACGCGCAAAGGAGGCGGTGCATGAGGACAGGTAGCGTCAAAAAATATGTGATACCAAACATCCCCTATTTGTTTGTGTTGTGGGCCTGCCTAAAGCTGGGGACAGCCTACCGGCTGGCCGCTGGCGCGGATTTCCCCCATAAGCTCATGGGCCTGGGGCAGACGGTAGGCCCGGCCTTTGCCGACCTTGCGCCGGGGCTTGATCCCTTTGACTGGCTTGTTGGCATTGTGGGCGCGGTGGGCTTCCGGCTGCTGATCTACTTCAAGAGCAAGAACGCAAAGAAATTCCGGCGGGATGAGGAGTTCGGGAGCGCCCGTTGGGGCGGGCCTAAAGATATAGCCCCTTTCGTCGATCCCGTCTTTGAAAACAATGTCATCCTCACCGGGACGGAGCTTCTTACCATGAACACCCGCCCCAAAAATCCGGCCAACGCCCGCAACCTCAACGCCTGTGTGATCGGTTCGTCCGGCTCCGGCAAAACGCGGTTCTGGCTCACCCCGCAGCTTCTCCAGGCCAGCGCGAAGAAAAAGGGCGGGTGCAGCTTTGTGGTGGTCGATCCAAAGGGCGGGGTTCTCTCCCAGGTGGGGGCTTTCCTGCAACGGAGGGGTTATCGGATCAAGGTGTTCAATTCCATTGACTTCACAAAATCCATGCACTATAACCCCCTGTCGTATATCCGCAACGAGGCCGACATTCTAAAGTTTGTTGATACCCTCATCGCCAACACCAAAGGCGAGGGCAAGGAGGGTGATCCATTTTGGACAAAGGCGGAAACACTTTTGTACTGCGCCCTTATCGCCTATATCATTTTCGAGGGCCCCGCCGAGGATCGGAATATGAATACCCTGGTGGATATGATCTCCGGCATGGAGGTGAAAGAGGACAACGAAAACTTTATGAACGCGGTGGACTATATGTTCAAGGGCCTGGAAAAGCGCAAGCCGGATTGCTTTGCGGTAAAGCAGTACAAAAAGTACAAATTAGCCAGCGGCAAAACGGCCAAGTCGATCCTTATCTCCTGCGGCTCCCGGCTGGCCCCCTTTGACATCCCCCAGCTTAGGGAGATCATGAGCTATGACGAGCTGGCCCTTGACCGTATCGGGGATCGGAAAACGGCGGTGTTCTTCACCATTTCCGACACCACGCCAACCTACAACTTCCTTGTGGCCCTGGCTTTTTCGCAGATGTTCAATCTGCTGTGCGAGAGGGCCGACAATGTTCATGGGGGCCGCCTGCCCCATCATGTGCGGGTGCTGTGGGACGAGGCGGCCAATACAGGGCAGGTGCCCAACCTGGAAAAGCTGGTGGCCGTCATCCGTTCCCGTGAAATATCGCTGACGCTCTTTTATCAGCAGATGGCGCAGTGCAAGGCCATTTATGACAAGCACGCGGAAACGATCATGGGAAATATGGACAGCGTGGTTTTCCTGGGCGGCAGGGAAAGCTCCACCATCAAGGAGATTTCGGAAAACTGGCTGGGGAAGTCCACCATCTATATGCAGACGGACGGGCGCTCCAAAGGGCAGTCGGAAAGCTACAACCAGAACACCCAGCGGCTTGGCCGGGAGCTGATGACACCCGCCGAGCTTGCCACCATGCCGGGGGATCGCTGTATTTTACAGCTTCGGGGCCTGCCCCCGTTCTATTCCCCAAAGTACGACTTGAAGCAGCACCCCAACTACAAATACACGGCTGAGGCCGATAAAGTGAAAAACGCCTTTTCCCTCGATCAGCTCATCAACCGCCGCAGGCGGCCTGGGCTCTCTGAGGCTTGCGAGGTGTACGAGGCAGACGGGACAGACACAGGGCCCATAGGCGAGGACGAGGACATCCTCAACTATGATGATGTGGATGACCCGGACGCCTATGTATAAATCCCACTTCTGGACAAAGTGTCCAGAGGTCGTAACCTGCCGCCAGAAATGGCGGCTTTTTTCATAGCCGGGTATTCCCCGGAGAAATGGAGGCTCTATGCAGTTTTTTTCTTCCGCGATTGATACTTTGCAGACCCTTGTTGTTGCTCTCGGCGCTGGTCTTGGCGTGTGGGGCGTGGTCAATCTGCTGGAGGGCTACGGCTCGGATAATCCTGGCTCAAAATCACAGGGCATGAAGCAGTTCATGGCTAATTAAAGGGAACAAAAAGAAAGGGAATGCACAATCCAGACGGTATCAGCGGCAGGCTACAAGAATAAATGTGATTTCACAAGATTGGTGTTATAATAAGAGAAAAGTTCCTGCCGGGGCAACCGCCCCGGTGGTATGGATAGAAAGGCAGGAAAACAATATGCACATCAGCTATAAACCACTCTGGCACACACTGTTAGAGCGTGACATGAGAAAAGAGGATTTAAGGCTTGCCGCTGGTATGACAACAAATATGATTGCCAACATGAGCAAAGAGGGAAAGCACATCAGCATGGATACATTAGCCCGTATCTGTGAAACTCTGAATTGTGAGATTACTGATGTGATTGAGTTAGTACCAGACGAGCCTGCTTCCACAGGAGGTAAGGAACATGAGCGAATTGAAACCAAGAATAACGGAAAACGGAATTGATTATATCCTTGTCGGAGATTACTACATTCCAGGCTTGAAACTGCCGGAGGAACACCGCCCTATCGGAAAGTACGGACGAATGCACCGGGAATATTTAAGAGAAGTCCACCCAGCCAGATTGAATACATTGATACTTGACCGGAGAATTGTTGACATATCTTGCAGACCTGAATGAACAGGCACAGGAACGGTTGGACACCATCATGGAGCAGATGAAAGCCGCCGAGGGTGTAACAGAGGAATTGAAGCGTACCCGGCAAATGGAATGGGTGCAGCGTTGCAATAACATTCACAACAGGGCAGAAGAAATTGTTTTGTATGAGATGATTTATTCATAACGGGAGCAATTAAATCGGAGGTATATAAGATGATTGAAATTGTATTTGGTGAAAGTGCCTGTGGAAGTTTGAAAATTGCCCAAACTTACGGCAAGGGAAAGTATAGAAGAAGTGCTGTTTCAATATTTATGAGGCACGAAGACGGGAGTGTTCCATCTTCAGATGAAATGAAAAAGGCACAGCTTCAAGCACAGGAACAAGAACGCATTGCTTGGGAGAATGCTATTCCATTGGGAGGCAAGAGCAGTGATGTTTATTGTTTTGATATGGCTCTTAGTGTGGGAGATATTTCTGATAATGGAATTGGCGAACAGCGGAAAAATATTTTCAAGAAAATGCTGTCTGTCTGCTTTGTAGAGGATTTAGATTATCAGGTTGAAGAAAAAATACAGAAAATTAAAACTACATTGACCTCAGTGATTGAACGATATGTAGCTGGGGAAGAAATTCGCATTTGGTATAGCTATAATCCAGATGAGCTTTGTGGTATGTATTGGCTTATGAAACAACTTCAACCATTAAACTGCCAGACAACAATTTATTTGGTTAAGTTACCTACATGGGAATATGGAAAAGAAAATACTATGACATCCAAAATAGCATGGGGCGAGGTGTCTCCTGGCGAATGGGGAAACTATATAACTCTACAAGAGAAAGCTAATCCTGTATTTCTTTCAGCTTGTACTATGAAATGGAATCAACTTCAAAATGAAAATGCACCTTTGCGTGCAATGTTAAATGGTAAATTGCAAAGCGTTTCAGAAGATATATATGATAGTTTCATTCTTCGTTGGAAATTGCGGAACAGCCAGAGCAATTCAAAATGGCTATTGTCATAGGTAATGTTTTAGGAAAATATCAACTTGGAATTAGTGATGTATGGATTTCCAATCGCATTGATAAAATGCTTGAAGATGGTGTGTTGGAAATTATACAGGACGCACCAAAGGGAGAAACAAATTATCGCCGAATATTAAGAAAACGAATGAAATAATAACCACAGCACAAACCGCTGCTACATGGAATCCAACAAACCATGCAACAGCGGTTTTCCTTTACCGTTTTTTCCTCTGGCTGATAGGCGTTCCCATTTTCTTTGATTTTTTGAGAATACGAATGAACCAGCGAAATTCTTCTTCTGACAGGTTTTTATAGTTGATACCAAGCTGCTTGCAGTAAAGGATAACCAGTTTTTCATCTCGACTGCCCTTGAAATTTTCGACCGCTTCCAGATTTTCTTTCAGTTCATCGGCAACGGTAGTTTGGGGCGCACTCTCGCTGTCCTTTTTGTGGAATTCCCGAATATCCCGGATAATCAGGTTGAGGTCATCCAGAACCATGTGACTGAAATACTCATCATCACTGATATGTGCGGCTTGCAGCACCTTCAAATGCGGGTCATCTTCGCCGGGGCGATACCGTTCAATAATTTCATGCCGGACGGTATCAACAAGGGAGTTGAGATTTTGGATTTGCATGGTGGCAATCCCGTCCACGTAAATCTCAATGTCCGCAAGAAACTTGATAAAGTCCTTATGGGTGGCAAGTTCGCAGAGCAGACGGTTGTTAATCCGACCGCTTTTCAGCAGTGCCACCATCTCATCGTTCAAATGCAGCTCCGTCAGTGGCGTGTTGATCTGCTCCCTGTTCTCTGTCCGGCACAGCAGATAATCGACGGAAACCCCATAGAAGTCTGCCAGCGTGATAAGGTTGCCATGATTGATTTCCTTATAATCCTCTTTTTCATAACTGCCAAGGGCTGATTTAGAAATGCCCGTCAGCTTTGATAGTTCTTCCAGATTTAAGCCTTTGTCTTTGCGGAGTTCCCAAAGGCGTTCCTGTATGCTTGTTGCAACTTTCATGGGCGCACGCTCCTTTCCGGTGGTTTTATTTCTGCCGTTTAACTGGATTATATCACACTTTCCGCAATCGTGGAAATTTCTGATTTTCCCCCTGATTCCTACTTTGTGGATATACGGCACAGGGCACAAAAATGTTCTATGATACAGGTAGTTCATCGATGGATTATTCCAATCGAATGACCAGCCTGTGTGGGATATGCTTCCCCGGCGATGTAGCGCCATGACTTTTGGCAGGGATATGGAGGAACCCTGACCGAAACGAGCGTACCAAAGGGAGCGATACGCCGCTGTGAGATTCAGGGGAGGAACGACACCGGGGAGAACTGGCGAACTGACACCGAAATGATACCGAAACACGACAATCTGATAGGGGGACAGTCTACCCTATCGCTGATACTTCGGGAGATTTTAAGCGGCTCTATGACCGTAATTTTGCCGAAAATCGCCCCGAAACCATACACTAAAACGGGAGGAAGCGCAATATGCCGAGAATGAGCAAAAAGAGGAAGCATGAGCTTTCCTTTTACCTCAATGACCGGGGGCGTGTCACTTACAACGAATTATGCCGGAAATGCCAGCATGGGTGCAGGCAGAGCTTCCGGGCGGTTGTGGTTGACTGCCCCCGTTATTTATCCAAACGAGCAAAGAAAAAGGAGGAACACACCGAATGAATTTTGAATTTATGACGATAGACACACCATTGCCGCCGTGTATGCCATTTCCCATAGCGTTGACAGGATTTCCAGTCAGCAGCACCGCAAAGGTCATGTACTGCCGGATGCTGGACGCTATGCTATCCAAAGGGCAGGAGGACGAAAACGGAATCCTGTTTGTCTGCTTCCCTGTCACAGCCATTGCCGCAGTCCTGTCCCGCAGCTCCATGACGGTCAAGCGTTCTCTGAATGAACTGGAAACCGCTGGGCTTATCATGCGGGTGCGTCAGGGTGTGGGAGAACCAAACCGGATTTATGTGCTGATACCGGGAAAGGAGGACGCTGCCCTTGCCTGAGACCTCAAAGCTGGAAAAACTCAACTGGGAGCTGGAGAAAAGCGAAAAGAAACTGCGGAAAGCCATCAATGATGAAAAGGCATTGCAGTACCAGTTAAAGCAGCTTACCCGAAAGGAACGAACGCACCGGCTCTGTACCCGTGGCGGTATGCTGGAAAGTTTTCTGCAAGAGCCGGAACGCCTGACAGATGATGATGTCATGCTGTTGTTGAAACTCATTTTTCACAGGCAGGACACGCAGGAACTATTGAAAAAACTGCTGGAACGGGAGAAGCCGGAAACCCCTTAGTTTACTAAGGGCGCAATTATACACCACCCAAAGGGTGGTGCATTGCGTTCTCCGAAGGCTCCTCGCCGGAGGGCTGTGATTTTCCGCGGTCAAGGTCTGCTCCAAATCATACAGGGGACGCTACGCTTCCCCTGCGCTGGCTGCCGCCAGCTACCCTTTTGTGGACTTGCCATCTGGGGACACCTTGCGCTGTAAGCTGTTCCCATCTGACAAGTTTCATAAAATACGCTATCTTTTCGATAGGTAATAAAGTATAATGAAATCAATAACAAACTGGACTTGAATAACGGGAGGGACGCCTATGTTATGGTCTATTAGTGGTGGAGTTATAATTTTTGTTTTAGGTATGTTTATTTTTTTGAAGCCAGATTTAGTGTGGAAATTAACAGAAGCATGGAAATCTTATCGAGCAGATGAGCCATCTGAGTTATATCTGAAAACCACAAAAATTGGCGGTATTTTATTTGCTCTATCAGGAGTTGTTATGATAATACTACCCTTTATTTTGAAATAATAACTTTCAGATTGCATGACGAGCGACAAATCAATTTTAGGAGGGATATAGATGCCGGTTATCGAGATTATAACGATTGTATTTGCAGCGATTACAATTTATTTGTGTTATGACGAATATAAAAAAGGAAAAATGAGTTTGAGGAATTTCAAAATAGTTTCTATATGCGAAAGTCTTGCGATTTTAGGAATGATATTTTTGATAATTTGCTTTTATTCAAATATGAAATTATAATGGGGAGCTAAAAATACGAAATGATGAAATATCAATGTCCTTGCTGCGGATATTTTACCTATAATGTTCCGGCAAATGAAGATTGTGGGTATATCTGCCCCGTTTGTTTTTGGGAGAATGACCCGTTTATTGCTTCTGATAACGAACCAAGCGACTCTAATCATGGAATAACACTAAAAGAAGCGAAATTCCAATTTCTCAAAATTTGGTGCTTGTGAAAAAGAAATGTTATGTCATGTCCGACCACCAAGAAATGATGAAAAGAAAACTTTATAGTAATGTGTAAAGGAGAGAATCAAATGAAGCATAAAAAGATTTTGTTAATTGCTCTGATATGTCTAATCGGCATAGGTATTAGCGTTCTCTTGTTCTCTGGTCATAGACCATTCAAAAATTTAACAGCAGAAGACATTACTTCGGCAAATGTTCGCTTATCGCCTCCTGATACAACAATACAAATATCAGAAACAGAGGAATTGGCATCATATCTCAATGAAGTAGTTATTTATAATAAGGACAACTCATATACAGAATATGCCGGACAAGCAGTTATTTTCACTCTGTCTTTGGCAGATGGTTCTCAAGTGGAGATTATAGCATACAATCCATTTATTATAATTGACGGTATTGGTTATAAATGCAAATATGAACCTTGTGAAGCTCTTAATCATTATGCTAATGAGCTAATGACAAGAGAACCATAATTTTTAAGTGTACCATCTACCCATCGGGTCAACTTGTCCCGAACTTTTGCAACTAAATATCAGCCGCCAACACAGCGGCACACCAAGCAGGAAATCTGAAAAAGGTCTCCTGCTTTTTTTCTGCCCAAAATGAGGTGGTAAAACGCCACCCCATCCGCCAATTACCGAAAGGAGGGACACGAAATGCCCTGCCCACACAACGAAATCACGATTGTGCAGCGCAGCCAGCGCCAGTCTGCGGTTGCCGCCGCTGCTTACCAGAGCGGCGAAAGCTGTTCTGTGAATATGACCAGGAAGTAAAACACTACCCGGAAAAGCGTGGTATCGTCCACAATGAAATCCTGCTCCCGGCAAACGCTCCCCTGGAGTACACAGACCGCAACACCCTCTGGAACGCTGCCGAAGCTGTTGAGAAGCAATGGAACTCCCAGCTTGCAAGGCGGTGGGTGCTTTCCATTCCCAGAGAGATACCGCCCGACCAGTACGCCGCCCTTGTACGGGATTTCTGCCGCCAGCAGTTTGTTTCCAAAGGAATGTGCGTGGATTTTGCCATCCATGACAAAGGGGACGGAAACCCACACGCCCATGTCATGCTGACCATGCGGGCAATGGATGAGCGTGGGAAATGGCTTCCCAAGAGCCGCAAGGTCTATGAACTTGATAAGAACGGGGAACGGATAAAGCTCCCGTCCGGCAGGTGGAAAAGCCACAAGGAAGATACGGTTGACTGGAACGACCGCAAATATGGCGAAATCTGGCGGCATGAATGGGAGGTCATCCAAAACCGCTATCTGGAAGCCAACAACCGCCCGGAGCGGGTGGATCTCCGTTCTTATGAAAGACAGGGGCTTGATATTATCCCTACCGTCCATGAAGGGGCTGCTGTCCGGCAGATGGAAAAGCGTGGGATTCAGACGAACATCGGCAACCTGAACCGAGAAATCAAAGCCGCCAATAGTTTGATGAAGTCCATCCGGCAGCTTATTAAAAATCTCAAAGGCTGGATTGCGGAGCTTAGCGAAAAGCGGAATGAACTGCTTGCCCAAAAAGCTGCGGAGGAAGCGGTCTTTCTTCCCAATCTGCTGATGAAGTATATGGAGATACGAAAGGCAGAACGGAGCAGCTGGACACGGGCGGGACAAAGCCGGGGGACTTCCAAAGACTTAAAGGCAGTCAGCGAAGCCCTGTCCTATCTCCAGAGAAAGGGACTTTCCACCGTGGAGGATTTGGAAAACTTTATAGAAACGTCCGGGAAATCTGCCGCCGACTACCGAAAGCAGATGAAGCCAAAGGAAACCCGCAGCAACGTGATTGACGCTATCCTTGCCGCCCGGACGGACTGTAAGGAATGTAAGCCCGTTTATGAGAAATACCAGAAGATATTTTTCAAGAAAACTAAGGAAAAATTCAAGCTGGAACACCCGGAGGTTGCCCGGTTTGAGAAAGCCAGTGCCTACCTTGCCAAGCACCCGGACGATAAGGACAGCACGAAAAAGGAGCTTTTGCAGGAACAGGCGAAGCTTGTGGACGAAATCGCAGACTTGAAAGTACCGTTGACCGAGGTGCAGGAAGATTTGAAGAAGCTGTGGGACATCCGCTACTGGGTACGGAAAGCCACACCCGGCACAGAGGAAAGCAAAGAGCCGCCCAAGAAGCAGCCCCTCAAAGAAGTCTTGCAGGATAAGGCTGACGAGAAGAGAGCACAGAAAAACGCCCCGGCGCAGACGAAACACAAACAACAGGATATGGAACTTTAACAGGCACTTGCCATTTTCAGATTGAGAATGATAAGTGCCTTTTCTTTTTTACAAGGAGGAATTGATTTGAATGTATTTGAAGCTGTGAAGCAGTCCGTTACGACAAGACAGGCTGCGGAGCATTACGGAATCCGGGTAAACAGAAACGGGATGGCTTGCTGCCCGTTCCACAACGATAAGACCCCCAGCATGAAGCTGGACAAGCGTTTCCACTGCTTCGGATGTGGTGCAGATGGGGATGTGATTGATTTTGTAGCTGCCCTGTACGGGCTGGGGAAAAAGGAAGCCGCCGCACAGTTGGCGAGTGACTTCGGGCTTGCCTATGAGGACTGGAAGCCACCGGGCAGGGCAAGGAAGCCCAAGCCCCGGCAGAAATCCCCGGAAGAACAGTTCCGGGAAGCAAAGGCACATTGCTTCCGTGTCCTTGCCGATTATCTACACCTCTTACGGGTATGGAAAACCGACTATGCCCCGCACTCCCCGGAGGAAGCGTTTCATCCCCGGTTCGTGGAAGCCTTGCAGAAGCAAGCCCATGTGGAATATCTGCTGGATGTGCTGCTGTTTGGGGATACGGAGGAAATCGCTTCACTGATTACGGAACATGGAAAGGATGTGATACAGCTTGAACAGCGAATGGCAGAGCTTGCCGCCGCAGACGCAGCAAGAACTAAAAACACCATGAACGCCATGCAGCCGCCCCAGAGCGTTGAGGAAGTAAAGGCAACTCTGGAAACCACCGAGAAAGGCGGTGTCCGCCAGAGCATACGGAACTGCCTGACCGTATTCCAGCGTGACCCGGTGCTTGCCGGGGCAATCGCCTACAACATCCTGACCGACCGAAAGGACATCATAAAGCCCATCGGTTTTCACAGAGAAAGCACAGCCCTGACCGATTTACAGACATGAAGTATCTGCTTCTCTATCTGGAGGAAACCTACGGGCTGACCAGTGAGAAAAAGATTGAAACCGCCATCGGGATTGTGGCGAATGAGAATAAGTACCACCCCATCCGGGATTTTCTGAACAGCCTTGCATGGGACGGGACGGAGCGCATCCGCTTCTGTCTGCGGCACTTTCTGGGGGCGGATGTGGACGATTACACCTATGAAGCTCTAAAGCTGTTTCTTTTGGGGGCGATTACAAGGGCATTTAAGCCCGGAAGCAAGTTTGAAATCATGCTGTGTCTGGTAGGCGGTCAGGGGGCTGGCAAATCCACCTTCTTCCGGCTGCTGGCAGTCCGGGACGAGTGGTTTTCCGATGATTTGCGGAAGCTGGACGATGATAACGTGTACCGCAAGCTGCAAGGTCACTGGATAATTGAAATGTCGGAAATGATGGCAACCGCCAATGCCAAGAGCATTGAGGAAATCAAGTCTTTTCTAAGCCGACAGAAAGAGGTTTATAAGATACCCTATGAAACCCACCCGGCAGACCGTCCCCGTCAGTGCGTGTTCGGCGGTACTTCCAACGCCCTTGACTTTCTCCCCCTTGACCGTTCCGGCAACCGCCGATTTATCCCGGTCATGGTGTACCCGGAGCAAGCCGAGGTTCACATTTTGGAGGACGAAGCCGCTTCCAGAGCCTATATCAGCCAGATGTGGGCGGAAGCAATGGAGATTTACCGAAGCGGCATGTTCAAGCTGTCATTCAGCCCAGCCATGCAGCGGTATCTCAAAGAACACCAGCGGGATTTTATGCCGGAGGACACCAAAGCCGGGATGATACAGGCTTACCTTGATAAGTACACCGGGGAAACGGTCTGTTCCAAGCAGCTCTACAAGGAAGCCTTAAATCACACCTTTGACGAGCCGAAGCAATGGGAAATCCGGGAAATCAACGAGATAATGAACCAGTGCATTACCGGGTGGAACTACTTTTCCAATCCAAGAATGTTTGCGGAATATGGCAGACAAAAGGGCTGGGAGCGTGAAATCCCGGCAACGGACACCGACAACCCGCCCGAAAAATCTATGGACGGTTTTGTGGAGGTCACAGAGCAGATGGAGCTTCCATTCTGAAAATGACAGCCCGTTGCCGACTTCGTTGCTATCCCGTTGCCGAGCCGGTTGCCGGGGAAAAACCCATAACTGCGGGCTTTTCTCCCCTATGACAACCAAAACAACAGAAAAATAAAAGAAAAGTATAAATAGTAACCACCGCCAGATTGAGATTGTTTGCAAGGTCTTTTGAAGCCCGTTGCCGGACTTCGTTGCCGACACCCTCTGTCTGGCTATTTTCATGTATGGAGGATAACTGCCTATGGCAAAAAACAAAACAGAGATTCATGTGACTACTGTATTTGACGGGGAGCTGGACGCCACCGATGTGTTCGTCAGCCTGATTTCCCAGAAATACGGCAAGACAAATACAAAAGAATATCTTGCTAAAAAGAAAGAATTGAAGTATAATGAAGATGAGGTTCAAAAGAGCCGGATACCGTCTGGATTGTGTGGGTAAATGGCTATGATGAACGAAATGGAATACAGAACAATCGGTTCGGCACTTGCCGGGGGCTATCGTGCAGCGGTCTATTGCAGACTGTCAAAGGACGATGACCTGCAAGGCGAAAGTGCCAGTATCGCAAACCAAGAGTTACTATGTAAAGGGTGGTTTCTCCCACCTAATACATATAACTGCGGCTCATTTGTGGTGAATGGAACAGCAGTTGTAGGAAAGGAGCAGAATAATCCTTATAACCACTGAAAATCAGCACAAAAAGGAGCTAATTCTTATGAAATCTCTATTTGAGGAAATGGGCGGCACTTACCGTCAGGAAGGTGATTATCTCATCCCGAACCTTGCGCTGCCGGATGAACCGGAATACCAGATCGGCAAGTACGGGCGTATGCGCCGCAGCTATCTGAAAGAACATCGTCCTGTCCTCTACGCAAACCTGCTCACAAGCGGAGCGCTGCATCGGCACCTTGCCGAGATCGACCAAGCCTGCAATGAGCGTATGGAAATCATCGTTTCCGATATGGCAAGGCAGGAAGATGTGACCGAAGCGCTCAAAGCCGCCGACCAGATGGAATGGGTGTGCCGCATGAACAACATCCGCAGCCGTGCGGAGGAAATCGTTCTGACCGAGCTTGTATATGAATGACAAATGCCCGTTATTGGCAGCATGGCCGATAACGGGCATTATCTTTATTCTTTAGGCGGTATAAACTTATACTTGCCCTTTCCAAAGCCACTGACAGGCTCAATCAAATCCGCATTTTTCAGTTTTGTAATGAGATTCCCTGCGGCAGTAACAGAATCCTTTGTGATAGCAGCTATATCGGATCGGCCAAAGACACCATCGACGCCCATATTTGCAAATACCGCTTTCGCCTTTGCAATCGTACCTTGGCTTGCGTTCAGCCGGTCAATCGCAACCTCAATCGCAACATTTTCATCTTCAATCGTAATCTTGGTTGTGTTTGCCGCCGCTCCATAATTCAGATTATAGAGCGTAACTTGGAACGAACTGGCATCGGAATAGAATTTTGGCTCCAGTTCGTCACGGTAATTGTGAGCGGCGCGGTAGGTTTCCGTGATTTTCTTAAAGCCGCTGCCTTGCCGCTCCATATAGCCCAGTCGTCCGAAAATATCTGCAAGGACGGGGTTGCGGCGCGTAGAGGAAATGCTGGACAGATCCCGTTCCTGTATTCGCGTACCGTCGGGCATACCACCGGGAGAATAAATGGTAAGGCGGTCATCGTAAATATCAATGTGTACCTCGCTGCCCAAAATCAGATAATCACGATGGATCAGCGCATTGACAAGCGCCTCAAAAACGCTCCGCTCGCAGTAGTCGGGCATCTCAACACGAGAATCGGCGGTTTTCTTCCAGCGTGTTTTCATATTCCGCTTAACAAAACTGACACCCTCATTGAGCAGAATGATCAAGCTGCCAGAGTATTCCGCGCTGTCAAGTGCATCTACCATACCGCCGCTTTTATCAAGGCCGTTCCAGCGTGTGCAGAACAGGCGGGAATGCCGGATGGGAGAATCGTCTGCAAGCAAGGCGCCTGCATTGGTCAGCTTGCCGTGTTCGTCCCGCATATCGAAGGAATCGAACAGCTTTTCTTCCATGCTGTTGCCCGTCCAAGCCTTATACCGTTCGCGCAGCTTGGAAAAAGCGTAATCCTTGAAATCATACTCGGAAACCAGTTCGTCATAGGTGCGGTGCATCCCCTTGAGAATCAGCTGGTTCAGCGCATAGGACGGAGCAATCACGCTTTCATTGCCGATGCGGATATACGCCTCCATAACGCCGTCTGCTTTGTAGTAATACGGTGTGGAGCGCCCTGCGAACACAGACAGCACAAGAATGTCCTTGCCGTCCTCCCGCTCCGGTGCGAGGACAAAACTCGGATAAGGCGTGATACGCTCTTTAATCAACCGGCTGATTGCCTCTGCATCGGTCTGCGCGTCAGCTAAGCCGACAACATTTCTGTCATTATCAATACCAAAAAACAGCGTGCCTCCAATGCCATTTGCAAAGGCACTGACGCTTTTGAGCCAGCTTTTCGGCTTCTTTACCTCCAGCGCGACCTTGAAATCACATTCGGTCGCTTCTGCAATCCAGCGGTCAATCATCATTCTCACCGTCCTGTCCCTTATTCTTTCCCCTGCTCTTATAAACATTATACTGATTCTTGCACCGGGCGCTGCAAAATGCGGAATTGGCCCGACTGCCGAGGAACACCTTCTGGCAGTGCTTGCACAGCCGCAAGGGTTTTGCGTCGTCCACCAGCATAAAACTAAACATCATCTGTACGCCCAGCAGCAGGGAATGAAAATCCCAATAGATGGTGGGCTTGTCCAGCAGTTCAATATGATAGGTAGGCGCAATGCCGCCGAAGGCAGCCATGGCCTTGCGGTAAAGATTTCTTGTATCCTCGTCAATGCTGTCGTAGTCGTTATAGTACAGAATAGAGGTGGTCAGCGTGAACGCCCAATCCTTGAACTGCTGGGCAACCCAATCATACGGCTCGGCATATTCCCGCTGGAAGCTCATGTTCTTCGCCATTGGCTCATCCATAAAGGTCATGGTCAGGGCAATCATCATATTATCCCCGGAAACATTCCAACTGGATTCCACGCCCTTTTTCACCACATCCAATTTGTCGAAGGGATAGAACAGAGCAAGATAATCCTCTGTCGCCATGCTTTCTTCCTTGATGAAGTGATTCTTCGGCAGATAAACCGCCTCGTAGTCCATAAACGACGGCGTAGTGGGCAGTGCCGTCATCAGCCCCAACAGACCGTAATGGGTCACAAAAGCCAAAATTGCCTTTTCCACCTCGTCCTCCGGACTGCGGTTCATCATCAGCATACCAACATTCAGTGCTTCCAGCACCATCTCGGAGGACTCCTTCAGCGGGTTATAGATGTCGGGCTTTGCCGCCTTTTCCGGCGTAATATAGCGTTTTCCGTCCTTGCCGGTCTTGATCTCATAGCGGTCATACCGCACCCAATGGGAACGGGACTGCGCAAACAGATTGTTCATGACGCTGTTCCTCTCAATTCGTAATCCATCTATATATTAACCATATTACCATTGTATCAACCGTCCTTGGCATCGTCAAGGGCGGCTTTCTTTTTTCTCGGTTTGGTTTTGTTTTCCCGGCGGATCACGGCATCTTTGCCCATGGTTTGCAGCAGTGCTTCATATTCCTCTACGAACTCTCGCTCCCGCAGCGTAAGTCCATGATCGTTTTCCAGCTTTTCGCTCAGATGCTCATACATCCGCCTTTGCAGCTTCTTCTGAATGGTCATCCGCAGCTTTCGGATGTTCCGGTCGGACTGCCCACGGATGGCAGCAAGCCGTGTGGTTCTGTATTGCTTGACAAACAGGTAGTACAGCACTTCCTTCTGTTCATCGCTGAGGGTGAAGAAGAGCTTGGAGAGAAACCGGTTTGCTGTCAGCTCGTGCAGCTCATAGGGACAGGAGAAGATGATGTCGAGAAAGTTTCCCTGACAGAGCTGACGGAACCTTGGCAGATTCATCCAGAGGGGAGCAATCTTCGGATCAGGTACAGCCTGAAACTCCAACGGCACGTCTCCACGCAGATTTTCGTGGTCACGCTCCCGGCGCTCCCGGTTCCTGTCCAGCTTGTTCCATTCGTCTACCACAGTCAGAAAATCCGATTCTGTCCGGGCTGCTTCCTCTAAACGCTTCAACGCCTCTGCACGAATCTCCCGCTTGAGTCGTTTTTCACTGGTGGGCGCGGCTTCTTCCTCCTCGTCCTCCAGCTCGGCATGATAGTCTCTGGGATGCTCGTCCTGCTCCAGCTCTCTCTCCAGCTCCAGCGTGCGTTCCTCTGCAAGCGCTTCTTCCAGCGTCTCATCCACCGGCGCAGTGTCAGACGAATCCTCCCAATCGGCAAAGCCGTCCGCATCCGTTTCAAGGCCGGTTTTCTCTATTTGCTCCTCGGCATCTTTTTCCTCCTCGGAAAAATCATCTTCCCACAGCAGTTCATCCTCCCATGGTTCCACGACAGCTTCACCTCCCCGAAAAAATATTTTTCTTTTTTTCAAAAACAGTTCCGATTTACACCCCGTATTTCTCCTATTAGTAGATGAAGTAATCTTAGCGCAAGTTACATGGGTTACTTTCCGAGCCATCAGCGAAGAAAAGGAGGATATGGAGCATGGAAAAGCAGCAGAAAGACACGGTTGGATTACAGCCAACGGAACCAAACACATTATATCAAAAACCAACCAATCACGCAAGGAGGATGCCTATGGAGCAGAACAAACGAGAGCAGTTTATCATCCGCCGGATCGGCGGAACCACCTACAAGGTCAGAGTCGTGTTCAACGAAAGCGGCGGCGAGACCATGGAGGATAAAATTTTGCGGATTGTACGCAATGATATGGTTACAAACGACGGAACCTATGGTATAATGGAGGCACCACAAATGAGCCGACAGTCTGAAAGGAGCGCATCATGAGCGTGAAACAGACTGAAAGCAAAATTACCGCTCTCTATGAGCGGCTGTCCCGCGACGATGACAACGCCGGGGATAGCAATTCCATCGTGAATCAGAAAAAATATCTCGAAAGCTATGCCCAGCAGAGAGGCTACACCAACTGCCGACACTATACGGACGACGGCTGGAGCGGCGGCAATTTCGAGCGCCCGGCATGGAAGCAGCTCATCGCAGATATTGAGGCAGGCAAAGTCGCCCATGTGATCGTCAAGGATATGAGCCGGGCGGGGCGTGACTATCTGCAAACCGGATTTTACACGGAGGTATTCTTCCGACAGCACGGCGTCCACTTTGTGGCCATCGCCAACAGCGTGGACAGCGATGACCAGAACAGCAACGAGTTTGCCCCCTTCCTCAACATCATGAACGAGTGGTATCTGCGCGACCTGAGCCGCAAGCAGAAAACCGCCATCCGCGTCAAGGGAGAATCCGGCAAGCCCACCACCAACTGTGCCATTTACGGTTACAAGAAAGACCCGGAGAACAAATACCATTGGCTGATCGACGAGGAAGCTGCCGCCGTGGTGCGCCGCATTTTCCGATTGACCATCGAGGGCAAAGGACCCTACGATATTGCCCGTATTCTCTTTGAGGATAAGGTGGAGACGCCCGCCGTGTACTTCGGCAAGCAGGGCAAGGGCATCTGGAAAAGCAAGGAGGAATTTTCCAACCCCTATAACTGGAGTGGCTATGTCGTGGGGCAGATTCTCTCCAAGCCGGAGTATATGGGGCATACGGTGAATTTCCGTTCTCACAAGCAGTCCTACAAGGATAAAAACGCCGTGATGAATCCCAAGGAGGATTGGCTGATCTTTGAGGATACCCACGAGGCTATTGTGGACAGGGAAACATGGGAGCTTGCGCAAAAGCTCCGCAAGACGCCCAAGGCGCATCGACACGCTGGGTGAAGCGAATCCGCTGACTGGCCTTTTGTACTGTGCCGACTGCGGAGAAAAGATGTATAACCATCGCTCAAAGGCGGCACGGAGAATAATCCCTATCCCTCCGACTTCTTCGATTGTTCCTCCTATACGCTGGCGCATCAGAAACGGACAAGTGCCTGTTTTGGTCACTACATCTCCACCAAGGCCCTGCGCACACTGATTCTGGACACCATCCGCACGGTCAGCACCTTTGCAATTTCCAATCAGGAGGCGTTCATGGAAAAGGTACGCTCTGCCTCCCAGCTTCGGCAGGCGGAAGCCGCCAAGGAAACCAAGCGGAAGCTGAACAAGGAGAAGAAGCGGATTTCCGAGCTGGATACCATCATCAAAAAACTCTATGAATCCTTTGCCGTCGGGCGCATCACCGGCGAACGCTTTGACAGTCTGCTGGCGGAATATGAGGCGGAGCAAAAAACGCTGCAAGCCTCTGTCACAGAAGCGGAAAGAAAGGCTGTCCGCTTTCACAGAGGACACCGCCCGTGTGGAGCTGTTTCTGGAGCTGGCAAGGAAGTACACGGATTTCTCCGAGCTGACCACGCCCATGATCAACGAATTTATTGAGAAAATCATCGTCCACGCCCCAGAGCGCATCGACGGCGACCGGGTGCAGGAGGTAGAAATTCACCTTCGTTTTATCGGGCAGTTTGAGCTTCCCGCACCGGAGCTGACCGTGGAAGAAATCAAGCGGCAGGAACAGCTCAAGCGGCACCGCATCAAAAGCCGGGAGCGGTATCAGAAAATCAAGGCTGGAGAACACGCTGTCGGCCAGCCCTTCACGCTGACCTGTAAGTGCTGCGGTCAGGAATTGGCATCCAAGCGGACAAATACCCTGTTTTGCGGCCCCAACTGCCGGGCAAAATTCTACCGGCAGGAGGCGGCAGAGAGCCGCAGCCGGGCGTGTACCTGCGAAAACTGCGGCAAGGTGTTTACCACAACAAGGTCAGATGTGAAATATTGCAGTGACGATTGTCGGTATGCAGCACAAATCAAACGGCAGGGCGCATGGAAGAAAGCCTTGCGAGAAGCTAAGAACGAGGAAGAAACGAAAACAGCATAAAAAAGACGCAGACGGCGGCTTGCCCCAGATCGGGCAGGCCGCCGTTTTTGCGCAGAAATGGAGGTATCATGCGTATTTTTGAAATCGTAAAAGAAAATGTCAATCTGCGGGAGGCGGCAGAACTGTATGGGATCGATGTGAATAGATATGGCAAAGCCCTCTGCCCCTTTCACAACGACCGGAACCCCAGCCTGTATGTGGCGGACGATCACTATTATTGCTTCGCCTGTGGGGGAGCACGGAGACGTAATCGACTTTGTGGGCAAGCTGTTTCAGCTTTCGCCCTATGATGCGGCGCGGAAGCTGATGGCAGATTTTCATCTCAGCCCGGACAAGCCGCCCAGCGCAGCGGCGCTCCACGCAAAGCGCATCCGAACAGAAGCACAGCAGCTCATGGAAAACGAGCGGCTGTGCTTTTCTGTTCTGTCGGATTACGCCCGTGTGCTGTGGGACTGGAAGGTGCGGTATGCGCCGCAATCTCCTGACGCGCCTGTTCATGCACGGTTTGCGGAAGCCTGTCACAACCTCGATCAGACAGAATACTACTTGGATATTCTGTGCGCTGGGGATTCCCACGAACGTGCTGAAGTGGTTCAGCGGCAGATGGCGGACGGCAAGCTGGACAGGCTGCGAAGAAGATTAGAGGAAATTCACAAGGAGGAATTGGAAGATGGATATGACACCGCAGGCGTGGCCTGACTGGTACGACGGCAAACACATCAATGAGGTGCTGTTCTGCCAGCAGTTTTTGGACAAGCATCCCATGAAATGTGTGCGCGGGCGGCTGTTCACGGTGGATGGGCTGATTGAGGACGAGGGGCAGATTGGCAATCTCTTTCTGGAGGAAATCTCCGGGGTGCTGACCTCCGGGCTGTCTAAAGATCGTGACAAATCTGCTGGCCAGTATCAAACTGCAAGCCTATTCGCCGCCGCTGTCCATAGAGACCGGACCGCATCCATGTTGCCAACGGAACGTACTTCATGGACGGCAGCTTTACCGCCGACAAAACTACTGCAACAATCGGCTGACGGTCGCCTACAACCCTGACGCGCCCACTCCGAAAAAGTGGCTGCAATTCCTATCGGAGCTGCTGCAACAGGAAGACATTCCCACCTTGCAGGAGTTCCTTGGTTACTGCCTGCTGCCGACTACCAAGGGTCAAAAAATGCTCATGCTCATCGGCAAGGGCGGCGAGGGTAAAAGCCGCATCGGACTGGTCATGCGCTCCCTGCTGGGCGACAGCATGAATACCACCAGCATCCAGAAGGTCGAGAGCAACCGGTTCAGCCGTGCAGACTTGGAGAACAAGCTCCTGATGGTGGACGATGATATGGACATGAGCGAGCGCCCTGCCAAAGACCAACTATATCAAATCCATCGTGACCTCCGAGTGCAAGATGGATATGGAGCGCAAGGGCGTCCAGAGTTACCAGAGTCAGCTCTATGTGCGCTTTCTCTGCTTCGGCAACGGTGCACTGACGGCCTTGCACGACAAGTCCGACGGTTTCTTTCGCCGCCAGATCGTATTGACCACCAAAGACCGGCCCTCAGGCAGAGCGGACGATCCGTTTCTGGTGGACAAGCTGCTGCGTGAAAAAGGAAGGTGTTTTTCTCTGGTGTCTGGAGGGAGCTGCATCGGCTGATTGGGAACAACTATCAGTTCAGCATTTCCGGCAAGGCCAGAGAGAACATGGAGACGGTCAAGCGCAGCAGCAACAATGTGATCGAGTTTCTGCAATCCGAGGGCTACATCCGTTTTCGGGCAGACAGCGAAGCCAGCTCCAAGGCAATCTATGAAGCCTATACCCGTTGGTGCGACGATAACGCACAGAAGCCCATGTCTGCCAACCGGGTCAGTTCCGAGCTTGCACAAAATGAGCGGCTTTACAATGTAGAGGCCACCAACAATGTCCATGTCGGCGGCAAGCGGGTGCGGGGGCTTTGTGGGCATTGAGGTGGTCAATCCGCCGCCGTATTAAAAATGAGGAAATGGACTTCAAAATTGCCGTATACGCCGTACACCCTGTACGGCTGTTTTGGTATTCCATTCTAAAAACCGTTTTTGCTTGTGCGCACCGTGAAGCATTTCACGGTAGAGTGTAAAACCGGCCGTCGAACCGGCGGCTGGCACGCAAAACCGGCGTACAGAAGCGTACAGAAGCCGTCGGGCTTGCAGTACCAAACCGTACACCGTCGGCTCTATTTTGCTATTCTGAAATCAATGCTTGTGAAATCCGTGAAGATTTTTGCCGCAGGTCGAACGGACTGCACCATCCGGTGATTTACCGAAGCGCGAAGGCGTTGCACCTGACGGCGGCATATTCTGCCGTTCCGTATGCTCTCACACAGAACGATGAAGCCGATAGGGCGAAGTTGTGAACAGGGCATCACGGACGGAAATCTGAGCGGATTTGCGGCACGGCAGATTTTTCACTGCAAAGCGCACACAGTTCACTTACTCAAAAACCAATATCACGAAAAATGGAGGTAAAAAGTTGATGAAATCCAATCTGAGAAATGAGATCAAGTCGTACATCGTCCGTCAGGGCATGACCATGCAGGAGGTGGTCGATCTGCTGCGGGACGAACACGGCTGGTCTGACAGCGTTTCCAACCTTTCAAACAAGCTCCAGCGGGAGTCCCTGCGCTATGTCGAGGCTGTCCAGCTTGCCGACGCGCTGGGCTATGAGATCGTCTGGCAGAGGCGGAAGTGAGGAGGATGTTCACATGACGGATACGGAAAAGAAGCTGTTGCAGGCGCAGCACCGATTGGAGGAAAGCACAGGCGCGGGATCGCGTCAAGGGAGCGAAAAGCCCGCACTCGCAGGCTCATTCAGGAGGGTGCAATTCTGGAAAAGGTGCTGCCGGAGGTGCGGACAATGGAGCTGGCCTGCGCTGGAGGGGTATCTTTCACGGAAGCTGGGCAAAACGATTAAATTTCAGATGGGAGGTCTCCGGGAAACCGGGGACCTTCCTCTTTTCTCCCGAAGGGCGCACTTACTCACCACCCCGAAGGGCAGTGGTATTTCCTGCGGAAAGCGTGCGCTCTCCGAGGCAGATGCGGCTGCTGCGGCAGCCTCGGACAATGCCACAGCACCTGCGGGCGCTGCTGTCATCGTCTGCGCAGACGGCAATTCCCTGCGATGAACGCAGTGAAACAGGGGTAGATATTCTGCCGCCCTGCCCGCACAAACCTGCCACCGGCAGCTTTTGCCGGCAGATGGACAGAAGCGATCACCCGCCATTTTCTCTTTGCAAAGAGAAACAGAAAAAGGAAAAAGAACGAGGTGAACAAGATATGGCGATTTATCATCTGGAAGCGAAAGTAGTAAGCCGTGGCGCAGGACGCTCCGCTGTGGCCGCTTCCGCTTATCTGAGCTGCTCCCGCCTGTATAACGATTATGACGGGATTCAGCACGACTACACGAGAAACAAGGGCTGGTCTGGCAGGAAGTGCTTCTGCCGGAATATGCCCCGGCAGGAATGGCAGGACAGAGAAAAGCTCTGGAACGCCGTGGAAGGAAGTCGAGACGGCAAAAGAGACAGCAGTTTGCCCGTGGTGAGTTCGTCGTTGGCTTGCCCATTGAACTGAGCCGTGAGCAGCAGATCGAACTGCTGCAAGACTTTATCCGGGAGCAGTTTGTGTCCGATGGAATGTGCGCCGATGCTGCTATTCACGACACCGATGGTCACAATCCCCACGCACACATTCTGCTGACGGTGCGCCCGCTGGACGAGCGGGGCAAGTGGCAGTACAAGACTGAGAAGGAATACCTCTGCATGAAAAACGGTGAGGAACGCGGTTTTACTGCCGCTGAGTTTAAGGCGGCACGGACGAGGATGGGAGAAGCAGTACCCTTATAAGGTCGGCAAGAAGAAGGTGTATATGATGGTTTCTTCCGCCGAGGCGCAGGGCTTGTCCGGGCTGACAAGCATCCCAAAAGCACCCGCTACGGCAGACAAAATCCTATCTCCGAACGCTGGAACAGCGAGGAGCAGCTTGTGGCATGGCGGGCGGCGTGGGCTGACGTGTCCAACCGCTATCTGGAACGCGCCGGACGGGAGGAACGCATTGACCACCGCAGCAACGCCGCACGGGGTATTGACGAGATTCCCACTATCCACGAGGGCGTAACGGCGCAGGCGTTGGAGCGCAAGGGAATCATCTCTGACCGCTGCGAGATGAACCGGCAGATCAGGGCAGACAATGCGCTTCTGCGGGAGCTGAAAGCCGAAATCAAAAGCTGGCCGCACGGGTCGCTCGTACTGTCCCGCCATTGCCTGGGTGCAGCCGTGTGCTGATCTTCACTATCAGCTCGCATATTCGCAGTGGAAAGGCGCATATTCAAAAATCCCTTGCCGTATGGAAGCCGGAGCTGGAGCGTTACACCGG